>Ga0307378_10007664_pt1 | contig 14482 bp, 7 predicted proteins | sample UN1MG_FD_202238 | JGI IMG/M metagenome (GOLD analysis project Ga0307378, IMG submission 202238) | Soil microbial communities from Risofladan, Vaasa, Finland - UN-1 | ecosystem: Environmental > Terrestrial > Soil > Coastal area > Acid sulfate soil | place: Finland: Risofladan, Vaasa | collected...
TGCGGGCCGTCCGACAGCCCGGCGATGTTCAGCACGTGGGTGCCGCCCGTCGCGCCGCCGGTCACTTCGACCCACCCGGCCGTATCGATCTGCAGCTCCCACTTCGCCGCGCCGCTCTCGGTGCAGTCCGCGCCGAAGGTGACGTCGATTGTCGTCGCGGTGGTCCAGGCCGTCGAGGCCGACACGGACACATCCGTCGGCGCCGTCTTATCCAGCTTGAAGATCGCCGGATCGGACACCTCCGACACGTTCCCCGCGTTGTCGGTCGCCCGCACGTAGGCCTTGTACTCGCCGTCCGGATACAGAATCGTGCTCGACACATGCAGCGCGTTCGGGCTTGCGGCGGAGAACCAATCCTGAACGAGCGTTCCGTCCGCCTTCGTGATCTTCAACTCGTAGCCCGCAATGCCGCTGCCCGTATCGCCGGAACTGGAGAACTCCAGCGTGACCGTGCTCCCGCTAGTCCAGTCCGATGGACTGGCACTGATGGTCGGCTTGTCGGGGCCCATGCCGTCAATGATGATGGTCTGGCTGTTGAGTTTGGTCGGCATGATGACGTTCGGAATCTCACTGGCATCCACCAACCAGGTGGAGGAAACATCGTCGCCATCCGCCCGGAAAACTACCTGCGTGGTGCCTTCGACAAGCGCCTGGAACGTCATCACGGCCACCGTGGCGTCGGCCGCGCTGCCGCCGAGCTCCGTGTAGGGCACGCCCACCGCAACGTCCAGATTGCCAGCGGCCCACGAACTGTACAGCATCTGGCTCCAGGGAGCGCCTCCTTTGACCACGCTGACGGGGGCGAGCATGTCCTTATCATACCCGATCATCGCCTGGCATGCCACCACCTCCTGCTGAAGGTTGCTCACGTCGAGCTTGACTGTAACCGTCTCCCCCGGCTGAACATAGATCGAGCCCGGCGTCACGTTCAGTTGCAGAACGTCCGTGGGCTCAGCCTGAACCGCAGCCGCCATCAATGTCACAGCAAATAATGTGCAAAGAAAGCCCCGCAGCGTAATCCTTGTCATCTCAACATTCTCCTTGTAATCGCTCCGAGTCGGATTCCCTATCAGCTCACTACCGTGAGCAGCCCCACAGTCGATTCCCCGGCCAGTTCCTGGTGGGCCGTCACACCCCGTTGCCTATGCATGCGCAGTCACCTACTCCTGGTCGCCTTTCTTGAACCAGTTTGTTCTCATGATCGCCAGGTCGGGCACATTCACACTGCCGCTACCATCGACGTCCGCCACGGAGCTGCCGCTGAACCAGAGATTCTTCAGGATGGCGTAATCGATGGTGTTGATCGAATTGCTGCCGTCGAGGTCGCCGCCGAGCAGCTTGCTGTCGCCGGTGAAGTTGACGACGGCCTGATTGTCGACGGCCGCGATGGGCAGCCTGCGGCGCAGATTCCACGCCGTCTTGGCGCTCAGGTAGGATGCCTCTTCCGGCACATCATTGAGCGAGTATTCCGCGGTCGGGCCGGTGAATGGGATCTCCACGTCCCACGTTTTCAGCACGGCACCCAGGCTGTCGGTCGCCGCGAAGGTGACGGTGCGGGTCATGCTCCCTGACGGGCTGAGCGAATCCAGCTCGACCATGCCGGTCACTTTGATGCCCCGCACTTCCGCCCAGGCGTCCACCGTCACGCCGTCAACGATGGAGCCGGAGGAGGCGCTGGCCTGAATCACAATCGTGTCGGCCATGCCCGGCACCGGAATGCTCCACTTGGTGCGGACGGAGTACCACTTGCCCATGATGCCGCTTGCCACAAACTCCGGCGGATCGGTGGTCGCGAGCGCGGCCCCGGCTATCGAAACCGTTGGCGCCGCATACGGCGCCTCGAAGTAGATCAGCTTCACCCAGATTTCGACGTATGGCGCCGCTGGCAGGTCAATGGTGATGCTCCCGGACGCACCGAGGTCCCAGAAGCCCTGCACCGGGCCGAACGCAGCATGGCCGCTGTACCACCGGTAGTAGTTTGCCACAGTAGCCATTGGCGTGCCGTAAGGATTGTCTACCACGTCGGGAGGAGAGGGATTCAGCGAAGTGGTGAAAGGCCATTCCTCGTGTGTTGACACTGTTTCACCTATTACACCGGGATCGACCAGTGCTTCCACCAGCACGTTGTCGACGATCGACCCCATGGCAGCATTGGCTTGGATAACGATTGTCTTCCCCGCGCCGGGCGGATCAATGCTCCACTTCGTGCGTTTGACGTACCATTTCCCCATAATGCCGCTTGCTACCAGCACTGGCCCTTCCGTGGCCAGCAGTTGTGCTCCCGCAACGGAAACGGACGGAGCGGCATATGGGTCCTGGAAATACGTCACCTCGAGCCACACTTCCTTGTACTGGGCGGCGGGCAGCTCAATGGTCATTGTGCCACCGGTGCCGAGATCCCAGAAGCCCTGCATCGGGCCGAACGCCGAATGGCTATTGTACCACCGGTAATAGTTTGCCACCGTAGCCGTGGGTGTGCCGTAGGGATTGGTGAGCGCGTCAGGGTTGCTGGGATTGGCGTTGGTGCTGAAGCCCCATTCCTGAGCGGTGGCATCGGGCAGGCCCCGCCACGGAGGCGGATCGAATCCCTGTGCTGAGCCTGCAAGCCCCACGAGCAGCAGGGCCGCAGCAAGCAATTTCGGGGTGATGGTCTTGATGGCAGGTCTCCTTGAACTACGGATTCCGTACGGTGTGCAGGCGCGGCACGAGAACGTTTTGTGGCCGTCCTGGCCGCGCCTGCGCTGTCTGTCTGAGAGCGTGTGTGAAAAGTCGTCTGGCCGATGTAGAGACGTGCCGGTGGCACGTCTCAGACGCCCCACCGGGGCGTCTCTACTGGCGTGCCGCCGGCTGGCACTTCAGGTAATCCGGCGGCACGCTATGGGCTGGCTGTTACTCCGGATCGCCTGCCGTGAACCAGTTGCCCAGCATCAGCATGTAGTCGCCCGTGTAGACCAAGCCGTCACCATCGATGTCGGCCACGCTGTTGGCGGTGTTCCAGTTCATGATCAGGATGCCGTAGTCGAGGATGTTGATCGAGTTGGTCTCGTTGATGTCGCCACCCAGCAGCCTGTTGCTGCCGGTGAAGCTGGCGACGGCCGCGCCGCCGGCGGTCAGGCCGGTGATCTTGCGGCGGAGGTTCCAGGCGGTCTTCGCGCTCAGGCCAGTGGTGGCTTCCGGCACGTCGGTGAGCACATAGGCCGCCGTGTTGGTCTTCGCGTCAAAGTGGAGCGAGAGCGTCCACGTCTTCGGCAGGCCGGCGCCTGTTCCGGTGGCGGTGAACACCACGTTCCTGACGATCGAGTCGCTCGGGTAGAGACCCTCAAGCTCGACACTGCCGGTGATCTGGTTCTTGTTGATCGTGAAGGTTTTCTCGTCCGCAGCCGTCGAGTTGCCGGCCTTGTCCGTCGCGCTCGCGTTGATCGTGGCGGTGCCATTGGCCGTGGTGTCGATGATCTCGCAGATGTAGGTGAAGGTGCCATTGAGATTATCCACGGCACTGGAGATTGTCAAAGCGTCCCCGCTCGAGGGTGCAACGCTGACCGTCGGGAGCACGTCAAATCCGGCCGTCTCGTCCTTGGCGGTCACCACGATGGTCACGAGGCCCTGCATTGCGGTGTCGCCGTCGAGCAGGTCGGTCAAGCCGCCGTCTTGCGTGGCCGACGTGATCGCGATCGTCGGATCGGTCTTGTCGAGGTAGATGGTCACGGTACCTTCGCGCGTGTTGCCTGCTGCATCCACTGCCGTGACGGTGACCACGTGGTCCCCGTCGGCCAGGGCCGTCTCGGGGCCGAAATTGTCGGTCACGCCCTGCGTGGACAGCGTGAACGGGCTGGCGACACCATCACGGAACCATCCGCCCACGGCTATGTTGTACGTGAGCGCGCTGAGGTCGGTGGTCTCGAAGGTAATGCTGACGGTATCTTCGTTCGTCCAGCTCGGCGGATCGGCCGCAATTATCACGGGCGTCGGCGCGCTATTGTCCACATAGATGGTCACCGTGCCGTCGCGCTTGTTGCCGGCTGCATCGACGGCGGTCACGGTAACGGTGTGCTCGCCGTCGGCGAGACCGGCGGTGGGCACGGGATGCCCGCTGGTGACGCCGGTGGCCGAATAGGCGCTGTGAGCGATGTCGTACCGAACCGCCTCGCCCTCGGCATCGGTTGTCCCGAAGGTGATCGCGATTTGCGCGGCATTGGTCCAACCTGACGGATCCGCGGTGGGCGTGAACTCCGCCGGAGGAGTCTTGTCGAGCTTGATCCCCACCGAAGCCCAATCCGCTTTGGCGTTGGTGTTGCCGGCGGTGTCGGTGGCGCGCATATACACAGTGTGCGTGCCGTCCGCCAAGCCGCTCACGTCGAGGTCGTGCTGGCTTGTGCCATCAAACCAGTCTATCACCAAGCCGTCGTCAACCTTCAGCTCATACTTGCTGATGCCGCTGAGCGATCCGTCGGCCGAGAAGGTGAGCTTCACGGGCCCACCGGTGGTCTGATTTATCCAGTCCGTCTTGTCGGCTGTCAAGGTCAGGCCCGTGGGGTCCGTCTGGTCGAACTTGAACGTGGCCGGATTCGACACAGCCGACACGTTGCCGGACTTGTCGGTCGCCCGGACGTACACATCGTACTCGCCATCGTCAAAACCGCTGACGTTAAGAGAGTATAATGCGTTGTCCGTAGTCTTGGTCCAGTCCATGACCGGGGGCTCGGTGGTGGGCAGTTGGCCCTTGTTCACGACCAGCACCTCACAGAAGTCGACGCCGCTGCCGAGGTCTGTTTCGCTGACGTAGTCGCTGACGACCCAGTTGATCACGATCGGGCTGGCGTTTGTCCAATCCGATGGCACAGCATAGGGCTGAGTCGTGAAGTACGGCGCGGTGATGTCCAGATCGAACGGCTTGCTGGTTGTGGCCACGTTGCCGGCCTTGTCGGTCGCTCGGACGTACACGGTGTGCTTGCCGTGAGCCATAGCGGAAAGGTCGATGTCATCCAGACACACGCGGTCACCGCTGGTCAATGTCGCCAGGACTGGCGGTTTGCTGTCAATCCAGATCTCCATGAGAGCCACGCCGCTTCCGTCATCCGTGGCCTGGGCGCACAACCGGATCATCCATGGTCGGCACGGGGAGGGCGCCGTCGACCATGATCGGCTGGCTGGGGACCTTCTCGGAGAGGATGAGGTTGTTTTCGTCATCGATGAGCCAGGTGGATTCGAGGTCGTCCACGTTGGGCCGGAAGACGACATACGTGGTGTCGTACGTAGTGACGGCAGGCACGGTAAACGTGATGACGGCCATCGTGCCACCGGTGCTGGGCGGGGTTTCGCCGTACATTATGCCCGCGGTGAAATCGATCTCACCCGGGGTGACCAGCACGAAGGTGTCAGGCCAGAGCCAAGGCCACAGCGGAACCAACGGCTTGTTCACAGCCGGCTGACTGAGCCACTCTGGTTCGTACCCGAGAATCACCTGCGCGGCCGGCACCGGCTGCTGGAGGTTCAACACGTTGAGGTGCACGGTCACCACGTCGCCTGGCTTGACGTACAGCATGATCTCGCCTGAGACAATGTTCTGCACGTCCAGCTCAAGTATGGCAGCGGGAGTATAGACGGCTACCACTTCGTGGTCGTCGTCCATCGTGACCTGCACGGTCTTAAGGCGGAGGGTCTGGGGAACTCCGTCGACTATCCAGTACAGGAGTTTGTAATCCACCCCGAGCACATTCAGCGCCGCGGGGGCCTCCAGTGTCACCTGCGTCTGGTCGTCAGCGGTCCTGGTGTACGGCGTATCCCCACTGAACCCGTCCGGGATACCTTTGATATGCAAGTTGTCAAATGAGGCTTTCACGGTCAGCGTCCAGGTCCGGGGGGTGTACTTCGCCTCGACATCCTTGTCCTCGTCCATCGACAGGACCAGAGGATTGGCATTCCCGGCCGGAGCCTCGTTCACGGTCCAGCCGGTGAAGTCGTGCACCTGGTTGGGGAGGCTTCCAGTAAGGGTCTCAGGATCGTCGGCGGTGAGCGTGACCACCGTCCCGTAGTCGTACATGCTATCAGGGGAAGTGGGATCGATCTCGATGTCTGCCCCGCTGGGAATCGACGTCACCGTGAGGAGCTTCCGCGCCACGCTGTTCGCATCCAGCGGGTTGCTGTGCGCGAGCACTTCGACGTCGTCGTTGTAGCCGTCGTTGTCATCGTCGGGATCCGCGTCATCATCCATGGCATCGACATCGAAGTTCTCGCCGTACTGGCCGAGGGTGATGGGCGAGATGGTCACGTTGCCGGTAACCGCACCGCCGACGCGGCCGAACTCGGTGACGCCGGGGCCGCCGTAGCTGCCCCACCAGTTGTTCTCGGCGCTGACCTGGCTCGCGCCGTCAGCCTGGAGTGCCGTCACGTTGCCCAAGAAGTTGTTGTAATGGGCAGCGATGCCAACTGTCGACTCGAATACTTCCCAGCCGATCTTGTCGGTCGAACCGGCCCCGTCAATGTCGTTGTATTCCACCGTGACATTGCTCACTAGGTGGGAACCAATGGCACAATGGATAGAGCCGCTGAAGGTATTCTTCTTGATCGTCACGTTGTCCGCGCGTTGCACGTAGACGCCCATGTGGCAGCCGACGAACTCGTTATCTTCGACGAGCATATTGTTGCCGTCGGTGAGCGCCATGGTGTCGACGACAGCCGCTGCGCCGCCTACACCTTTTATGTCGCGGAACTCGTTGCGTACGATGATAGCTCCGTTTGCCGCGACGTAGATACCCGCACGCTGACTGGCAATGTAGGCACCGTTCTGGAAGGTGAATCCCGAAACGCTCACATTGTTACTGTAAAGATACAGTGACGTATTGAGGATGGTAGCATCGGTTCCGGTGAGTGTGAGGCCGTCCTTGCCGGCGGGGACGGACACCTTCGGGCTTTCGTCGTATATCCCGGCGGCCACGTTCACGGTGCTGCCAACCACGGCAGTGATGCCGCGCTGGATGCTGCCGCTGTCGGGCGTAACATACACGTTGGCGGGGACCCACGTGACGAGCCCGAGCGCGAGGTCGTCGAGCTTGTGGTAGACGCGGTCTTCGATTGCGAAGTTGTCGGCTGCACCGGTGAATTTGGCGCTCGTCGCTGTCACGTTCATCGCGGTGCCAACGCCAACATACGTGGCCAGGCCGCCCCCGAAAGAGGTGTCACCAAGATCCACGGCTGGCGAACTTGGATCTGTCCATACCGCCGCGCCGATGTCGGTGCCAGTGATGCTGGCGCCGCCCGAGAGACTGATGTTGGACACGTTGTTGCCGAAGCTCACGCCGATCGGGCAGCCCGTAACGCTACCGCCACTGATGGACACATTGGTGAGAGAAGCAGGGCAGGTCGCGTAGCTACCGTCGTTGCGGCCCTTCACCACGATGCCGGTGCCGCTATCAGAATTGCCCGTGCCGCAGTTAGTGACCGTGGGGTTCGTGAACTTGATGTTTTCGTAGGTGCCGTATTTCACGTTGACGTCGATGCCCGACGCGGTTGCGCCGGCTGTTCCGCTGTTTAGCACGGTGATGTTCGTGAAGGTGGCGTTGTCCAGCTTCTCAAAGTACATGCCTTTCTGCGGGTTGTCGTTGAAGGTGCAGTCGGTGAACTGCACATTAGTGAACACGGTGCCATCGTTGGGGGCATTCACGGACTGGATGCCGGAGCCGGAGTCGGCGGTGCTGCCGTCGAAATGGCAGCCGCTTGCGACGAGTCCGCTCAGCGAACCGCGCACCCGCATGCCGATGCTGCCATTGGCGTTGAAGCTGCAGTCCGTCATCACGAGGTCGTCGACGTCAGCGGTGTTGTGGATCTCGAAACCGTAGCTCGAGCAGCCGGTGACAAAGACGTTTTCCAGCGTAATGTAGTCGGTGTCCGAGTCTGTGCGGAGCCCATTGCTGCCGCCGGCGACGCGGAAGTCCTTGAGGACCAGCCGATCGGAGGCCGATGCCCCGCCTGCCGCGATGAGGACGGCAATGCCGCCGCCGCCGTTGATGATCGTATCCGAAGCGGGATCGCTGCCGCTGCCCGAACCGATCAACTCGAGCGTTTTGCCGATGACGATGTTTTCCGCGTAGGTGCCCGCGGCCACGTTCACCGTGCTGCCGGCCACGCCATTCACGCCGCCCTGGATGGTGGCGAAGGCGTTGTAGCCGATGACCTTGATGTTGCCATCGACGGTGACCTGCGTGCCGTTGGGATACTGATCCGGGTCAGCCCAAGCGTCATCCACCCACACGACGGAGGGCATCCAGGTCGGGAGGGCGTATTCGGCGGTGGCGGTAATGTTGTCGGTCATCAGCACGGTGGTGGAGAGCACGTTGTCCGACCCGCCGGTCCACCGCACGAACTTGTACTCCACGTCACCGACCATCTTGATCTGCGGTGCCGTGAGCGTCACAGACGTGTTATTGTTGACGGGCTTGGTATAGTCCGTGGTGCCGCCGAATGTGTCTGAGCCGATGATTGCGACAGCGGACACTCCCGTGGAGTTCACGCTCAGCGTCCACGCCGCGATGTAGTTGGCCGTGACGGCCTTGTTGGACGTCATCGTCACGTTGATGGTCAGAGAGGTGGCACCGGTTGACCAATTGACGAACCGGTAGCTCGTGGTCCCGACGGTGAACGGATCGGGGGCGGTGAGGCTGACGACGTCCTGATCATCGCAGACGGCAGGATAGTCCGTGGTGCCGGTGACGCCAGGCTTGTCCCCGGTGATCGCGAAGCCGGTTACCGGCGTCGAGTTCACCGACAGCGCCCACTTCTGGATCGCGTATTCGGCGGTGACCGTCGTGTCGGCCTTCACCGTCACGTCGATCGAGTTCGATGTCTCGCCGGTGGACCACTTGACGAAGTTGTACCTCTTGCCGGCCAGGGTGCTGCGAGCCGGAGCGAACAGCGGCACGACGGCGTTGTTGGGGACTACCAGCTCGGCGCTGATGATGCCGGCCGGGTCGGAGGCAACCGTCAGCGTCCAGAAACCGATCCACGGGTCGAACAGCACATTGGCAGACACGCGGTCGCCGCTGCCATCGGCCATTCTGCCCGTTACGGGGTCGTTTACGCCGCCACTGGGGCCGTCCGGGCTGCCCCACCAGTTCTCTCTGGCGTCGATGTCCGAGTCGGCTGCCGAGAACAGGTCGTAGTCGCAGTAGTTCCACGTTCCGCTTGCCGGGTACTTGATGTTGAGTACCGCATAGTCGGTATTGCCCGTGAAATTGTTGCCGACGATGGTAACATTCGTGGGCGAAGTCATTGCCGCCGCAGTGGCAGCATACACGCCCACGCTGTTGCCGCTGATCGTGTTCTTCTCAACGGTAATCCCGTCGCAGCCGGCGTAGATGTGAACTCCGGCCCCTTTCTTGCCCTTGGTGTAGTACGGATCGCCACCTCCGGTGAACCCGCTGATCGTGTTGCCGGTCACGGTGACGTTGGTGCAGTCCTGAAGGTGCATTCCGGCGTCTTCGGGATCGCCCGCGCCCGTGATCACGTTGTTCGGCCCCACGGTGAGCCCCGTGCACTTTCTAAGGAATATGCCCACGCCGACGGTCTGGATGCCTGAATTGTCGCGGACGGTGCCGCCGTTGACGTAGTCGAATTTCACACCCCCGCCACCCGACGTGAAGGCAATGTAAGACCCCGGCGTCGCTCCCGCTGGCTTAGACCAGACGCTGCGGGTCTCGCGTACCATCGTGTTGTTGGCGACGGTGATGTTTCCGCCGCCTGCGCGGTCCTGCGTCACGGCCGATCCTATGAACGTGAACGTATTATGATGGACGTTCAGGCTCGTGGCGGCGCAGTCACCACCCGTCGCATCTTTCCAGGCGCTGAGAATGCCCATGCCGCTTAGGCCATAACGCTCCGCCTCTGTAACCGTTGCACCGTCGAAGGTGAACCCCGTGATCTCAACATCGTCCGCCTTCACCCACAGCAAAGGGGAGTATTTCATGTTGGAGATGGTGCCCGTCTTCCCGCGGATGATGCAACCCGCCCCGCTGCCGCTCAGGGTGAGCGACTTGTCCACGATGATTCCGGCGCTGTTGCCGTAACCACCGTCCTGCCACTCGGCATACACGCCGTCGGCCACCACGATGGTGTCGCCGTCAGCGGCCGCATTGATGGCAGCCTGGATGGTAGGCTGATCCGCCGGCACATTGATCGTCGCCGCGCTTGCGGTTACGCACGCCATCAGCATCAAACACAATGCAACAAAGCCCAAAATACCTGTCTTCGTACTCATCTGCAGTCTCCTTTTCGAAAAAAAACGTCACCAAATCACACGACGAACTCAGGCACGTAAGGGAACAGAAGCCAGCCTTCCTGAACCAAGCCGGTTACAACAGCTTTTCACCAAGCCTCCTTTCTTAAGGGCCGATATCTTTCGGACGCGCTTTACCTGCTTCAAGGCCGAAACACAAGAGTCGGGCCATTGATACGGAAAAAGGGAAAAGGGAAAAGGAAAAGGGAAAAAGGCAAAACGCAAAAGGCAAAACGCAAAACGCCCATCCGACAGCCGGCTGCGGCAGTTTGCCTTTTGCCTTTTTACTTTTGCCTTTCCCGGCGGCGACACAAGCCCGATGGCAACGCCGGCCTGGCTCGATGGCAGATTCCACACTTCACCGCCCCCTGGTCATGGCGGTGCGCATCAGCTCCCATGGCCAACGCGCAACCGCGCCGCATCCTGCCGACAAGAGCGAAGCCCTCTGGCATCCTGCCAACAAGTCCCCACCCCCATTGAAGCAAGGCAGATTCCAGTCCCTGGTTGTAACGAACCGTGCATATTGCTAACTACGTGTCGTTATAAGCAAAAAATGTGCCAGTTTCATCAACAACCTGTCTTCAACCGACCACGACGATGCGTAAGTCGTTGTGCGGGAATGGTTTACGGTATTCCCAAATGGGTGTCCCGATTTCAGTTACAGGGTACACGAATCTTGGCACCGTTGCGAAAAATGGACATGATTTTCGGGAAAAATGCCCTGTGATCGATGTTAAGGTATTGGCTTCCAATGACTTACGGCAACGTTTCCGTTTTTGGACACGTGTCGCGATTCCGCAACGGTTTTCTCCCCAAACGGCAGCAATCGTCACCATCTTCATATACGCACTCTCGACGCAGATCATGCATGATTTTCCGGCACGGCATGACGCCTTGCCCGGGCGCAGTGCGATTTGCCGTTGATTTGCCGGGGCCGCCGCGCTATGATAAAGGAAAAAGGCAAAAGGGAGAAGGCAAAAGGCAAAAGGAAAAAGGGAAAGGATCGTTCATCGTTTTTACTTTTTACTTTTTACTTTTTACTTTTCTAAAATGATCCTCATCATCGACAACTACGATTCCTTCACCTATAACCTGGTTCAACGGATCGGCGAGCTGGGCGGGCAGGTGGAAGTGTATCGGAACGACAAGGTCTCGATCGGCGAGATCGAGCGGCTGAAGCCGTCGCACATCATCGTGTCGCCCGGGCCGTGCACGCCGAGGGAAGGGGGGATATCGAACGACGTGATCCGGCACTTCGCGGGCAGGGTGCCGATCCTGGGCGTGTGCCTGGGCCACCAGTGCATCGGCTACACCTTCGGGGCCGAGGTGGTGCGGGCCGGCCGCCTGATGCACGGCAAGACCTCCCCCATCTTCCACGACGGCAAGGGCGTGTATGCCGGCCTGCCGAACCCGTTCACCGCTACCCGCTACCACTCGCTCATCGTGAAGGAAGACACCCTCCCCCCCGAACTCTCAGCCACCGCTCACAGCGACCAGGGCGAGCTGATGGGCGTGCGCCACGCGAAGCATCTGGTGGAGGGCGTGCAGTTCCATCCCGAGTCGTTCCTCACGGAAGACGGGCCGGAGCTGTTGCGGAATTTCATGAAGATGGGATAGCGGAACGATGAACGATGAACGCAAGAGGAAGAGGAACTTTCGGCGGGTAACGTTCAACAGGAAGGCGAAATCGGCGAGCAGCAGGTCCACTTCGTCCACTATGTCCACTTCGTCCACTATGTCCACTTCGTCCACTGATTCCCCGGCCAATCAGTATTTGATGCTGAATGACTTGAATTTCGGCTGGGCGGGCTCTTCCCACGTGACGTCGACCTTGGTCACTTCGGCGGAGACGGGCCCGCGTCGGCACCACGCAACCATATCCTCCACGTCGTTCTTCTCGCCTTCAAACACGGCTTCGACGGTGCCTTGCCACGTGTTGCGCACCCATCCGGTGAGGCCGCGCTCTCCCGCCTCGCGGACGGTTGTGTAGCGGAAGCCCACCCCCTGCACGTCCCCGTGCACGATAACGTGAGCGCGTGCCAGTGCCATGGCGGTACCTCCGTCGAAGGAATGCGCGGTCATTTGCGGTCACATTCTAATCCGGCGCGACCGAAAGTGCAAGGCCAAAAAGTATTCGTCACTCATCATTCAGAAGAGCCTCCCCTTCATCCTCACTGCGGCTGCTTTCAGCTCGTACAAATCCAGTATCATGCGTTCGATGAGGTAGTCGCGCTGCTCGGAGAAGGTCTTGTGCTGGAGCCGCGAGAGGTCGGCGAGGGCTGAATGGAGCGGGTGGCCGGCCGGGAGGATTCGCATCGGGAGGCGCTGGAGGGAGTCCTTGAAGTACTCCAGCACGTGCCCCTTGCGCCGGCCGATCCGGCGGTAGTAGCGCTCGAGCATCCGCGAGTTGAGCAGGGCCGCAAGGAAGTAGAGGTCGACGGACACGCCCTTGCGGGTGAAGATCATCCGCAGGTCGCCGCCGTCGTTGAGCGCCCGAAGCTCGTCGACCGCGAACCTGTTGCCCTCGGCGCGATAGGGGCAGACGATCTTGCGGGGGGCGTTCATCAGCCGGGCGTTGCGCGGCCGGTGGAACGCAAACCACGGCTGGCCGCTGTTGCGCACGACGTCGCGGTTCACCAACTGCTCGCGAAACTGCTCCAGGTGCTTCATCGCCGCCGGATAGCTCTCGATCTCGGTGCCGCGCGGGACGTAGATCACCACCTGGTCGCGGTAGCGGATCGCGTACCGGCGGACGTCGCTGTTCTTGATCAGCGGCCGCAGGAGCTCCGGCTCGATCTGCTGCTGGCGGGCATCGAGTGCGCTCAGTGCGAAGGCTTCGTTCAGGCCGCTCTCGGGCGACTGCACGATCGAGCACAGCTCGCCCAGCGGGATGGCGTCGCGCTCGATGCGTGCCCGCCATTGCTTCTCGGCGTCGGAAACGATCACCCACGGTGCGGAGCCGAGCAGGCGCTGCGGGAAGTCGAACGCGGGCCGCTCGCCGCCGGCTGATTGGCCGCTGTCCGCGGGGGCCGCATCCGCCTCCACGATACCATCGGTACCCTCGATACTGATGGTGGACCCGGTGGGCGGCTGCACCTTCTGCAGGATCGTGATCGCGCAGTGGATGCTCGCCCCCGGGAAGAGCGCCTCTCCGGAGCAGTCGATGAGGCTGATGATCCGCGACGTCTCGGTGAGCAGCTTGCGCAGCCGTGCGGCGTAGGATGCCTGGATGAAGTAGATCGACGACAGCAGCCCGAGCAGGCCGCCGGGGCGGAGCAGGTTCAGCCCCAGTTCGAAGAAGCAGTAGTGGAGGTCACCGTGCCCGGCGTAGGCTTCGTAGTGCTTCGAGAGGAATCGCTTGGCGGCGGCGGCGAGGCTGGTGGCGGCGGCGTAGGGCGGATTGGCGGCGATCACGTCGAACCCGCCATGCTCGCGCTCGAAGGCAGCGGGAAATGCTTCGCGCCAGTGCTCGCGGGTCATCCGCAGCGAATCGGCCACGATGATCTTCGGCTCGGGCAGCCCGGCCAGGCGGAAGGCGAGCCGCGCGATGGCGGCGGCCTCGGGGGAGACGTCAGCCCCGCCGACCTGCCGCACGGCGGTCGCGGCGGCATCGGCTTCGGCCACGCCAAGCTCGACGTGCCGGCGGATCAGCTCGCGGGCCGCTTCCAGCAGGAAGACGCCCGACCCGCACGCGGGATCGAGCACGCGAATATCGGCCGCCGCCCCGGCATCCGCGGCATCGGCCAGCCTGCGGCCCAGCGTCTCCGCGATGATCCGCTTGACGATCCGCTCTGGCGTGTAGTACGAGCCGGAGGCCTTGCGTGAGGCGGCGGGTTGGATCACGGGCGTGCCTGCCTCGTCGAATGCGATCTCGGACGACAGGTAGTCGAGATACGCCGTGCCGAGGAAATCGTAGGGCAGGGCGATCTCGCGAAGCATCGCGAGAAGCTCATCGTGCAGGGCGGATGAGATTCGCGCCGGCTTCTCAGGAGCAAGCCCGCACCGTTCGCACAGCAGCGACACAATCTCCTCCTGCACCGCGGTGTGCAGCGGCCGGGCGTCGTCCTGCTTTGCCAGCTCGGCAGCAATCGCAGCGCGCGCCGACGCCAAGAACGATCCATACGTCTGCTGCTGATTGTCTTGCGGCTCGGTGCTCACGTTTTAGCGAACCTTGTGTTCGCCCTCCGTTGCCCGGTAGTCCCGAGTATAGGAATC
>Ga0307378_10007667_pt1 | contig 14476 bp, 12 predicted proteins | sample UN1MG_FD_202238 | JGI IMG/M metagenome (GOLD analysis project Ga0307378, IMG submission 202238) | Soil microbial communities from Risofladan, Vaasa, Finland - UN-1 | ecosystem: Environmental > Terrestrial > Soil > Coastal area > Acid sulfate soil | place: Finland: Risofladan, Vaasa | collected...
CAAAGGGCGGAACTGGGCAGGCTGTTCAACGCCCTGAAGGCCGCCGTCACGGAGCGCCTGGACGCCCGCAAGGCCGCCCTGGATACCACGCAGCCGCGCGGGCCGGGCGTGGACGTGACGATGCCGAGCCGGCGTCTACGGCTAGGACGCCTGCACCCGATCACCCGCGCCACGCGCGAGTTGTGCGAGATCTTCGGGCGGCTCGGATTCGAGGTGGTCGAAGGGCCCGAGGTCGAGGACGAGTGGCACAACTTCGTCGGCCTCAACATCCCGCCCCAGCATCCCGCGCGCGACCCGCTGGACAACTATTACCTGAAGGACCGCGTTCTGCTCAGGACGCAGACCTCGACGGTCCAGATCCGCGTCATGGAGAAGCGCAAGGCCCCCCTGCGCGTCATCGCGCCGGGCCGCGTCTACCGGCCCGACACGGTGGATGCCGGCCACTCCAACATGTTCCACCAGTTGGAGGGCCTGTGGGTCGATGAGGGGGTGACGTTCGCCGACCTGAAGGGCGTGCTGGCGATGTTCGCCAGGGCGTTCTTCGGCCCGGAGGTCCAGACGCGGTTCCAGCCGAGTTACTTCCCGTTCACGGAGCCGAGCGCCGAGATGTACGTCTCGTGCCTCCTCTGCCGCGGGGCAGGGTGCGCCGCCTGCAAACGCACCGGCTGGATCGAGATCCTCGGCTGCGGCATGGTGGACCCGAACGTCTTCGAGGCCGTCGGGTACGACCCGGAGAAGGTGACGGGGTTCGCCTTCGGCATGGGCATAGACCGGATGGCGATGATGAAATACGGTATCCACGACATCCGGCTGCTGTTCGAGAACGACCTGCGGTTCCTCAGGCAGTTCTGACCCGCCCCTTAGAAGAGGGCCTTGACCGGCGTGGCGGTCATCGTGCCTTCTTCCTTGGCCAGCCGGCCGACCAGGTAAATGTAGACGCGGCAGGACGGATCGGCGTCGCTCACCGTAAAGTCTTGAACGCCGCTGGTGAGGACGACCGGAGTGCCCGGTACGCCCCACGGGTAGTCGATACCGATGGTCACAGGATCGGTCTCCGTATAGAGCAGGTTGCCGCCCTGGACCCCATCCCAATAGTAAGTGTGGATGTACCCGCTGGTGACGACAACGGCCACTGTCCGCGCGTCCAGCACGGTGAACGATTGGGAGCGGCGAGTCTCCCGGGTCATCCGATCGAGGACGCCGCGCGTCCGGGCCACCAGTTCGCACTTCTCGGTGTTGTAGGCATGCGACGTCGAGGCGGCCTGAATGGCCAGCGCGGCGGCCACCATCAGCAGGGCCATCAGCGCCAGCGAAATCAGCACCTCGACCAGCGTAAAACCTCGACGGGATGGGTTCGCCACGATCCTCATGTTTACTCCGCGTACGATCCGGGGATGCACACGACCTTGTAGGAAGAGACCAGCCCGGCCGGGTCTGCCGGAAAGCCGTTCTTGTCAATGATGATCGGCGAGTTGCCGGTCATCTGGAACGACGAGTCGGCCAAGTTGACGACGCCGCCCTTGACGCGTCCGCCGGAATTGCCCGTGAACTTGAACTCGCTGGCCACCATGCAGCCGTTGACCATGGTGGAGTTCCCCGCGAACTGGGCGCTGAAGCCGGGGGCCAGGAGGAACGAGCCCGTCAGGTCCCGCAGGCCGTCGTACTGGGCTCCTGCCGGCAGGCTCTCGACGCCCTGGCTGGTGAGGTTGCCGCTGAACTTGATCTGGTTGTTGGTCAAGTTGTAAACCGCCGGCGTATCGCAGACAATGACGCCGATCATCGTGACGTTGCCGCTGAACGTAACCTTGTTGGGCGCCTGGACGTAAACCACCCCGTTGATCGTCGTGTTCCCGGAAAACGTGGGGTTCGAGTTGGGCGGAATCCGGATGTTCGAAAGCGTGATGTTCGCCGAGGAGCCGGTGGAGCGGACGTTGGTGGCGTACGATGTGAACGGCGTAATATCCACCTGCGGCCATTCGGGCTCGGGCGCACCGATGATCTGCTGGCCGCCTATGACGATGTTGCCCGTCTTGCGGATAACGCCATTCGGATTACAGACGGCCACGTCGCCGGCAACGTTGATGTTGCCTGTCAACTGGACGGCGTTGGTCGTGCTGTAGGTGGCCGAAAGGAGCGTGGCCTCGTGCGGATTGTTGGCGCCGGTGAGGCTGGCGTTGCCGACCATTTGAACGGCGCTCTTGCTGGCGATGCCGTAGTCCTGAAAGACCGACCGGCCGCGCTGGACCGTCATGTTGTAGGTGACCGTGCGGCAAGCGCCGCCGAAGCGGCCCGTGCTCGAGATGGTGATGGTCGTGGCGTCCTGGGCGCCGCCGCTGGAAAGGATGTTGAGGTTGATCGTGCCGGTGCGACCGTCGCTGCGCGCCACGGTGATCGTCGGGACGGTCACGCCGCCCGCGCCAGCCGAAATGCCGCTGGAGTTGACCATGTGGGACCCGGTGAACACGGACCGCAGTTGAGTGACGATGGCGTTGTGCACGTCGGCGGCATTATGGGTGCCGGGCACGGTCACACCGCCGACGCTTTGACGGGCCAGTTGCACGCCGGTCTCAGCGAAGGCGGCCGCCTGCCAACTCTCGATGCGGTTGCGCGCGATCGTCAGGTTGGCGTCCGACGCCGTGACGATGGCGACGGCCAGACAGGCAAAGAGTGCCAGGAAGATCATGGTCAAGAGGAGGGCGACGCCCCGCCGGGCCGCCCGTTGCAGGTTCCGTGTCCTGGACATGTCACGCCCCTCCTTCCTTCGGCTCGCGCTGGGGCGTTCGGGCGCAGCCAGTGTCTTCAGACCAATTGAATTACGGCTCCGGGCCCCCCCGCGGCTCGCGCGGTCGGGGGCCATCATCTCTTTTCTAGCCTGCTGTCGTCGGCACCCCGGTCATGTCGAAGATGTAATACGTCTGCGTCAGCACCGACTGGCCGAGCGCGCGGACATCCACGGTCAAACGGACGGCCTTGACCGGACCCGACGGAGGGTAGCCGAGGTCGCTCTCCTCCACATTGGTCACGGTGACGAACTGCGACCACTTCGTGTCGCCCAGGGCCGTGCCGTCGCTGAGGACGGCCGGGTGCAGGCCGCTTAAGGCCGCGAGGCCCGCAAAAGACGTCTGGAGGGCCATGCTGTGGATCTCGTCCGCCAGGAACGTGGCGGTGGTAACATCATCACCGCGCTGGGTCACCTCCGAGTCGCGCCCGAAGGCCGCCACGAGCGCCACAAAACCGATGACGAGAAGCGTGGATGCGACCAGCACCTCCGCCAGCGTGAAGCCGCGACGAGAGGCACCCCTTCGGCCATCGAATGCGCGAGCCATGGCTATTTCACCAACTGGGACATCTTGAAGATCGGCAGCAGGATCGAGGCCGCGATAAACGCGACGATGCCGCCCATCAGGCAGATCATCAGCGGCTCGATGGCGCTGGTGACCGTCTTGATGGTGGCCTTCAACTGCTTGTCGTAGAATTCGCTGACATCGTTGAGGATCGCCCCGAGCGCTCCGGTCTCTTCGCCGGCCGAGATCATCTGGGCCACGCTGGTCGGGATGAGCGGACTCTGCGCCAGGGTCGGCGCCATGCGCTGGCCCTTGCGGACCGCCAGGTGCACCCGCTGCCAGACCCGCGCGTAGTGGACGTTGCCGGAGACCTCGGCCGTGATGGCGATCGTCTCGAGGACCGGCACGCCGGCGTTCACGAGTTCGCCCATCGTCCGGAGGCCGCGCGAGAGGTACAGGGCATGGCACAGGTTCCTGAGGATCGGGATTTTCAGTTTGGCCATGTCCCACCACAGCCTGCCCTTGTTCGTGCGGAACGAATAAATGGCCCCGGCCACACCGCCGACGGCTACAATGAGGTAGACATACCAGTAGTTGCACATCGAGTTGCTCATCGCGAGGAGCATCTTGGTGGGCAGCGGCAGGATGTCTTCCTTGCCTTTGAAGAGGATCATAAACCGCGGCAGGACGAACGTCAGCATGAAGATCGTGGTCATAATGGCCATGGCCACAATGATGATCGGGTAGATCATGGCGCCCGTGACCATGCGTTTGGTCTCGACCTGCTGGTTCAGGTACTGCGCGATGCGTTCGAGCATGTGGCCGAAGGAACCCGACAGTTCGCTGGCCTTGACCATGTTGACGTAAAGCGGCGAGAAAACCTTCGGGAACCGCTGGAGCGCTTCGGAGAACTGGCGTCCGGCCTCGACGTCGCGCTTCAGGGTCCGCACGACTTCGGCCATGCGGGGCGCCTTGATCTGCTCCTCGATGCCCGCCAGGGCCGTCGTCAGTCCGATCCCGGCCTTCGACATGACCGCCAACTGGCTGGTAAAGGACAGGAGTTCCTTCGTTCCGACGCCCTGGCCGATACCCAGGCGGGCCAGGAGGCCCTTCCGGGCGTTCACGGTGTCGTTGGCGCGCGACAGTTCAATGAGCGTGCCGCCGAGTTCCCGCAGTTGCTGGGCCGCCAGCACCTGGGTTTCGGCCTTCAGGCTGCCGACGAGGACCTGCCCGTTCGTCTGCTTCAACTGATAGTGGTAGATGTTCATGGTTCACCTAGGCCGAAAGGGCGCGGCGCATCTGCTCGGAGGCCCGCGCGTTGGTCATGGCGTCGTCGCGGCTGATCGTGCCGCCGAAGTACAGCCGCTTCAGGGATTCGTCGAAGAGCGACATGCCGATCGCCCGGTTCGTCTCGATGATGTTCGGGATCTCGAAGACGCGGCTCTCGCGGATGCAGTTGCGGACGGCCGGCGTCGAGACCAGCACTTCCGTGGCCGGGATCATCCCCGCCTGGTCCACCCGCGGAAAAAGTCGCTGGCAGATGACGCCGCGCAGCGTGTTCGCGAGCATCGACCGGACCTGGCTCTGCTGGCCTGGGGGAAAGATGTCGATGATGCGTTCCACCGTGGACGCGGCGTCGTTGGTGTGCAGCGTCGAGAGCACCAGGTGGCCCGTCTCGGCCGCCGTCAGCGCCGTCGAGATCGTCTCCAGGTCGCGCATTTCGCCGATGAGGATGACGTCCGGGTCCTGGCGGAGCACGTGACGCAGACCCGACGCGAAGTCCGGCACGTCGCGCCCGACCTCGCGCTGTTCGATCACCGACAGGTCGCTTTCCAGATAGTATTCGATCGGGTCCTCCAGCGTGATGACGTGGTAGCGGAACGTGTGGTTCATGAGGTCGATCATGGAGGCCAGGGTGGTGGACTTGCCGCTGCCCGTTTCGCCGGTCACCAGGACGAGGCCCTGGGGCAAGTTGGCGAAGTCCGTGACGACCTCCGGGAGGTTGAGTGTCGCCAGGGGAGGCGGGGCGGCCGGGATCGCCCGGAACGCCATCGCCGGCGTGCTACGCTGGAAATGCGCGTTTACGCGGAACCGTCCGCCCGTCTTCAGAAAGGTCGAAAAGTCCACGTCTCGGCATTCCTGGAACCGCTTGTACTCGGCCTCCTCCAGGAGTTCCCGCAGGAACCCTTCGACTTCTTCGCGGGTGATCGGGGCTTCGCCTTCGATAGCGGCGAGGACCGTGTGGATGCGCAACTGTGGCGGGAGACCGACGACGATGTGCATGTCGCTGGCCTTCTCGGCCACCGCCCGCTCCAGGAGTTCCCGTATCCGACGCACGTGCCCCTCCTTACTCATTCATATTGCTGCGCGTCTTCCGTGGCCCGCAGCACTTCCTCGAGCGTGGTGATGCCGCCACGCATCTTCCGGATGCCGTCTTCCCGGAGGGTCACCATGCCGCTTTCCTCGCAGGCGCGGCGGAGTTCGGCCAGGCTCGGCCGCGTGGCCACCAGGTCCTTGATCCGCATGTCCAGGGGCAGCATCTCGTAGATGCCGCAACGTCCGCTGTAACCGGTCCGGCGACAGCGGTCGCAACCCTTGCCGCGGAACATCTGGCCCACCTCGATGTGGCTCTTCGCCAGCGCCGCCTTGACTTCGCCGGACGGCTCGAAGGTTTCCTTACAGTGCTCACAGACGCGGCGCACGAGTCGCTGGGCCAGGACCGCGTTCAGGGACGCGCTGATTAGGAAGGGCTCGACGCCGATGTTGATCAGGCGCGTGATGCTCGACGGGGCGTCGTTGGTGTGCAGGGTCGAAAGCACCAGGTGGCCGGTCAGGGCCGCCTGGACGCTGACGCGCGCGGTCTCTTCGTCGCGGATCTCGCCCACCATGATGACGTCCGGGTCCTGCCGCAGCAGGGCCCTCAGGGCGGAGCCGAACGTGAACCCGATTCGCTCGTTGACCTGGACCTGGTTGGCGAAGCCCAGCGAGTATTCCACCGGGTCCTCGACCGTCGAGATGTTGAGTTCGCCGCCATTCAGTATCAGCAGCGAGGAGTACAGAGTCGTCGTCTTGCCGGAACCCGTCGGCCCGGTCACCAGGATGATGCCGTGAGGACGGTCGATCTGCTCCTTGAAGAGTCGCAGGTGGTCTTCCTCGAACCCGAGGCGCTCCAGCCCGATGAGGATGGACCGGTTGTCGAGAATCCGGATGACGACCTTCTCGCCGCGCGTCGTCGGCAGGGTGTTGATACGGAAGTCCACGTTGCGGTGGCGGATGATGGCATGGATGCGACCGTCCTGGGGGAGGCGACGCTCGGAAATGTCGAGGTTCGCCATGATCTTCATCCGCGAGATGAGGGCCGCATGGAGCGTCTGCGGCGGCGACATGACCTCAAACAGGATGCCGTCAATGCGGTACCGTATCCGCATCTTCTTCTCGCCCGGCTCGATGTGGATGTCGCTGGCGCCTTCGATGACCGCGTTGCAGATCAGGTAGTTGGCCAGCCGGATAACGGGCGACTCGCCCGCGACGCGCGCCAGGTCGGCGACCTCGTCCTCGCTTTCCACCACGACCTCGACCGCGTCGTCGGTGATGTCCTGGATCAGTTCGTCCAGGTGGAAGTCTTCTTCCTGGTTGCCCATCAGTTCTTCGATAGTCTTTGTGATGTCCGACACCGCCGTGACGGCCAGCTGCACGCGCCGCCCCAGCCGCCGCCGGACCTCGTCCAGGAGGAACACGTTGGCCGGGTCCGACGTGGCCACCGTCACCGCTCCCTGACCCGATTCCACGTCGATGACCAGGACCTTCTGGCGCCGGCAGAAGTCCCCCGGCAGCATCTCGTAGACGTTCCGGGGGATCGCCATGCCGGTGACACGGACAAAGGGCAGGCCGTATTCCTCCGCCAGGCACGCCATGACTTCCTCTTCCTTGGCGTAGCCTTTGCGGACGAGGATCTGGCCCAGTCGCTCGCCGGGGCTGGACTTCTGGAGGGCCAGGCACTCTTCCAGTTGCGCCTGCGTGATGGTGCCGCGGTCCACCAGGAGATCGCCCATGCGGCGGTGGGCCGTCTTGGTGAGGCGCGGCGGAGGGGCCCCCCGGGCTTCCTCGGTCATCACGTCCTGCGGCTTGTTCTGCCGGTCATCGGCCATGTTCCCTCACTCAGGCTGTTGGGCCTGCTTTCTAACGAGGCGGAGGTCCACTGTTTCACCGTTGGCGGAAACCCACACAAGGTCCGGCTCAATGGCCTCCACTACAAAGCCCTTCACTCGGCTGCCCACAGTGCAGACCTTGCCGTTGATGACGGCCATGCGGCGGTCGGCGGCTACCATGACGGAGCCGAGGACCAGCCCACCCGCTGCCTCGTGAATCTTTTGGCGGCGGGCGCTGACCTCCTCGTAAGCGGCGTCAGACTGGGTCAGCGGCCGGCCCTCAACCTTCTTCACCTTGACCGGGCACACCGTGAACGGGTTGGCCTGAAGGTTCTTCGCCGGTGTTTGCCGCGCGGTCACATAGCCCTCGAACTCCTTGACCAGTTGCTCCACGCGGGCCACGGAAAGCCCGTCGTCGCTGTCCGCCGGCGTGGCGAGTGCCGCGGTGGCTGCCGCGGCCTCGGTCCCCACTCCGGCCATAGGATCCATCGCGCCCGCCCCGGGCGGTTCGGCCGGCGTCGCGACCGCCACCTGCGGGCTTCCACCTTTCAGGAACTGATAGGCCGCTACGCCGCCGCCGACCGCCAGCAGCGCGACCAGAAACGCGACCTTCTTCTTGTCCCCGAAACCGGTGGAGCGCGGTTTCGCGCGGCTGTTGGCCCCCATCGGCTCAATGCCGCCATCCGACATTCGGAACCCTTCGCCTTCGCTTTTCATTCCTGTTTCTCGAAAAAGATGTCCATTAAAACGTCCACCTGGACCATTCGTTCATCGGCGGGCGACTTGGCAATCTGAAGTTGCCGGACCTTCGTGAGGCGCGGCAGCCGCTCCAGGTCCAGCAGGAACTGATAGAACCCTTCGAACGTGCCTTCGAGAGAGATCGTGATCGGCTGAGAACTGTAGCGCGGCATGGTCTCGACCGACGTGGTCCGGACGCTGCGCGTCACCAGAGACCTCGCTTCGGCGATCCGCCAGACCTCTCGCAGGATGACGTCGATTTCTCGCTGCTGGGGCAGCCGGTTCTCAAAAGACGTCAGCGCGGCTTCGAGGCGGCGGATCTCGTCCTGCACGTCGGTGATGCGCCGGGCGACGCGCTCGAGCGTCACGAGTTCGGTCCGCCGTTGCTCGGTCGCGGCCTGGTCGGCTTCGATCTGACGCTGCATCGGCATCACCAGCAGGAACGCCACGGCCGCCGCCGCCCCGATACCAAGCACCGTCAGCAGAATCCGTGTCGTTGCGTTCATGACTTATCTCCCGCCGCGGCCGGCGGAGGGGGGGTGACGGCCATGCTCCCCGGCGCTGCCGACTCGAAGATCTTCTCGGCCTCCAGGCTCAGCCGGACCACCAACTGGAACCGACGGACCAGGACGCCTTCCTTGTAGGGAAACTCCTCGGAGAACTGGAGGTCCACGTGGCGGAAAAGCGGATCGGCCGCCAGACGCTGGATGTACTCGGCCACCTCAACGTCCGTCGGCGCCATGCCGTCCACGCGGAAGACGCACTGCTTGACCTTGTAGGCGCCGCTCTTGTCCTTCCGGGCGTCGGCGGGCAGGGGGGCCTTGGCGGCATTCTTGGCCGCGTCAACGGCCTGGGCCGCGGGTCCACCGGCCCCACTCGCCGCAACGCCTCCCGGCGGCTGGGGCGCCTTGACCTCGACGTCCTCGAGCCGCATCGCCACGGCCACAAGGTTCGTGTGGGGCGGAAGGTAATTGGTCAGGCGCGCCAGCAACTGACTTCGCGGCACGCGTTCCAGGAGGCCCGTGCTCAGTTCCACCTTCCGAAGCAGGGTCGACCGGTGCTCTTCCAGTTGCCGCAACTGATCGATCTGCTGACTCGCCTCCTGGTACTGCTGCTCGACGGCACTGCGGACGCTCGCCACGCTCAGCACGTTGAAGAAGGCGAAGCCGCTGAGGCCTCCGAACGCCACGACGGCCGTTGCGGCGATCGCCAGGCAGACGATGTTGGCTCGGCGACGCCGACAACGTTCGAGGTAATCGTCCGGCAAAAAGTTGATGACTTTCATACCGTAGCCCTTCCTGGCTTACTGGGCGCCAAAGAGGCTGAGTCCGACCGCCACAGCCATTTCCGGCTCGGCGGTACCTTGGGCGGTGGGCCCCATGACCACCTTCAGCGGATCGCCGACGTCGGCCGCGATGCTCAGGTGCGAGCCGATGACGCGGGCCAAGGCCCGGTCCTTGGCCTCCGGGCCCACGAAGACCAACTGGTCAATGCGGGCTCCGCGAGCCAGGGACCCGTAGTATCGCATGCACGATTCAACCTCATCGGTGATGTGGCTGAGGCTCGCCCAGACCGCGTTGTAGGCGTCGAGCGCCTCCTGGAAGTCTTTCAGGTCCGACGAATCGCGCCACTTGGCGCGCAAGGCGAACGCCTGCTCCGGCGTGATGTTCCGGTCCTTGGCGACGGCGCCCAGCATGTGGTCCGTCCCCATCTCGACACCCTTGACGAAGGTCATCTCCTGGCCTCGCACGATCGCCACATAGGTGGCCCGCATGCCAAGGTAGACGACCATCACGGCGGACGGCCCTTCCGAAGCCGGCGCCGCGTGCGCGGCGGCAAACATGTACGGATAGCACATCGAGCATGGCTCGACTCCGACGCCGACCACCTCGAGGCCGAGACGGTCCATCGCGGCCACATGTTTCTCGGTCAGGTCGCGCCGGATCGCCAGGACGATCACGTCCTGTTTCATCTCGTTGTTCTCGGAAACCTGGCCTGCCACAATGTGGCGGACCACGGCTTTCCTCGGGTCGTATGGCAACTTGCCCTGGAGTTCCGCCAGCAGGGTGCCGCTCATTTCCTCGGGCGGCACCGGCGCCAGCCGCAAGTGTTGGATGATCAACTGGTCCGCTGGGATGCTGATGACGGCTTGCTTGCCGCGGAAACCATCGGCCGCGATCTTCTCGCGGATGAACGCCCGTGCCTCCTCGTGACCGGCCAGGCCGATCCAACTGCCGGCCTGTCCGGCGGGGCTGCCGTCCTTCTTCGGCGGTGGGGGGGGCACCGACGCGAACTGACGCGCCGCCTTGGACACCACGTCAACCGTGCCGTCCATCTGCTCCAACTGGACCATGTAGACGGCCTCGGCATCCAGGTGGATGCCGACGGGTAGCAACGAACGTTTGCGAGCCATCATGCACTCCTGAGCCTGAATAGAGTGTTCGCCGGACGAGGTGACAGTCTCGGCCTTGACACTGTTAAGACTACGGATGCATCGCGGGCTGTCAAATCAGCCCAAGGCCGCCCAGGCGGTCCGCGCCGTCTGCGCAGGCCGCCGCGCCGTAACTTGTGCTGCAACAGCATGTTGCGCAAATGGAAACCCGTTCCTGTAAGGTGTCGGACTCGCCTTGGTCGGTAGGGGGGATGCGCTTCAGCGGTCAAAAGCGGGCGATTTTGCCATGACCGGTGCGGCCAGGTTGGTGCGCCCCGGCCACCACGCTTGGTGCACGTCCAGGCCGTTCTTCGACGGCCTCGCCGATATGGTACTCGGCATGAACGTGCCGCGGCCTTCAATGATTTCCCGCCGCCTTTGACCCTCGCGCCACGGCCGCGCGCCGCGCCTTTGGACTCGGATTTCTGTTGATTTCGACCTCCGCTCGCTGCTAGCATTCGTATTACTTATAGGCCGCACGAGGAACTGGCCGTTTTGGAGGAACACGTTCATGCAAGTGAAACTCCACCTTGTGAAAGGAAATCCGCAGGGTAAACAGGTGGAGGTGCCTCCCGGCACGCTGACCGTCGGCCGGGCTGAGGACAGCGACCTCATCGTCGCGTCCACGCGCGTCTCGCGGCACCACTGTGAGATCATCAACGAGCAGACCCGCGTCCTCGCTCGCGACAAGGGCAGCGCCAACGGCACCCTCGTCAACGGCGCCAAGGTCCAGAACAAGGTCCTGGCGCCCGGCGATCTCGTTCAAGTCGGCCCCCTGACTTTCCAGGTCGAGATCGACGGCAAACGCCAGCGCCCCGGCCAACCGGCTGCCGCACCCATCCGCATCGCAAAACCTCTCGGCCAGGCCAAAGCCGCGCCCGCAAAGCCGGTCTTCAAGTTCCCGCCCGGCAAGGCCCCGAAGGCAGACATCCTTGCCAGCCTCGAGAAGATGGCTCAACCCAAGAAGCCCACGACCGGCAAAGGCAAAGATGGCGGCGTCATCAAGATCTCCGAAGAGGACCTCTTGGACGCCGACAACGCCTGAGTCCTGGCCCCGGGCTCACTGTTCAGTGCACTCACACTGCGGTTTAATCCCCTTGCAGGCCGCGATCCCCAGCGCAACATAAGACTTATTATCGGACCCTGCTTCCGGGGGCATCGCCGGAGGGCTTCCGGCGACACGGCACCGCCAAACGACAAACCTGCTGGCCTAACGACGCGTGGGAAAGCTGGCCAAACGCCGCTTGGGAAAACTGTTGACCCTTTTTCGCCCGGCCCCTACAGTGATAGCGCCCGAGGGGTTGCCTTGGAGACCAGAACCTTCACCCGTCGCTGCTGCCCATGACGCCATGGAATCAGGTGACTATCGTCGGGGTTGGCCTTGTCGGCGGCAGCCTGGGGCTGGCGCTCAAACGCTCTGGCTTGGCGCGGCACGTCGTTGGCGTTGGCCATCGCCAGGCAAGCCTTGACGAGGCGCGGTCTCTGGGCGCTGCCGATGAGACCACACTGGACCCGGCCGCAGGCTCGCGTGGGAGCGACTTGGTGGTTCTGGCTACCCCGGTAGGCCGATTTCGCGAGATCCTCCAGGAGATCGTCCCATCGCTTGAGCCCGGCACCGTGGTCATTGACGTTGGCAGCACGAAGGCCTCCGTGGTGGCCGCCCTGGAACCGCTGGTACCGCCCGGCGCCGCTTTTGTCGGATGTCATCCGATCGCCGGCAGCGAACAGCGCGGCGTGGCCTACGCACGGGCGGACCTCTTCGAGGGGGCGACATGTGTCGTCACGCCGACCGAGCGGACGCCCCGAGAAGCCCTCGAGCGCGTCATGGCGACGTGGCAAGACGTCGGCATGACTGTTCGAGTCCTTTCGCCGACAATGCACGACCGGCTATTGGCAGAGGTGAGCCACCTGCCGCACGCCGTGGCGGCGGCCCTGGTGCTCACCATCAGCCGCGACGCGGAACCGCTGGTCGGTCCGGGCTGGGCCGACACAACGCGCGTGGCCAGCGGTGATGCCGCCCTCTGGCGCGACATCCTCCTCACGAACGCCGACGAGGTGGCCGCCGCTCTGGAACGGTTCCAGGGAACGCTGGCGGCGCTCCGGTCGGCCTTGCGGAAGAAGGATGCGGCCAAGGTCGAGGCGCTCCTGGCCGAGTCGAAGGCGCGCCGCGATCGGTTGACGAGCAAGCGGTAGCGCGATGTCGTTTGGTTAGCCGCCCATCTTGACGGGCGAGCGCCGTTAAGGATTCGCGATGCATTTCGAGATCGAAGTCGGTTTCAAGCCCGGCACGCGAGACGTCCACGGCGAAGAGGTCCTCCACCAGGTCCGCGATCTCGGGATCGAGTCGGTTGACGCGGTCGAGTCGGCCCGCCTGTTTTACCTGGAAACAACCGCCACCAAGGCCGACGTCCATCGGATCGCCCGCGAACTCCTGACCGACCCGGTCACCGAACAGTTCCGGGTGGCCGACGGGGCGCGGCGTTCACCCGACGCGCGGCCAGTGGTCGTCGTCCGGCGGAAGCCCGGCGTGATGGACCCGGTGGCCATCAGCACGCTCCAGGCGATCGCCGACATGGGGATTGCGGCCACGCGCTGCGCCACGGCCCGCAAGTACTATTTCTCGGGCCGGCCCGGCCGCCGGGACCTCGAGACGGCCGCGCGGGCGGTCCTCGCCAACGGTTGTATCGAGGACATCGAGTTCGCCGACGAGTCGGTGCATGTGTTCCGCGACGCCCCTCCATACATCTTCCGTCGGATCACCGTGCCGCTGCTGGCCGCAGACGACGAGGGCCTCATGCGGATCAGCCGCCAGGGAGGCCTCTTCCTGAACCGGCGCGAGATGCGAACCATCCAGGACCACTTTCGACGCCAGGGCCGCGACCCGACGGATGCGGAACTCGAGTGCATCGCCCAGACCTGGTCCGAGCACTGCGTCCACAAGACGTTCCGGGGCATCATCCGGTTCACACGGGCCGGTGCGGCGGGCGGCGCGGAAATCATTGATAATCTCCTTAAGAGCACCATCGCCCGGGCCACGAAGGAACTGGCCCGACCGTGGTGCGTCTCGGTCTTCGAGGACAACTCCGGCGTCATCGAGTTCGACGGCGACCAGTGCGTCTGTTTCAAGGTCGAAACGCACAACCATCCGAGCGCGCTGGAGCCCTACGGCGGCGCCGCCACCGGCATCGGCGGCGTCATCCGCGACCCGATGGGGACCGGCCTCGGCGCCAAGCCTATTCTCAACACCGACGTCTTCTGTTTCGCGCCGCCCGACTATCCGGCCGACCAGGTCCCCGCCGGCGTCCTTCATCCGCGGCGCGTGATGCGCGGCGTCGTGGCCGGCGTCCGCGACTACGGCAACCGCATGGGCATCCCGACCGCCAGCGGCGCCCTCTATTTCGACGAGCGATACCTGGGGAACCCGCTGGTCTATTGCGGCAACATCGGCCTCATCCCGCGCGACAAGTGTTTCAAGCACCAGAAGGCCGGCCACAAGATCGTCCTTGTGGGCGGGCGGACCGGACGCGACGGCATCCATGGCGCCACCTTCTCGAGCGGCGAACTGACGCACACCACGGGCTCCGAGTTCAGCCACGCCGTCCAGATCGGAAACGCCATCGTCGAAAAGAAGATGGTGGACACGCTCCTGGCGGCCCGCGACCGCGGCCTCTACTCGGCCATCACCGACTGCGGGGCCGGGGGCCTTTCGAGCGCCGTCGGCGAAATGGGCGCCGACCTCGGCGCCGAGGTCCACCTCGACCGCGTCCCCCTCAAGTACGAGGGCCTCTCCTACACCGAGATCTGGATCTCCGAGGCCCAGGAGCGGATGGTCCTGGCGGTCGAGCCCCGGAAGGTGGACGAACTGCTGGCCCTCT
>Ga0307378_10007668_pt1 | contig 14474 bp, 14 predicted proteins | sample UN1MG_FD_202238 | JGI IMG/M metagenome (GOLD analysis project Ga0307378, IMG submission 202238) | Soil microbial communities from Risofladan, Vaasa, Finland - UN-1 | ecosystem: Environmental > Terrestrial > Soil > Coastal area > Acid sulfate soil | place: Finland: Risofladan, Vaasa | collected...
GCGGAACCGACCGCGAGAAACGAGCGCTTATCAAAAAAATTTTGCCGGGTGGTGCTACTACTGGTTTGCTTTGCAACATCGGGGTGAGTTCCGTTTCGATACAGGGATTTCGCGCTCAGTCTTTGCAATAAACCGTGGATAGAACCATGGATAAATCCGTGGATTCCATTGAAAGCGTCAAACAAAGCGTCAAACAAAGCGTCAAATTGACGCTTTTGACGATTCGCATTCATCGAATTGACTTGACCGACAGTAGAGACAGTAGAGACAGTGAAACTGTCGGTAGAGACAGTAGAGACAGTAAAACTGTCGGTTGACTGTCGGTTGACTGTCGGTTGATAAAACGGTCAGTTATTTTCAAAAAAACCTGCCTCTCATTACAAAGTCTGTAAAGAACTTTACAAAGTCTGTAAAGAACGGTTTGACGGGTTGCTACTCTATCGCCTACTCATTTAGGCATGGCGACCATCGAGCAAATCCAAAGCGCAATCTACGATGCCATCCTTTTACGGATCGCTGCGGATGGCGTTGTTGAGTTTCGATCGGGTCAAGATCACACAAGATTCGAATCAATTCAGTCCATGATGACTGGCCTGAAAACTTCATTCGACCCTGACATTTCTGGGTCCAGCAACGAAGGCGACGGATGCGGCGGTTTCTTTCCAATCTGATTGGTCGACGATCGGCATCGAAGCCGGACGCGAGCACGCATGACTATCTTGGAACTATCCAGGCTGGGTCACCGGATTCGCCGACGTCACTCCGTCCGGCTTATCGAGCGGGGGAAATGACTCGCTTGACGGAAATGTGGATGCCGGGCAATCGCTCTGGTGACTCTGCGATCGCTGAATCGTGGGAGCTAATCGCATCCAGGTTTCGCGATTCCGTTCGCAACAGTCCAGCGGCGAAGAAGGTCGCAAAGCAAGTTCGCAGGCTCGTGATTGCTACCGGCTTGCCGACTTTCGCCGCCGCCGAACTCACTGACGGCACAGATATCGACGACTACAACTTTGAGAGCGACGACAAGTTCGAGCACTGGGCGACTAAAGAGGCTGACGCTTCCGGTGAAATGACGCTCTGGGACATGCAGCAAGTTTCGTTTGAAGAGGTTGTTGTCACCGGCAATTCATTTTGGATCGAAATACACAAGCGCCGTCGCAATCGTTCCGTGACGCTGTCGTATCAGCTCAAAGAGTGGGAAGAACTGGCCCACCATCTTGATCAAGAGCAAATGGCCGGCGCGAGCGGAAACTACATCAAGAATGGAATTGAATACAACGCTCTTGACGAAAAGGTTGCCTATTACTTCCATTCGACGCACCCCTACGATTCGCACCGCACGAGCATTGGCACGCAGTATTCACGCGTTCCTGCATCACGCGTGATCCATAACTACATCCCATTTCGGCCATCGGCGAAAACTGGCGAAGGGTGGCTGTCCGCGATGCTGCTGGCCGATCGCGATGTTGATTGGTATCTCGGTAATGAGTTAACGGCCGGTGCGATCGATGCCCTGTTGACCATCATTCACAAGGTTCAAAATCCGCAGGGGCGAGCGCCTTGTCTGGATGACGAGACCAAGCGAATCGATCCATTCAAATTTGGCCACGCAAGCTACGTTCAGATTGGGCTAAACGAATCAGTCGAGCCCGTTCAGTCGCGCCGCCCAGGCAATGCCGACACTGGCGACTTTATTGATCTGATGAACCGACGCCTTGCAATGGCCAGCTTGGTTTCAACCAATCGGCTGGTCGGTGATCCGAGCCAAGCGAATTTGGCAGCGATTAAGGCCGCACATGAAGATGACGCGGGAATGATGCTTCCCGTGCAAATGCACCAAATTTTCAAAGTCGCAAAACCGGTTCGAGAGCGATTCAATGAAGTCGCGGTTGCCCAAAGTCAGATTGAAACCGTTTCGGCCACGCAATTTGCGAAGCAACGCCGACGGTTTCAGCGACTCGAAGCCTATGCACCTGGCAATGGTGGTGTTGAAGCGTCTGATGATCCCCAAGTCGCAATCGATCGTATGCGTTCCGGACTATCAACGTTTCAGGAGGAATGCGGACGACGGGGTCGGAACTGGCGACGAAACTTGCGAATGATGCAAAAGGTCAACAAGGTCGCCGAGGAACTGAAAGTTACTTTGGACTGGACGAAGGGGCAAGGAAGCGTTCCCGATTCAGCGACATCGATCGCTGGCAACGATCCAACACAAGCACAGCAAGCGAGCAAATCGAATGGCAGCAAAAAGCCAGCGAAAACGAAACCGTAAGTATCGCCATGTCACGGAAGCCGTTTGTGGTACGCCGTGGGTATGCCTTCCAGAAAAGCTGGACGAAATTACGGATTTCCTGGACATCAAAGCAAACGGTGGCGACGTTTCCGCTGAACAGATTCGCGAACTGATGCGATTGGCCGATGACTACGGCGACGATGATGACGACGACGATGACGATGATGACCGGCTTTATCAAACGGTTGGCAATCTTGCTGTAATTTCATTCGTCGGAGTCATGTCGCCTCGAATCAATATGCTGCAAGCGATGAGCGGTGGCACGAGCACAATGATGATGGGCCAAGCATTTCGGGCCGCCGATGCGGATCCAAATGTGAAGGCAATCGTTCTCAGCTTGGACAGCCCAGGCGGTGCGGCGTCTTATGTTCCGGAATTGGCGAGCATCATCCGAGCCACGAAGAAGCCGACGACTACGGCCGCGACGAACATGATGGCATCTGGCGGGTTCTGGGTTGGTACTGCTTCCGACCACGTCTACGCCAGCGAAAGCACGTTGACCGGAAGCGTTGGCGTTTACACGATCCAAAAGGAGCGAGTTGAAGCCGACGAGAAGGCCGGAATCAAGCATCGGGTGATTCGTGCTGGCGAGTTAAAGGCTGCCGGTATCGAATACGAGAAGGCGACAGCGGCGCAGGTTGCATCCCTGCAAAGGCGAGTGGATTCGATCTATGAGCAATTCCACAGTGCGTTGGCGATACAGCTAAACGTCACGAAGGCACAAGTTGAAGACCGGTTCGGCAAGGGGGAAGTATTCCTTGCGGCAGAGGCGGCCGAGCGCGGCATGATCAATGGGGTCATGATGTTCGAAGAGGTTCTGGATTTAGTTTCAAGAAACGCAAGTGGCGCGGTTTCTGTTTTTGTTACTCAGGAGGTTGAAACGGATATGAAAATTACGCAGAGGATCCGCGCTGCACTACTGGCGCAGAATTTGGTCAAGTCGATGGACTTGGACGATGATCGTGTCCAACTTGTTATTGACACATTTTTTAGCGTTCGGGGGATGTCGCAACCGGATTCGGAAGACGAATTGGTCGCGGCCCTGATCGGTGCAAGTGCGAAGAAGAAAAAGCCGGATGCTACCCTAGTTGCCCAAGCCGCTCCGGTTTCCGGTGATGAAGTAGTATCGGATCGGCAGGTCCAGCTTGGCGAGCGTCAGAGAATCCAAGAGCTTCAGTCTCGCGCTGAACTTCTCGGAATCGATGAAGCGACTGTCGCAGCTGCTGTCGATAGTGGTTTGTCGATCGAAAAGGCACTCGTTGAATGGACGAAGACGATGACCAAGGACGGTGGCGGATCGGTTGTCAGCACGGTGAAGCCAGGCGAAGCCGGTTATGACAATTTCATGACGGCCGCGACGAACGTCCTTGCGGCGCGGACGGGCACGGATCACGATCCAAAGGCGGTTCAACGCGCTGGAGCTATCCGGAACATGAAGCTAATCCAGATTGCTCAAGAAAGCTTGCGACTCCGCGGACACCGCGTTGGATTCGATGAAGAGGATGATGCTCTTGCATTCTTACAGGGAACCAATCCGGGCCGCATGTCGATTTCGTCAACGACGGCTGCGGATCATCCAGGGAATCACCCTGATCTTATGAGCAATCTGGCGAACAAATGGCTCGACAAAGGTTACGCGACGGCTCCTTTCACATACAAAATGTGGTGTGAAAAGATGTCCGACTTGGCGAATTTTGACCCTCGATCGGTTTTCGAAACTGGCATTTTCGGTCAATTGGATGCTTTGAAGGATTCCGAATCGTATCCACAACGGACTATGTTTTCTCAACTGTCCGCGTACATCCAGGCCGCCGAATACGGAAACAAGGTCGGTTTGACGACTCACATGATTCGCGCGAATGATCTTGGTGGAATTGCAAAGCAGATTGCTACCTTCCCGCAGGCAGCCCAGCGAACGCTGCACAAGCTTTGTGTTCGACTGCTTTCGTCGAATCCGACGCTACTTGATGGGTCAGCGATGTTCCAATCCACTGGCGAAGTGATTAACAAGTCGGCTTCGAGTGGTGCGCCGACGGCTGGAAGGATGGCGCTTGTGCGAACCGCCCTGCGGAAGCAACCCAATCTTGGTGATTCGGTTCCAATCGGATTGCCAATCAACTTGGTCTTGCTCCCAGTGAAGTGGGAAGAAGCAGCGATGCAGGTCTTTGGCTACAACGACAAAGATCAAAAAGTTGCCCAAACCGATACGACGATCAATACCGTTCGCGGAACGCAGTACGTAATCGATTCCTACTTGGACGAGTACGACGAGTTTGCTTACTACAGCTTTATCGACATGATGATTCACGCTTGTATTGGGTACGCTCACCTTGAGGGTGTCGGCGAAGAGGGGCGACGTGAAAGCTGGTTCGATCCGGACAATCGGACGCGATGGACGTCTTACTACGCGTCGTTTGGTGCGTGCCTGAAATCTCGCAGAGGAGTCTACAAAGAAGACGGGCAGTAAATTTCGAATCGTACTTCCCCGCTGGCTTGGTCCGTCATGGCCCAAGGCGGATCAAGCCCTTTTGAATCAGAAAAAACTAAGTCTTTGGAGCAAAACGAAACATGAAATCTCGAAAAACAAGAACATCGGTTTACCGGTTCGATCGTCCGGGGATGCTGGACGACTTCATTCAAGTTGGATCGGTAACACAGGTTATCGGTACCGAGGGGCTGGTTCTTGCCAACACGGCCGCCAGCCAGCAAAAGCTAACAAGCTTGGGAACAGCGGTCGCGCCTTTTAAGATCAAGGATCTGATTTCCCTGGAAGCCGTTGCCAAGTTCAGTTGTGTAACCGATTGCCGCTTTGGCATCGGTGTCACCGACGGTCTGAACGCTACTGCGGACATTTTTGCCCACGGGAAATTCGTGATGCTCGGACTGGTTTCACAATCGGGAAGTGTCAACACGACGGCCGAGGTTAGCTCGGACGATGGCACGACGGCCGTGACCAAACTCGACAGCGGATTCAATGCTCCGCGTGATATGTGGTTGCATTTGAGAATTGAGTTCACCGGCAAGAAAACGGTATCGCCGCCAAGTTACTCGGCAGGCCAGCAGGTCAGCTTTGAAATCACTGGCCCCGGTGGATTTACCCACCATGTACCGTTGAACACGGCCATTGACCTATCGTTGGCGAAAGAGGCCAGCGTTGCGCCGTTCATTTATCTGGAAACAGGTAGTGAAGCCGGTACGCCTTGGGACACGATCAAGGTTCAAGAAATTTGTGTTGAGCATTTGCTCACGAACTAAAATCTTCGATCGGATGGGGTGGAAAGGATGCCGCCCCGCTTTTTAAGGATTGGCGTAAATGCCACCACTGAGAGACTTAATCAAGTCGACGGTAGCGAACACGCACCTTTCGCTTGATTTTTTTGGCGAGGATGTGGAATTCGTACCAGCCGAAACAGGCGTGCCCCGGACGGTGCGAATGAAGATACAAGAGGATGAAGATGCGAGCTACGTCGATGCTGAGGGGTTGAACACGCGTGACTCGATTGATGCGTTGATGCTTCGCGACGAATCCGCATTGGACAAGGACGATGTTCCGCTTGGTGGTGTTTCGGTTTTGAAATTTGGTGACAAGTTGCGAAGAGGGGTGGCGGCCGATCCGGAACAGCGGTGGTATTTTTTTGAAGGTGACTTGAAGCATACAACGCAAGTTAAACAGCACGCGACGTTTGTTCGAGTTCGTTCGATGACGAAGAATGCAGGCAGATAGACCACGATGTCATCGCTCAATGAACCGCTGGAACTGCTTGAAGGATTGCTGGCCGCCAACACTGTATGGGACGACGAAGTAAGCGGCGAGGAACGGATTTATTGGGGAAGCAATGAAGACAATGTCAATAGTATTACTGGTCTAGCTGACTATCCGTTTATCCTGCTAAGCATCGGAAACTATGAATACAGAAAGCATGGCCAGGGCGATTGTGACGAACTGATCGCAAACGGAACTCTGGTAGTGGAATTTTGGCGACAAGCGCCGGTGTTTGTCACGAGCTTTAAGGAATCGATGAAGGATTTTTTGAGTTTTGTGGGAAGCGTGATTGATGAATTGATGGTCCAACAGAATGAAGGCGGCAAAGAGTTGGAAATTGTTCATTGCAAAATGGACGTAGAAAGCTTGGGGCGGTCCAGTGTTATTAGCCGTGATCCGGATAACATTCCAAGTAGTGATGTTTGGAGCGTGAGGTTTGGGATTTCCTACTAGCCATGTTTCCTGTTTACATTTACGTCGACTACATCGGGGCGGCAGCGTTGATATGCCCGACGATCAGCCGATCTGGAAGCGCGAGGATCCTTGGTCGGTTCCGAGCAAATGCGAACAGGAAAGCCGTACTGCATTGGCATACAAGATTCTTGCCGATCCACTTTAGTGTTGCGAATCGAAAGTATTCATTTCAGCGAAGACGGAGAATCTACAACGAAATCAAACGCGAGCTTGGCTTGACCGGAGTGGCGAGAGTCAACGGCAAGTTAATTCGAGACGATGTCAGAAAGGGCGGCCAAGTCGATCTTGTTCGGCGACAGAGAACAGAGGGACAAGCAAGGGCAAGAAACGTTGTCCACGCGACACCGAATAGAGCGAAGCTGACAATGATTGTGCCGACACATGTTGCACGAAGGCCGCGCGATGGTAAGCCTAACATGGCATACGAGCTGGTAATGGTGACGAGAGACGAGCGAGATTCGATGAAAGACGTATGGCAGAAAAGCCTTCACGATGATCTGGTAAACCACGCAGGTAAGATTCGGCAGCGAATTCCCTGAGAGAAGGTAAAAAATTATGGGTCTAACACGTCCCTTCTATCCGCACTTGATTAGCTTTGGTTCGCAATCGCCTACCGTTGAAAACGTTGTTCAGATTTCGAGTGTGACGACGAAGAACAATGATACGATGATGATCGAACGGTGTGCGTCGGGCGTTGTCCCCGAATATGTGGGCATTGCTCGCCGTGATCCGGATGTTGATTTTCAGACAACGCAGGTCGACGACATTCTTGTCGCTTGCACTGATTCGAATATCGCTCGCGATCTATCGTCCGGGACCGTTGATATTGGATACCGTGCCGGTAAGCCGCTTGGAACTCGTGAACCTATCGCTGGAACTGTCCACCAAATTGCAAGGCTGAATCAAGACGCGTTGTTGTACTGGACGAACTTACGGGCTCAGGATGGAGAGACCGCTGAGATTTCTTGTATTCTTCTCACGGCTTTTAATGGGACTGATGCACCACTCACTTGGCTAGGGAGCCAGGCGTTATCCGGCGATTGCTTGGTCAAGGGTTACTACAAGCTTTCGCGGATTGATATCAATGGTACGGTTCTGAACGGTGTTCAAGAAGCCAATATGGAAACCGGCGTACAAATTGAGTCAATTCCTTCCGACGGTGAGGCGTATGTTGGTTACAAGGGAATCAAGACATCCGAACCGAAGATTTCAATTACGACCAAGAATTTGGAGCAGGGCACGCAATGGCAAGGTGGTGTATCGAGCGAAGCCGTTGCTTTGACTGCGTTTAATTTTTATCTTCGCAAATGTAGCAGAACGGGGATCCTGGTTCCAAAGGCAACTGCTTCGCATATCAAGATTTCGGCGACAACCGGATTGGTTTATCATCAAGAGGCATCAGGCTCGCCGGTCGACGCAAAGTTCATGGTGTGCCTGGAACAACCGGTTAGCGGTAACATTTTTGATATCGCGTTCAGCCAAACTATTCCATAAGGGAGGATCTTTTTCATGGGACCGGAAGAATTAGAAGAATTGCAAGTCGGTGCAGAGACGGAATTGGCCGAGGCGACCATTCAGCCGCCAGCCGAAGTACCAACTGGCACCGTCAGTGACGCGACTGAGACGGAGTCGGTCGAGTCAACACCGGATCCGCTTATTGTCCGCAATATCATCCAGCGAACGTTGAAAATCAGTCGGGCGGCCGCGACTTATGTTGTCGAGCGAATTCCGACCGACGAATTGAAATGTATTGTCGACAAGCCGGAAACTGATGCAATCTTACGGCACGCGATGAATTCGCTGAAAGGGACCGGCTACGAAGTCGAGATCAAAGAAACGGGGGGGCCGACGGAGTAAATTCGCTGCGACTGGCAAGTTAAAAAAACAAGGCAAAAATTTTCAGCCGAGCGGCAGGATTAAAATCCAAGGCTCTTGCGCCCCACCGCAGAGTTAAAGCCGCTCGGCTTTTTTTAGAAACTCAAAGGAATTCATGAACGGGTTTATCTACTTTTTCCCAGGCAAGACAGCGGAGTCCGTTCTTGACCGGGCCACGTCAACAATTAACGCGGAGCTGCTTGAAGCCCATGGGTTGATTGAGGTCTTTGGTGATTCCGTGCATTCGCCGACGCATTGTGTGATTGCGCATACCAAGCAAGGACCAGACGGGAGCCCCGGTGTTACGGTCTACCTAAAGCCAATTGGTGAGGAAATTGGCGAATCGCCTTCGTACGGAATCTATGCAGGCGAGGAACAGGAGTGGCAGTTATTCGAAATCGACGGCAAGCCGCTTTGGGTTGGATATTGCAAGGAATCGCCACCGAACGAAGAGTCCTTGCGGCGGTCTGACGCGTATTTTTCCTATCGATTCAACGATTCGATCGGTGGGAACTGGATGCTTCCGATTGTGCGATCGCCCGATCTGGATCGTGGTAACCTGCCAATGGACTATTCGTTCGACAACACGGGCAAGCTTATTCGGCAATTGAAGGCTAAGCATAAGGCTATTTGGGATTTGGCTGGGGAGGCTGAGAATTATCTCTGCGGAAAAGAGCCGCCCGAGGGACAGTCGAAGAAGGGTGAAGAATGGGTTGTTCAGGTCGCCTTGCGATTCCTTCAACTCAACTACCGAATATGGAAGCCGGAGCTATCTCTCTTGGCCCAGCTTGGATGTACCGTCCTCGACAACAGCGTCAGTGTTCAAGCCTTGATGTTTGGGACTGATTTTTTCCTGCGCCAAGAGCACGCAGAATTTCAAAAAAAAAGCGAGACCCAGGATCCGGATACTTAGAGGCGGAAGCATGGGCGGGCGGGCTTGACGTTCCAGGGTATCGGCCAAGCCGGGGAGCGATTTGGCTTTCGTGCATTTTGCGAAGAGAATTAAACCAACCGCCAATCATAGTGGCGGGCAAGAGGTAACCCGAACGTGTCAGCCGGTGGAAATAGTAACGTCAATTTTGTGCTTTCGTCCGATGGCGCTCGGATGGAGAACACTATTGCTCGCTTGCAGGATCGGGTGGCCGGTCTAGTTAAAAGCATGGACCGGCTTAAAAACGCGCAGCAGCAAGCTTCAAGGCAAAGTGAATCGTCATTCGACATAATGGCCAGGCGTGCCGTACAGATGGCCACTTCTTATTTAGGCATTCAGCGAGCGATACAGCTTGTTATCTCTGCCCACAAGGAATACGAGCGACTCGGAGGCGTTGCCAGCACTACAGGTGGTCGTGTTGCATCCGCACAGCTTTCCGTTGTTACGACGCTTGGCAAGGACTCTACCGATGCCCAGGTTCTTGATTTTATGAGCAAGGCCAGCAGCTCTATGCCAGGATTTAAGCAGGAAACTGCCCTGGAAATTGGCAATGCAATTTATCAAGCGACTCTTGGAAAAGACTACACCGATCGTGGGCCGATTACGATTGCAACAATGAAGTCAATCGCACCTTTGTTCTGGGGAAATCAGGATCCATCAAAGGCTGGTGAATTCGGTGGTGCTGCCGTCGCAATTGCTCGATCACTTCCAGAATCGATGAATATGCTTGAAAGGACTCAAAAGGCAACTTCATACATGACAGCGCTTTTGAGCCAATCAAGAGTAACTGATATTGCAAATGTTCCGCAGTTAGTTCCAGCCGTGTTGTCAGCCGAAATCAACATGAAACCAAAGACAGTTGAGGAGCTTCTTGATACCCTTGCGGCCGGTGGTTCGATTGTTTCAGCAGTAGGGGTTCGCATGAATGATCCCTACGGTGCACAATCCAAGACGGCAACCGCAAATTTGATGGCTACATTTGCTGAATTCAGGCCAGAGCTAGAGAAAAAAGTGGGTCATTCACTGGATCTCCTTGGAACGTGGGCGGAAATGCAATCGACTACGCAGCCTCAGGAACGGCAGCGGTATATGACAAATTTTTTAGACAGGTTTGGATCTGACATGAACGGCCGAGCAGCCGTTAGACCAATCATGAAAGAAATCTTTATGCCGGGCGGTATTGCTGGCCAGATGGCTCGTGATGCATACGGACCAATACGAAAGAGCTTGGAAGATAGCCAGGAAGATTTGAATAAATTCCAAAGGCGAGCCACGTCCTTGACGCCAGAATTAAGCTTGTCGTACGCGGGTAAAAAGGCCGGTGCGATGTTCAGCCGGGAACTGATGGAAAAGTCGCAATTGCGTGGGGCTGCTCAAAAAGCCTTATTCGATCCAGATGAAGGCGCAATCACTGTTGCGAAGCAAGGTCTTGGTGGATACATAAATGCAGCAATAGCGAAAGGCGGCTTTAATGTCGGAATGATGGAAGGGGCCGATCCAGTGTCAATTGGAGCGCTTGTGTTGCAGAATGCGTTACGTCGCGGCGGATTAGACAAAGGGACGCTGCTTGAAGGGCTCGGCTCGCTGGAAGAACTGAACGTTGGCCGCCGAACTGATTCCAACAAAGAACTCGTCGATCGAATTCAAGCTCTTATCGACACCATCCAAAAGCAATACCAAGGCTCCGAACGTCGACAGCGGGCCAGCCTATCCGGAGCCCAGGCATCCAAGGGGGTCGGTGAATGAGTACCGTTTCCGGATTTGGTCCATTTCGATTTGTGCAAATGCAACCGCCTCCGCCGTATCGACGGATCATGGGACACGTTGAAGCGCGAGTCGGCGTCAACGACTATAGTTTCTGGCAAGAAGCGACACGCGGTTACCCATGGCAATTTGAGGCTTTCGCAACAGTCGACCCGGCGCAGAAGCATGCACTGATGAGGTTGTACGAAGCATCGATTTTCACAGGTCCATACGATTTGTATTGGGCGAATCAAACATACACCACGGAAAAGGTAATACCGTTGTCCATGGTTCCCGTTGAAATCTCTGATGTCGTTGCTGGAATCGGTGGCATTGCCCCTTATTGGCCATCGGGGACGCCTACGCTGCCTGGGACGTCAATTGTTCGTACACGATGGGAAGCGATTGTCACGTATGTTCCAACACCACCTTAACCAAAATGGAAAACGAAAATGACCAATTCTCTTGAACGTCGTTCGTGGGTTTCGAATTTGATTTTCGAAAGCTCGGTTTATTCAAATGAAATTCTCGCCGTTGGGACCGCGGTTCATTCCGTGTTTGTTCCGGAATCGCTTGTCGGTGATACCCTAACTGTCGAACTCAAGCTGCCAGACGGATCATGGGCGGCCGTAGACAACAGCGACTTACCGAAGACCGTACTCAAGGGCGGCCTGACGTCGTTTACGCCGATCATTTACGCCTACGCACCACAGGCCATTCGCTTCAAATCACCCGAAGTCGAAACCGTTGCAGCTGGTGAAGCGTATGTCCTGCTTGGAACCTAATCCCAATTCTCGATGCCGCATCAAGATATCACATTCGGATCCTTCTCTGATGCTCGTCCGCTGACGTGCCAACAACGAGTTTACGTTCGCGCGGCATGGGCGGATGCTTGGACGCACATCCCTGACGCCTGGGCGGATGTTGTTCGCTGGACTCTCTCTCCAAGCATTCCGACGGCACAGATTTACTGGAAGTTTGGATCCAGGCAAAAAGACGGCGGAGCTTTTTCTACCGTTGCCAAACTAACTTGGGCAAAGCGTCTCTACGTCAAAATTGAAATTGACGTCACTGATAACAGCGGCGAAGACCCTGAAGTCTTTACGCGAAAATGGTACGGGACAATCGAATTTGAAGAACGAGCCGAAAAGGGCAAGCTTGGGATGGTCGAATTCGGCGAACAAGTGTTCACGGCTTACGGGATGGAGCTTGCACTTTTCAAATGGACAATCATTTCTTCATGGTCTGGAAGCGCTACGAATTCGGTTGAATTCCACCGAACGGCATTTGATTTCAACGCTGATGGAACTCCTAATCGGTCCGCAACGCAAGTGGCCGTTGGGACTAATCCAACTACGAGCTATTTATTCGATCCTGTCTTTGGAAACAATTACTGGTCAAGCCGAGAAATCGTCCGGTATCTATTGACGCTGTTCATGCCAAGGGATCCGTTCGATGTCACGATCGTACCATTCAACTTCGTGGCAACTGATCTCGATTTATTGGAAGATTCCGACAAGCCGACAATCCAGGTTCACGGGCGCACAGTCGGCGAATCATTGAGTCAGATATTAAACAGGTCGCGGCTCTACAGCTGGTATGTTGATTCGGAAATCGTTGATTCCAATGAAGCGTTCAGGATTCGCATCGTTCCGCTAAACGACGGATCGATTCCGACCATTCCGGCGAATACGAATACGATTGCCCTTGAAATTGATCAAGCAAGGGACGTCGGCATTGCCGTCGGCGAAAATTCACTAGAGGTCGTTGATAGAGTCATTGTTCAAGGAGCGAAACGAAGAATCTGTTGCTCGATGCATTTCCCGGAATCGCTTGGTCCGCTTGGGCAAGGTCTAAAACTTTTGTCGCCAGGATGGAGCGAAGTTGAAGAGGAAGAATACTGGCGGGCGGGACTCGGAAAGCCAGGCTATCCGATCGACGAAGAAATCGACGAGAGAAGGAAGTTCAACCATTTGATTCGGACGTCATCTCCCTACTACCGGGTTTATTCGAGATACAAACTTAGCAATAATTTCGAACCGTTGACGCCACACCCTTTGAGCGGTGAAAGCATTCGAATTCTTCCGTCAAATATCCGATTCTTGCCAACTCTTCCAATCCTCGAAGGTTGGGATTATTCAAATCCATCAGCGCCAGTTCAAGTCAGCCAGAGTCATCGCGAGACGTACCGGCTGCCGCATACAATCGTGGCGATCGACAAAAGGATTTCACCGTCAGCGACGACTAAGCACTATGCCTACCTGCATTCACTTGGGATGGATGACATTGCGATCGGACATGACGACGACGATGAATTTCATATTTTCTCTGGGTCAACAACTGTTGTTGCTGGTGGCAAGGAAATTCAAATCAAGATTTACGGTGCGCCGCAGCATGTCCTCGGTAAAGACAATCCGTTCATTTACTCCCCACAATGGGCGCAGCAGTATCGACTTGAAGAGGACGTCGACGACATTCAGCCGGTTGTGGATTGGCGGCAATCGATTTTGACAGTGGCGATTGAAGATGATGCTTATTGCTCTGTGGAATGGCCACCGGCAACGCCAGGCATCGAGATTACGAGAGAGCTTTATATCGATGCCGGATCGGCGTTCAAGTTAGATTCGATCATCAAAGACACGATCGTTAATGTGCAATCTGGAAAACTGATCCGTGCGGCAAACACGGCTTTTATTCGCGATGACCGGGCAGCCTTGTTTGCTGTTGCGTATCTTGCTTTCGATTGGCGGTCTAAGTTTCGCGCGGCAGCGGTGATCAATGGGATTTACGAGGTTCCATTTCAGACAATTCAAATCGGTCAGCTTGTAACGGAATACGATACGAAGCCACTAAATTCGATTGTTTCCGAAATCTCAATTCAGTTTTCACGGGTGGTTGCGGAAGTCATGCCGCAAGTCGATGCGACACGAATTGAGATCAAGACGGAATTCGGCGAATTGGATTATATGCAAGCGGTGGCGACATGACGTATTCAGCACAAACAACGCAGGATCGTTTGCGGTTCATCGAAAGGCAGTTGGATGAGATTCTGACAGTCGGCAGTACACTCGAAGGCAAAGTTCCATCAAAACAATATGTCCGAATAGTCCAGACGAAGAAACATGAAAACGATGCGATCGACTACCCGGCTACGGGATTAAGACTTCCATTTCGATTCACCGATGGCCGCTTCAACGATACGGGCGTTGCTCCATCAAGTTCGATCACGTTTAAGTACGGATCGGAATGGGCGAGGGCAACAGGCTTTTGCCTTTCCGGATGGCGGCCCGAGGGAACAATCTTGATTGCCACTCGAAGTGGCCAAAAATGGTTTCTGACTGATCCGGTACCGCCCGAGGGAACGATTACGTTTGTAGCGGTTGCGTCAGACGCTT
>Ga0307378_10007669_pt1 | contig 14474 bp, 11 predicted proteins | sample UN1MG_FD_202238 | JGI IMG/M metagenome (GOLD analysis project Ga0307378, IMG submission 202238) | Soil microbial communities from Risofladan, Vaasa, Finland - UN-1 | ecosystem: Environmental > Terrestrial > Soil > Coastal area > Acid sulfate soil | place: Finland: Risofladan, Vaasa | collected...
TGTCAAGAGGTATTGTGCTGTCCCCGTGGCTATGATGTTTGGAATAGAATTTCGCGGGGCTCGATTTTAGTGATATAGGGAGAAAGGCGGCAGTTCGGAACGAGGGAAGGCTCTGCAAAGTATCCGCTCGCGAGAGGTTTCCGTCCGAGGGGGGGGAGGAAGTACAAAAACAATCGCAACATCGAGACACTGAGGGCACTGTTCGGGCTCTAACAGCATCTCCGGCCGAACCCTCTCATTTCGGATCCGTCTCCGCTTTCCATGCCGGCCTTGTTTCTTATTCTCCTGAAGGGTTTGAGAAGGAACGGGATGATGTGGTGTCTGTACCTGCATTACAGACGGTCGAGGGACCGGTAACGATGAAAAGGAGCCTTTTCTTTTTTCTCACGGTAGCAGAAACCTACGCGAGAACATTGCAGTCTGCAGAAGCGGATGTTTCAAAGTTCGGCAAGCGACACCCCGGCACTCTTTTATATCCTTTGCTGCTGAGAATTTATGTTGTTTTTTAATTCAACTTATATTACAGTTTATCAAGGTGGCTGGTACAAGGAACTGAAACGGCGAAGCGATCGGCTAAACAGGCCATGTTTGAGTGAGGATTCGATAAAGGGCATTTCATATACTGCATAAACGATATTCATTTGTTTTTTTCCTGCCTCATAACCCGAATGCCGCTTATCAATAATGCCTTTTTGTGACAACGTTTGTACACGGTCCAACGTGGCCTATGTACGGATTATCCGATTTATCATGTGGGGGAGCGTATATGCCAGGAGTAAAACTGGGAGACAAGGTGAAGGTACATTACAAAGGAAAGCTCGAAAGCGGGGAAATATTCGACTCAACCGAAGACAAGGACCCGCTCACATTCAAAGTTGGTGAAGGCACTGTCATTCCAGGTTTTGAACAGGCGATGATCGGTATGAATCCCGGGGATGAGAAGACTGTAAAGATCTCAGCTATAAGGGCATACGGGCCCTACCAGAAACAGCTTGTGGTTGAGGTAGACAGGGATAAGTTCGTAGATGACGTCGAGCCGGAGATCGGGCAGCGTTTACAGGTAAGCCAGCCGGATGGGAAGAAGTTCGTAGTAACGGTGGCTTCGATCGAAGGAACAAAGGTTACGCTCGATGCGAATCATCCCCTGGCCGGTAAGGACCTCACCTTCGATATACAGCTCTTAGAGCTAGCGAAGTAACCACACGGGAGATAGAAGAACAGTCCGGAGGGATGTAAGCTGCAGGTGGGAGACCTTGATTGCAAAGGTCACCTCTGAAAAGGGTATGGAGCTTTTTATTAAGTATGGAGAAGTACAAGGCGGAAAGCATATTGAGGACAGGGGCGTCGGCTTTTTAGAGACGAAAGAGTAGGCTAAAGGCGGAGAAAGCGAAAGAGGAGCCGAACGGCCCGAAGTTTGTCGGCCCCACGCTCGAGGTAGATGAAGCTCTCCCCTGAAGAGACGGAGGGGGAAGGCACTACTGATAAAGTATTCATGGAGCGAACGATGAAAATAGTTCTGATATCTCCGTGTAAAGCCCCAAATGTAAAGAAACCACGCTTTGTCATGATACCGCAGCTCTCACTGCACCTCATCGCGGGCCTCACCCCTCCCTGTCATGAGGTGAAGATCGTTGATGAGGAGGTCGATACCATCGACCTCGAACAAGAATGCGACCTCGTCGGCATAAGCTGCATGACTGCGAATGCCCCCCGTGCATATGAGCTTTCATTAGAGTTCAGAAGACGCGGAAGAAAGGTCGTTTTAGGCGGCGTCCACCCTACCATACTGCCGGACGAGGCTCTCCGCTATGCCGACTCTGTTGTCATCGGCGAGGCTGAAGGGGTGTGGGAGGATCTCCTGGATGACATGGTGGCGGGACGGCTCAAGCCAAAGTACCATAAACCATATCCATCGCTCGACAGGTATGTACCGATAAAATCCCGGATGAATGTCAAGAAAAGGGCATTTGGTGTTATTCCTGTGCTAACTACACGCGGATGTCCCTATCACTGCGACTTCTGCTGTGTAAGCGACCTCTATGGGAAGAGGATACGCCACATCCCGGTCGAAAACGTGGTGCGTGATATTGTGGATTCCGGGGGAAGGTTCTTTCTTTTTCTCGATGACAATATCGCAGGAGACCCTGCGTACGCAAAAAAGCTCTTCAGAGCGATCACGCCGCTGGGAATCAGGTGGGGAGGACAGGCATCGCTCTCCATTGTAAAGAACAAGAGCATATTAGAGGTGGCACGGGAGAGCGGCTGCGCCGCGCTGTTCTTCGGTATCGAGAGCGTTTCGAAGGCGCAGCTCGAGAGGATGCGAAAATCGGTTAAATTAATCGAAGAGATAGAGCAGGCCATAAAGGTTGTGGAAGGTATCGGAATATTTTTCCATGCTTCGATGATATTCGGGTTTGACAGCGATACAAAGGATATTTTTCCGGAAACCCTCTCGTTTCTCGAGAGGAACAAAATAAGCTCGGCCACGCTCAATGTCCTAACGCCCTATCCTGGGACCAAGACATATCGCCAGTTTCAGAAGGAGGGAAGACTGCTTACCGATGACTGGAGGTTTTACGACCACAAGACAGCGGTCTTTACTCCGAAGAACATGACACCCTTTGAACTTCAGGCAGGACGGCTGTGGGTTTTACAGGAGTTTACAAGGCTCTCATCGATGATGAGGAGACTGCCGTACCATCTGGACCACCCTCTCTACCATATGGCGATGAATATCGGCCACAGGAAAATATGCAGCAGTGATTTGAATGAGTTCCCGAAACTTGCGACCCGGCTGTTTCCGCTGCCCGACAGGGGCAGGACGGCTGCGGGTTCATTTTCGGTTCCAACAGTGCGATTTGCCGATCTTTTACCGAAGAGAGCTTCGATATTGGGCTCTATTCAATTAAGCGGAGATTCGTAATGATCAGAAGAGGGATAGTACTCGTTTTTGCAACCACCACTTTTGCAGTGGAAAACGGAGCTCTCGTGCTCATTTTCCTGAGAGACCGCGTTCGTTTTATATGGGGGGACAATGGGGTCAGGAATTGGGTGTACGGTTCCTTCTCTTCCATTGAAAAACCGTTGTTCTGGATACGAAGGTATCTCGACGGAGTTGCTGTTATTGTGCAGTACCGTGCCTACTATAGAGATGTTACTGCGCCCATGAAAAACTGCTACAGGCAACTGAAGAAAAAGTTGTAAGGTTCATCAGTGGCCGCGAAGAAACAAACCGATCGAATACGGTTTTATTAAGGCTGTACCTAAAGGCGGCGGCCTGCGCGGGGCGCCGCCTTTTGTATAAAATAGTAAAGAGGATAATTATGAAAAATCGATTTATTACAGCTGTTATTTATCTTGCACTTATGGTGCCGGCTGTTTTTTTGTTTGCGGCCGATCTGTACCCGGGTGATGTAGCGCTGGTGAACGGGAAGCCGATCAGCAGCGCTGCGCTCGATAGAAAGGTCAATGATGCACTCATGAAGCTCGAGGCGGGAGGGCAGGTCCCTGATAAGAAGACACTTGAGCAGAATGTGCTGGAGGGCCTCATCAACAACGAGCTCATCTATCAGGAGAGCATGAAGACGGGATACAAGGCGGCCGCTACGATGATCGAAACGCAGTATTCGACTATTAAGGGACAGTTCGGCACAGAACAGCAGTTCCTGAATATGCTCGAACAGCGTGGATATACTGAAGAATCGCTGCGGGAAGAGCTTGGAAGGATAATAGCGATCGATAACTATATCGGCGGGGAAGTCGCACCGCAAGTCTCAGTACCCGAAGAGGAGGTGCTCCGCTACTACGAGGAGAATAGCAAGGTATTATGGGAGCCTGAAACGGTGAGGGCCAGTCATATCCTCGCGGGGGTGGACGACCCTTCTGATGAAGGGCAGAAGAAGGCAGCTCTCCGGAAAATAAAGGAAGTAGAGAAGAAGATCGGAAAGGGGGAGGAGTTCGAGGCCCTTGCGAGGGAATATTCAGACTGCCCGAGCAGCGCGGCGGCGGGGGATCTCGGCTATTTCCAGAAAGGCCGAATGGTAGCGGAGTTCGAGAACGCGGCCTTTGCTCTCGAGGAGGGAGAGATCAGCGGCATAGTAGAGACAAAGTTCGGTTACCATATCATAAAGCTCGTTGAAAGAAAGCCTGAACGCACGATACCCTTCGAAGAGGTGAAGAGCGATATCGAGCAGTGGCTCGGTGAGCAGAAGATCTTTGAAGAGCTGAAGGTGCTCGTCGATAATCTGAAGAAGGGGGCGAAGATAGAACGGTACCTGTAAGGGCAGGGGTTTTGTGCGATTTTCTCATAGATTGCTTAGCAATGAAGTTAAGTGATTACCTGGTAGTATTTTATGTGAAATTACAGCGGCAGAGCAGTTAAACCCCCGTTCCCTGATGTTTACAGGGGTTTTTCAGAGATAGGATTTGCAGCTCTTTGTTTCTGAGCTGTGCGGGATATGATTCCGGAATGAGAATCTCTGTCGGGATCGTAAAATCGATGACGTTGAACGTAAGATGGTAGTGCGGAATAAGGATTTGAAATCCGACGACAGCCCTTTTATTTTATTTTTCCGGCTATTATTTCCGCAATAATACGAGGGTTGGCCCTTCCCTTGGATTCACGCATGGCTTGCCCTACCAGAAAATCCATTACCTTTTCATTGCCCTTCTTTAACGACTCGACGGCATCATGATTTCCGGATAATAATTTTTCTACCAGGGCTTCTAATTCATTTATATCAGAAACCTGCTTCAGATCCAGCTCTTTCACAATCGTTTCGGGTGTTTTGTCCGTGTCGAACATCACCGAAAGCACTTTCTTTGTAGCTTTGGATGTAATTTCGTTTCTTTCAAGCATGCCGAGCAGGTTTGCAAAATTTTCGGCAGATACTGGGAGATCGCTCCATGAAAGGCCCCTTTCCCTGATGCAGCTCGTCATCGTTGATGTCAGCCAATGGACCACTGTACGCGGGGATGCTCCCTTTTTAACAGTATCCTCAAAATATAAGGATAGATCCAGCTCGGAGCTTATCAGAGAGGCTTCCTGTTCTGTAAGGCCGTACTGTTGTATAAAACGGGTTATCTTCTTATCCGGCATTTCCGGCAATCTGGCTTTTATTTCGTTCACATAGCCCTCTGTAATAACGATCGTGCTTACTGCCGGGTCAGGGATACAGGGCCCTTCAAACTTACCCCGCATCGGGGAGGTTATTTTTTTATCCGGGTCCCAGAGTCTTGTATGAAGAACGATTTCACCGCCTTTTTCCTTGCTGTCCTTCTGACGAGCTATCTCGTAATCTATCGCATCGCCGACATTTCGGATGGAGTTCATATTCTTGACTTCGACTTTTGTGTTAAACTCCTCGCTCTTTTCCGGTCTTAACGATATATTGGCATCCACCCTCATCGTCCCCTGTTCCATGCTGCATTCAGAGCTTCCGGAATAACGCATCTGCCTCCGCAGGGCCTTTAAGAACTCCATTACGTTGTAAGAACTGTGCATGTCGGGTTCGGTAACGATTTCGACAAGCGGAGCCCCGGCGCGGTTAAAATCAACAAGGCTTATCTGCTTATGATCCTCGGTTTCATGCACCAGCCTCGCCACATCCTCCTCCATATGTATCTTTCGGATGCGCAGCCTCCTGGTTTCTGCCTCTCCTGTAACGATATCGAGCCACCCGTTCTTAGACAGGGGCTTATGAAACTGCGAGAGCTGAAACCCCTTGGGCAGGTCAGGGTAGTAATAGACTTTTTGATCGAACGCGCTCGTAGCTTGAATCTCGCAGTTTAAGGAAAGGCACAGTAGAATGGCTTTTTCCAATACATTCCGGCTGAACACCGGTAGTGCGCCGGGAAGCCATAAACATGTCGGGCATGTGTTCAGGTTCGGAGGGTCCGCCGGCCTGTTAGGACAATCACAGAACATCTTTGTGGGACTGTTAAGCTGAACGTGGATTTCCAGACCTATTACTGCTTCAAAATTCATCTCCTACCCTTTCTATTTATCGTGGCTGTCAGTACCGACGCTAAAGACAGAACACGTCCGTCTTCCCTTATTGGCCCCAATATCTGAAAACCGATATCTGTATCTTCTGCAATGGCCAGCCCGGGCACCGAAACAGCAGGTCCCCCTGTAAGGTTAGCATAAAGGCTGAAGGTGAACGTTTCGTAAATATCGCTGATAGAGTCCTGGAGGTCGATTGATGGATTCCTGCCTCTTGATGGCATCACTATAATGTCCGCCTTCTCAAAGAGCCTGTTTGTTTTTTGTATTATTCGTGCCCTTATCCTGCATGCGCTCTCAAAATCGCTGTATGCTTTATACTGGAAATAACCTCCCTGAAGCATATACGCTTTCACGATACTTCCGAATGACTCTGACCGAGATTTAATATACATATCATTCCAGTTATTATCGGACTTTGCTCTGTGACCATACCGCACGCTGTCATATTTACCCCCGCTCGATGATGCTTCTACCGAGCCTATAACATTATGAACGTTAGCCATCAGGCTGAAGTCATCGAATCCGAGCTCTACTACCCCTATACCGGCTTCCCGGGCGGTATCGAGTGCAGCAGTGAACGCCTCGGTTTCTTCTTCATCGAGCAGGGCCATGCATTGGCTCAGAAACCCGACAGTCGGGTTTCTCATGTCCATGGTGATGTTAAAATCAGGCGGGGTTTCATCTGGCATTGAAGGGTCCCGGCTGTCGAATCCTGACGTTGTCCGTACTGCTTTCGAAATATTTTCTATGGAGCTCGAAACCATACCGTAGCATTCCATCGAAGGAACAAGTCCTATGAGGCCGTAACGCGAAACAACGCCGTAACTCGGTTTGTAACCAAAAAGTCCTTTTAACGAAGCGGAAACCCGGCTTTCCCCCAACGTATCTGTCATGAAAGCTATTTCCGCTTTACCGCCGCATGCTGCTCCGGCTGCGGTATCTCCGCGGAGTCCGAATCCGAGTTCACTCATTCGGGTAAAACCTTTTATGAAAAAACCCTCTTCTTTGAGCCGTTCTGTCACAGTAGCGTCCTCGAGGGCGACATAGTTTTCAAGGGCCGCCGAGCCGGCATCACACAGCCACCCTTTCACCGACATATTGGGCTGGAGACTCGCGACAGGTTTCGAAAACAGACCATCTTCTTCCCCGTCGCGTATATCGGGATTCATGTAAACAAAATCTTTTTCCAACTATTCTCTCCTGGTTTTACTCAAAGTATGTTTGCGACTTTGAAGAAGCCCCCCTTGACAGAAGGCGCGTTCTTGAGCAGGTCCCCGCTCTTTGCGAGATCGCACACTCTTGCGGTGTCGCCGTTCCTGTATCTGTTTTCGATTTTGACTGCAGAAAAGACAGGCTCTTCATCTCCGGCATGCTTTTTCATGACAGAGCCGAGTCTTACGGCATCATCAAGCGCCGACTCGATCAGAGGCTTCTCTTCATCCTTTATGCCAATACGGGACAGCCACGACAGGGAATCCATCAGTTGTTTTTCCTCGTGCATTCCGGGGATCGCCTTAGTCCTGGAAAGCTCCAGTAATCCCAGTTCATCGAGCTGTTTACCCGCGATCTGCGACGGCGCGTCCGTCAGCGGGCAGTATGCGTTGCGGTTCTTGGGAAACGCGATCACTTCTCTTATCGAAGAGGTGCCGAGTATCATCGAAACCACCCGGTCTACTCCCAGGGCTATGCCTCCGTGCGGGGGAGCACCGTACTGCAGCGCCTTCAAGAAAAATCCGAATTTCTCCTCCACATCACCCTCTGAAAGACCGAGCGCCTCAAATATCCGGTGCTGGAGTTCGCTGTCGTTTATACGCATGCTGCCTCCTCCCAGCTCTTCCCCGTTGATTACGAGGTCGTAAGCTCTCGATCGCAGTGACAGCAGTTGTTCTTTGTCCTGAGGATTGAAATCCTTTCTGTCAGGGGCCGTAAAAGGATGATGGTTGGAAGATATGCCCTCATCCGACTCTTCGAAGAGCGGGAACCCGGTTACCCACACCGGCGAGAATATTCCGTCCGGTATCAGCCCAAGCTTTTCTGCGACATGAAGCCTGAGCTGCCCGAGCGCTGACGCAACAGTTTTACGTGACGGGTCCGCTATCATAAGAATTACATCCCCGTCCTTTGCCGAGAACCGCTCGAGCGTAGCAGCCTGCTCCTCTTTAGAGAAGAACTGGGTGATATTGGATTGAAGAGTATCCCCGACGACCCTCATCCAGGTCATCCCTTTGGCTCCGAAACCCGGAACGATCTGTTTCGCATATTCGTTCTGCAGGGCGTTCTTGCTAAGCCTGTCGGACGAGTTCTCCACTTTGATGCCCTTTATCACACCCCCTCTGTTCAGTATCTGTTTGAATATTTCATACTCCGTATCCGCGAATATATCTGTGACATCCTTAAAGTACATTCCGAACCTGAGGTCGGGTCTGTCTGAACCGACACTATCCATGGCCTCACTGTAAGTCATCCGTCCGAAAGGACGGGGCAGGTCGACACCTCCTGTTTCAAACATCTTTATAACAAGGCTTTCAATCAGCGCATATATAAACTCTTCATCTATGAAAGAAGCTTCTATGTCGAGCTGGGTGAATTCGGGCTGTCTGTTCGGCCTCAGGTCCTCGTCCCTGAAACATCGCACTATCTGAAAATAGCGCTCGAAACCGCTTATCATGAGAAGCTGCTTGAAGAGCTGCGGAGATTGCGGCAGGGCATAGAACCTGTTCTTGTGAATACGGCTCGGCACGATATAGTCGCGTGCGCCCTCAGGGGTGCTTTTGGTGAGCATGGGGGTTTCGATCTCGACAAAGCCGTGCGTATCCAGAAAATCCCTTATGCTTTTGCATATCCGGTGCCTCTTGACCATATTGTCCTGGATTGAGGGTCTTCTGAGGTCGAGGTAGCGGTACTGCATTCTGATTTCTTCTGATACAGGCTCCGTTACTGTTGCGCCCTCACACTGTTCGGCTGCCTTTTCGGAGACAGCGAAAGGGAGAGTTGGAGATTTTCCGTATATTTCCAGCTCATCCGCTACTATCTCTATGTCGCCTGTCAGGAGGACGGGATTCTTGGTATCATTCTCCCTCTCTATCACGTGGCCCGCGACACCGATGCAGAACTCGGTTTTCAGCTTTCCGGCGAGATCGATCACATCCGCTGAAGACTTCGCAGGGTTAAATACAACCTGTACTATGCCTGACCTGTCACGCAGATGAATAAAAAGTATATCTCCGTGGTCTCTCAGGGAATCCACCCATCCCATTATATTTACATCTTTCCCTATGTCGGATGGCCTGAATTCACCGCAGAACGTTCTTTTATTAAAATTTGGCAAAAATCACTCCTGGTTTGATTATTTTTTTTAAGAATAATTATATCCATAAAATCGATACAGTTCAATCTTCTTCGACACCTTCTGAATTATTATCAACGGTAAAGGAGGAGATCCTGCCTGTCCTGTCAATGTAATAATTTATAGGTCATAATTCGAGATTTATAACTGTTTATAATCTTTAGAATTAAAAGTTGCTATAATCGCTTTTATATTTTTCCGCTTTGGCAAAAAAACCGGTATAGGCTCTCATGCCCCGGACCGGCCGCGATAAAGCGTAAAGCCCCTTTTCACAAAATACGTGCAGGGACCCTTTGTATTCCGGGATGGAAGCGCCATACTGTCCGTGCTCCTGCTGCAGAACTCGGGATAAAACGCGGTTTTATTATCAAACGCCCTGGTTCTACTACAGTGGAATGTGTTTCCCGTTTTGAATAAGAGATGGCGTTGTTTCAATATCCGGATTGCGACGTACGGGAGATGATTTCATCCTGGAGGTCCTTCCCGATATCGCAGAAGTAGTCGCTGTATCCTGCGACGCGCACTATGAGGTCCCTGTACTCTTCCGGCTGTTTCTGGGCCCTCTTCAGCGTTTCCGCGTCTATGACGTTGAACTGCAGGTGGTGAGCGTCGTAGCGGAAATACGTCCGTACCAGTCCTGCGAGCTTACCGATACCCTCTTCACCTTCAAGAACGCTCGGCATGAACTTCATGTTCAGAAGGGTACCGCAGGTGCGGACATGGTCCATCTTCCCGCATGACATTATCACAGCTGTCGGACCGTTGCGGTCAGCCCCCTGCACAGGGGAGATCCCTTCGGAAAGAGGTGCTCCTTTTCTGCGGCCGTCCGGAGTGGCGGCCGTGACACTGCCGAAGTATATATGGCATGTTGTGGGAAGCATGTCTATGTGATACTCGCCCCCCTTCGTGTTGGGTCTGCCGTCTATCTCGTCGTAAAGCGCGTCGAATACGAGCCTCATGATTTCGTCGGCGTAGTCTTCATCGTTTCCGTAGCGCGGCGTTCGGTTGGCGAGCAGGAGCCTGAGGCGCTCGTTTTTTTGGAAGTTTCCGCCGAGAGCCCCGATAAGGTCCTCCATAATAACGTCCTGTTCGTCGAAGACGTGCCTTTTGATTGCAGAGAGACTGTCCGTGATCGTGCCTATTCCCACGCACTGGATATATGATGTGTTGTACCTCGGGCCGCCGTCGTTGTAATCTTTTCCCTTCGCTATGCAGTCGTCGATGAAAACAGAAAGGAATACAGCAGGCATATATGCGGCGTACATCCGCTCGATGTACTGATTCCCTCTTATTTTGATATCGACGAAGTGGCGGAGCTGGCGCTTGAACGCAAGAAAGAGGTCGGAAAAGGAGAGAAAGCTCCTCGGGTCGCCGGTTTCAATTCCGATCTTTTTCCCTGTCATCGGGTCTATACCATTGTTCAGCGTCACCTCGAGTATCTTGGGGGTGTTGAGATATCCGGTGAGGATGTACGCCTCTTTGCCGAACGCTCCCGTCTCGACACAGCCGCTTGTCCCCCCCTCCCTGGCGTCAGCTACAGATTTACCGGTTCTGATGAGCTGCGCGACCACTGTGTCGGCGTTGAATATCGAAGGGTACCCATAGCCCTTTCGTACAACCTTCAGCGCCGCTACCAGGAATCGATCCGGATTCTTCCGGCTGAGCTGGATATTCCCCTGCGGCTGGAGCAGATGTATCTCGTCCATCACCTCGAGCATGAGGTAGGAAATTTCGTTTGCCGCGTCGCTCCCGTCCGGGAGCAGGCCTCCGAGGTTGATGTTGGTGAAGTCGTTGTAGGTGCCGCTCTCCTCAGCGGTCACCCCGACCTTGGGAGGTGCCGGGTGGTTGTTGAACTTGATCCAGAAACATTCCAAGAGTTCTTTGGCCTCCTCCCTGGTGAGATCGCCGTTGTCTATATCTTTTCTGTAGAAGGGATAGAAGTAGCGATCGAGGTGCCCGGGATTCATTGCATCCCATCCATTCAGCTCGGTAATCGTCCCGAGGTGTATGAACCAGTACATCTGGAGGGCCTCCCGGAAACAGCGGGGCGGGTGCTCCGGCACTCGCCTGCATATGGAGGCAATTGCAGAAAGCTCATCTCTTCGCTTTGGATCGGGCTCTTCTTGTGACATTCGGTCTGCGATATCCGCATGGCGGTGTGCGAAAATAACGGCGGCGTCGCAGGCAATGCTCATCCCGTTGAGCTGGTGGAGCTTCGAGGAGGAGGCCGGGTCGTTTGCCAAATCAAGAGACTCAATACTATTCTCTATATCGGCTTTGAAACCTGAGAGGCCCTTATCGTAGAACTTGCCGTCCAGGGTGGTGTGCCCAGGAGCCCGCTGCTCCATGAACTCCGTGAAGATACCGGCATTGTAGGCCTCTTTCCATTGTTCGGGGAGCTCGGAGAAGATCCTGTCGCGCATCGTGCGTCCGCGCCAGTAAGGGATAATCTCTTCTTCATATAGACTGATGTCCTCTTCAGATACGCTGTAGCTCGTCTTCGGGCGTGAATCGAGGACCCGGAGATCTTCGAGGCTGTGACAGGTAAGCTCGGGGTAGGTCGGGACGGCCTTCGGAAACGGCCCCCTCTCACCGACGATGAGTTCATCCTGGCCTATATATATCGTCTTGTGCTCGCAGAGGTGTTTGAACAGGAGGGCCCTGAGGATTGGAGCCGGATACTTCCCGCTGTTTTCCCGGTAGAATTCGGTGGTAAGGCGGGCCCTCTCGGTAGAGAGAATGACCGATCTCTCGTAGCTCTCCAGGCGCAGCCGCGCCACGCGCTCTGTCATGGTTCAGCCCCCACTGAAAACCCCACTGAAAAGTTCCCCTCTGCCACGGACTCTGTTTCTACGGGCGATAAAAAGAGAAAAGGCAGCACCTGTCGAAATAGGTGTGCACGATCGAACTTTTTAAGGTTCTTTCCTATATTGTTGTTGCGAATGTTCGCAAAGTCAATCCATTTCTTAAAGCTATCCGCCCGGGTTTCGGAATCCGTAGAAACCGGCCCACTGACTTAAAGCTATTCATAATCCGGGTGCGGGGCAATATGTATGACTTTTTTTCTTTTCAAACGGAAAGAAAGCTGTATAATATGTGAACTGTATTATCAAAAGGGAAACAGGGAGGCAGTATGGCTGACTTGACCACTATCTACCTGGGCATGGAACTCAAAAATCCTGTTATTGCCGGAAGCTCGGGACTGACGAACGACGTGGAGAACCTGAAGGAGCTAGAAAAGTACGGTGCAGGGGCCGTTGTGCTCAAATCCATCTTTGAAGAGCAGATCCTCATGGAGACCCAAGAGGAGGTTCGGGCCTCCGATTTGGGGATCCATCCCGAGGCTGCCGGGTATCTGACTACCATGACAAAAGAGCACAGCGTCTACCGGTACCTCGATCTCATCGAGAAGGCGAAAAAGGCGGTCTCCATACCTGTCATAGCGAGCGTAAACTGTCTCACCGACGGAGAGTGGACGACCTTTGCAAAGCGGATACAGGAGGCCGGCGCAGACGCCCTCGAGCTCAATATCCTGATCACCGATTACAAGGAAAACGATTCGAGAACAATAGAGAAAAACTACTTCAAGATCGTCGACAAGGTGATGGGGATAGTGGACATTCCCATCGCGCTGAAAGTATCGACCCTCTTTTCCAATATTCCACAGATGTTGACGGCCTTAAGCAGAACCGGTGCGGCCGGGCTCGTGCTCTTCAACAGGTACTGGAGTCCGGATATAGACCTCGATGAGATGACGATCACCTCCGGGAGCGTGTACAGCTCGCCCGACGAGATTACCGTCCCGATACGCTGGATCGGCCTTCTTTCAGAGCTCATCGAGTGCGACATCTCGGGTACTACCGGAGTCCATGATGGAAACGGGGTCGTAAAGCTCGTGGTCGCAGGAGCCACAACTGTCCAGGTCTGCTCCGCACTCTACGTCAACGGGCTTGAATACATTGGGACGATAGTAAACCAGGTTGACAACTGGCTGTCAGCCCACGACTACAAGTCCCTGGAAGAGATACGGGGGCTGCTCGGATCGAAGAGCCCTGCCGAACGCAAGGTTTTCGGCCGGGCACAGTTCATGAAATACTATACGCTAAAATAGTAGCTTCGGCTTTCCGGTACTGCATCCGTTATAATGATAGGAAGAGGGTCTCTCCTCAGCAAGGGGATAGGCCCTCTTTTTTCATTTCGGGTTGACAACCCTGCGGCTGATGTCGAAAGTCGGGATGCCCTAAAAGGACGGAAATATCAGTTTGTATCGAGGCCTTTACAAGTGTCGATTAGTTCCCGGTTATTCGGAGACATGGGGATAATTCCTTTTGTAAATTTGTGTACATACGCATAACATTCAGCCTTCAATGAACCTTCCAGGTTCAAGAACTTGTAAAGCTTCCCGCTAGTTGTTTACAAGACTATCATTACCCGCACGCGATTCTCCGTTTGTAAATAACAGTAAGTTCTTACGGTATGACTGTTAACCGTACAATCGTATTTCTTAACCGGTTCCGGTGATCTTTTCGGTTTAAGACGATAAGAACGGACAGGGGGATGCGGTTCAGCCGTTACTTAGATTCATATATTTGGGAGCTTGAAAGTATCACGGCGTGACTGTTAGCCGAAAAATCGGACATTGTAATCTGTTCCGTACGGTTACTTTTTTCGACAAGTATCGAGTACTTAACAGGGAGCTGAGAAAGGGAGGGGCGCTCAATAAAAACCAAATTGTTAAAATGAGCGTATGCCTGTTCGAAAACAGCGACTACGGAATATCCATAACTGACAAGTCATGGGCAGTTCCCGGTGATATGGCGTAGCATTTGATAGCATAAGAGGAAGGAGTATGCGGGGGGCTTCGGTTGTCGTCCGCTCCGATCAGAAATCTGCCCGAGACCTGCCGTGCGACCGGCAAATCAACGAGGTGGAAAACAGGTCCCCTATAGACATACGCCGGGGGGTTTGGGGATATACAGCATGAAAGAGGCGTGCGGGCTACAGTCCTGTCATACGCAGCCCTATCTCCTCCTCCTTTTCGACAAAAGGCTGCTCGAAGATCGTGAGCTCTCCCTGAAAGATAACGCCGATCCGGTCTGAGAGCGCGAAAACTTCTCCGAG
>Ga0307378_10007670_pt1 | contig 14473 bp, 32 predicted proteins | sample UN1MG_FD_202238 | JGI IMG/M metagenome (GOLD analysis project Ga0307378, IMG submission 202238) | Soil microbial communities from Risofladan, Vaasa, Finland - UN-1 | ecosystem: Environmental > Terrestrial > Soil > Coastal area > Acid sulfate soil | place: Finland: Risofladan, Vaasa | collected...
TTCCTATAGGATACCGTAGAAGGAGACATGGGAGATGACCTGTTGTATGGTCGGTGCCGTTTTCGTTGGCTCAGCGCCGAATTTTAAGGGTGTTTTGATAGGCTAAAAACAGGGGAGGGAAATATGGAAGAGCAGGGACAGGATCCCCAATTATCGTGCGACCTCGAGCAGTTCGAGCCCGTCATCTGCGGCCCGGAGCCAACGGCGGTGCTTTTCTTGGGCCGGGACAGCAACATTGAGGAGATAGTTCCCGCCGTGGGCCAGCTGGAAATGAACATCAAAGTGGTCGACACGGACGACGAGAAGTGCAACCTGCTACGGGAGAAGTACTCCATTGACAGCGGGTCCCAGTTAGTGGTGTTTCAGGGCTGCGAGAAGAAGGCATCTGTCGGCCTGGACACTGATCCCCAGGGGCAGGTGGAGAGATTGAAGGAGGAGCTGGGGCAGCCGGTGCTTGCTGAGGAACCCATCTTTGAGGAGGAGCTTGAGCCAATCGAGGAGCAACTTGAGGAGCAGCCGATACTGGGGGCAGTCCAGGCCGAAACAGTCCAGACTGGTGAGGGAGAGGACTGATGGCCGAGATATGGTCAGCATATAGAGAAGGGCGTATTGTCGCCGATGTAGTTATTAAACCTGATGGCACTTATAGATTGCTCCCTCGCGATCCTCACTTCCTAACAAAAAGCTACAAAACTAAACAAGCTGCTTTGAAGGCATTATCTCAATATGGGGATGTTCCTACCGAGTATGAGACTGTTACCCCGGAGGGTATAAAGGAATTTGAGATTTTGAATATGAGAGGTCAAAGGTTTGGCAATAGAACCTTTGGAACTATAGAAGAAGCAAATAGATTTTTGGAAAAGAAAATTACTGCTCCTCCAGCAAGACTCCAGTTTTTAATACAAGAAGTAAAGTTAGGAGTAGCAATCCCCAAAGCTGCGCCTGAAATACCCGACCCCGACAAAGACCTTTACTTCGGCGAGAAGGAGAAGCTGGCATTGAGTATGATTGGAAGCCCCAAGGCTGTTACCCAGGTTAATATAAAGAGTGAAGTAACAAGTGCCTATAAGGGTCAGATAAATGGAAGAGTAACTGCTACAAATGAAAAAGGAACTCCGATAGGTGCTCTTGATTATCAGCAATTTGGGGATGAGGTTCTTATTGCTTGGATTGGTGTTACTCCAGATTATCAACATCAGGGTATAGCAAAAAAATTATATGAGGCACTTCAAAAAGAGTGGCCTGACAAGAAGATACAGTGGGGCATGACTACTCCCGAAGGCACTGCATTAAGAAAATCAATTGAGGAAGAGGACTGAGGAGCTTGAATATGCGGAGTATTGACCGGGGAATCGTTGACCTGATCACGAAGCTAAATAATGCTGGCTATAAAACAGTCGCTAGTTGCTCAGGAATGAGAGAGGATCACCCCAGAGGTCCTCGCCTCCTAGAAGGTTACATCTCCTTTAATGAGAAGGATTTGACAACGGAACAACAGGAAAAGATAAAAACAGTTGCTAAGGCAGTCGGCTTGCGAGTATGGGAGAGTCCGCCAGATTGGAAGGAATATGTGGGGACATCATATCGCGGGAAAAGTGCTTTAGCCATTTATATACCCGAAAGTGAAAGCCTAAACGCTAGCCTACTTTGGCACAAGTTTGAAGATGCGCTATTTGGGGGGAAGATAAACCCCGAACCCGACAAAGCACTTTACTTCGGCGAGAAGGAGAAGCTGGCATTGAGTACGATTGGAGGTGGAGGTATAGATAAACCTACTATAACAAAAACAGAACTCGGAGGGATAATCCAAATTTGGGTTAGACTTCCGAACCGTGCGAGTGTCGTGGTTGCAACAGGGGATGAGCAATTGGATGAGCGAGAGTTAATTGAGCGGGCAGAACGATATTGGGTCCTTAGAGACAAAGAGAATAAAATAGCTGAGATGTTAAGAGGAAAGCATGGCAGACAGGTCTATAGAGGGCAGCTCCCCACGCATGATATTCAAACAACATTAGTGGGGCATTATGCTTATGTGCTTAAAGATAGAAAGGAAAAAGGGAAGTATCAAATACTGGAGGCAATTGAAATAAAGTAGTAATATAGGCGAGGATTAACTATGCCACTTGATATAAAGACCCCGCTCCACGGCAAGCTCACCCTCTCGGGCAAGACCCTCGGCGCCATGGTTGAGGTCATAGATGAGAGCGAGAAGTACGGCGTCGAGCACGGTGTCACCTTCTGCCAGCATGACGGCGACATCGACCCCGACTCCACCTGCAAGGGAGGAGAGTGTGCGGTGGGGATACCGCACTGCCCGCCGGGGACGAAGAAGGTGGGCGACTTCCATACTCACCCCAACACTCTGAACCAGAAGGGCTATGCGATACCCTCCCCCGGCGATCACCTCCACAGTATGCTGGCCGGCGACAAGTTGAACTGCATCTGGGGGCAGCAGGACGGCAAGGTAGTCTGCGAGTCCCCGGTTCGGGAGACGGGTGACCAGGAGAAGAGGTCCTTAATCGAGCGCTTCGACGAGCTCAGGTCTGCTATGAAGCGGGTGGCGACCAGTACTCCCATCGGGCCAGAGGACAGGGCTGACCTTACCGAATTAGCTGAAGATCTCTCCGGTCACTACTCCAGGGTAGCGGTCACCGACAGGGCCGGGCTGGTCGAGGCAAAAGGGAAGGTGGTGGAGGAGGAGGCGGTAGTATCACTCAGGGACAGGGTGATTGAGTATGACAGGACTTACTCCTTGTCCGAGCTGAAAGATAGGGCAAAGCAGGCTGGGTTGAGTACTAGTGGGGATAAAAAGGAACTTTGTCGCAAATTGATTGGTGCGGGAGCGATATGATGGACACAGTAGTACCCTTTGCCAAGCAGAAGATTAGCCAGATAAGGGAAGCCGGTAAGAAGCAACTCAGCCCGGAGGAGTATGAGGAACTGGAGCGACTACTACGGGCTTTCCAGATACATGGGATAACTCCCTACATCAATGTGGAGCTGGGCAAGATAATGGCGAAGTTCCAGTGGGGGCTTGAAATATCAGAATCTCCAGAGTGGGCGGAGGCGCTGATTAAGTGCGATGAAACCTTCTTGGGGTACGAGCTGAGGGAGATGTTTGAGGAGCTGGGGATGGACCCTCCCAGGAGGCACAAGAAGGAATTGTGCCGGGAGCTCTATTTGATGGGATGCCCGAAAGTGGTTGAGGTGATGGAGCCATACTTGACACCAAAGGAAGAGGAAGGATGAAATGAAAGGCGGAGTCACCCATAAGATTGAAGAGGCCGTGAAAGCCCTTGAGCAGGGTAAGGTCAAGAAAGCCCTCTATTTGACCGACACTGGCAAGACAGAGAGGCACCACGAGATTGTGGCCGATGCGGCACGGAAGTGTCTTAGTAATAAGGAACAGTGTCCGGTGTATCTACAAGATGCAGCCCAGAGGTTGAAGGACACCATTACTCCACCGCTGGATGACACTGACCTGGAAGGAGTGGGGGGGATGCTTGACCAAAAGCCTCATGCGGAAATACCGAGTGACGATGAGTTGTACGAGTCCTGCGAGGAGTGCCACATCGGAGATGCTGTGGTGAGGTTCCACGAGATTGCTGAACACTGTGGTGATGTTGGGGCTGTGGAAAGAATACAAAAAAACCTTGGGGATGACCAGACGCCGCCGGAGCAGTGGATCAAAACCATGGTGACAATAGCCGAGAAACCTAGCTGTGGCGAGAAGTCCTACCAGGTTGTGCTGGGGGAGTTGACGGATTACTTGGAGGGACGGGATAGCCCGATACTGAAAAAACTGGAGGTGGAGTGATGGCTAAGAAAGAGCCACTGTATCCGCATGTGCCAAAGGGGAAAGAGGTGCAATTCCCTCATACCACCGCAAGGATGAAAGGTGGAGTAGTAGGTGAATTGCAGCCAGGGCAGGTGGTTAGACTACGTTCCGGTACTGAGGGATGGGTGCGTGGAACGATAGTTGAGTATTCAGAGCTAATACCGAGCGTAGGTGGAGTCATTCTTACTGGTCCTGGCTATAAAGTAAGGGTGACGGAGGGTAAGCATCAAGGAGAAGTACTCCGCTTACCAAGTAATTATGTGGAGGCTGTCTCTTGACAAAATGTCTCGTTAGAAATCATGTTTAAGGTGATGAATGTCACTGACTTTTAATCTTGGCAAAGAAACTTACACACTATCTGACGAGTGCCTAGAACGGATGCGCATGGCAATGGCAAACACTGTCACTAGGGAGAGGGGTTTCGCATTACTGGGTGATATTGATAACTTGAATCCAGGGAAAGAGAAAATTGGTGGTCGAGAGGGAATGCGGATAGATGTCGCAGGTATGAAGGGTTTTTTCCATACACACCCGGATGATGACCCCGAATTATCTGCCAATGATTGGGTACACGCTATAAGGAGTTGTGCCGAGCTCCAGTTTCCTTTTCTTGAGTGCTCTGGCAGTGATGGAGAAGTGTATTGTACTACCGTAGATGATATACACAAACTGGTAATACCCAAGCGACTCACTGATGAAGTGCTGGATGACTTGGTTCAGCACTTGGTAGAGCCGTATCATTTCACGGTGTAACTGAAAAAGCTCGAGGAGGAATAGATGGGTAAAGAGCCACTGTATCCGCATGTGCCAAAGAGCCGTCAGGGGGAAAGTGGTGATAGAGATAAACTCATTAAAGCATTGGAGGAGGCAGCCTCCGAGGAGAGTGACGCTACCAAGATGTATAATGACCTGTCTGATCTAGCCGACAGGTTGGGGTATGTTAATACTTGGGCTGAACTTCGCTCCATTGCTAGGGATGAAGCTAAACATCACGATGCACTCTTAAAGACTATTGATGCAATAAAAAGCAAAGTCTTGCCATAGAAGAAGAGAGTAGGGGCTTGACAATATCTTGACTTAGTGCCAAAATATAGTTGCGAGGTCGACGCGCCCTTAAATGGGCTGAACTCTGAAAGAGGAGAAAAGCAAATGGCTGTTAGTTTGAACAACGCTGGGAACGCCATTCTCTACAATGCCGTTCCCTGGAGCCACCGGCTGATTAGCCTGAAGACCCGCAGTTTCCCGAAGGGTTCGGTTCCCAAGCACCTTATGCAGTACCTGTTCAAGAAGGGTGGGGTTCCGGCTACCTGCGCTAGGGAGACCGCAAACAAGAGTGGGGCGGCTCGGGTTCATGCGATGAACTCGTGTGTTTCAACTGCCCTGCGGAAGCGGTAAGCAACGCCGGATGAAACGGCAAACGCTGGATGATGAGGGGTCGATTAGTCGATCCCTCATCAGTTTTTAACATGAAGGAACTACAAATAGTCATCCGCAATCAACCTAAAGGCAGACAGGCTACTCCTTGGCTTGACCCGTACCGGGAGCGTTTTGCCAAGGCTGCCCATGAAGCCAGTAAGGAACTGGCCGACACAAAACTGAAAGGGGCAGCCAAGGTGCAGGCCTTTAATCTCCTGATTGCTGAGAAACTTCGCTCTCAGGGATCGGGATCGCCATAAATCCCACATTGGCCAACATCACTTTCTCGTGGTAGCTGACCCGCTGAAGTGTTACCTGCCCCCTGGCGTTTCTCTTTGAGGTGTCGATGATGACTCTGTGCAGAGTGTAGACATTACCCTCTAACGAGTATTCGGCGCATTTGAAGGTAAAGACTTTCTTTGAACTCAAGACGATTATCTCGTAGTTCAGCCCGGTTATGTATTCAGTGGGTATGAGCAGATCTTCATCCGGTGCCGCTGTCCATTCCTTGCTCTCCATTTTCTCCCTCCGACATAATTAAGCTACTGGCCAATTTTTTCTTGTCGCCACTGGTGGGCAAGCCCTTGTCTCGGCACATCTGCTGTAGCTCCTCAATGCTGTGTTCCCTATCCATGCTGATTACCCTTTCGTGAATTTCACGGGGGGCTCCGTATTTCAGTAGCCTTTGCTCTGTGGTTTGTGCCTGAACTGCGGGCTTGCCATTCAAGCTCTCCAAGGTAAACATGGCCGAATTGTAAGTGTCCGCCCAGGCTTTGGATAGATCCTCGGTCCAAAAATCAGGCAGGTCGTTTTTCAGTATGCCATGGAAGGGCGGAGTTTCGGCATCGACAAAGGTGTATTTTCTCGGGTCCTCTCCTATCTCGGCAAGGCTTTGGAACCTTTCCTTGGCCTCGATGAGCAGGGCGCGGCAATAGGCATCTTTCGAGCCGTACTGTATCTGCCTTTGTGACGGCCTCTTGATTAGTATGTTGTCCACACCCCGTAAGATTCTACTGCCGACATCGGATGAGGCGTGGAAAACAAAGATTATGACTTGGTTCCTTTGCCGGGAGAGGGCGACAAAGGATTTCACAAGCTCCTCCAGCTTGGCTTGCCCTGCTGGCAATGTTGTTGTGCCTTCATCGATCAAGGCTACCACATCCCCGGTATGCTTTAATTCCTCAAGCGTCTTGATCACATAATGTTCCGGGAGGAGCGGTTGCTTGTCCCGAGGCAAGTTGACCGCTACTGGCGTCAGGGAGTACTGGCGCGAAACTTTGTCCACCAGGAAGTAGCCGAGCCCCGATTTGCCCAGTCCCTTCTGGCCGAGTATCAATGAGACAGTGGTGGGCCGGATTATATCCAGCCAAGTGTCCTTCTCCTCACTTTGCCCCATTCCAAAGCTGCTCAAGAAATCCTCAACTGCCATTATGCTCCTTCCTTGCTCACCTTATAGGCAAGCCAGAATATAAAGGTCAACGCTAGTGCGTAGCCTAACCAAATGAAAACAATCTCGATGGGGAAGATAACATCACCTGAGGGAAAGTGGATAACTGCTCCAAAAGATCGCCAGCTACCGACAACCAAACGCGTCAGCTCAATCACCGGGTAGGTGAAAAAGCAGGCAATCCCCAGGGTGATGGCAAGGGCTACAAGGACTCGCTTCATTCCAGTGCATCTACCTTCTGCTCAAGCAAAATTAACCATTCGGTACCCTGGGTACATGCCTTGCAATAGTCATTCCACTGTTCCGCAGCCTTCTTTCTAAAGCGAGCGAAATGAGGCTTGGGTGTAGCAGTTTCTTTAAGCCAATCACGGCGACTATTGGCAATAAGAGCTTTGATAAATGCTTTCTCGTCACGGGTAAAAGTTGTAGTTGCGCTTTTACCAACCATTATACTCCCCTTTCACATAATCTCCGTTATATTAAATCCATTACCATCTGCCGACAGCGATTGGCTGCAATCTCGCAATACCTTTCCTTTATCTCTACGCCTATGCACTTTCTACCCAGCTTCTTGGCACAGTAGGCGGTTGTCCCTGAGCCAAGGAAGGGGTCGAGGATTACATCATTGGTATGACCAAACAACTTAATACACCTAACTGCAAAGGATTCTGGGAACGATGAGGGATGACTATTGTGAATTCGCCACTGGATATTCCATCTTCCCCTTGTCCATTCCGAAAACTCGGTCGCTACCAAATCAGTTCCCGCGCCCCGCTTAGTCGCTACCTCCTTATAAAAGACATACAACAAATGAAAGTTGGGAATGGTATATACATTGTCTGGCTTAAGCCAGCTACCCCAAGCCGTCTCATTTGTTTTCCTGTGCTCCAGCACTATCTCACTAAACAATCCCAGCCTATGTTTATACGCTATGTCTTGCCAAAGCCAAGACAGCGGGAAATTTCTCCCGCTACCTCCTATTTCCAGACATAATCTGCCCCCGGATACCAAAAGACGAGTGGATTCCCCAAGCACACCTTCGCCAAGTTCCCTATAACTTGCCAAATCTATTTTATCCCCCTCTCGCCCCCCACCATAATCAATACCAACATTATAAGGCGGCGAGGTCAGCACCAAGTCCACGCTGTTGTCGGGCAAGGTAGGCAGTATATCCCTACAGTCCCCGTGGTAGATTGTCACCCGTTCATCTTCATAGTAAGGCTTCATCATATAATGTCCCTTATGTTACGAATAGGCAATCCTGTATTTTAACCTCGACTGTCACTATAGTGTCATTATGGTCGCTGCCGTGGCAGACTAATAGTATTTCAATAATCTCGAAACCTAAACCACGACCCATTCCCACGCTATTCCAACCACACGTTATAACAACAGCATTGGGTTGCAATATAGCGTTTAATGCCACCTTCCACTTCTTTCTGGTAAAACCTAATAAAGCATCAGTTTGTTGCATTTTTATGCCGATATTATCGTAACATTCCTTCACTTGACGTGGGCTATAGGGTGGGTCAATCAATGCCCCGATATACTTTCCCTTTAATTGTTCCAAAAATTCAAGTGCATCTAAGTGAAACATCGTCGGCTTATCAGGGTTTAAGTCATTAGTAATTTCTGCTGGGCTGTTTTCACCCGCAAATGGATCAACCCATCCCTTACCATCACCGACATATCTCGCTAATAATTCAGCAATCGGTGGAATCTGGAATGTCCACTTATTCGGCATCGCCCAAGCTCTTTGAATTTTCAACACTACCCTCTTAAATAATGGAAATTATGTTACGGCCCTATCCCTACCTCTCGGCGGAGAGCTTGCCAGCACTTAGGACACTCTCTCTTGTGGAAGCGAGGAAGTGTATTTACTTCGCATGGGCAAATCTCTTCTCCCCACTCCACCACCTCGCGGAGTTGGTCTTTAGCCACAGCTCTACCCTCATCCACAAAGTCGCTTCCTCGGATATTGCCCTTAAACTCAATATCTAAGACCTTCGCAATCCTCTCAGGAGTCAACAGTACCATTTGAATCCTCTTTCCTTTCGGGGAAGGCAACCCAGAGGGCGAAAGTGTGAGTTGGCAGTTCGCCGAGGTAGGGTCGCCTCCCCCTATCTTTATTTTACTCCTTCACCTTCTTCACCTTATACCAGTCATCATCATCATCGATATGCATTGGCATTATGAGTCCGCTGGCATACCCAGCAATAAATTCCACCGGGTCACGCGATCCTCTTATTCTGAATTTGATAAAGGATGCATCACCCACCGCGTCCAGCAGTTTTCTCAGTAGCCCTGGGGCAAGCGCAGTAAATGCCGTTGGTTCACTTGTCGGATATAATTTATCAAAGGCGGGGAAGTGGGCATTTACCACAGTGGTTCTTACTATAAGGCTGGGGTCCGTCACTTGGGGGTCAGTCGATTTCAATGTCACCTCATCACCATTCTGCTCCAGTAGCAAATTGCCGTGGGGATAGACACCCCGAGCATCCAATATTGCCTTCCCCCGTACCATCACTTCACCTTCTCCCTCTGTTTTCACCGGGTGCCTGACCATTATGTAGCCATCGGCGGCGACAATTTCGCCGTTGCCAATTTTCACACAGGTGAAGATTGGCCTACTATTATCCTCCGCCACAACATTAGCCACAGCGATTGCTTCCTGAACCAGCTCTGCTTTCATTGTATTGCTCCTTTCCTTTCGGGGAAGGCAACCCGGAGGGTGAAGTGTGAGTCGGCACCGCACTTTGAGGGTCGCCTCCCCCTATTTTTATTTTACTCCTTGTCCTGCTCCAGTTCCATCACGATCTTGCCGTGGGCATACTTCACCATACCGGTGGCGTGGGCTTTGCAGTAATTAACTATCTCCTCTGGTTTGCGCCGGGTCCGGGGTAGCCTGATCTTATAGGTCGCGTCCTTCTCGCAAAACAAGGCTTGGCATTTCAACACTGTTCTTCTCCGGCCAGGATCGCCACCAGCCTTGCCTCGAGGTCTACGAGTTCTACCTCCTCTGGCGTTACGGCAGTTCCCGGCGCTTCCTTCTCTACGCAATAGTGCAACATCTCGATCTCATTTCGGCTCAGGCTCACCAGCATAAGTCACCCCCTTTGAGACTCCCCATGCCAGACAATAGCCACAGTAATAGCCTACATCCTCATCGGGCAGGAAGTCTCCGTCCTCATCGAGATAGCCGACCCGAACCTGATAAGCAGGTTCATCTTTTGTGCCGATAATCTTGTCACACTGATCGCACTTCATATCCTCCCCTTTCTATCGCTTATTCTTCGTATTGCTTAAACTCGACGCCCTGTATAACCCCGTTATCATCAATCGTGATTTTGACCGCACTACCGATTTTGGTAGTCAGTGTCAATATGATACTGGGATTTATAAGGGCAGCCCTCACGATGTACCTTGATAGCAGGTCAGTAATCGTGCTTTCCTGTGCTCTGTTGGCGTAAACATTGTAGTAATATCCCTGCATCAACCTTCCCCCCTTTCTACGCTTTCAGTACCACACACTGCTCGATCATATTCTCAGCGGATCTCATATTGCCCGCCGAAGTCTGGACGATAAAGTCAAGCGCTTGCCCGTCCAGCTCGATCCCCCAGTCGGCGATAATCCCCGACATCTTCTCCTTGATATACTTCGGCGCGACCTGGTAAAACGGATAGAGCTGGCACCGGCTCTTTACCGTGGCCGGTATCCTTCCAGCATCGGTAGAGCATAATATAATCACCAAATGTGGCGGCGGCTCCTCTAATAGTTTTAGCAGAGCGTTCCATGCCGGCTCAGTTAGGCCGTGGGCTTCATCAATAATGTAGACCTTCTTTGCCCCGATAGGCATTAAATACGCCTTGAGTTTGAGGTCCCGAATATCGTCAATACCTCTTTGGCTCGCGCCGTCCATCTCGATAACATCCCAGTTCGCGCCATCCCAAATAGTCTTACAGTTCTGGCATTGGCCGCAAGGCTCGCCGATCCCGTTCATCCCGGTGCAGTTCAGGCTCATAGCGAGTAACCGGGCCGTGGTGGTCTTTCCGGTCCCGCTTGGGCCATAGAGTAAATAGGCGTGGTGAAAGGCGTTCAGGATCGACTGTTTCCGCAGTATCTCCGTGGAGTGGGCCTGGCCCAGTACCTCGGAGAACTGGCGTGGCCGGTATTTGTTATAAAAGCCGTTACCGCGCTTCATATTGGCCTCCTTCCTTTATTCTGGCTTCCATGCTTGCCAAAGCCCTACACATGAAAGCAGAGCCAGGGCTGAAAACAAAATGCCGACTATAGTTTCCACTTTACCCCCTTCTACTCTCCGATATCTTCTATGCGATCCCAATCATGTTCCGTGGGCAACCAATCAGGCGATCCCTTACCAATCAGAATATATCTCCGTGCGTGGCAAATTCTACACCAGTATCCATGGTAATCTTCGCCCAGGTGTTCCAAACGGATTCCAGCTCTCCAGAACCCGTTTGGATGGCTACAATTGGAGCGATTTACTTCATGAGGCTCTATTGTTACTGTCCAACCATCCTCTAATGCCACATCAACAAAACCGAAATCGAATTTGGTCCCAGCGGTAAATCTGGGATGGTCACTTTCAACCACGGCTGGTATTGTAGCCTCGTATGGCAAGAATTGACCTTTCGTCATCTTAGCTTTTATGTATGGCACCACTTTCTCCTTTCTACAACATAATGGGCATTATATTATTCTTCGGCAGTCCACCCGTAAGGTTTTGTCAGCTCTATTTCTTTCGAATCAACATTCCCCCTCACAATATCCTCGCCGTTTACAGAGACATAAAATGAGCCGTCTTTGTTGAGGGTGGTACGAATCTCACCATGCCAAGTTTTAAGGTTTGATGATATAGTCCTATGCGCTAATCTATGTATTACCCCCGCATGATGTCCATAATCTAAGAATCCGATTAAAGCTGCCATTTTGCCTAACTCCTATAAGCCGCCTTCTAATTTATTTAGTAAGGTCTTATGCTTACCCCTATCCTTCGGCGACCCACCCGCAGACCTGGCACCAGTCACCATTGACCGGGTGGGCTCGCCATGTTTCGCCTTTGCACTCCTCCGGCTTTGGTGGTTTGTCGTGCCTCTCCCACCAGTGGCCCTCGGCGCCTTTGCCGTATATCGGCGGCGTTTCTATCAAGTCAAGCCTCGGCTCGGCTTCCGGGTAGTATTCTTTGACTGCCAGGTATGCAAGATGATGCTCTGGTGGTTGCTCGCGATCGGGGTCTATGATGCACTTGTCAACTGCCCTGGTGGTGCCATCTGGACTGTAACAGTTAGATTTGTAAGCATACTGGTCTCGCTCCCATGCCTGAACTCTCGGGTGATCATAAGGCAAGGGCTTAAATAGCTTGTCCACTTCCTCAAGTTCATTAAATCCGCGACCCTTCAGGTAGTATTGAGGCCGTCCCCAGGGTGGTGAATTGCCATATTGCGTGTAAATCGATTTGACATCATACCTCGGATGATTCGGCGGTTCACCAAAGCAACAGCAACCGGCGTCGCCTAAGTGGTAAGTTGGTGGTATTATGTAAGGTTTCATGGCTCCCCCTTCCCTTTATTTAGTTGCTATTTGATAACTTTACGCTCCAAACTTTTCCTTAACATCTTGGACAACACCTAACTCCTTGAAGTCCTGAAAAATCTCATTGAGCAGGTCGAAATCCTTGCCGTGGAGTATGATTTTTGCGCCATCGAACCAGTCCAGGAACCAGTATTCTACACGAACAGGGTCAAGGTTCTCGTCGGTGTAGAATCTAAATTCATCTTGCGGGCCGCCGCAGGACAGCTGATAGCGGAAATAACCCCGGCGCTGATCGCTGAAAGTATGAGGCGCTACATAGTCAAAGCATAATCCATACTCTGGGAATGATCCGAGATCATCATCGCTTGTCTTTGGGTCTTTCTGGTAGAGTCGCCACAGTTTCCGTATGTCGTGGATTCTGGACTTGAGGTGTGGCCTTACCCGGTCTTTACACTTTGGCTGCGTGGTCATTGTTACACTCCTTAAACCAGCCTGGCAAATTGCTCAGGACTTACGGTTGTTTCCCCTTCCTTTAATATAATCGTCCTTATATTATCAGTAGCGTGGGGCTAAAACTCGATTGGTGGGTATCGTGGTCGGAGGATCGCCCACTTCCAAATCAGTCTCGCTACTCAGGTTAAATCCTGGCGCTGGCTCTCTTTGATCCTCAAGTTCTTCCGATAAATCTACAATTACAACATACTCCGACACTCCAGCCATAGACCCATATCCTTGACCTGTAAAATGCAACAGCCATGCCATTGTGTTTACCCCCTTCCGTTTCCGTTGTCTTTTATTAGCACAAGGGAAGGCAACCGCTTGCTTTGTGAGCCGGCAGACTCTTTGGCGCGATCACCTTCCCGCAATACTTCCCTTATGCTCTGGCACAGCACTCCCTGACAGCAACCGCCGCATGGTGGATCGCTCCACCTGGCGGCCCGGTACTGCGCTAGGCAGCTTAATACCATAGTGGCGTCTTTCATGTTAGCAGTAACCTTCCCCCCACTTGCCGGCTGGCACCAGTCATGCTAACTCTTTGGCCGTCACGCTGGCCGTGGGAATAGGCCGATCCATTAGAGATAGTTGACCGGGTTGTCACTACCTTAGGAAAGCATCGCCGATACCATCGATCCGATTCGCCCTGGACGTTTACCACCAGGGCGCGGCAATCGGGCTTTGCCTCGAACTCCCGGCGCCCGATGTCTAATTGTCGCGCTATCGTGTCGATAATACCCCCGATATAGCTTGTCTTATCGCCGCGCTTATAGCCGCTTGACTCTGCCAGTCTTTCAATTTGCGGCTCTACCCAATTGTAGAGCTCCACTGCTACTCTAATATTGGTGCGCTTGCCCAGTATATGCGCCTCCCGATCCCCGGTCCCGATTACATGGCAGAACTGGCGCATGGCAATAGAGTTTAATAGCCGTCGCCGCCACGGCTGCCAGGTGTCAAAGTCCACAACCTCATTTATCATGGCTGTTTCACTATCCGGCTCTTTGCTTTCAGTCACGGCTGCCATATCAAGGTTATGTCGCAACAGCAAGGCTTGTGCCTTCTCTAAGGCCAATGCTGCCTCATGCTCATTGTCGCTTTTGGAAAGTGCCAGAAGCTTCCGGATTGCCTCAATTATGTTACTTTCCATGCTCATACCTCCACCAGTTCAGTTTGTTTCAGTTCGCGAAGGCCATACTTATTGATGATATAATCCCATGGCATTGCCCGGCGGCTGTGGCTGGGCTCGGCGCGCCAGGCCCACTTTCCCTTATTGCGGCACCAAATCCAGCCATTGTCTTTCAGAGCTTGCCGGATTGCATCGGGTGGCTTGCTCTGCCAGGACGCCCACGCCCACTTTCCGGTTATCTCTACTATCGCGCCTAGGCGCTTTGCCAGCAGCGCTTGACTTTGTAGATCAGTTTGTGGCTCGGGCTGAGAATCGGGATCGGGCTGGGGATCGGGATAATCCCAGCGCTCCCGCTGATATATGATCTCCCCCTCTGTAGGATATAATTTAACCGGCTCTTTTTTATTGATCCCTTTGACTCTGATCATTCTGATCACCTTCCCTTTGTTTTTGATTCCAAATCCATTATATCACACTTTTAATATAATGTCTATTATATTTTAATGGTTGCAACAATAAATCAGAAATGAAGGTATAGATTGGGTTTAGCTTTGGATTAAACTGATCCGGCACGCGATAAAATTTTAGTTTTGATTT
>Ga0307378_10007672_pt1 | contig 14470 bp, 13 predicted proteins | sample UN1MG_FD_202238 | JGI IMG/M metagenome (GOLD analysis project Ga0307378, IMG submission 202238) | Soil microbial communities from Risofladan, Vaasa, Finland - UN-1 | ecosystem: Environmental > Terrestrial > Soil > Coastal area > Acid sulfate soil | place: Finland: Risofladan, Vaasa | collected...
GATTACAGACCCGTAGGCTATAGATTACTAACTCGTAGGCTATAGATTACAAACCCGTAGGCTATAGATTACAAACCCGTAGGCTATAGATTACAAACCCGTATGCTATAGATTACAGACCCGTAAACTATAGATTACTAACTCGTAGGCTATAGATTACTAACTCATGACCTATAAGATTGCGAACTTTATATTATGGACTACCATCTTTATTGATTACTATCTATGACACAAAATGGTAGTTATCCGAGCCAGAAGAAATACTACGGGGAAAATCCTACGGTGAGTTTCAGGTTGACGGAGGAAGATAAGAAGAAGCTGGAAGAGATAGCAAGTAGAGAAGATATGACGGTAGGTCAATACGTACGAGATTTTCTAAAAGGAATCGTAGAGAAGCGAGAAACGGAGGCTAAAATTAGTAAAGACGGATTCAATAAAGGTCAGAAAGAAGGATTCGATGATGGTCGTAATGAGGGTTTAGAGGAAGGTCGTAAAGACGGATTCGATGATGGTCGTAATGAGGGTTTTAAGGAAGGCTACAAGAATGGAATGAATGACTGGGCAATTTGGTTCAAATGTCGCAACTGTGGCAAGCCGTGTTATATTAAACCTGGAGATGAGGCAGATGAGGCACATAAAGAGATTTCAACAAAGTTTTTGGGATGGGGTCATAAGTCCTGTACTGAGAAAAAAGGAACCCGTAATCTTCTCCTTCCAGAGGGGCTCTCCGAATTTTTATTGGCGGTCGAGCGGACAACCTGTTCGAAACCGGACGAAAAGAACGAATAAGATAGAGAGATTAATCTGCGTTAACTCCACACTCAATCTCAAAATCGTCGGTCGCCCCTCACTTGTAATGGGGCGGCAGACGTGGTATGGTATCGGATTTCTAATATAGCCAAAAATTTATCGCGACCTTTATTAATGTTTTCCCATCGCAACAAACAGCAGAAAAACTTTAAAAAGGGTAAATCCGCGCGGATTTAGAGATGAATTGCTCCATAGTCAAATTATTCTCAAAATCAGAGAGAGCTCCTCGGTGTTTTTCGATGCTATTATCCCTATTCTACCATAAAGGACATGGGAGGGAAGGCATAGAAAACGTGGATGCCTTTAGTTCGTCTGTACGTTTTCGTAAGGGAAAGGCGGGATTGTGGGGTTTCCCTTTTTGTTGTCCGGAGATCCCGCGTGATAGCAGGGCGACCGCGATATATAAATGCATAACTCACACTAAAACAGTTCAGTTGAGATTGAATTTTGAAATAATTTTTAGGGAAGTGAAGAAGAAATTTGGACTTTGCTTGGAATAGTCAATATGATTTTCAACAGTGAGCGGTTTAAGGATCCTCCAAATGAGGTGGATTTGACTGATGAGAAGTGGTTGTATGGAGAATACAAGCGATTGATAGAGCGTAAGAAATCGAAAGAAATGGGAAAGTTTAAACCGTATTGGGAGAATGAAGAACCTCCTGAGAAAAATTGTGTAACCACTCGCCCCTTTAAGGGGTCGTTGTATAGATGGGACCAAAAAGGTCTTGTGGATGGGATTACTTATATATTTGGCGTAAAAAAAAATTAGCACTACCTGAGATATTTTCGTTGGTTTCTAGAAATAGTTTTATAAAATCAGTATATTTTTCACCAGGATAATTTAAATAGCTTCGAATGTTTTTAACAAATTCAATCCAATATGGATTATGGGATCTTAACGTAATAAAAGAAAGTCTTGAATTTTTCAAATCTTTTGGAAATCCGCCATATTTTAAATTTGGTAAATTTTCAGCAATAATGTAAAACTCCTGATTTTCATAATAGTGGTCAGCATTGATATTGTTTTCTATATTATAGCGTTGAATGGTAAACTTTGGAATGAATTTAGAATCTTTACTTTTACAAGCGGCATATAATCCTTTAATGTTGTGTTTACAATCAAAAGCTTGCTGTAAATTACCGGTTTGGTATATATATACTGCCTTCAAATACAATTCAACGCTGTGTCCTAAAGAAAATATATTGCCAAAAATTGAAAACGGCGCGTATTCGCACATTACCGAATATGTGATAAAGAACCCATCAGCTATCCACATGAATTCAGCGAAGTTTCCTGATGATTGGTCATTCATAAAATGTACTTACCTTTTACGTGATTATAAAACCTAAGGGTATTTTCCCGAGAGGCGTATGCTTTCAAAATATCAAACAAAATAATAATCCGTTGATTATTTTCTAAGAAAAATTTATTTTCAAAATCGTCGGTCGCCCCTCACTTGTAATGGGGCGAGCGACATGGTATTAATACTGTGTCTGTGATCGAGCCAAAAAATATCTCGGCCCTTATTAATGTTTTTCCATCACGAACATCCACAGAAAAACTTTAAAATGGTAAATCCGCGAGGATTTAGAGATAAATTGCCCCACCCACAATTATTCTCAAAATCAGAGGGAGCCCCTCATTTTTATCGACTGTATCGCAACATTGAGCGTGCAAGTTTTTGACCATTGTTATGAATAGAAATGAAGCGAAAGGTTTTTAAAGGCAATCGATAAAATATTATTCAGATAGACCGATTGAATAGGGGGGATTATTATACCGAAAGATAAATTACAAGAGTTTGTGGGGTTTTCAAAAGAAATGGGTATAAGGAAAATCGGTGAGATAGGGTGTTCATCCAAAGGGGGTATATGCGACATTGATGTCCGATATACCTGAGTTAGGTGCAATAACCAGAAAGGATAACCACAATGGAAAAACCATGGATTGATGGATCTAAAGAACTACTATTTCATGCTACTGAACATCTCAATAATAAAAGTGATTTTGACAAACGTATTGCTTTCATTTCAATAGATAATGCTGTTGAATTAATTATGAAGACCTATTTAAGTCTTCCCAAACGTATACGAATAAAGGATGGGCCAACAAGAAAAGAATTACAAGATGCAGAAAATTCATTCCCAACATTTTTAGATTTGTTAGAAAAATATGATTCCGAAAAATTAACCGGAATAAGTTTAGAAGACATTGAATGGTTTCATAGATTAAGAAATCAATTGTATCATTCAGGAAATGGAATGACTGTCGAGTTATCGAAATTAGAAACATATTATAAAATTGCATTAGCTCTTTTTGAAAGCTTATTTGATGAAAAATTCATAATAGATAAAAAACTAACATATACCACTAACTTGGGTATTTTCATGGATAAGTGGGTCAAATTTGAAAACAATCTTCGATCGAAGCTTCCTCCAAAGGATGATTTTGCTTATTACTGGAAACGAGATTTTCTTGCAAAAATTGATTCTGACCTGATACCTTTGTTCAATGACTTAATGGATTTTAGGAATAAAGTTGTACACGGCATTTTTGAACCGACTGAAGAACAGCTTCTAGAAATGATTAAAAACATTGATTATATTAATGGGAAGCTATAATTCTGGTTACTGCACCTAACAGCGGCTAAACGCTTCGCCGGAGTACCGGCTTGGCCTGCGGCACATTTTTTCTCCGCGGGTACGCTGCGAAAAAACGTCGTTTAGCCGTGGAACGTTAACCAAAAAAATATTCAGTCGACTGCATAATAATCAAAATTCTCCTCTTTATACTTTTTCTCTTTTTTTAGTTCTGTAGAACCTCCGTTTCAAAACTTCCTTTTCCGATTCGATTATCAGTTCGATTAAGTGCTCGTTTACCGCATCTTCCTTTTTCAAGATTTCACGAGCATCTTCGGTGGCGAGCCCTTTACCAGCAAGTGCAAGCAACGCTGCTTTCCCGTAAGTCGAAATCAATTCCGCCGATTGCTCTGCGTCTTCAAAGAGCTTACTTGCCTTTTTACTCTTACTCTTCTCTTTGCCTTTACTTACACCTCTTCTCACCTCGTTTTCATCTGCTTTTAACGCCCCTATCCTCTTTGATTCGCATTCAGGGCATTGCATACCCCCCAATTCAACATCATTTATGCGCTCGACAGCAGTATACCGCCAACAATTGGTGCAGACAAAAGTCAAGGATTCATCCAGCAGCCGTGCCTTCACATATTTGAGAATGACCCGATGCATTCGCTCTGGCGGGATGAGCTCGTATCCACGTTTTATCACTTCAACAATTCCTGCAATCGGGCTGACCTCGTCTCCTTTTATTACCGCTATTTTCAGCTCACCCGCGTTTAGCCGGTTTAAAAGCTGGGCTGTTAGAGCTATATCGACATCCTTATCTTGAGCTTCCCGTAAAGCTTCATCAAAGACCGCGGAACCCTCAAAGCTCCTTATCACGTTATCCACGTCGAGTTCACTCAATGACGCATCCTTTGCTATTGCCCCGAATCTCCTTGCCACATGGATGAACCTCCGTTTAAATAGTCTACTGCGGGCTAATGATTTCAAGGCGAGCTGTTCAACAGGTTTGGCGGCTAAATCAAGGATAAACTCTTTAACATCTTCTGGCTCCAATGCTGTGTCATCGGTTTTGAGCAGTATCCGGTAGGGGTCTTGTTGCACGCCCACCGGAGCACCTATCTGGTCAGACAACACCGCAGCTAAGAGCATCGCTAATGTTCTATTTGCACGTAGTCCAAAAGAGCAATGCAGGATTATATAGTCCTGCCATCGTTCGAGAGTTAACAGCTTATCGGTCGGGACAGGATAGCCTTTTTTCACGTGCTGGACGACTTCGTCTAAAGCTCTATTAATAGTCTCTTCGCTACACGGGTAGTTCTTTATGAGTTCTCTTCCTATCTCTATCTTTTCAACCACGCTATCGCCACGTTCAGGCTCTTTTTCTTGTTCTTTTTTCACAAACCCACGAATCTTGCCAACCTCATTAGCAATCGCATAGGGAACGGGAATCTCTTCACCCGCCCAGCTCGGGATGGAGCCTGTTGGATCGTCTTCGTGCTTTACATAGATCTTGTTACCATACACGTGCAATATCTTCCAGACGCGACCGCCTTCAATGAACTTGTTCCCTGGACTGGCGTATTCAGCCACAAACGCTTCATCCAAAACGCCGACAGGTATATCATCTTCGTCAATGACCAGGTAATGTCGTTCCTCAGGGATCATTGACAGATGCTCGAAATAATAACTGTAGAACGGCTTTATACGCTGAGGTCTTAGAAATACTTTGTCTTCCGCAGAGAACCACAAAAGCCGTGGAATGCGGGAATGCATGTAACTTAACACGGCGACCAATTCGTGCTCCTCAAGGTCTCGATAAGGATATGCTTTTTTAATTATGTTCAAGGCTTCTTCAAAGCTCCATCTCCTTTTTGTCAGAAGCAACCCGGCTATTTGATGCGCTAATACGTCAAGCGGTTTCTCAGGAATGTCCGCGGGCTCTAAATCGTCTGCAAGCGAACGACGACAAATTACTAAAGATTCCAGGGCGTCGTCTGAATCCTGGACCACGATCGCACCATGTGCAATCCCCCCGACTCTATGACCGCTTCTGCCTATTCGCTGAAGTAGCCGGGTAACCTGCCTCGGTGAGTTATATTGAACGACAAAATCCAACCTCCCGATGTCTATCCCTAACTCTAAGGAACTCGTGCAAATAATCCCGTGCAGCGTTCCTTCCTTAATACCACGTTCAACATTAATTCTTGACGGCTTGGAGAGTGACCCGTGATGAACGCCCACGAGGAAGTTCAAATCCCAAACGCGGAACCTGCTACCGAGAATTTCGGTTATCGAACGAGTATTGGTGAAGATCAGTGTGGAGTTATGCTCTTCGACGAGTTTTTTCATCAACCGTAACCGCGCAGCAACTTCTGGATACGTGTAAAGCTCCTCAGCCAGTTTATAGTCCTCGGAATCGGCTTTTGGATAAAATACCTCTACCTGCACTAACCTGGCCACGGAGACGTTGATTATCTCGCAATCTCTTTCTGCTCCGACCAAAAATTTCGCCACCCTATCTGGCGAGCCGATGGTCGCGGACAAGCCAATGATTTGGAATTCGCCGTTTTTCAGGTAGCGAAGCCGCTCTAATGCAAGTGCGAGTTGAGAGCCGCGTTTGTCAATCGCAAGCTCGTGCACTTCGTCCACGATCACCCACCTGACCGAAGCCAGGTGTTGACGCATAATCCTACCGGGTAATATCGCCTGTAACGTTTCCGGCGTGGTAATTAAAATATCAGGTGGAACCATTGCCTGAGCTTCTCGTTCCCGAGTCGAGGTGTCTCCGTGTCTCACGCCCAACCGCAGGTCAAGTCGTTTACACCACCATTGTAATCGCTCAAGCATGTCCCTATTCAAGGCCTTCAGGGGCGTTATGTAAAGGACTTTTATCCCTGGAGCACGCTCCGTTTTGATTAAAGCATCTAAAACCGGTAACAATGCAGATTCGGTCTTCCCTGTTGCGGTTGGTGCAATCAATAATACGTTCTTCCCGGCCATTATTGGCGGAATAGCTTTGATTTGTGGTTCAGTAGGCACTGCAAAACCCTTTTCTCGAATGGCTTTCTGGACAGGGCTCGAAAACGAGGAGAATACGGTAGTTGGTGGCATTTCTGTTTTTTGAGGTGCTTATATTCTAATTATCATTATGATCTGTCATAAGTAAAGACGTGTAGAGTCGACAGAGGGGGATTTTTAAAAAAGTTGGTGAGGGATTTTTGAGGGTATGTGTCCAAAAAATATAAAAGAGTTCCGCATAATGGATATACGAGCATGAAAGAATCAGAGAAGTTTTTATCAAATTCGCATACCAGACGCAAAAAGGGGAAAATAAAATGAACAGACTATTTCATCTTGAGCGCGGCGTTATACCTGCCTGTGACGTGTATGATGTAAAAACGTTCAGGAAACTCATTGAGGCTACGTGCGACGTTGAGGGTATTGTCGGCTACAAAATCGGCGCTATTCTCGGGTTAACCTATGGTCTCCCCCAATTAGTCAGCATTGTGAACGAATATACCGATTTACCCGTGATCTACGACCACCAAAAAGCAGGAACGGATATTCCCCGGATGGGTGAAAAGTTCGCAACCACCTGCGCGGAAGCAGGAATAGAGGGCGTAATAATCTTTCCACAGGCGGGCCCTCAAACAGAAGCAGCATTCATAGATGCACTCTACGATAAAAATTTAGTGCCCCTGGTAGGTGGAGAAATGACGCATCAGGGATATTTAGCGAAAGAAGGGGGGTTTATCAGAGACAATGCACCTGTGGAGATGTACACGATTGCTGCTGAGAAGGACGTGAACCATTTTATTGTACCGGGAACTAAACCCGCGGTTATTAAGCAGTACCATAAGTTGTTGTCTGGAATAGTTAAAGCGCCGGAATACAGCATGCCGGGGATTGGCAAACAAGGCGGGGATATAAAATCCGCTTTTGAATCCTTAGAAGGTGCACCAGCGTATGCTATTATAGGTGCAGGAATTTATGAGCACGAAGATATGGCAGATGCCGCACGAAGATTTTGTGATGAAGCTCTCAAACGAAGGTGATGAGACTATGAAATGGCAAGAAGAGAAAGAGAACGTAGGAAAAGAGCTAATACGTGCTTTGTATAAACGTGGCATGATAAAAACCTGGTTTCGGGATAAGCCGCAAGGATGGACGCTCGTTTCAGGCATGTGGAGCCCTCTGTATATCCAATTACGTCCTTTGTCCTCCTACCCCGAACTGCTCAAGAAAGTTGGTTATGCCCTAGGTCGCCTTATAAGAGAAGAATGCAACGCTGTAAACAGGATCATTGGTGTTGCTACCGCAGGCATACCGATAGCCACCGCCATTTCTTTAGAGGCAAACATTCCGTCATGCTTCACGCGGAAATTAGACGGGGTTCGGTCGTTAGAGGATTTTAACCTGTTTGTAAAAGAGTATGGCGAACATTCAATGATCGAAGGTGCCCTCGCTGATGGTGATACTGTGGGGATTGTGGATGACTTAGTAACAAAGTTCGATAGTAAAGTGTTAGCCATCAAGCAATTGGAATTCGAGCTGGAAGCGCGCGGGTTGAAGCGCGTAACGTGCTCAGACGTCATCGTCGTCCTGGATAGAGAGCAAGGCGCGGAAGAGCTCGCAAAAGAATACGGCATAAAGCTGCATTCTTTAATTCCTTTTATGACGAAGGGCATGGCGTGGCTCAAGGACGTTCTCGCGGATCAAGAATATGAGGTGATTGTTGATTATCTGCACGGCACTGAAAAATATCAGGATCCGCGCGTACAAGCGGAGTTGTCTGCGATTGCAATGCAACGAGGGCGATGATCGTTATGTTTCTAACTAACTTCCAATGGTGTAAAGACCTCTTCAAACATGTTTCCTCTTCTCTCCCCGCTGATAGCATGAGCGCCATAACATAAAAAGCTTTTTGAGTGTTTCTTTCTGGCCGTTGAGTCCGCAGGCATCCTATTCGCGTACTACCATAACGTACCGTAAGCACATAATCTTTTGAAATCCCAAATTCGGATGAAAAACTGCAACTTATTTATGCCCCTTGTGATTGTATAAATGTACAATGGGGTACGTCCATGCAAACTTCAGCGTTGAAAGCACTATTGATGATTTCACGAATAGACCTGGCGAAGAGCCTTGAACAGATACTTGATGCGATGCTTACTATTGTGGGGCATGAGATAGGCGCACATTCAGGGACTATTATGCTCGTCAATGAGGAGACCGGTGAACTTGTGATTGTTGCTACGTTTGGTCTTCCAGACGATTATATCGAACGGGTGTATAGCAAGGGAGTTCCAATCACCAACAGCCCGACCAGAGTGGTTTTGGAGACCGGACGTTATTATCTGGTGCCGAATATCTTCGAGGAGCCAGGAGATAAACCCTGGATGGACCTTGCTCGCGAGTTAGGCATCTCAGCGCAGATGTCCATGCCGATGAAACGAAGGGATGAGGTTATCGGTCTGTTGAACATCTACATGGCAGAGCCACACGAATTCACGGAAGATGAGATAGCCTTTGGGACCGTAGCAGCAAGCCAAGCCGCCGCAGTAATTGAAAATGCCAGACTATATGCAGGGATTGACAAAGAAAAAGTGGGACTGGAAAGTAAAGCCCCCGAACACAAATATGTGCAGGAGCTATTGTGGAAGAGCAAGGAAATATTGAGCAATATCTTATCTGCCTCACCTATAGGGATAGGTATTGTTAAGGATAGAAGGCTTAGTTGGACAAATGAACGCATGATGGAACTGTTCGGATTTACAATTGAGGAATATGATTTTATTGGCAAAAGTGCCGAAGTGATTTATGCCTCGAAAGATGAATATGAACGGGTTGGCCAAATATTCTATGAAGAACTTAAAGAAAGTGAATTAGTCGAAGTAGATGCAAAACTTAAACGAAGAGATGGTTCTATCTTCGATGGCCACATAAAAATGAGTTTCTTAGACCCCTCTAATCCTGCAAAGGGAGCCGTTGCCACCATTTCTGATATATCATGGAGGAAGCAGGCGGAGGAAGCGCTACGGGATAGTGAAGAACGTTTTCGCTCTCTTTTCGATAACCTGTCCGTGGGCATAGCCATGATTGACCCAGAAGGTCAGGTATTAGCCGTGAACAAGACCGCTTGCCGCTTCCTGGACTATCCACAAGAAGAACTGATCGGAATGCCGCTCTCCGAATTAATCTATCCCGAAGACTTGGATGCAGATAGAGACTTATTCAAACCAATAATCAACGGTGAGAATGACCACTGTTTGATGGATAAGAGGTATGTGCGCAAGGACGGTGAAATCGTCTGGGGGCGTTTACATGTATCAGGAATCAAGGACGTGGAAGGGCACATCAAGTACATGAGCGTTATTTGTGAGGACATTACCGCGTGCAAGCTGGTGGAAAAGGCGTTGTTAATTAAAGACTCGGAAATGGCAAGTGTATTTGCCAAGTGTAAGCATATGAAGGAGGCGTTGAATAGAAGTGAGCAAAAGTACAAGGCGATTGCTGAATTCTTACCTGACCTGATCTATAAGACTATATTGTTGGATGCCTGATTGTTTCTACGTTAAGTTAAAGCTGTTAAGAAAAAAACATTGATTCCATCAGAGCGGGAGCGTATTCGAAAAGCTAAGCAGCGTCCTTACTCTTGCTTGCGCTCTTTCTGAAGTTTTTTAGTTTCTGTAAGAGTATCTCTCGCTGCCATTGACGCAAGTTCGGTCGCCAGAGAAAAAATAGCCTGCTTGTGCTCTTCCTTGTTTCGGTGCACCTGGAAAGGAGAAATACCCAACGCGTTATATTTACTGAAATCAGCGTTTACGCCATTTTCCTCACAGTACTTCTTAAATTGAGCTAATAACATATGGAGGTGCACCAACTCTTCTTTTTTCATGTTAATACATACAGATTATCCTTAATAGTATTTAAAATTAGCCCACTCCTTGTAGCTCTCAAGAAGTAGAGTCTTACCTAAAAGAGGGGCAAAAATCACAAAGAATATTGAACCCAAAAAGTAAAGGAAAAATAAGGCAACGTTAGCTAGCTACTCAAACGCATACCCTAACTTCTCGCACAGCTCTCTTCGCTCTTTCTTCTCAGCCTCTGTCTCTACCCTGTTAGCCGACGTGCCATCAACTACGCCAATGACTGCACGTCCAAGTTCGGTTTCGGCGACAAGAACGTCCAACGGATTTGCAGAAGCTACGAAGATGGTTGTAACTGCGGGATGTGACTTCAGGGCGTTCAGTACATTTATGGGAAACGCATCATCCATAACAATAAAAAAAGAGTGAGAGGCGGCGATTCGGAGACAGTTCTCACCCGCTAACTCCTTCAGGCTCTCCTCATTCCCCGTAACTCTCGTCAATCTCGGCACCGCTTCGTTCATTGCAACGGCGCATTTTATTCCAGGCACAGTAGTCAAAAGCGTCTTGAAGAGGTCATCGCAGGTAAATATACTGAAATTCCCCTGCCCGATTATTACCTGCTTCTCATCAGGATTCGTTACCCCTACACGTTCTATCCTTACTGCGGCCTCAACTTCAGCTCTTGGCTTCTGCATTGCTTAATGTTTACTTCTAAAGTTTGTTTCTAATCCTCCATCATCTTTAGCGCCTCTTGCTCGCATACCTCTATGCAGCCCTCACAATCTGTGCACTCCTCATTGTTTACTTCTGCATGTTGTTCTCGACCATGTGGAGCACTGCTTGGGTCATCTTCAACCAAAGTTATGCACTCCACCGCACACTCCTCTGCACAGTTACTTGTTCCCTTTTCCTTCCCCTCTACATCCATACAGCCGTTACACTTCTCCAAATCTACTAATACTCCCATTTCTTTTTCTTCACCTATCCTATCCTTCTTTTCTCATCATATATAAAAATTGCTATTTTTCTCTCGTCGAGATATTCTTATCTCGTTCTACAGAAGAGAGTGGTTTAATTGCGAGGGAAACCTCCTTTTCCCCTATTTTCCATCTCTTCTCGTAAATGTGCCCACTCTCTGCGTCCTCCGCGGAATTCGATGGCGTTTCCTCTTCTATACTGACGGCAAGCGTCTCGTTACGAATATAATCCGAGAAGTTGTGTATCGCTTCTTTTACCTCCTCGTCGCATACGTACATAATCTCTATCTTCTCGGTATATTCCAGGTCAAGGTCCTTCCTCATGCCCTGTGTTCTTCTCACGATGTCCCTAACCAAACCTTCTTCGATGAGATTCTTGTCCGGACAACAGTCCAAAAACAAGCGTGTCTCTTCATCCACTTCCACCTGTTTATAATCCCCCTCAGCGGCAGCCCCACTCATTAAGAACTCTTCATCTTTGAATAGTACTTCACGAACATTCACCTCTTCCTTCAGTATCTCTGCAAGTCCTTCTCCTTTCTCTCGCTTGTCCTTGCCACACGTAACGACGACTTCTTTTAGTGGCTGCCGTATCTTTATCCCTGCATCTGACCTCGCCCGCCTACCAGCCTCTACCAATTTGGAAATCAGCTCCATCGAGTCCTCTAATTCAACCTTTATAAGCGATTCGTCAGGAGAAGGATAGTCACAGAGATGCACACTTTCAAGCTCGTCCTCTAATACACTCCGCACAAGATTCTGATAGATATGCTCAGTAACAAACGGCGCGAAAGGAGCGAGTAGTTTGCAGAGAGAAACAAGAACCTCGTATAGCGTTAAATATGCACAATCCTTATCAAAGTTCTCCTCGACAATCCAGAACCGCCTCCTTGACCGCCGTATATACCAGTTGCTCAAGTCGTTAATGGTGAACTCTTCTATTTTCCGCGAGGCAACATGAAGTTCGAACCGTTCAAGGGCATCAATTACGTCCTTCGTGAGTGTGTTCAACCGCGATATAAGCCACCGATCTATTGCATTCCGCTGCTCTACCGGGATGCTCTTATCTTTCGGACTGAACTGGTCTATGGTGGCGTAAGTAACGAAGAAGAAATAAGAGTTCCAGAGTGTATTCAGGAACTTCTTCTGCTTCTCTCTTATCGCCTGCGCTGAGAACCGTATGTCATCTGTTAAAGGACCTGCGGTGAAGAGATACCACCGCAACGCATCTGCTGCTTCCGTATCATATAGAGTATTCATGTCAACTACGTTGCCCTTGCTCTTGCTCATCTTCACGCCTTTCTCATCCAGTATGTGACCGAGCGAAAGCACGTTGAGATACGGTGGGGCATCAAAGATCGCAGTTGAAACGCCAAGGAGAGAATAGAACCATCCCCGCGTCTGGTCTATCGCTTCGGTAATAAAATGAGCGGGAAAGTTCTGCTTGAACTCCTCCACCTCAAATGGGTAGTGCCATTGTGCAAACGGTGCAGAACCAGAATCGTACCAGCAATCTATCACGTCCTTTACCCTTCTCATATCGCCGCCACATGCATCGCACTCCAGCACTACATCGTCAATATAAGGTCTGTGCAGGTCAATGTCGCTGGGAACGGAGTTCTTCGCCTTTTCCTGTAATTCCTTTATACTACCCACGCAATACCTCTGCCCACAATCGTTGCAGACCCATATATTCAGCGGAGTGCCCCAGAATCGCTCTCTGCTGAGCGCCCAATCTTCAATATCATCCAGAAAGTTACCAAATCTGCCGTGTTTCAAATGTTCGGGGTACCAGTTTATCTTCTCATTATTAGCAAGCAAATTATCACGGAGCGATTTCATTGCGATGAACCACGATTCCCGTGCGTAATATAAAAGAGGCGAATCGCAGCGCCAGCAGAACGGATACGAGTGTAAATACCTTTCTTCTTTGTATAAGATGCCACGCTGCGTCAGCATGTCTATTATGAGCTTATCAGCGTCCTTCACGAACATGCCTTCCAGTGGCGGGACCTCATGCGTAAAATGCCCGTCTATACTCACGGGCTGTGAAAACCCCAGCTTCTTCTCCCTGCATACCTCGTAATCCACTTCCCCAAATGCAGGTGCGGTATGGACAATGCCCGTGCCCTCATCGAGAGTGACGAAATCCGCGGTGATTACTTTATGCGCTTCACCACCCTCTATCTTCGCAAAGTCGAAGAGCGGTTCATACTTCAAATCCTCCAGGTCATTACCACTGAATCGTTCTATTATTTCGTATTCGCCTTCTAAAACGTCCAAACGCGCTTCAGCAAGGATTAGAACATCTTCTTTAACTCTGTCTTCATCCTTTACGTTAACTCGTACCTTCACATAGGTGTGCGACGGATGAACCGCGAGTGCGATATTGCCCAATAGAGTCCAGGGCGTCGTTGTCCAGGCTAACAAGTAGAGCGGTTCCGACTCATCATTCTCCTGCTTCAGTTTGAACTTCACATATACCGAAGGGTCTTCCACATCTTGATAGCCCTGTGCTACTTCATGGCTACTCAGCGTGGTTTCACACCGAGGGCAAAAAGGAACAACTTTATGACCTTTATAAAGCAAGCCCTTATTCCAGATCTCCTTTAACGACCACCAAACCGATTCGATATAATCGTTCTCAAACGTTATGTACGGGTCGTCCATATCTATCCAGAATCCCACACGCTTCGTGGCATTCACCCATTCTTTCTCATACCTGAAAACCGACTCTTTACATTTCTGATTGAATTTCTCTATACCGTATTTCTCTATCTCCTGCTTGCTGGTGATACCCAGCTCCTTCTCCACTTCTATCTCCACCGGCAGGCCGTGCGTGTCCCAGCCTGCTTTTCGTTTCACATAAAAACCACGCATCGTCTTGTATCTCAGTACAAGGTCTTTCACAACCCGAGTGAGAATATGTCCAGGATGTGGGAGTCCATTTGCAGTTGGTGGCCCCTCGACGAAGACGAACTTGTCACAGCCCTCTCTCAGGTCTACGCTGCGCTCAAAGGTCTTTTCTCTATCCCATAGCTCTAATATATCTTCTTCCAGCTTTGCAAAATCTGCTTTTTGCGTCTCCTTTTTGAAATACGGCATACCGATCACTTATCCTTCTATTTATCTATTCCACGATTCCTTGATTGTAACTACATACAGACAGAGTATATGTTACGTAGTATGAAGATATAACTTTAAGGCATCAAACCATAATAAAGTTCC
>Ga0307378_10007673_pt1 | contig 14469 bp, 9 predicted proteins | sample UN1MG_FD_202238 | JGI IMG/M metagenome (GOLD analysis project Ga0307378, IMG submission 202238) | Soil microbial communities from Risofladan, Vaasa, Finland - UN-1 | ecosystem: Environmental > Terrestrial > Soil > Coastal area > Acid sulfate soil | place: Finland: Risofladan, Vaasa | collected...
TCCTCGAGCGCCTTGAGGAAGGCCCGCATTTCGTCGGGGTGCAGGAACCGGTCGCGCGCCTGTTCCTTGAACTTCTTGACGCCGTGGGCAGGGTTACCGCCGTCGTACCCCAGGCTGGCGGCGTGGTTGAACATGGCCGACAAGAGCGCCAAGAGCCGGTTGGCGGCATAGTGGCCGTGGTCCCTGCCGATCTTGGCGTGAAGGGCCGCAACGTCAGCCTTGCGAATCTGGGACAGCCTGCGGGGCGTCCAGGCGACAAGGTAGCGGTTGAATTGATTTTGATCTTCCTGCCAGGTCCGCTTGTGCGGCTTGGCGTGGCCTTCAAGATACATGCCGAACAACTCGCCTACGGTCGTCTCGCCGCGCGCCTTGCGCCTTTCGTCGGCGGGGTCTTTGCCTTGGGCGATCTCGCCGGTCATGCGGGCGACTTCCTTGCGGGCAAACTCCACGGTGATATCGGGGAAGCGCCCGATCTTCAATCGCGTGGGTCGGCCGCCCATGCGCCGGTAAAGTTCAAAGGTCTTGACGCCGGTGCGTGAAACGCATAGGGTCATCCCGTGCGTCTTGGCGTCGCGGTAGTAGGCCCTGCCCACGGCAGGGGCGGGCAGGCGGTTGATTGCGGCCTGCGTGAAGTTGATTTTCTCGACCATGTTTTTTCTCCTGCGCTACGCCTGCGCTACGCTGAGGGTCAAATACCGTCTATAATAGTGTAGCGCAGAATAAGAGGAAGTCAAGGGAATGCCGGATAAATCTACGCTAATCTTACTTCGTCCATCAGTGGGTATGATGGCTGGAAGTGACAGAGGATCAGCCGGGCGGCCTGTAGCCGGCCTGCCTGCCGGCAGGCAGGTCGTCGGCCAGGCAGGGATGAAGGAGATGCACCATGTGGTACCGAGGGTCGGTGGTGGCTGCCATAGCGATCGTGGCACTGGCGTCGGGCCCCTGGCTCAGTGCCACGGCGGCCCCCGCGGCCGGAGCGGGCAAGTCCGACATTGTCAGGCCCGGCGAGGAACCGGACGACGGCATCCAGGGCCTCTACGTCGGCACGTTCACGGCCGCCGGCGAGAGTACCGCTCGGCCGACCGAGGCCAGGGTTTTCGGCGAAGGTGGCGGCAATTTCCGGGCCCTCCTCACGGCCGGCGAAGGCGACAAGACCGTCCCGGTCCAACTTTCCGGCAAGTTGGAGGGCGGCAGGGTGGTCCTGGCCGGCAGGATCGGCGATGATGCTCGAGTACCTCAGATTGTATTCACCGGCCTCATCGCCGGGAAGAAACTCACCGTTGAGGCCAAGCAGCCCGATGGCGGCGGCAAGTATGTTCTGACCTACACGGTTCCTAAGTCGCCGACCGAGAGCCTGAAACCCCCCGCCGGCGCGATCGTCCTTCTGCCTTACGCCCCTGGCACGCCGCCCTCGCTCGCCGAGTGGGCGAACAACGCGTGGGAAGCCCTGGCCGACGGTAGCATGGTCAAGGGCGGGGGCGACATCCGGACCAAGCGCCACCTCGGCGACATGCAGTTGCACCTGGAGTTCCGGTGCCCGTACATGCCGACCAAGCGCGGCCAGGAGCGCGGCAACAGCGGCGTGTACCTGATGGACCGCTACGAGCTCCAAATCCTCGACTCCTTCGGCCTCGTGCCGCAGGACAATGAATGCGGCGGCATCTACAAGGTGGCGGTGCCGAAGGTCAATGCCTCCTACCCGCCGGACGTCTGGCAGACCTACGACATCACCTTCCTGGCGCCGCGGTTCGACGCCCAGGGCAAGAAGGTGAAGAACGCCGCGGTCACGGTCGTCCAGAACGGCCTCACGATTCACGAGAACGTGGAGATCCCCGGACCCACGGGCGGGGCGGTGGGCGGCCCTGAGGCCAAGGAGGCCCCGCTGCGCCTCCAGGATCACGGCAATCCGGTTCGCTTCCGCAATATCTGGGCGCTGCCGCTGAAGGAAGGCCAGTCGCCGCCGAAGATTCCGACCGCGGGCAAGTGATCGCTCGCTACGGTTTCCTGAGCGCCCGCTTGATCGCGACCAGTTCCGAGAGCGTCCGCAGGGCCCCGCGCGCCGGCCGCAGGCGACTGTCCCAGTCGCAGCGCCACTCGACCGGAAACTCTCGGACCCGGTATCCATGCCGGATGGCCCGCAGCAGAATCTCCACGTCGAACATGAACCCGTCGCAGGGGCACTCGCCGTAGAGCCGCCGCGCCACGTCGCCGCGGTAAACCTTGAACCCGCATTGCGTGTCGGTCAGTTCCTTCGGCACATCCGCCAAGGCGTGGACGATCCATCGGAACAGCCGTCCTACCAGCCGGCGATACAGCCGCTGGGGGCGGCGGATGAGGCTCTCGGGGAGCCGCCGCGACCCGTGCGCGATCTCGCACGCGCCGCTTCGGATGAGTTCGATGCCGCGCTCGACATTGTCGAACGGCACGCACAGGCCGCTGTCGGCGAAGAGGACGTACTGGCCGCGCGATTCCTTCATCCCCGTCCGGACGGCGGCGCCTTTGCCGCGATGCGGCTCGTAGCGGATGACGCGGCGCTCGACGCCCGCTGGGACCGGGGCCGCCAGGGCTTCCTCGCGCGTCGCGTCGTCGGAGCCGTCGTCCACGACGATAATTTCGCCCCGCAGGCCCGACCCCGCCAGGAAGGCGGCGGCGGCCTTCACGTCGTGGCCGATCTTGTCGGCCTCGCGAAACGCCGGAATGATGATCGAAAGGTCCATCGCGTCGCTCGACCCGGAGGCTCTCGGCGGGCGGCCGTGTGTGAAGGGTTACTCGGATGGCGGCCGGTCTGCGGCCCGGCCCCAAAGCGGATGGTACCGCTCGGCCCACGCGCGGCTGACGCGGCCGGACACGAGCGCCCCAAGCGCGCCCGGCTTGGCCAAGGTCGTCGCATAGGCGTGCCAGATTGTGGCGATAACGAGCGCCAGCGCGCTCCAGCGATGCACGTCGTATAAGAGAGCCTGGCCGGTGGTCCCGAAGAGGCTCGTCATGCTGAGGAGCATCGAAAGGAGCGTCGCGAGGCCCGCCGCTGCGGCCAGCCAGAAGTAGACCTTGTCGCCGGCATCGAACCGTCCGGCCGGCAGGTCCCCTGCGGCCGACAGGCATCCGCCCAGGCGCAGCCACTGGCCGTCGGGCGGCGCAAAGGCGTGGCCTGCCGCCCACGTCACCAGCATCGCGGCTACGCTGACCGCAAAAACCGCGCCGAAGATCGTGTGGACCATCAGGAGGTAGCCGCTCATCGGCCCGCCCCACCCGATGGAAGCGTAGAAGCCCGTCGCGGCCAGCACGAGGAAACTCGAACCCAGCGCCGCGTGGACCAGGCGTTCCCAGAGGCTATAGCGCCGCACGCCCCGGAGGCCCAGGCCCGGATGCGGGCGCCGTCGGGCTACGAGCACGTAGTGGACCGCCGCAGCCAGGACGGCCGCGACGATGCCGACGGTCGCATAGAGTTGAAACCCGCTCATCCGCCCGCCCTTTTATCGCCCGAACCGGATGCCCGACGCAGAACAGCCGCAAGGCCCAGGAACGCGTACAGGAAAAGGACGGCCGCGCTTATGGCGGCCGCCGCAAAAGCCACGATCTTGAAGTAGGGACGCAACTGATACGACACGCCCCATGCCATCAGTTCGATTGGGTCCTTGCCGAGGAACTCGTACATCGCCACCGCGACAGGCGCCTCCGACTCAATCATGGAATCCGGTTGGACCTGGCCGAAGTAGAACGCGGAGTCAGACGCATGGCAATCCGTGCATCCGCCGGACCCAAGCGATTGCGCCTTCGGCCGCACGTTGTGCGCCACCGGCCAGGCGTAGGGTATCCACATCCAATGGCGGCCGCTGGCGAGGCTGCCATCCGCCGCGAGGCCGTACTCCTGCCCGCCGCTGACGAAGAACGGTTTGCCCGCCGGGTCTTCTTGCGCGGACAGGAAGGTCAGAATCTTCTTAATCTGCTCGGCGGTCAGGGGCTTCCATTTCTTCAGGTCGCCGCTGGCCAGGGCGTCCTTCGCGGCCGCCTGGACCACATCGGGCGGAATGATCTTCGGCAACACCGCGCTGCGCACGCAGGCCTGCATCCTGCACCAGTAGGCGGGCCACATGACCTTGTGCGGCGCGATCTTGCCGCGATCGTCCATGAACACCGGCCACTGGATGAAAGGCGGGGCGTCGTCGCGATGTTCCTTGCCCTTGACGCCGAGGTCGTGTGCCCGCGAGGTCTGGACGTGGCCGGCGGTCTTGCCCGGCATCGGGCCGGAGTGACACACCGTGCACGAGAGTTTCTCGAAGTGGATCGTCGGCATCCCGACGTGCTGGGGCACCGGCGCTCCGAGCCGTCCGCCCATGGTGTCCGGCCCGGCGGCGGCCGACTGGTCGCCGAGGTGGCACCCGCGGCAGGTGAGCGTCGGCACTCCGGCCGGCGCCGGCTCGCCCTCGTATCCGCGAGTGACAGCATGGTCCAGGCCGTGCCGGTGGCAATCGGAGCAGTTAAGGCCCGCCTTCAGGTGTACGTCCTCATCCTCCTGCCACTTCTCCGGCGCGTCGGGGCCGATGGGACGATTGGTGTGGCAGAAGTAGCAGCGGTCGTTCGAGGGTTTGCGGACCACGTCGAAGAACACTTCCTTGTTCGGGTTGAACCGCCACTTGTCGTACGCGAGCGACGGCGGGAACTCTTTCGGGTTGTCGCCGGTCGAGGGCATCATGGGGTCCCACGTCTCGGGCACCGTCTTGGCGATGCCTTTCATCAAGGCGAAGCCGCTGGCAGCCGTCGCGGCCCACGCCAGGTTCTCGCGCTCAATATTCGTGGCCCACAGGCTCTGGTCGTGGAGCGGGTCGCCGCTGTGGCACGACTGGCAATCTATCTCGAGTTTGCCTGAGACCATCCACCGCGCGGCGGGATCGGCGCCGGCCTGACCGGAGAACTTTTCGCCGTACCCGCCGCCGGGCGTGTGGCCGCCGAACGCGAGCGTAAACTTCCACGGCGTGAGGCCCACTTCCTCCGGCCGCCGGGTGCCCGGCCACGCGCGCGGCGAGACAGGAATCTGCGTGCCGGTCGCGAGGTCCGTCAGGATGTACGGTTCGCCGGGCCGGCCCGGCGGCACGTTCCGGTCGGGGGCATTGAAGTGCCAGCCGGTCTCGATCGCGGAATAGTCGTGGCACTTCCCGCCGCAGGTGGCGCGCGGCGAGTAGGGCAGGGCCGGCTGGTCCTCCGGCCCGATGGCGGTCTCTTTAAGCGTCGGGTCCGGCAAGAGCGGAATCCGGTGGACCGCGGTGGAACGGTTGCCGTCAGGGACGAGGAACTCCTCTGCGGCGGACGTCGGCCGGTTCAAGGCCCATGCGGCCGCCAGGGCCGTTGCCAGAAGGCCAAGCCCCGCCCAGGACGTTCGTCCGCTTCGCAGGATGGGCCGGCGATGGCTCAAACTTTGAACTCCTCGGGGGCGAATTCCAGTCGCTTGGCTGCGGCCACGGCCTCGTTGACTTTCAGCACCGTGACAGCCGTCTCGTAGCCGACTTCGCCGGGGCAGTTGAGCGCGACGCCGTCGCGGATGGCGGCAAAGAAGTTCTCCAGGTGCGGCAGGTGTTCCGACTTGACCGGGCCGGGAGCCGTGATCGGCGGATAGTACCGGCCGGGCGCGGGCACCGAGTGCCCGATCTTGATTTCGCCTTCGTCTTCCTTCTTGGCTTCGGCGGCGCCTTCCTTGGCGGGTTCGGCGGCCACGGTCTTGGCGGCCTGGCCCGCGGCGGCGATGGCCTTCTGGAGGTCCTTCTCCCAGTCAGCCTCGGGAGCCTCCTGCTCGCGCCGGATGCCGCCCTGCGATGCGTTCTCGGAGATCACGAGCGACCCTTCGTCGCCCATGAACGTCTCGGCATAGCCGCCGTGGCTCGTCGTCGAGAGGACCTGGTAGAACCCGCGGACGACTCGTCTTTGGCCCTCCCACTCGTACTCCCACTCGTAGAGGGCGTTGATATTGTCGTACCACTCGATGCCTTCGTAATAGTCGAGTCCGCCCGAGGCCATGACGGCGCGCGGCTGGGCACGGAGGAACCAGTTGAAGATGTCAATCTGGTGCGACCCGAGGTCGGCGATCGGACCGCCCGAAAACTTCTTGTACCACCGCCAGTTCCGGAATCGCGCCATCGTTTCGTAGCCGTACTTCTTGAGCGCCGCCTCCTGGAGTTCCTGGCCCTTGGGCCAGCCGACGTCGAGCCGCTTGGCGCGGTTCCACTGGCCTTCGATGAACGTCACCCGGCCGCAGCACTTCTTCTTCTGAACGAGGTCCAGGGCCACCTCGTAGCGCGGGTTCGAGCGGCGCTGGTGGCCGATCTGGAGGAGCCGCTTCGACTCCTTGGCGGCCACGACCATCTGCCTGGCCAGGGCCAGGTCGTTCGACATTTCCTTCTCGCAGTAGACGTGCTTGCCGGCCTTCAGGCAGGCGATCGTCTGCTCGGCGTGCACCCAATCGGGCGAGGCCACGATCACGGCGTCCAGGTTCTTCTCCTTGTCGAGCATCTCCTGGTAATCCGCGTAGCCGTTGGGCGACTGGTTGTACTTCCGGAGGAGCCGGACGGCGTAGCCCTGGTGGTAGGGCCAGATGTCGGTGACCGCCGTGAACCGCAGGTTCGGAATCTTCAGGCAGTTCGTCAGGAGCACCCGTCCCTGGGTGCCGACGCCGATGAAACCGACGTTGACGGCGCCGGAAGCGGACTTCGCCTCGGCGCCCAGGAGCCCCGGTGCGAGGGCCAACCCCGCGCCGACGGCGCCCGTCGCCCTGAGAAAATCCCGCCGGCTGATGCCGCCGCTTGAGCCTTTGCCTTCTCGGCCATCCATCAGACTCTGACCTCCTGGCAACAGTTCGCCGGTCTCAGGCCGGCCTCCCCCTCTCCTATACGACAGAAGCCGCGACGCATCATGGCCTTTCGGCGGACTCGCCGCTGCGGTCCGGCGGCGCTTTTCCGGGGGCGGCCTTGAGGAGTTCTCCGGCCGCCGTATTGAAGAACTCGACGCACTTGGCGATCTCGGGCACGGAGTTGTCCCAATTGTACTCATATTCAATGGAGAAGACGCCCCGAAAGCCCTGCCGCGCGAGTTCCGCCAGCATCGCGCGGGCGCCGCTCGTGCCGGTGCCCCACGGGACGTCGTGGCCGTCCTGGAGGTCCTTGAAGTGGAGGCTGATGATCCGCCCCTGGAGTTTCTTCAGGCACTCCAGCGGGTCGAGGCCGCTGCGGACCCAGTGGCCCGTATCGGCGCACGCCCCGATGCGCTTCGAGTGACCCTCGCACGCCTTGAGGACGATGTCGGGGTTCCAGTAGTGCGACGCCTTCGGATGATTGTGGATTGCCACGTTGATCTTGTACTCCTCGGTGAGTTTGTCGAGCAGGCCGAAGGTCTTCTCGTCGGGCTCCGAGTCGATCGTCTCGACGCCCATTTTCTTCGCAAAGTCGAAGACCTTGCGGCAGCCGGCCTCGTCGCCCGGAAGGCCCACCACGCCGTAGTTGACGAGTCGGACGCCGGCGGCGGCCAGTTTCTTCTTCACTTGGGCCTGGACGGCCTCCGACATCCCTTCGTCGAAGTTGCCGGGCGGCGAGTTGTCCTTCGAGAGTTTCTGGCCGGGGTACGCCTCGATATAGCCGAGGCCCAGCGACGCCGTCTTCTCGACCGCCTCGTAGAACGTGAAATGGTTGAAACTGTAGGCCTGGCATCCCAGTCGCCAACCCATTTTTTCGGCCACTGATTCACCACCTTTCTTTGTTGCGGCGGCTTCATGGGCCGCGCCGTGCGGCACGGCCTGGCGTTCGCCGGTCGGCAATGGCGCCTTCAGGATGACCGGCGCGGAGACCGGCGCGCCGACCTGCTTCAGGATCGCCTCGGCCTGTTTCCGGACGTTTTCGTCCTTCGCCACGGCGAGGACCTTTGTCATGGCGGCCCGAACGTTATCGGCGGCATCTTTGCCGAGGCCCGTGGCCATCTTGATCGCCGCCGCAATCGCCTCGGCCTGAATGGCCTCGTCGTCGAGGCACTTGGTCACCACTCGCAAGGCCAGCGGCGTGCCCAACTGACCAAGGCCGGACAGGACCAGTTTCTTCTCGTCCGGGCGCTTGGCCGCCGCAAGGGCTTCCTCGTACATTTTGAGTCGGTTGGCGGCATCGCGGTTCAGGCCCGCCAGGCGGATGTAACCCTGCAAGGCGAGCACCTGGTGCTTGGGATTGGCGGCGCCCTTGGCCCAGGATAAAAGGTCCGGCGCAGCGGAAGTGTCCGGCCACGCGGCCAGCGCGCGGACGGCGGCGTCCTGGACGTCCGCATCGGTCGAGGAAGTCGCTGCACGGACAGCGGCCAGCGCCTTGGCCCCGCCCGTTCGGCTTAGCGCGCGAACCAGGGCGCACTTCGCCGGCCCATCGGCGCCGGCCATCGCCGCCACGATTGGATCCGCGCAGGCGTCCTTATTGGCGGCCCGGCCGCAGATCGCCACCAGTGCCGTCTCGGCCATGGTGCGTTCCGCGCCGGACCCGGCCTTGACGAGCAGGGCCACCACGGCGGCCGCCGACTTCTCGTCGGCCAGGAGGCCGATGGCCTGGAGCGACACCAGCCGCACGCCCTGGTCGGCGTCCTCGGCGGCCTTCAGGATCGCCGGCAGCGCCGCCGCCGCGCGGCGCGCTCCGAGGCTTCGGATGGCTTCGCGGCGTCCGGCGGCGTCGCCCTTTTCCGCCAGGGCGACGAGGGCGGCATTGACGTCCGCGCCCGGCAACCGGTCGAGCGCGCGGCGGGCCTCGTCCTGCTCCGAGCCGCCCGCGGTCGCGGCCGCCTGCACAAGGACCGGCAGGGCCGAGGCGTCGCCGAACTTGGCCATCGCCTGGATGGCCGCCAGGCGCACGGCGGCGTCGGGGCTCTTGCCAGCGGCCACGACGGCCGGAAGGGCCGCTGGGTCCGCCCGCGTTGCCAGGTCGGCCAGAATGAGCGTCTGGGTCGGAGCAGGGCACTTCGGCAGGAGGTCGGCCAGGGCCTTGACCACTTCAGGGAGAGCGACCTGGCGAAGCGATTGGAGCGCGGTCGCCTGCATCTGCGTATCGGCCCCGGACAGGATCTCCGTCACGACCGGCATAGCCTCTTGGCCCCGCGCCGCCACGAGGCCGCGCAGCGCGGCCGACTGAATGGCCTTGGATTCCGCGGACCGGAATAACTGCTCGTAGGCGGCGGCGGCTTCGTCCTTCTTGCCAGCGGCCAGCAACCTGTCGGCTTCCTGGAGCGCTGCTTCAGGAGAGGCGGCCGGTGTGCCGGTGGCGGGCTTGGTTCCGGCCGCAGCCTTCTGGCCGGCACCGAGTTTCGCGACGGCCGCCGCCGCGGCGCTCGCGACTATGGGATCCTTGTCCCGGACATAGGTGCCAATGGCCGCGGCGCTCTGCGTGTCGCCGCGCGCCGCCAGGGAATTGATGAGCCCCGCCTTGATGCGGCCGGAGGCCTTCGGGAGCGCGGCCCGCATCGCGGCGACGGCCGATGCATCGGGAATCCGCTCCAGCGCATAGCGGGCCATGTCCGCCAGGTCCGTGTCCAGGAGCAGGGCGGCGAGGGCGGGCACCGACGCGGCGCCACCGAAGATGCTGAGTTGCCGGCATGCGAACCGCTTGGCGTCGGCGGTGGCGTCGGACTTGAGGATCTCCGCCAGCCGCCCGACCAGCGCCGCCCGCTCCTCGGGCTTGGCCTGCGAGTCTCGCAGCGCATCGGCGATGGTCGAAAGGGCCGCGCGGCTCTGGCCGAACTGGTAGGCGGCCAGTTGGCGGAAGGCGTCATCGAGGGCCGGCGAGAATTTCGGCGGCGCGGCCGCCGCGGCCTGCGCCATCGCAGCCGCCCACAGCGAAACCGCCAGCAGGCCCAACAGCAGACTCGTCGGACGCACCATCGGAAACTCCTTTTCTATAAGTGCCAGGGGCTCCGCATCGGCCGCGCGATCATCCGGTTGGCCTCCGCGTCGCCGATGAACTGTTCCCGCTTCAGGTCCCACTTGACCTTGCGTCCCAGGAGCATCGCGATGAGGCCAACGTGGCAGAACGAGGCGGTCCGGTGGCCCGCCTCGGCGGGTGCCACCGTCTCGCCCCGCGTCTTGATCGCATCGAGCCAGTTGCGGCGATGGTTGTTGCTGTGCGGCAGATGCACCTCGTTCGGCCCGATGGCCGACCGCAGGACCGTGGCCGGCTCGGCCGACAGATCCCCGCCGTGAATGGCCACGAAGATCCAACCGTCCGTCCCCTCGAACCGGATGCCGCGCTGGCCGCTGGACTCGGTGATGATCCGCAGACCGCTGGCGCAGGTGTACTCGATGTGGAACTCGATGGGGACGTTCCACAGCGTGTCGTCGCGGAACCGGCCCTTGCCCTCGACCTCGACGGGTCCCTCCACCAGGGGCCCCGCGCCCCAGAGCGCGATGTCGTTGATGTGGCACCCGCGGTCGGTCAGTTCGCCGTCGGAGTAATCGAGGATCCACCGGAAGTTGAAGTGGCACCGCTTCTCGGTGTACGGTTCCCACGGGGCCGGGCCCAGCCACGTGTCATAGTCGAAGCCCGGCGGCACGGGCATCGCGGGGGCAGGGCCTTGCGTGTACGAATCCACGGGCAGGTACGTCCGGATGGTGTGCAGGCGGCCGATGCGTCCGTTGCGTACGAGTTCGCACCCCAGGCGTGCCCGCCCGGACCGCTCCTGGCTGCCCGTTTGGAAGATGCGGCCGAACCGCTTGGCGGCATCGGCCGCAGCGCGGCCCTCGGCAATCGTGGCCGCCATCGGCTTCTCGCAGTAGATGTCCTTGCCGGCCCTGGCGGCCATCACCGAGATGAGGCCGTGCCAGTGGTCGGGCACGGCGATGAGGACGGCGTCGATGTCCTTGCGCGCGAGCACGTCGCGGAAGTCGCCGTATGAGTCGCAGCCTTTGTACGCGCCGCTCGCCTTCTCGGCGGCATAGCGGGCCTCGACGGCTCGCTTGTGGTTCTCGCGGCGGCCCGCATCAACGTCGCAGGTGGCCAGGACCTGCACGTCGGCCTCCTCGAGGAGCCCCTTCACGTGCCAGCCGCCCTGGCCGCCGGTCCCGATGACGCCGATGCCGATGCGGTTCGACGGGGCAGGGCGTCCGGCCGCACCCGGCGCCGAGGCGGAAAGAACGTATGGCGCCGCGGCGGCCGCGAGGGTGCCTTTAAGAAACGCGCGTCTGCCGAAACGCCTCATCTTCAGCCCCTGATACTGTCGTTTTCGCCGTACTACAGGTGCCACGGGCTCCGCATCGGCCGCGAGAGCATGCGGTTGGCCTCCGCGTCATTGACGAACCGCTCGGCTTTCGGGTCCCACTTGAGTTTCCTCTCGAGGAGCATCGCGATGTTGCCGAGGTGGGCGATCGTGATCGAACGGTGCGCGTTTTCGATCGGCGCGATGGTCTCGGCGCGCGTCCGGATGCAGTCCAGGAAGTTGCCCTTGTGGTCGTGCGACTCGTAGAGGTGGATCTCGCTCGGGCGGATGACGGACTTCAGGATCGCGATCGGCTGGGCGTCTATGCGGCCGCGGTCCACGAAGACCCATCCATCGGTCCCGACGAACTTGACGCCGTTGGGGAATCCGTTGGAGACGATCATCCGGACGCCGCCCGGATACGTGCACTCGAAGCGATAGTTGACGGCGGCGTTCCAGAGGCCGTCGGCGGGGAACTCGCCCTTGCCCTCGACCTCGGTAGGGCCGGTCATGGAAGTGCCGCTACCCCACTGGGCGATGTCGCAGTGATGGGCGCCCCAGTCGGTGACCTGGCCGCCCGAGTAGTCGAGAATCCACCGGAAGTCCCAGTGGGTGCGGTGGTCGCAGTAGGGTTCGGAAGGGGCCTGGCCGAGCCACAGGTCGTAGTCGAATCCGTCGGGCGGCGGCTTGGCGGGTTGGGGCGGGCACCCCGATCCGCCCGGCAGGCCGACCTCCATGGTCTGGAGTTTGCCGATGCGTCCGTTGCGGACGAGTTCGCAGGCGAAACGGAACCGCCCGTCGGACCGCTGCTGGCTGCCGGTCTGGAAGACGCGGCCGAATCGCTTGACGGCGTCGCTCATGGCGCGGCCTTCCTCGACCGTCAGCGACAGGGGCTTCTGGCAATGGATGTCCTTGCCGGCCTTGGCCGCCTCGATCACCGGAATGGCGTGCCAGTGGTCGGGCGTGGCGATCATGACCGTGTCAATGTCCTTTCGGCGGATGATGTCGCGGAAATCGTTGGTGGCGGCGCAGGCGCCAGAGCCGTAGCGCTTGTCCACGGCGGCTTTGGCGCCGTCGCGGTGGCCGCGGTCCACGTCGCAGACGGCGAGGACCTGGACCTGGTTGCGCCCCAGGAAGTCGCCGAGGTCGCCGGCCCCCTGGCCGCCGACGCCGATGGCGCCCATCGTGAGGCGGTTGCTCGGGGCCGGCCGGCCGCCGGCGCCAAGGGCGGACGAGGTGATCATGTAGGGTCCGACGATCGCGGCCGCGGCGGTCGCCGATGCCCCCTTGAGCCACTCGCGACGCGTAAGCCGAAGGGTTGACTTCGTCATGGTCGCACCCCTGCACTGGTCCAGCGGCGCTCGGGCCCGGGCAGCCGATAGTCGGCCGTCGGGCACGCCATCGCTCGCCGTGCCTCGTGGCGATGGAGCGCCGCCCAGTAGATGAACAGCCTCCCGGCGCGTGAGTACCGGGAAAAGGGCCATGACCCACGCGGGCCACGGCCCTTTGTACCATTCATCGAACGCCGCTGGCCTTGGGCCGGGCGTGGCGGGTCCGGCGACCCTTACAGTTTGTCCGGCGGGACGCCGTCGCCGAAGCCTTCCGCGAGGCCTTCCTTTACGATCTTCTCGGCCTTATACCCGCCCTTCTTTTTGTCAACGAGGTACATGGCGCCGAAGACGACAATGATGATGAGTGCAAATGGGGCGACGTACCGGAACGATGTCAGGCCGCCGTAGTTCTCGGCCGGGTTGAGGATCTTATTCGCGGCGTCCTTCGAGGCCCAGGCGCTCTTCTCGAAGTCCGTAGCGTTCATGCCGGGGTCTTCCACCGGGCCGGTGCCCGTGGCGGCGCGAAGTGCGTTGGCCACATCGGGCTCGGCCATTTTCTGGCTGGTGCTCCATTTGGCAACAACCGGCTGAAGGGTCTTCACGGCCCCGTTCAGTTCATCGCGGTAGATGTTCCCGGCTCTGTCATCCTTTTGGGCGGCGGCCAGTTGGGTGTAACTAGTCGCCAAGTCCTGGAGGACGGTAGCGGTCTTCTCGGCTGCGCCGTTTACGGTCAACTTTTCATGGACATACTTGTCGGCGACGGCACCCATCCACGGCGTGGTCACGACGCCGACGATGAGCATGCCCACGCCGCCTAGCAGCGCCAGGGCCAGGGCGCCGCCCTTGGGTACGCGCTCCGCCGCCGTTCCCAGCATGGTGGGCCAAAAGTAGCACACGCCCAGCGCGAAGACCGTGGCGGCAAAGCCGGCGACCACGATCGTCGGAACGCCCAGGGCTTCGGCGATGTTGCCCATGTAACTCAGCAGCACCAGCCCGATGCCGGCCAGGATGGCCGAGAGCAGCAGCACGCCCGTGTTGGACAGACGGTGGACCACCGGCCCCGCGCACGCACGCAGAATGGCCATCAGGCCGGTGATCCAGCACAGCACCAGGATGCCCGGAATGCCGCCGGCCTCAAGCACCGACGGAATCCACCGCTGCGGTCCCAACTCCAGTGACGCCGTGATCATCATGCAGAAGAAGAGGATGATGAACAAGGGCCGCAGCAGCGTGGCCTTGACCATGCCGCCGAAAGAAACGCCCGACTGCACGCGCTCCGTCTTGGGGAACTTCTGGCCGATGAAGAGGATGCCGTAGATGAGCGTGGGCACCAGCACGATGGCCAGCCGCACCTTCCAGAGGTACGGCGAATCGCCAAGGCCCAGGTTCGCCAAGGCATACGCGATGAGGCCGCCGATGACGATGCCGCCCGGGAACCACATGTGGAACTGGTTCAACTTGCGGGTCTTGTCGCCGGGATAAATGGTTGCGATCAGGGGGTTACAGACGGCCTCGACCGTTCCGTTGCCAAGCGCGATAACGAGTGCGCCCCAGAAGAGCATCCAGAACCCAGTGGCGAAGATCATGACCAGCACGCCAACCAGGTGGCACAGAAACGCGAACCGCAGGAGCAGCCGCATCCCAAGCCAGTCGCAGAGCGGGCCCAGCACGAAAATCGAGACCGTGAAGCCCCACGTCGCGGCGCCGGCGATCCAGCCGACGTCGGTGTTGTCGAGCACGAAGAACTTCTTCAAGTCGAACATGATCGAGGCGACGACGACGAAGACCACCGCGGTTGCAATCAAGGATACGCAACTGGCTCCGAACAACCGGCCGGGATGAACGCCCGCCAAAGCGGATACTTGCGGTGCTCTCGCTCCTTGGCTCACGATGGGTCCTCCTAATGGCGCCGAAGAAATGTGCGGGGCCCGACACCGTGTCGGAC
>Ga0307378_10007674_pt1 | contig 14467 bp, 14 predicted proteins | sample UN1MG_FD_202238 | JGI IMG/M metagenome (GOLD analysis project Ga0307378, IMG submission 202238) | Soil microbial communities from Risofladan, Vaasa, Finland - UN-1 | ecosystem: Environmental > Terrestrial > Soil > Coastal area > Acid sulfate soil | place: Finland: Risofladan, Vaasa | collected...
GACACTGTGGATCCCACGCTAACGACGTTGATGTCGTGACCTGCCTTCCGCAGGGTCTCTGCGTGGGAGACCATCTCCTGTCCAACCTCCAGTGACTTGCACTCAATGCTCGCTCGTGAGGTGCCGTTCTCAACGTGGCCTTCGTGCGTCATAATACCAAGTAGTTTGATATTGTTTAGAGTGGAAAGATGCTTTGCCAATCTAAGTATCTCTCCCGAATCACTTAGACCACATCGATGCACTCCGGTGTCGATTTCGATCAGAACTTCGAGGTGAACGTTTTTCTGCTGGGCTGCCTCATTCAGCATCTGAGCGCCAACATGGCTGTCAACAGCCACCATTAGATGGATCTTTTTTGCAAGCGCCGTGAGTCTGTCCAACTTGCGACGGCCGATGACCTGGTTCGCGATCAATATGTCCTTGATCCCCGCTTCAGCCATGACCTCGGCTTCTCCGAGTTTGGCAACGGTGATCCCGTTCGCCCCGGCTTCGATTTGGAGTTTAGCGATCTCGGGGGTTTTGTGAGTCTTGGCATGTGGGCGAAGATTCACTCCATACTTCCTGGCGATCGAAGCCATTGCGCCAATGTTATTCTTCAGCCGCTCCAAATCCATCAGTAAAGCAGGCGTGTCGATGTCATAGTTGGCCATAAGTGACGTCTCCATATATGCTAGTATCTAGTCTCATGAATCCGCATACCTCTTCTTGAACGGCGTCACGTAGACACCCTTCTCTGGGCAATCTCCCAAGTCATCCCGATCTTAGGTCTGTCGCTCTCAAGTCTCGATGTTGAGTCCCACTCCTTTCTCAACGGCCTTGTTGTACGCAAGTAGAGCAATTGCCGTATCTTGCACACCTACTCCTGTCAGATCACAAACCGTAATCTGTTCATCGCTTTCGCGACCGGGCTTGTTGCCCGCTATGATTTCACCCAACTCATCCAAGCGAGAATCACAGGAAATAACCTTTGCTTCTATTCCATGATGTAACTCTCCTAGGCGCAAGCACTGTGACTTGCGGTCACAGACCAGTCGATCCGCGCGCCCCAAGACTTCCGGGAAGAGCTCTTGTTTGTCTTCCGCATCTGTTCCCATTGCAGTGATGTGTAGTCCTGGGTGGAGCCACTCTGGTCTTAGGTAGGCTGTTCGCGATGGCGTTGTGGTGACAACAACATCGCTATTCCGAACGACTTCTTCGGCGCTCTTTGCTCTGAAGATCTCTACAGAAAGGACCGAAGACATATCGGAGATGTAGCGATCCACTTCCTCGGGGACGATACCGTATACGAGAAGCCTGCGGTAGTCTCGCACCAGCTTGAGAGCCCTCATCTGGTAGCGCGCTTGCGCACCCGATCCGATGACCCCCGCTGTCCCAATAGAGTCTTTGGCTAAGTACTTGGCGGCAATCGCCCCGGCGAGGCCGGTTCTCACGTCAGTAAGATAACCGTTGTCCAGCAGTACTGCCTGAATAAAGCCGGTTTCGGCACTTACAATCACCATCAGCCCACAACTACTCGGCAAGCCACGTTGAAGGTTCTCGTAGAAGCCGGAAGCAACCTTTATTGTGAGGCTCTCGAGTCCGTGAATGTGGGCGCTCTTGACATCTACTTCTCCTGTTCTCTCTGGAACGGGGATCCTCATTATGGGTGGAACCGTGGCTTCTCCTTTCGACAAGCTGACGAAACTCTGTTCCACGGCTTCGAGAGACTCGTTGTCCATCTCTACGCACCGTCGCAGTTCTTCCTCCGTCACGATCCTGATGTTCATTGCGCCTCCTCAGGAGTGTCCCTCTCAAGTCTTACATGTTGAACTCAAAGCTGATAGCGTTCTCTGATCCGCCTTGCTATTCTGTTCAAGGTCTATCTCACTCCTCTTTGGTTTCGTTGACGACCGCGATGACTTGATCCTCCAGGCTACCCAAAGGAACAATCGTCCTGTCGAAAACGGCTGTCCCGATCGTAAAGCCGCTCGCTCCCGCCTTGATCACACGCCGGATCCGTTCGAGCGATCCGATGCTTCCGGCGACGATCACCGGAATCTCCAGTGCGTCGATGACCCGTTCCATCAACTCCTCAGGATTCTCCTTGTGGCGGTACGCTAGCAGATCAATCCCCGCCACCCCCATCTCCTGTTTCTCCAGCGCCTCGGCAACGATCTCATCGATCGAGCCGTGCAGCACGGAGGGAATCCCGGAGATCTTGCCGACGAACGGATAGAATTCGATGCCCGTTCCCTTGATGATCTCCATGACATCTTCCGCGTATTGACCCTGCGATCCGATCAACCGATCGACGCCGAGTTCGGCTGCGATCCGCGCTCCACGAAGGGTTGATTCGCGGTCTTCGCTGACAACCTCGAGATAGCTGGTCAATCCGGCATCGTCAATCGCTTTCTTCAATTCCACCAGTCGATGTTTAGGGATCCCGACGTCTTTGAACCCGATGTTCTTCACTCCGAGGTCCTTCACATGATCGAGAACGAGGATCGGCGTTGGAATCGTTCGGTCGTTGTATGTCAGAAAGAAAATGAAATCAGTCATTTGTTGCATCTCCTATCGCTCTAGAAATTTCTGCTCGCGGCAAACATGCCGCATAGGTCTTCGTAGAGTTTTGTGTACGCCGCGTACATCCTGGAATACTTCCCGGCAAGTTCGACGCATGGCTCAGTGCTCGCAGGCGCAAGTCTCACCGTCTTGTCGACGGCCTCATCGACGGTCTGCCACACACCGGTCGCCACACCGGCCAAGATGGCCGCGCCAAGGCAGCCGGCATCCTGAGGATCCCGGGACACGATTACGGGGCGTTCCGTGACATCGGCTTTCATCTGCAGCCACAATCGGCTCTTTGCACCGCCGCCAAGAGACCGGATCTCATCGACCTTGATTCCCAATCCCTCAAATGCGTCGATCAGCCTGCGGATCTCAAAGCACAGTGATTCCATGATCGCACGGATCATGTGAGCCTTCGTGTGTCGCATCGTGAGCCCGAAGAAGACACCCTTGGCATCGGTATTCGATTCAGGCGGCCCTGCCCCCTGTAGATGCGGCAGAACGAGAAGCCCTTCCGAACCAGGCGGAACGTTCGCTGCTTCAGCGGTCATCAGATCGTACGCGTCGACTCCGGTCCGTTCGGCGACAGATAGTTCTTCCTGGCAGAACTTGTCCCTGAACCAGCGGAACACTATCCCGCCGGTCGTAAAGGAATGCGCCATGTACATGTCCGGCAGAGCAAAGTAGAAGCAGGGAATTTTCCCCTCCGGATCTTCGAACGGTTTATCGACAAGAGCACACATGGCCAGCGCAGCGCCGATGTTCTCCGTCACCACTCCGGGATGGATGCAGCCGACGCCAATCGCGCCGCAGGCTTGATCGAGCCCTCCGGTGGCAACGACGGTATCGGGAGAAAGGCCCAACTCGCGCGCGATCTCCTCTCGAATCGATCCGACGGCTTCGCCCGGCTCCCGGATCTCTGGAAGCTGAGAGGCGGAGATTCCGAGATACGCGAGCATCTCGTTCCACCACTGTTTTGTGCGGATGTCCCAGTACGTGGTTGAACAGAGGAGCGATCCTTCGGATACGCACTCCCCGGTCAGCCGGTGAATCAACCAATCTTCGATGAGCAGGAACTTGTCCACCTGCTCGAACAACTCCGGCTCGTTCCGCTTCATCCACAGGATCTTGGCAGCGGGCCATGTCGCACACATCGAGACCTGTCCCGTCCTTCGCAGGAGTTCGCTCTGTGGAAACGCTTCGGCGAGGATCTCCGCCTCCTCGTGCGCCCGGTTGTCCATCCAGACAATCGCCGGACGAACCGGGATACCATCCTTGCCCACCGGTATCAGCGTTTCCCCCTGTGCTGAAATCCCAACGCAGCGGATGTCCTCCGGAGCGACCAAAGCGTTGCCCAAAACTGCTTGAACCCCGTTCTTAACGGCGTTCCAATAGACCTCGACATCCTGTTCGACGATAAGCGCCGATGGAACGATCAGTTCGTACTCCTGGGTGGATTTCGCCACCAGGCGTCCGTCATCGGCGAACAGGGCCGTCTTGATCGCCGTCGTCCCGAGATCGAAGCTCAGTATGTATTCGGTCATAGTAGTCCTTGTTGTTTCTCCGTATGTCGACCGCTCATAAGGGCGTGACGAGAAGGCCGAGGAATTCGGCTAGATCGCAGAGATCCTCTCGAAGGTCGCCCTCGGCCAAGACGAAGTGGTGTTCCATTCCGGCGTTCGCGAGGAGCGGCAGAAGATCCTCGCCTGCCCAGGTGGCTTCCAGCTTGGCCAGTGAAACGCCGCCCATCCGGCGCCATTCCTCGAGCGACATTCCCTTGCATTCGACCTGCCCGGCGAACAACCGGTATGAATCCGAAGCTTCCCAGACATTGACAAGGGTCGCCTTGTCCATTTTCCGAATCGGGAACTGCACGAAGCAGCCCGTCTCTCCTTCTCCGGCGAGCGTCACCTCGTCGAGGCTCGCTGCAAGCGACAACGCACAGCTGCCGGCGTGTCCGAGATAGAAGATCCCGTTCTCCGGACCGATGTGGGCCAGCTCCCCGAGCATCGACGGCGCGGATGAAAGATCTCCGAGGAGTTGCATGAGGGTCGTCCGCGCAAGGTCGCCCTCCGTCTCGAGGACGAATCCGTCATCTCCGAGCCACGATGCAGCGAGATTGGCCATCCCCCAGGCGTACGGGTAGGTCTGAATCGTCGCAGCATCAAGCCGGTATCGATCCCGGAGCTCCTCGATCGCCAGCGTCTCGGCCGCTGCTGCTAGCAGGCGCTTCTCCTCCCCCGGTGCCACCGCCGGCAGCCGTCCTTGGCTCGCCTTCGCCTGAACCAATTCTTTTCGACGATCCAGTGACACCCGCTCGACGGTCTCCAGAAACTCGGTCATCTCGATATGAATCACCGACGCTCCGAAAAGCTCTCCGAGATCCCATTCCCCTGGAGTCATGTCCTGGGGTCCGAACGCCCGCCACGTCGACCGCGGGCCGATCAGACCGATGTGACGAGGTTGGACCCGATGCGCGACCTTCGCGACACGGGCGTATCGGTCGACCGCATCGCAGATTCGATCTTCGCTCGGCGTCCCGTATGCGACTTTGAAGCCGATCCCCCGATTGCGCAGGATCCCCGCGAAATGCTGGACCGCGGCGACCGAATACGTCTCTGGATACGGCAATCCCCACAGGAAGAGCGGAGCTCCGCTGCACCGCGAGATCAAGTATGGAATCGTATCTCTGGCCCACGTTGCGTGGATCAGGACAGCCAAATCGACGTTCTCACTACGGAATCGGGTGCCCACTTCAATGGCGCCCGCATCGGTAAGAACCGTCTCCTCGTGTTTGATGACCACTACACCTCTGCGTTCCAGCTGATCCCTTGCTTCGGCCAACAGCGAACTCGCCCGCTCAAGACCGGATTCAGCCTCGTTGCCTATGATTGCCAGACCTACTCGTGGATTCATGTGCACCTCTTGATGCTCTTCTTCCGCCCCGGATCCCGGAGATCGACGATTCGCTCTCCGGTTTCCAGGAGACACTCCAAGCAGCCGCGCTACCGCCCGCTTTGGTGGGATCGTATCGCTGCCGGATCGTTCAGATACCCCAGCAGACGGTCGATCTCTTCTTTCGTGTTGTAGGGAGCAATACCGATTCGAACCAGTCCGCCCTTCTCCATCAGGCCGAGGCGCTCCACCAACCTTGTTGCGTAGAAGTCGCCGTGCCAGACGAACAGCCCCTTCTCGCCCAGGAAGTCCGCCACTTCAAACGGAGTAAACCCGTCGTAGGTGAAGGAGACGGTCGATGTCCGCGGATGACCTGCCGGCGGTCCGTAGATTCGGATACCCTCGATCCCCTTCAATGCGTCGACCAAGTATTGCGTGAGTTCCTCTTCATACACGCCGAACGCATCGAGCCCGGCAACGATTTTCTCCCGCCGCGAGGCAGCACCGTCAATCCGCTTTCCGTACTTCTCACCGACAGCGGCGATGAATTCGACAGCGGCGATGCTGCCAGCAATCCCCTCCTGATGGAGCGTTCCCGTCTCGATCTTGTATGGAGGATAGTCTTTCTGGGGCCGGAGACGCAACGTGCGAAGTTTGGCCATGACCTCCTTCTTGGCGTACAGCACACCGATGTGCGGACCGAAGAATTTGTATACGGAACAGAGCAGGAAATCGGTGCCGATCTCCTGTACGTCGATCGGGCGATGAGCCGCGAAGTGGACCGCGTCGACCATCGTAAGAGCACCCACGGCGTGCGCCATTTCCACAACGGTCTTTACGTCGCTGATCGTACCCACTGCATTCGAAGCGTAGTTGACGGCGACGAGCTTCGTCCCGGGAGTGAGCCGGCGCTTGAGATCCTCGAAATCAAGGACGCAGTTCTTGGTGTCGAACGCTACTTCCTCAACGATGATTCCCCGGTCGCGAAGCTGCTCCCACGGACCCCGGTTCCCCTCGTGATCGATTTCGGTAATCAACACCTTCTCCCCCGGCTTCATCTCTCGGACGAGGGCCTGTGACAGGGCGAAGTTCAACGTGGTCATGTTGGCGCCGAAGCTGACTTCGTCCGCGTTGCAGTTGAAGAAGTCGGCGAACACCTCACGGGCGTCCTCCAGCATCCGATCGGTCTTCCGACTGGTCTCGTACGCACCCTCGACGTTTGCGTTCGAATTGATCAGGTAGTCCTCCACGGCATCAATCACCGTCTGCGGTACCTGGTATCCTCCCGGTCCGTCCAAGTACGCGGCCGGAAACCCGTTGACCTTCCTCGTCATCGCCGGAAATGCCTTCCGCACGTACGCACTCAATGCTTCCATCGTGGTACCTCCAAGTTTTCGTATTGCTGCATCTTTATTGTTCGGCGTGCAATGCCGGTTTCTTCGTCTCCAGCTAGATCCACAAACGCCCCGTCGCCACAATCTCCACAAGACTGTGGCTGATGTACGCCTGTGTCACCTTCTTGTCTTGAACAACGAGGCGCAACTCCATAATGTCGGGTCCGCCCATGCTGAATATATCGCCCCCTGTTTCAAAAAGCAGGGAGGTATTGCCACTTTCGCCGATCTCTCCGTTCTCCACCATGGCGATGCCAACAGCTACCGTCCCTGTCCCACATGATGGCTCGTAGAACCTCTGGTCAAGACCATGAGGGAAAACGAGACGTCCAGAGTGGGTCTTGGAGTGCAGATCATAGAGTGAGAACATGGAGGTCTCCCGTTCAATATACTCATGGAATTCACGTTGCGCTTCCTGGAATATACGAAACTCCTTTTCTCCCATTCCCTCAAACGTGATGTCGGGATAGGCCTGTTTCGCAGCATCACCATTCATGACGAGGAAGGGGCCAACCTTAAGTGCATCTATACCGGCAACTTTGAGGCGCTCAATACCCAAGGCATAACACTCTTCCACAAAAGCTGTCATATCAGTGAATACTCGCTCCATTTTCCCGTCCTGATGAAGGATTCTTAACCGAACCAGCCCTACGCCAGTTTCCAGAACCACATTCGTCTCCGGTTCCTCAATCACTAAGCCAAAGCGGGCAGCCAAATCGGTTTCAACAATCGCTTTACCTAAGACCTGCGTCAATCCACCGCACATGCCGAGGAGCTCATATGACGTCGCGTCGAGTGCCTCCACCTTGATGTCAGCAATTTCAGACTGATACACAAGTCCTGAGTTATGTCCTCCGATGCTGGGCTTGGCAAGCACAGATGCTGCAACCGCAATCCCCTTTCCTTCTGGCATCTGGTCTGCGTAAAGCAGGACAATCTCATTTCCTCCCATGTGTCCTTTGATGAAATCCACCTTTTTACTTTCCATCCCGATCCTCCCCATTCCCTAAGTTCATCCCCTCTTTCTGTAGATAGACGCCCTGTCTACTCTCCGCATACAACTACGATCAGCTTCACTATGCACATGACATCGTTGCTCCCCTCATTTCTTGAGTGTCTTCGTATTTGGATCTATCAGGTCGCGGAGACCATCCCCCAAGAGGTTGAATCCCAGGACCGTGATTAGGATGGCTATACCGGGCAGGACGCTAAGCCAAGGGGCATTGTAGAAATAATTACGCCCCGCGTTCAACATAGTGCCCCACTCCGGTAGCGGTGGCTGTGCTCCAAGCCCGAGAAATCCCAGGGATGCGGCAATGAGAATCGCATCACCAATTCCGAGGGTTCCTATGACCAGTATAGGTGCAATGGCATTAGGCAATATATACTTAGATAGTATTCTGATACGGGAACAGCCTATTGCTTTTGCTGCCTCTACATAGTTTTCCTCTTTGATTGATAGCGTTTTAGATCGTGCCAAACGACACGTGCCGCACCAGTTCGTTATCCCTAGCGCGATAAACAGGTTATGTAATCCCGGCCCCAACAAAGCCATGAGGGCCAGTGCGAAGATCAATACCGGTATTGATAGAGTCGCGTTTGTCACGAACATGATGACATCATCCCAAACCCGCCCGAAGAAACCAGCAACAATCCCCAACACACCACCGATAACTGTGTTCGCAAGCTGAGCGACAATTCCCACTAGGAGAGAGATTCGTGCACCGTAAAGAAGTCGGCTCAACATGTCTCGCCCGCAATGGTCCGTTCCTAACAGGTAACGGCTATCTTCCCCGATTCCCAGCAACGCATCGTTCAGATCGCCATGTGCGTAGTGGTACGGAGAAAGCAGGGGCGCGAACACCGCGATGAAGCAGACCAGTATCACAAGAGTTGCGCCTATCACGGCGTTCTTCTTCCGCCAGAAACGCTTCAAGCTTTTGTGGCTCAACTCAACATCCTCCTCGAGCGATACAATGTCAATTAATAGCGGATCCGTGGATCCAAGAAGCCATACCCCACATCGATAGCGAGGTTCAAGATAAGAAAAGCGAATACCATGACTAGGATCGCTGCTTGCATAGCCGGAATGTCGCGTCCCAGGATCGAGACCACCAACAGACGGCCGATTCCAGGTAAGCCGAATACCTCCTCGATAACCACTGTGTTCGCAAATAGCCAACCGCTCTCTAGTCCAACAATGGTTAGGATAGGAACGAGGGCATTGCGGAAAATGTGCTTTCCCCTTACGCGACAGAGCGAAAGGCCTTTAGATAGGGCTGTCCTTACGTAGTCCTGACTGGCTACATCAAGCATGCTTGATCGCGTGACTCTGGCGATGAGACCAATGTATCTGAACCCCAAGGCCAGAGATGGAAGAATCAGGAAGAGTATGTTACCCGCGCTGTATCCACTTGTAGGCAAGAGGCCCCAGTTGACAGCCACGACCAGCATCAGCATCAACCCCACCCAGAACTCAGGCACCGACACTCCGACAATCGCTGTGACCATGCAGACGAGATCGATGATTGTACCTCTGTGAATGGCAGCCAAATAGCCGAGCGTTAAGCCGCCCACAACCGCCAGGAGTATTGAGATGCCCGCCAGCTTCAAGGTGACCGGCAGCCGCTCCTTTATAAGTTCGCTTAGCACTTCGTCCGTACGATACGATGTGCCCAAGTCCCCTCTAAGCAATCCGCCGACGAATCTAAAATACCGCACATAGGCCGGATCATTTAAGCCCCATTCCTCGCGTAGTTGCTCGATCCCCTCTGTGTTTGCAACCCCTCGCTTGAAACCGGCTGCACGAACAAACGCGGCGTCCCCAGGAAGAAGGCTTAGGACAACAAATATTATGAGGGTGACTGCAATAATCGTGGGTATAAAAGCAAGAAGACGCCTTATAATAAATACCAACATGTTATCTACAATCCTCTAGATGAGCGAGGGAGTAGCTGCGAACTTTCACTTCGAGGCACTCCCTCGCTCCACTCTACCGAGACTTACGCTCTTGGTGAGCGCTCATCCACCCAAACCTTCTCGTATTGTTGGTACTTGAGGTCGATTGGCATCTGCTGCATGCCATGGATCCAAACCTGTGTCCCAAAGATCACTGTGCTAAAATTAATCGCAATCCAGGGAGCATCATCGGTTACGATTCTCTCGATTTCTCCAAGCAATTCGGTCCGCTCGACGTCATCGACTGTCAGGACAGCTTCGTCGATCAGAGCATCAACTACAGGATTCGAGTATCGAAGCCAGTTGGTGGCACCAAAGTTCTTTGAATGGAACCGTTGAACAAACTGCAAGGCAATAGGCTCACCGCCGTGTGAATCCACGTAGGACTCGTAGTTGCCCGTCAAAGCATCCATCTCAACGGTTCCATACTCCGTTGGAACAAGCTTGCAGTGGACCCCGATTGCTTCAAAATACGGGAGAAGTGGTTCGATTGCCGGAATTCCCCAAGTGGCGGCAGTTGGGTCACCAACTACTGAGAATGTAAACCCATCTGGATAGCCCGCTTCAGCGAGCAATTCCTTCGCTTTTGAGGGACTGTAGTAATACCCGGATACGCCTGATGAGATGTTGAAGCCTGGAGGGAAGATTCCGGCCCCTGTTGCGGAGATGGGGACGTTGTTAAGATACACCCCAACGTATGCATCACGGTCAATTGCATAATTGAGCGCCTGGCGCACACGTTTGTCCTGGAACGGCCCCCATTCATTGTTAAACCCAAGATGACGGGTCCACAGTTCCGCGACCTTAAGCTCCTGGAAGTTGGGGTCGTTCTGCCAACGCGGGTAATTAGTGGGGTTGCTTAAAAAAGCATCAATCTCCCGGGCTTGGAAGGCGGCTCCTGCTGCCGGGTAGTCTGACAACCGCCTGAAAACAAGTGTGTCCAGATAAGGCCGTCCGCCGTAGTACTCCTCAAAGGCTTTGAGAGTGATCGTGTCACCTCTCCAGCTCTCGAGCATGAACGGACCAGCGCCAACCGGATTCCTTCCAAATTGGCCGTCACCTACTGCCTCAACTGCTTCAGAAGGTACAACTCCGGCACCTGGCTCGCCCAGTGTTGTAAGGAAAGTTAGATCCATGCCCTTGAGAGTGATGCGAAGAGTGTAGTTGTCCACTACCTTGATCCCTGCAATGCTTTCTGCCTCACCGTTTCGAAACTCGTCTGCTCCAACAACATTGCCAAAGATGTAGACGCTGATTCCACCCCGGTTGGGATCCATGAGTCGCTCAAAAGAGTATTTACAATCCTGCGCGATCACTTCTCGACCATTTTGGAAGCTTGCGCCATGACGAAGGTGGAATGTGTAAACAGTACCATCCTCGCTGATTTCCCAGGACTCAGCAAGGGCGGGCTCTACGGAGAGCTCTGGAGTCCACCTGACTAGGCCCCGGTGAACCTGCATGATGACGCTCCCTGTTTCAGCGTCGGTGATTGAAGAGCGCAGCGGATCCAGTGTGATCACTTCACTCGGGTTAATCATATTGACGAAGGTCCCGCCATACCTCGGCTGATCTTGTCCTACACCGACAACAAAAGAAGCAGCCAACATTCCCAATATCAAAACAACCGCCAATGAAGATCGTGTCATTTTCATCCTCCTTGTGTTATTAACTCGACAAGCTATCACTCTATCCTCACTACCTACCCGTTATCGTAACACCTCCTATATAAATCATACTGCATTGGATGGCATGCTATAACAGACAAGCTCAGCTCAGTATCTGGGATTGGGAAATATAGCAAAAAAAATACTGATTGTGCCTGCTGGCACAACAGCAAATATGAAACACACATCGGCTAATACTGCTCTTAACAGCTAGACAGAATCTACGGGCATACACAACCGCCCCCCGCTGATAGCTATAACCCCTTAATATGAGCTAGGTAGTCAGCTTGACAATTCTAGCACAACACCAGAGTGATGTCAAGAGTGAGAGTTGTCTCATACAAGATGAGCATGAAGGGAGGCGGTGGATCTCGTGCAAGGTGGGCATGAGATGACACTGGCATCACGCGCGCGTGGGTCACATCATAGGAGGCATGATGCTGATGATGATAGACAAACGCGTAAGGAATATCGACGAACTTGAGGCATTTCTCGCTTCGAGCGAAGTGTTCACGTTCAAGGGAACATCACGGGAAGAGATCTACGCTTGGATCGAGCATACGTTACGTTCTTACAACTATCGTTCCCGTCCTCGCTTAAGAGAAAGGAGTGCTCAGGCGGTACATGCGCAAGATGACCGGGATCTCTCGCTCACAACTGACAAGGCTCATCACCCAGTTCCGCTGTAGCGGTCATGTACGCCTCAAACCCTACCAGCGCCATTCTTTCCCCACTAGGTACACCAGAGAAGATCAGCTCCTGTTGGCTGAACTGGACAGCGACAATGAGCGGTTGTCGGGTAAGGCCACCGCGGCCATCTTCAAGCGAGAGAACAACCTGTTTTTTGAAGAGTGAGTTCCAGCGGCTCAGTGAGATCTCCGTTGCTCATCTGTACCGCTTGCGGCAAGGCTCGTTCTACCGCAATCATACCCTGACCATTGAGAAGACCAAGCCATCGTCGTCTCAGCTGGGGGAATGGAGACGTCCTGACCCACAAGGAAGGCCAGGGTTCATACGGGTAGACACGGTCCATCAAGGAGATCTCAACAGGGTAAAAGGAGTGTACCATATCAATACCATTGATGAGGTGACACAATGGGAGGTGGTCGGCTGTGTGGAGAAGATCACTGAGCACTACCTCGTCCCTGTTCTCAAAGATCTCCTTGCACAGTATCCATTTACCATTCTTGGGTTTCACTCAGACAACGGCAGCGAGTACGTCAACAAGAAAGTGGTAAAACTACTGAACAAGCTGCTGATCGAGTTCACCAAGAGCAGAGCACGCCATACCAATGACCAAGCACTGGTAGAAGGGAAGAACGGGAGCGTCATTCGCAAGCAGATGGGCCACTGGCACATTCCCCACAGTCCGAGGCAACAAAGATCCAATCATTCTACTCGGCCCGTGGAATATCCTCATCCGCAATTATTCCACAGGCCAAGGAGACATTAAATGAGTATCTGAACTTCCACCGGCCATGTGGGTTCGCCACGGAGACGGTGGATGAGAAGGGGAAGATCAAGAAGAAGTACGAAACGTACCTGAACATTCCTCTTGGATTGTCAAGTCACACGGGGGATCACCTCCCGGAGTTCGTAGTCTCTTTCGTTCTTGAGCATTGACCAGAGGACCCGGACAAGCTGTCGACCCAATGCTCGGATTGCTTGGTTGTGCTTCTTGCCATCTGCTCGTTTCTTGTCGTAGTACGCCCTGGATTCAGGAACACAACGGATGTGATGTGCTACCGCTGTCATCATCGCTGCCTTGGCGCGGTGGTTGACTGACCGTGGACACTTGCTGCCGTGATGTTGTCCCGAATCTTTGGAAAGAGGACTCATCCCTACATAGAGAGCAAGGCTTCTTTCACCGGCAAAGCGTTCCGTGGTTCCAATCTCGCCAGCAAGTTCAGCAATACAGGTCTTGCCAAAGCCCTGTATGGAACCAATCCGGCGAGCAAGCTCTGACTGATCAGCTAGTGCAGCCATTGCTTCATCCAGGATATGCACTTGGTCGAGGAGTTCGAGGATCCGCCTGGCATCCGTAATGATCATCGGCCCTACATACTCCACCTCGGCTGAGAAGCTTGCCTTTCTCTGCCATTCCTGGATGATACGAGCGTAGTTCTGACCAACGCCCGGAATCTTAAGCAAAGTGGTGGACTGCAAGCGAGCCAACTGTGTCAGGTCGTCACGGTACGTGAGGAACCGGAGGAACTTGAGGTTGCTTGCATTGTTGGTGATGGCGAGTAGTTCTGGACAGACAGCTTGCATATCAGACTGTATCCGGCTGGCTACGCGAACCTTCTCCTTCACCAGTTGTCTGCGCCGTCGACTGAGACGTTTCAACTTGTCGTTGACCAATGGAGCTGACACCACCTTCTGGAGCGCGTCCTTAGCCAACGGCAAGTGGTCTTTGAGGTGAAACAGCTCAAGGATCTTCCGTGCGTCAATCGCATCTGTCTTTGCTGCTCCAGGAAACACTTCCTTGAATCGGGCCAACTTCAGGTTGTTCACGTTGTACAGGGTATATCCGTGTTCTTGTATCATCCGGTCCAAGGGACGGGCATACCCATTGAATCCTTCCATGGCCACTGCCACTGGTAGGTCTAACTCCTGTTTGTGGTGATCAATCCGGCGAAAGAAGTCACAAAAGCCGGCAGCTGTGTGAGAGATGTCGAACTCCTCTAAGACCTTCCCATCTGGATTTGCGATGCCTACACGATGAGCCTTACAACCGACATCAATACCGACACGAATCTGGGGATCCATCACTGTAACCTCCTTGGAGAGTGATCAGAGCTCATCCAGTTGTTCTCGTCTACTGCGCAGAGCGACCATCCTTTACGGATGCGCATCATTCCAACAGACACACTGGATGAAGAAGATGACGGGGGCGGCAGTTCAGAATCGAGCAGTGCCTTTGCAGGCCTGCGGACCCCATGAGCCACACCCCCGTCAAGTAGACATTCTACTTGACAATGGCATGCCCGTCACCTGTAAAATACAATG
>Ga0307378_10007675_pt1 | contig 14467 bp, 17 predicted proteins | sample UN1MG_FD_202238 | JGI IMG/M metagenome (GOLD analysis project Ga0307378, IMG submission 202238) | Soil microbial communities from Risofladan, Vaasa, Finland - UN-1 | ecosystem: Environmental > Terrestrial > Soil > Coastal area > Acid sulfate soil | place: Finland: Risofladan, Vaasa | collected...
CCGCCGTCAACCGGGGCCAGCGGTTGCAAAAACTCCTGGCGTTCCTCCAGACGATTGCATCGAACGAGATTCTCGCAGCGGCGTTTGCGCAGGACCACTCGATTCCGAAACTGATCGAGGAGCTGCTGCGCAACTTCGATGTCGACACGTCGCGGCTCAAGAAGAGTGAAGAAGAGAAGCAGCAAGAGCAGCAACAGCAGTTGCAGCAGTTGGCGCAAGCTGCACTCGGTGGCGAGCTTCCCGAGGGTCCGTCCTCTGGCGGCAGTCCGCCGAGAATCCCAGGGGGAGAAATCTGATGGCCGCTAGGAAGAAAGTTCCTGAGAGGAAGGGAAGGGGCGCATTTGCAGACCAGGACACTCTGCGCGGAGAGAAGAACCGTTTTGGAAATACCAACCGCGGCGGGGATCCCGCTGGTGGGCGGGCTGGCACACTGATGGGTCATCACCCCCGCGAGGAAAAGGCGCGTGAAAAGAAGCTGCGCGAAGGCGAATCTGCGTCAAAGGCGCGCACTGCGAAGAAGAAGGCCGACGATCGACCTCAGCGAGAGAAGGAGTTGATGGAGAAGTTTAAGTCGTTGGGCTTCCGTCAGAAGTGAGTGACCCCGAACTGGAACTGCGCGAGGCGGCCGTGAAGGGCCGGGACGCCGAGAAGATTCTCGACGCTGCGGCCGAGTCGTATTTCCTGGTGCGCCAGGGCGAGATCGAGGCGCAGGTTTTTGAGAAGATCCGCGCCGGCGATCTAGACCCCTCCTTCGCAGTCCAGCAGTGGATTGCGATGTACGAGTTCGATCGTGTCACGCGCGACTTGCGCAAGCTCGCGCGGGCCGGCCACAAGGCGTCTGACAAGATCGCGACAAAATTGTCAGTTGCGTAGCGTTTCCAATACGTTGTAGTCCATAATCGTCCATCCGGTGGTCTGTGGTGTTTGCATCCCGTAAATCTGTGCTCTAAGCGTGCCGCCAATGGCTGCACCTATGGACCCAACCTTTGGACAGTTCGTCACGGGGGAGACGCCGCAAGCGCCCCCGGCTGATGTGTCACAGGAATCTTCGTCACTGAGGGAGCTCGCGGCCGCGAGAGCGCGCATGGAGGCTCAGGACCAGACGATCCGCGATCTGGCTCGTAGACCCGTCCAGCAGGCCCAAGCCCCCGTACAGAGCGTTTTGCCGCCTCTCGGGCCGATGCCAGACCCGACCACACATCCGAGCGAGTTTGCGCAGTGGACGGCGTCGAAGGACCAACGCAACGCGATGGACATCCAGCGCCAGATCCGGGAAACCCGCGACGAGGCGTACCAGGCCGTCCGGGCACGCGACATCACCAACGGTTTCATTGCCGCCCATCCCGAGTATCGGGGTGTGCTGCCCGAGGTCCAGAACGAACTCGGCAACGTGGTTACGAAGATGGGGCTCCGCGAGCTCCCCGATGACCCCACGGAAATTCACAAGCAGGCGGCCGTAGCCATGCGCGAGCGCGAGCAGCGTTGGAAGGATGCAGAAAAGGCGCGCGAGGGCTCACCGCACGCGCAGCGAGCCGATGCAAATCGTGTCGAGGGGACGGCGGGTGGCACGACCGCTCCGGCACCCGGCAAGAAGGCGGCCGCGGAGCCGAAGCCGATCTCGATGATCGACGCGATCAAGAAGCAACAGATGGAGAGCGGTTTTTTCTAAGAGCAGGGGGACGAAATGTCTTGGAACTTTGATGCACCCACAGGCGTATTCCGAAATCACGCGCTGAGTTCGGACATCCGAATGCAGGCGATGAGAGACGCAGTCTTTCAGCAGTTCGCGTCTCCCGAGAAGGGCTACGGCAAGGGCAAGGGTGCTGCGGTGACGATCACGCGCATTCTACAGCTCGCGCTAGCCGGCAAGGTCAGCGATGTCGACCGGCTCCCCACGGGGCGCCCGATCGTCGATACCAAGCAGGTCGCGGTGAGCGAGTGGGGGTTTGCGATAGAGACGACCGAGTTCGAGGAGAATCTCACCCACTACGACATGCGCAATCGGTTCCAGCGGATGCTGCGCGACCAGATGAAGCTGACGATGGACAAGATGCACGCGGACGCGAACCGGACCACGGGCCTCGTGGCCGTGCCGGTCACGGCGGCATCACTCACGTTCGAGTCGGCCCCGGCCACACTCGCCGCGAACGCGAATCTGACGATCGCGCATTTGCGGCAGATGAAGGACCGGCTCGTGCAGGACCAGGTCGCGCCGACCTTCTCGAATGGGATGCACGTCGGGATCCTGACGACCCGGGCCGCTCGAGGGATCAAGAACGACCCCGAGTACAAGGATTGGTTTGCTCCGACCGAAAACAACATCAAGGGCGCGGCACGCCTGAAGGATGTCGAGGGGTTCGCTCTGTTCGAGACGAATCACCAGGAAGCCCTGGACGACACGCTCGGCGGGCCTGGCGTCTGCGGCGAAGCGCACTTCTTCGGCGATGACCACGCCTTCACGGCTGTTGTCGAAGACCCGGAGATCCGGGCGGGTGTGCCGGAAGACCTCGGCCGCTTCCGCAAGGTGGGTTGGGTCGGAACGATCGAAGCAGGTTTGGTCTGGGACGCTGCCGCGAATACGCGGTGCATCGTTCTGTCCTCGACACCGTAGGAATCTGACGAGGCGCTCATGCGCGGTGGCGAATTACAGTCATGGGTCAGCACGACCGCGATCACGATGGCGGCCCCTGCTGCCGGCGTCGCTACGTTCCGCAACCCGGGCGCGACGCCGATCCGAATCGTCCGGTGGGGCTGGATTGCGAATCTGGATCTCGACACGCTGGCCGGGGCTGCTCCGTTCGTGGGGACGATTGGCCGCACCCGACACAATAAGGACGGCAGTACCGCGACCAACCAGGACTTCGGCTCCCATGCTGAGCTTCACGTCGATCTGGTAAAGGGAGCGGTGATCTTCGTATCGGTGGGTGGCAAGACGGGTGGAATCGCCAACATCGACGGGACGGGCGAGGTGATCGTGAAGCCTGGCGACTTCCTGATTTTCAACGTCACCACCGCACTGAACGCTGGCACTGGATTCCCGTTCGTGATGTACCAACTGCTGAACCTGGACGAGACGACACTGCGGCGTGAGTTCGAGGAAGAGGACGGCACGCCAGAATCGCGACTGAAAGTTTACGATGCAACCGTGCTAGGCGGCATTTAGGGAAGGAGATACCATGAGACAGGGGCAAATCTTTACCGAGATCAACTCCATACAAACCGCGATGGACAGTACTGGAGTCAAGCTCACGTTCCGCCCGGCTGGCTCGCCTATCCAGGTAGTTCGTTTCGGCGTGAACATTTCGATTGCTTTGGTCGATGACACGTTCACAATGGAATTGCAGCAGCGGACACACAACGCCGCCGGCACGCTGGCGGCTGCGGTGGCTGTTGGCGGGAAGAGTTGCGATAGCGTCGCCAGAACAGCGGGTCATGTGATCTACGCCGATCTGGACACTGACGGCGCGGGTGGTGTGATCTGCAAGCCCGGCGACCAGTTGGAACTCAACGTCACGGCTGGCGCGACTTCAGGTGACGGATTCTCGTGGATCCAGTATCAGCAGATGAATTTCGACAAGACTGGCCCGAATGGAGACTTCTCCGATGCGGTGCGGACCAGCCGGATGATCGACGGGTCAACTGACCTGTAAGGAGATCACTCAATGGCTCTGTATCAATCTCTGGCCGTCTTGGCGAGTCAGAACGGAAAAGTTCTTGTGGCAGGTACGGTATTGCCTACCTCCGCCGCGGAAACCGTCATCACCGGCTTGTCTAGCGTGGACTTTGCCGTCGCTGGGGCGGAAGACGCAATCAGCGTCACCCATAGTTACACCGACGCCGACATCGGGGATCAGGCGGGTGCGCCCGCCGCTGGAAGCATCATCATCCGAACTGGAAAGGAGCCGAGCGTAGCGGCCACGACCCCGTGGCGAACGTGCCACTGGATCGCGATCGGAGACAGATAGATGGGCAGAACAGCACTCGACCTGACCCGTCCGTTCATGTGCCGTCAAGACGAGCACCTGAAGAATCCCCCTGTCTACATGTTCAAGGACGATCCGGGCGTGTTCTTCTTGCCCAACGGGACCGAGGTGGGAGCGGACAAGGCGGCTCAAGTCGGATACGACGTGGTGGAGCTCGACATTGCCCGCAAGAAGGCGGCCCGCAAAGCCGAGGCGATGGCACAGATCGAAAAGGAGTTTGCGAAATCGGTCGAAGCGATCGAAGAGGAAATCGATCCGCCCGAAGAAAAGAAACCATCGAAGCTCAAGGCGCTGCCCAGCGCGCTCGGGAAAGATGGAGTTCGCAGGACATCGATTGGCGAACCGCGCGAGACGAAATACCGCGAGATCGTTTACGAAACGGGAATTGGCTGGAAGTGTATCGAAAAGGCTACCGGGGTAGAGACACCATGCCGCGACAAAGACCAGGCCGAGAAAATGCTACTCGCGGGTGGAGCGGAGGTACATGGCGGCGAGTAGTCACCGCTCCGGGTTCCATGTTTGAAGGGCGCGCCCGCAAAAGTCGGCGCGCCCTTTCGTTAGGGAGAGGCGATGTCCACATTCGCTGAGTTGACATCGATCGTAAAAGACAACGTATTGCACGTCACGCCTGAATTGTCGGCGCGGATTCCCGGTTGGATCCAGCAGGCGCAACGCCGGCTCGAGGAGCGTTTCTCGTGGCCCGTGATGCGTGTTCGATGGGCTGGTGATTCTGTCAACGTCGATGGGACCACCACACTCGGTCAAGAGTTCATATCGTTCAAAGACCGGATCGACGCCCTGTTCCCGACGCTCTTCGGGGAGTTTCTCCGGGTCGCGCCGGAAAACCCCTATTGGATCGAAGGCGTCACATCCAAGGAGGTCGAAATTCAATGGGCGGAAACCTCGGCGCAGTTCCACCGTGCTCCGCCTGCCCCACACGGCGGCGACCTGGGTGCGCCGAGGTTTCTGTACGTGGATCGCGACCAAAACGACCCATTGACGATTCAGATCAGTATCTGGCCGTTGCCTGACCAGCTCAATCAGGTGGGGCCATCTTCGCTCGCTGGAGAATACAAAGTGAGATTCTGGATGTACCGCAGGCTGCCGACACTGGGTGGCGCGGTGACGACGAACTGGTTCACGCAAAACTGCGCAGACTTCATGGAGCACTGGGCGAGCTTCAGGGCGATGGCGTACAACCAGGACAACGAAAACGCGAACACTCACCTCGCATTGGCAAAACAAGCAATGATGGTGCATCTAGGAACTGAACGGAAATCGGTGGTCGGCCCAGGCATCCATCTGCGGCCCCGCGCTGACGCGGGATACCGATCGAGCCGGTTTTCGGGGAGATAGATCATGGCCTTCAACATCGACATCACGACTCCGGCTGACACCAGCCTGATCTCGGCGTTCCCTCTCAACGAGCGCAACAACCGCATCACACTCGAAGGCATCATCACCAACGACCACATCGAAGCCACCGGGGATCACGACAAGGTCGGCCTGCGGCAGAGGACGGTCGGAGGCGGCGATCAGCCGGCGGCGGACGGGACACTGGGGTTCCTATTCTGCGAGGACGTAGCCGGGATCACCGAGCTCTTCTATCAGGACGACACGCCAAACCCAATCCAAATCACGTCAAACGGCGTCCTTGCCCCCGACAAGCTCCCTCTAGCGGGCGGCACGATGACTGGCAACATCGTTTTGGATCCGAGCGTCAAGGTCACAGCAGACAACAACAACAGCGGGATGCGTGGCGAGACGATTGTACCAGGTGTCTACCGACGCCTGATCGACATGGAGAATGCAACCGACACGATCCGCGTCGGCGACCAGTCCGATGTGATCCACATTTTGTGCGACACAGAAAACAATTACATCGCCAACTATGCCGGCAGTGGTGGAACCAAATTCTTCTGGCATTCAGGGAACATGGGAGCCGGGAAGGGCCTGGACGCCGACCTGGTCGATGGCGTCGAGGGCGTGGCAATCTTCTCGTCTCTCGTCAGTGGCGCCGGCCAGTTCTTTGAATCCGCACCACTGCCAGACACCAAGGCCACCGGAGGTTCACTTCCTCACGGCATCACCGGAATCCCGAGAATAGTTATGGGCTACCTGAAATGTGATGTACCCACCAGTTCAGGGTATATACAAAACGACGAAATCGTCGTGTCCAGCAGTCTTCGCATCGATGAAAAGAATAGGGGCTTGGCCACTGGTGCGGACGCAACTAATGTTTTCTATCGGATAGGGGCCGACACTTTCCCATTTGTCGGGCTCGACAAGGCAACTGGTATTTCATCTACCCTAGTCCAGGGTGATTGGAAAGTAATCATCCGGGCCTGGAAGTGATTGATGGCTGCCGACTTCCAACTGCCGCAGCTTCCTCCGGCCCGTAAGCAGGTCCGAAACGTCCGGCGCCCGAATCTCGGGCTGTACCTCGACCGCACGGATTCCGAAATGGATCCACGCGCGGTATCCGCTTGCAACAACGCCGCCATCGTCAAAGGCGAGATCACTACGCGCAACATGGGCTGGTCGGTTTTCCCTGAACTCAATGCGGCTGGTGCGCAGTACAACCTCGACAACCTGCAAGTCCTTCTGATCGACCGGCTCGAGACGCGTGCGGGTGCGGTGATTTCGATCTTCGCCAACCAACGCGACATCTTCTACCACGATGCAGCAGGAATGCTGCTCAAGTACATCACCCCGATCTACGCAACTGGGCTGTGTGGCAATGACGGCGGCCCGGACAATTTTACGATCACCGGAACGGGCGGAACGCTGTGGGACACGCAGCGGGTGACTTCGCCAGTGCTACTCGGCTACGGGAACAACGCCGTGCCGGGGATGTTCATCTCGTTCGGTTCGGCCACCGAGAATCTCCCTACGGCGACCTGGCACGAGATCGATACGGTCACGAGCGACACGGTCCTGACGATCCTGACCGACCCCGGCGTGATTGCCGCAGGCACCGCTTACACGATTCGGCAGGTGCTCACAGGCGACAACTCGAATCGATTTTCTTCCGAGACGTTCCCGGACGCGCAGACGCTCCTGCTCGCTGATGGCGTGACTTCGGGCAACCGCGACGAAGACACGTTCTACGTCACCAACGGGCTCGAAATGCTCGAGTGGAACGGCAGTACCGCGACCTGCACATGGTTTTTCCCTGGCTTCGTCGCGAGGGGCCTGCTCCAGCACAAGCAGATTCTTCTCGCCTACGACATCACGGAAGCCGGCGAGGAGAAGCCGGGTGCGATCAAGACGAGCCAGCTCAATTTCTGCGAGGAGTTCAGTGGCTTCGAGGCCACCGAGTTCGTCAGCGCCAACGGAAGGAGCGAGGTGCTTCGGCTGCTGCCGCTTGGCGACACGATCATCGCCTACTACCGACAAGACGTGGAGACGGTCACGTTTGTTGGGCCGCCGCTGTTCTGGCTGATCCGCTCGGCCATCCCAGGCAAGGGCCTACTCGCCGCAAACGCGGTAGTGGACTTCGGCGACTTCCACGAATTTCTTTCCGATGACACCGCCTACCAGTTCGACGGGGTGACGGTGCGCGAAGTGATGCCCCAGGTGATGCGGGAGGTTTTGCGCAAGCACGCACCCAACCGATCGGGTGGCGCCTACGCGCATCGCGACTTCCAAAACGGTCAAGTGATCTGGTCGCTGCCGCTGAGCACGGATGGTCCGGCAGTCGACCAGCCTCCAGTCACCGCCTACACGGAGCACTATCTCGAAAAAGCGTCTGACCAGACACCCGTACCCGTCATGCAGCGCGATTTCCCGTTCACCGCAACCGGGTATTTCACACGCGGCACGCCCGCACTGCGGTTCAGCGACTTCGCTGGCCTATCGAATGACGATTTCTCGCAACTCAACGTCCCGTGGGACGATCGCTCGCTTCAGGCATCGTTTCCCTATTCGATTGCCGGCGATGGCAACGGCAACATCTGGATTCTCGGTACAGCGAGTGTGAAGGGCGAGGCGGCCGTGCAGGCTGACAGCACCTACACGTCCAATATCACGTCCTTTGTCCGGTTCCCGCGTTTCGCGCTGATCGATGGCGAGACTAACGGGATGCTCCAGTGGGTCGAGCCGTTTGCGAACCAGGAAGGAGTCGCTGGCAACCTGATGATGCAGCTCGTCATGCGTGACCGTTTCGATGACCTGGTCGGAACATTCGAGCCGGGTCCTTCGTCCCTGGATTACGATACCTCGTTCGACCTCTTGCACGGGGCGGTGGAGAAGCGATTCGGACTTCCCGGTCCTGGCCGGCATGTGGCGTTCCGCGCGGTGGGGCGATACGCGGATCTGTTTCTCCAGAACAATTTTGCCGTGAAGGGATCGTTCTTTACCTGTGGTGGGTATCGCGTCTCGGTCGTCCCGCGTGGGTTCCGCTGATGGACATGATCGAGACGCTACCTGTGCTGCCGCGAACCGATGCGGTCGAAGACCTGAAGCTCGCGCTACACGGCAATCTCACGCGGGCGGCATCGCGTGTGAACCGCACTGTTCCCAAAGACGGCAGCGAGGACATGGATGCGATTTCGTACTCGCATTTTGTCGCGCCGCTGCTGACCTTGGTGACGAACAACGACATCGACATCGGTACGGGCACTGGGTTGGTGTTGCTCGAGGGAACGGATCCTAACTTCACGTTCGTTACCGGCATCGCGGGTGGAGCCGACAACGACCCGGGTGGCGGCCGATGGATCCGGCTCCACAACGCGCGCCCCCTGAATCCTGCCCTACCTAATATCGTCTTTTTTCACAACAACGTCGCCTCGCTGCAAGAGAACCGTTTGCTTCTGGAAAATGCAGCAACGGTGAGTCTAGCGCCGCGTGAAACGATTCAGTTCTGGTACGACAAGGACATATCGCGTTGGAGGCATTGCCGATGAGGATGGTCGATGAGCGGCCGGTACTGCCGAGGACTGAAGCGGTCAAGGATCTGAAGATCGCACTCAACCGAAACCTCGGTGAGTTTGCGGATCGGTCCAACAAGACGATTCCCAAAGACGGAAGCGAGTTCACCGACGCGCAGTCGTTCTCTCACTTCAACTGGGGTTCGCAGACGGCCGATATTTTTGCTTGGGATCTGCCGCTCGATACGAGCACCGTGACGATCGCGCCCACCAAGGATCTCGTTATTGCAGGAATCGTCTACGGCGCATTGCCGGACGGTACGACCCCATCGCGTTTCCTGACTATTTTCAACAGATCCACTTTCAAGATTACCTGGGTAAACCAGTTCATCTTCACGATCGCAGAATATCGACTGATCCTGCCGAACAACGCCAACTTTGTGGGGAAGCATTCTGCGGGTATCCGGTTCTGGTACGACCTCAACAGCCTCCGGTGGCGCAGGGTGGGGTTCTCGACATGAACCCGGTAGAGGCCGTCCCGATTCTCCCGCGTAGTGACCTGGTCGAAGAACTGAAGCTCGCCCTTCACTTGGGCTTGTCACGGTTTGCGAGCCGCGTGAACCGGATCGTGCCAAAGGACGGCAGTGAGCTCACCGACATGGTTGCGTTCTCGTCGATCACGACTCCGGTCTATACGTCAAACCCGACCGTGATAGAAATTGGCAAGGGCACCGGCTTTGTCCGTCTCCGGCCAGGTGCGGCGAACCGCACCACCTACGGGATGTCGGACCCCACCAGCAACGAGGCGCAGGGCGGCCGTTATATCACGCTGTTAAACATCGCGACCAACCGTGTATTCAGCCTGATCCACGAGTCGGTCATGGCACCCGCCGAGCAGAGATTCAGTTTTCTCAATGGTACGAACTACACGATGCTGAAAAGCTCTTCGATCGAGCTCTGGTACGACACGACGGTCAGCCGATGGAAAATGAGCAAGTGAAGCAGGCGACGGCACTTGGATGGGTGGAACCGGGGGGAGACATCGATCCGGTGCCGTCGCTGGCCCATGCGTTCAAGGTCGAAGTGCCGGCGTTCTTCGACATGCCGAAGGTGGTCGATCTGTTCGAGCGGGCCTTCACTGGTGAGAACGCGAAGTTCGATGTCGACCCAGAAGAGTTCCGGCGCTATCTGCGCGACCACATCACGGATCCGGGTGACAGTAATGGGATCCCGTTGCGGCACTGGCTGAACTTCTGGGTCGCCTACCACGACGACCCAGGCTTTTGCGGCTTCATCGTGTTGACCTATGCGCCGTGGCCGATGTGTCCGAACTTGTGTGCGGCGCATTTCCACGTCGAACACCGAGCAGCGCGCCGGCCGCTACTCGACAAAAGCCTCGCCTGGGCGCTGAAGAACGGCCTGACGCGGATTTCACTCATCAACCAGAGCCCGGTTTCCGACCGCGGATACCTGCGGATCACCGAACGCTACGGCAAGGCGCGGGTGAAGGGATCTTGCATCACCTGTGACCTGGAGCCTTGGCAATGACCGCGAAGGCGTTCAAGGTGGAACTGCCGGCCTTCTTCGATGAACCACAAATTGCCGACCTGTTTGCGCGGGCGTTTGGCGGGGACAATGCGAAGTTCGATGTCGACCCCGAAGAGATGCGCCGCTACATGCGCGCGAACATCCTCGAACCCGGCGAAGACGGCGTGCCGCACTGGCTGAACTTCTGGGTGGCCCACATGCCCGCACACGGATTCTGCGGCTTCATTATTGGCTCATACACCCCGTGGCCTTTATGCCCCAATATGTGTCTCTCGCACTTCCATGTGGATGTGGCGGCCTGTACTGAGGCGCTACTGACAAAAGCCTTCGGGTGGTCGTATGGGTTAGGGCGGACGACAATCGCGCTCACAAACGCAACTGGGCGCTCTGACGCGGCGCATATGAGGCGATTCAGGAAGTTTGCCACCGGCCACCCGGTCGGTACTGTCATCAACTACGATTTGACCGAAAGGTGGACAAGGGGTTATGTCAGTGACCGGACAGTCTAGCAAGAGTAAGGGTTCTGGGCGCTCAGAGAGCTTCGATCTGATCCCGCCGGAGTTCCAGGCGCTTCGCGGCCCGCTGGCGTCTTTCTTCCAACAAAGCCTGCCGCAGCTTCAGTCATTTCTCGGCGAGGGGTTCCAAAACACCCCAGAGGGTCTGAACAACTTCCGCAGCGGCCTGACGGGTGGCGAGTTCCAGGGCATCCAGCAACTCCAGGATCAGGCGCGTGGCCTGTCCGAGAACGAGCAACTCGGCCAAGATTTGATCGGGCAACGCCTACGGGGAGATTTTCTGGACCCGTCCAAGAACGATGCGCTGCGAAACGTGGTGCGGTTCACGACGGCGAACATCAACGACGAGTTCAACGACCAAGACCTCGAGCGGAAGTCGCTGTTTGCCCGCGCCGGCCAGCGGCTCCCGGAGTCGTCCCCATTCGCTCAGGCGCAGGCGACAGGAAATCAGGGTCGCGCCCGCGCGATCGGTGAATCCACGTCCAACATCCTATTCGGCGGTCTGGAGGCCGAGAGGGGCCGTCAGACGCAGGCAGTCGAGCAGGCCCGGGCCAACAGCCAAGGCATCTTTCAACGCTCTCAGGCGGCCCTACAGGCCGCTGCTCTGCCGCGGCTGGTGGATGACCTCGGAATCGAACGCGGGTTGCAGGAGTTCCAGAGCCGGCTCGCGGCCCTTTCGTCTGCGCTGGGTGTGGCTGGCAACGTCGCCTCGCCGACCGTTGGGCAGCGCGGCAGCAACCGTAACTCCAGTAAGAGCGGCGGCGGCGGTGTCAGTTCGATCCAGTTCAAGGAGAACGTCGCGAACCTTCCCGACCAAACCCGCGAACTGATGAAACTTCTCCCGGTGACGTTCGACTACCGACCAGATGTCGCCATTGAAGACGACCACCACGATCGCAGCCGGATTGGGCTGGTCGCTGAGGAGGTGGAGCCGTTCTTCCCAGAGGTGATATGGAAAGAGGGCAACCGAACCAAGGGGATCTTCTACCAAGAACTGGTGCCTGTGCTGATCTCGGCGGTCCAGAGCTTGGTGAGGCGCGTGGATGAACTCGAGGGGAGAGCGTAAATGGCGTCCTTACTCGCGGCGATTGGTGCAGGAAGCGCCGGAGCCGGAGCGGCTGCTGGCGCAGGAGCCGCAGGAGCCGCCGGAGCTGGCGCGGCTGCTGGCGCAGGAGCCGCAGGAGCCGCTGGAGCTGGCGCGGCTGGTGCGGCTGGTGCAAGCACGCTCGCGGCGGCTGCTCCCGCTGCCGTGGCTCCGGCGGCTGTTGGTGGGCTCGGCGCTGGTGCTGGCGTCACAGGTGCCTCTAGTCTGGTTGCTCCTGCTGCGGTTGGTGGAGGTCAGCTCGCCGCGGGTACTTCACTCACGGCCGCCTCTGCGCCTCAGATCGCGGCAATCACCGCTCCGGCACAGTCGTTTTCCGCTGGACTCACACAGGCCGCTCAGGCGACGCAGGGAATCCCTGAACTCTCGCAAGCGTTCCAGACGGGTGCCAAGGCCGCAGAGACATTTCCGCAGGCTGCGCAGTCGTCCGCGCAGTTCCAGCCAGTCCAGAGCCCCAACCCCGCTTTCAATCCCGAAGGGGTCGGTGGTGAATTCAACGCCGCGCAAGATCCTGGCCTGTCCCAACCAAGGGGCAATGCGCCCCAGTCGCTCTTCGACGAGCCCGGACCCGGCACGCAGGGCTTCCAGAGTAGCGACCCGCGCTTGCAGGCGCGCGACACCGCGCTGAATCAGATTACGCCAGGCAACGAGATCAACCTCGCCCAAGGGCCGGAGAACTTTTTCGGCGAGTTCAAAACGAGCGTCAGCAACGTCGGCAAACTGTTCAAGGGCAACCCTTTCAGCGCAGCCGCAAACGCGACGAACAATTTTGGGCTCGGTGAGGCTGGCGACACCTTGCTGAAGGGCACCCGATTCGATCCGGCCGGCGCCGTCGAGGGGTTGGAGGGCCAAGAACTAGCGGACACCCGGTCCGCTGTTAAGAGCCTGTTCAGTCAAGAGGGCGTGGAGCAGCAGGCATCCGGCCCGCCCGAAGAGGAAGTCGGTATCCCGCAGCTAGCGCCTGGACAGAACTCGCCACGTAATCCCTTCCAGGCCGTTTCGGGTGGCGGACCGAGTGCGGAGAACCTCTCACGCGCCGCTGGCGCCTTCGGTGGTGGTCGTCCCGAGGAGCCGCAAGGTCTGTTCGCGCCACAGCAGCAGGAAGCCCTCCCACAGCAATTTCTGTCAGCGCCGGAGCAGCGCGCCTTCGACTCGGTTGCCGCACGGGACTTTTCCGCGCAGGACGCGCAGGACTTTCCCGACAGGTCACAGATCGCGCAGCGGTTCGTCGACCCCGAGACGGTTGCTGGTAAAGAAGGTGGCCTGTTCGGCCGAGCCTCGTTCCAGGGGCAGACCAACCCCGGTGAAGAAGCGCCAGGGCTGGCGACAGAAGCCTTGCGTCGCCAGTTTGGCCTGCCTGGTGCCGATCCGCAGGTGACAGGTGGGTTCGAGAACTTGGCCCGCGGTCTAGCGCGTGAGTTTTTGCCGGGTGGAACGCTCATCAACCGTCCCGAGCTTGCGAGCTTCCCACCGATCGAAGACTTCAACACGCCCGAGGTGCAGAATTTCCTACAGAACAACCAGGACCCGCTATCTCGCGCCATTGCATTTTCGACTTCCACACAGGCGTTGCAGAACCTCATCACCTCGCCGTCGTTCCCAGACCTCTTCCCGACCAGCCAGACGTTCAAGGTCGGCAACCAGCTCGTGGCCGTCAGTGGAAGACCTACCGGCGAGCAGACTGCGAATGTCGTCTTCCAGGGCGGTGAGCCGCAGACCGGGTTCGTCGCAACTGGCCTGCAAATCGATGGGACATTCGACGCGGCTGATCGGGGTCGACAGGTTGCGCTCCAGAATCCCGCACAGATCGCCAGTTTCCTGAACGCCGGGATCATTGCCCCGATCACCGCTGGCAAGCAGCCAAACGATTTGGTCCAACTGCATGACCGCGAGAACGGTGGAGAACTCGTCGTCGTAACCGAAGCCCAGAAGGCACTCTTAACGGACGAGCAGCGAAATCGTTTCGTCGAAGAGTCTGCTCACCCGCTCGAAGAAGGCGTCGGGCCGGATGGCGGACTGCAATTCCTCGACCGAGGCCGGGCGCAGTTTGGCGACGCGAGGCCGATTCCTGGCAGGGGCGGCACCAATGTCGATGTCAAGGTGTTCAACGACCTGAGCCCGGGCCAAGCGGAAAAGCGCAAGGAGCGAATAGTACGTGCAGTCACGAGGATGAATCAGGGATTGGAACTGAAGAGGGAACTGCTGACATCTCCGCGTGGAGTGGTCGGAGGTCGTCAGCGTTTGGCGTTGTTATTTGGCGGGTTGGCCGGCCAGGTATCCAAGGAATTTGGCGATGCTGTTGTCAATTTTTTCGTAGGTGGCGGGGACGGGCCTGGTCAGATTTCCGTCCGCGACCTGAAATCACTCCAGACGGGCCTGACAGCCTTCGCAGCTCAATCCATCGAGGTACTGACGGCAGAAGCGACGGGAAGAATTTCTGAGCCGGAG
>Ga0307378_10007677_pt1 | contig 14463 bp, 10 predicted proteins | sample UN1MG_FD_202238 | JGI IMG/M metagenome (GOLD analysis project Ga0307378, IMG submission 202238) | Soil microbial communities from Risofladan, Vaasa, Finland - UN-1 | ecosystem: Environmental > Terrestrial > Soil > Coastal area > Acid sulfate soil | place: Finland: Risofladan, Vaasa | collected...
CAAATTACCAATCCGGTCACCACGTGTCAAGTGGCGCGTGCTTGCTAACCCCTTTGCTATCATCATCTTCCCTGTTTGTCATGCATTTCGTGTCGTGATGGGGGAGGCGCCACAGCATTTCCGTTGCGTCGGTGGGGAGCGGGGTGGCCGCTACGGCCCGCCGGACGACGCTGGAAAGACCACGGATCGGGGCCGGACGAGACGAATAGGGACCACGCCCCCAGAGGCCATTCGTCGCGAACACCTCTAGGAAATGGTTTGGCATCCCACCGGAATGGGTATCCGATCTGTTCCGCCGGATTTGGATTTCACGGCGTCGTTTTTTTCTAACTCTTTGTCAGCAAAGACAATACGGCGGCGGTGTCCTGGGTGGCTTGGATAGTCTCGAAAGGCCACTCATTGCGTTCGACCGTTGCCTAAACTACAATCGATGTTATCGGAGTTTCCTGTCCCGCCCAGGATTGCGGTTGGGCGCCTGCCAACGGCAGGAAACGTCGATAGGGCAACGCGGGTCTGGCATCCTGGAGCCCACGGACGGACGCGGACAGCGCCGGCAGTGGCCCGGGACACGGTTACCCGTCCTGCTTCGGTGCCGGGATCGAGGGGGCAAACGTTGTCCTGTGCTGGAGGCACGCGGCCAAGGATAGCCGAACGGGAAGGGGCGCTAGTTCCGGGTCACGGACGACGCGCCACAACCGACCGACCCACACCCAGCGCCGCAAGGGCGCCCACACGGCAAGCGCGGAGGTAAGTCCCGTGATCACCGCAGCATCCCTGAAGACCCGCACGGCCAAAGACCTGGCTGCCATGGCCAGGCGCAAGCGGGTTCCCGGCTGGCATTCGATGCGCAAGGAAGAGTTGATCAAGGCCCTGGTCAAGCTCGCCAAGGCGGAAGCGGCCAAGAAGGACAGAAACAGCAATTCCCACACGAACAGTCGCCCGGCCAAGGCCCCCTCTGCCAAGCGCACGGTCAAGAACGGCCGAAGCTCCAATTCCGCCCGAAAACCGAAGCCTGCCCGTTCGGAGAAGCGGTTGGGGCGGATCCGAGCCAAGCTTGCCCAGTCCAAGGACCTGGCCTACCACTCCAACGGGGACGGCCGCGTGAAGGATCGGCTGGTGGCGATGGTCCGCGATCCTTACTGGCTGCACGCCTACTGGGAGGTGTCTCGACAGAGCGTCGAGCGAGCCCGGGTGGGCCTCGGTCAGCACTGGCATGCGGCCCGGCCGGTCCTCCGCGTCCTGGAAGTCGGCCGCGAGGGCACGACCAGCACCCAGAGAAAGGTGCTCCGCGACATCGTGATCCACGGGGGCGTGAACAACTGGTACGTTGATGTCGACGATCCCCCCAAGAGCTTCCAATTGGACCTCGGCTATCTCGCACCGGACGGCAACTTCCTCTGTCTGGTGCGCAGCAACGTGGTCACCACGCCTCAGTCCGACGTGGTCGATAACGTCGACGGCAACTGGGCCGACGTGGCCCACGATTTTGAGCGGATCTACGCCTTGAGCGGGGGGTACGCCGAAGATCCCGGCAATTCCGAGCTCAAAAACCTGTTCGAGGAACGGCTCAGCCGTCCGATGGGGTCTCCAATGGTCACTCGGTTTGGCCGGGGGGCGCAGGCGGTGGGCCACGACCGGCCCGAGTTCCCCTTCCAGGTGGATGCCGAACTGATCGTTTACGGCATGACCGCCCCCAATGCCCACGTAACCCTCAAGGGAGAACCCGTTCGCATCCAGGAGGATGGGACCTTCACGGTCCGCTTCAGTCTTCCCAACCGCCGTCAGGTGTTGCCGGTGGTCGCCTCGAGCGGCGACGGCGTCGAGCAACGGACCATCGTCCTGGCCGTGGAGCGGAACACCAAGGTGATGGAACCGGTGATCCGCGAGCCGGACACCTAACCGCCGCGCGGAATCTCCGCCCGCGTGGGTCAGCGGAAATCTGCCCCCGTGAAACTCCTCCGCGATCCGGACAACCTACCCGACCGGCTCCGCCACGGCGCAGTCACGATCGGCAATTTCGACGGCGTGCACCTCGGCCACGCCGGAATCGTCGAGCGACTGGTGGCCAAGGCGCGAGAGCTCGGCGGCCCGGCGGTGGTCCTCACCTTCGACCCCCATCCGGCACGGGTCCTCCGGCCGGAGCAGCCTCCGTCTCCGCTCTGTTGGACGCAGCGCAAGGTCCAACTCCTCGGGCAACTCGGCGCGGACGCCGTGATCGCCTATCCCACCGACAAGGCGTTCCTCGGGCTGGACGCGCGGCAGTTCTTCGACCGGATCCTCCGTGGCCGGCTCGAGGCCCGGGCGGTGGTCGAGGGACCCAACTTCTTCTTCGGACGCACCCGGCAGGGAAACATCGACGTGCTGCGCACGCTGTGCAACGAGGCCGGCATCGTCCTGGAAGCGTGCCCGCCCGTCCGGGTCGAAGGCCAGGTCGTCTCCAGCTCCCTCATCCGGACGCTCTTGGCGGAAGGCCGGGTCGACCAGGCGCGACGGATGCTCACCGAGCCGTATCGGATCCGCGGGACGGTCGTGCGCGGGGCGGGGCGCGGAACGCACCTGGGATACCCGACGGCCAACGTGGCCGACGTCGACACGCTGCTGCCGGGCGAAGGGATCTACGCCGGCCGGGCCCGGGTCGAAGGCCGGCTGTGGCCCGCGGCGATCAGCCTCGGCCCCAACCCGACGTTCGATGAAGGCGTCCGCAAGGTGGAAGCCCATCTGATGGACTACGCCGGAGAGCTCTTCTACGACCGCCAGATCGAGGTTGACTTCCTGGCACGACTCCGGGACATTGTACGATTCGACTCGGTCGGCCGGCTCGTCGCGGAAATGGGTCGCGACGTAGCCGCCGCCCGCGAAATCGTCATGGGGTACCGCGAATGACAAGCGGTGCCGGAAGCGAGGAACTCATCCGTGGAATCGTCGCCTCACGCGTCCCCCGCCGGCCCTCCGGCTTCCCCCATCGACTGGCCCCGTTTCGCCGAGCTGATCCGGGCGAACCGGCGGTTCGCGCTCACGTCGCACGTCCGGCCCGATTGCGACGCCGTGGGGAGCGAGCTGGGGATGGCCTTCATCCTCGAACGGTTGGGCAAGGAGGCGAAGATCATCAACCCCTTCGAGGTCCCGCCCAATCTTCGGTTCATCGACCCGGAGGGCAAGCTCCAAAGCTTGGGGAGCGACGGGACCCGGGAGTGGATCGAGTCGATCGACGTGCTGATGGTGCTCGACACGACGGCCTGGGCCCAGTTGGGCGACATGGGCGACGTGGTCCGCACCACCCGGGCCACGAAGATGGTCCTCGATCACCACCCGAGCGGCGACGACCTGGGGGCCGAACTGTTCAAAGACCCCAGCGCCGAGGCCACCGGGCGTCTGGTCGTGGAGGCCGCCGAGCACCTGGGGGTCCAACTCGTCCCGCAGGTCGCCCAGGCCCTGTTCGCCGCAATGGCCACCGACACCGGCTGGTTCCGCTTCAACTCGACCTCCGCCAGGACCTACCAAATGGCGGCCCAGTTGACCGCCGCCGGCGCTAATCCGGCCCGGATCTACAAGGATCTGTACGAAAATGAAACCTTGACCCGCCTGCAACTGGTCGGCCGGGCCATGGCGCGAACCCGCACCGAGCTGGACGGGCGACTGATCCATACCTGGCTTGCGCGCGACGACTTCGACGCCACCGGGGCCCTCCCCCAAGACAGCGAAGACGTGATCAACTTGACCTTGGCGGTGGGCGGAACCGAAGTGGCCGTGATCCTCGTGGAACAGCTTGGCGGGGGATTCAAAATCAGCTTCCGCAGCCGCTTCGACGTGGACTGCCGGCTGGTCGCCGAGCAGTTCGGCGGCGGGGGCCACCGGAACGCGTCGGGGGCGCTGGTGACCGAGCCGTTCGCCGTCGCCCAATCCATGGTCCTTGACGCCGTGCGCGCCGCCATGCAATAATTTCCGGCTGCGTCCCCGAGTGGTCCGTCAAGCCTTCCCTTGTGAGTCGGGTGCCACCGGCGTCGTGAGTTGGGTGCGCCACTGCTGGCTTGTCCAGCAGTGCCGTATGGATTCGCACGAGAATCACTGCTGGACAAGCCAGCAGTGGCACCCTACGCCGGTAACCGAACGATGACGAAACCGAAGTTAACGACTTACTGCACAATGGCTTACGTGAACGCTTGCCCTGCGGCGAGTTGCAGATGGCCCCAGTTCAGCAAGAATCCGGCGCGGACCCCGCCCTTGTACATTCAAGGTATCTAAAATCACTACTTTTCCTATTCTATCCTTCGTGGAATTCGTAGCCTTCGCAGACTGCCACCAGTTCCAAGCGATGCACGACAAGCCGCATCGTGCCGGGGGATTTCGGTTACCGGCGTAGCGTGCCACCCACAAGCTGACGGTTGGCATGCGACTGGACTTCCCCCGTCGTTTGAGCGAGGATGAAGGAGCCACCTCATCTCGCGCACGGTCGCAGAGGAGCTCGCATCATGCCGATCCCGTTCACGTGTCCTCACTGCGGGCTCCAGACGAACGTGTTGGAGGAGTACGCGGGCCAGAGCGGGCCGTGTGCCGGATGCGGCGGGACGGTCACCGTGCCGCCGCTTGGCGAAGCGCTCCACTACGCCCCGCCCACCAAGCGCTCGGCCGCACCGACCGTGGTCATCATTGTTGTCCTCGTCCTGTTCGTGCTCCTATTTCTCACTTGTGTGGGCTTCTTCTTCGCAATGTGGGGCATGGCCGTCCCTTCAGCCCGGGAGGCGGCCCGCCGAGTCCAATGCTCGAACAACCTCACGCAAATCGGCCTGGCGATGCACAGCTACCACGCCGCCTACGGCTGCTTTCCGCCCGCTTACGTGGCGGACGAGAAGGGCCGACCCAAGCACAGTTGGCGGGTGCTGTTGCTGCCGTTCCTTGAGGGCGAGGCCCGGGCCCTCCACGAGGAGTACGATTTCGAACAGCCCTGGGATAGCCCCCGGAATCTCGCACTGGCCGGCCGGATGCCCCGCTTGTACCGTTGCCCGAGCGACGAGACGGCTGGTGCCTCGGAAACCAGCTACGTGATGATCGTCGGCCCCGGGACGATCTCGGACGGCGCCGGCGCCACCAAGATGGAGGAGATCACCGACGGGACATCCGACACGATCCTTCTGGTCGAAGCTGCCGGCAGCGGGATCAACTGGCTGGACCCCCGCGACTTGGACGCCGACCAGATCAGCTACCTGGTGGGCGATCCGGTCGACGGCGGGATCGCCAGCGAACACCCGGAGGGAGCCAACGTCCTGTTCTGCGACGGCTCGGTGATGTTCCTCCCCGCGACGGTCGACCCGGAGGACGTCAAGTCCCTGTGCAGCATCTCCGGCGACGAGGGAGTGGACAAGTACTCTGCCGGAGCGGACGGCTCTGACCCGTGAGGGCCGTCGCATTCTTTCCATTTCTCCCATCTTCGCCAGGCCGCGTGTTCGGCATTTCTGCTTCAAGTAGTACGACCGGCAGTGACGATACCAGCAGAGCGGAGGCCCGTGCTCCCGTTGTGCGCGGAACCCGCTTGCTCACGAAGCGTGTAGCCCAGGCCTCCAGCGCGTAGTACAGGCTTCCAGCCTGCGAAACTGGGAACCCAGGCAAGATACCTGTGCTGCGAGGCCACGATTTTCTGGCTCATTGCGAGAAGGAGTGCTGTGATGCGGCTCATATCACTGGCTTGGACGGTCGCGCTGGCTACGTCCACGATGGGCGTGGCGACCGAGCCCCCCGCCTCTCGAGCGACTCTGCCGGAACCGATCACAACCCGACAGACCCTCTTTTCGATCCCCTTCCATATTGGTCAGGTAGAAAACACCGTTCAGGAGCCGACGGAGGTCCGATTGTACGTCTCCGCGGACCGCGGGATCAACTGGCAGGTGTACAGCCGGGTCAAACCGGAGCAAGGGAAATTCCTTTTTCGGGCGGTCACCGACGGGGAATACTGGTTCGCGATCCGAACGCTCGACCGCTCCGGGCAGCCCCGGCCCGAAGGAGCCGACTCGCCCGGCCTCCGCGTGGTGGTCGACACCACGCTCCCCGACCTCCAACTCGACGCCCGGCAAGGCGAAGCCGGCCAAATCGTCCTCAGGTGGCAGGTCGCCGAGCCGTATCTGGACCTCGACACCCTGAAAATCCAGTATCGCACCGAGGCCGACGACCCCTGGCAGTCGGTCGCGATCGACCCGCAGCGGATCAACCGGTCTGGGACGACGTGCGCGGGCGAGGTGATCTGGTGGCCCGAGGCCCGGTCCAACGTGGTGGAGATACGCGCGGAGGTCGCCGACACCGCGGGCAATTCGGCCGTCAGCCACGCTCAGCTCAGTCTGAATCGAGTCGCCGCGGCGGATCGCAAACTCGCCGCCAACCCGACTCCTCGATTCCAGACCAACCTTGCCGACACGGCTCCCCCGCCCGGCTCCGACTGGCGCCCGTCGGCCGATTTCCCCATCCCGGCGCGGCGAGACTACCGGCCGGCCGCCACGTCGCCTCCAGACGCCCCGATCTCGACCGGGCAACCGCCCGAGGACCTCGCTTCCAGCAGCCCCGCTTGGTACGACAACTCGGCGACTCAGACTCCGGGTCCCCGGGCCCAAAACCAGCCGGCTTGGGCACCGCCGAGTTCCGTCGCCGCCAACGTGCATCCGCCCATGGGAAACCAGTACGGGATGCCGCAAGAGCAAACGCCGGAAGCCAACGAGGCCACCGGGCCCGCGCCAACCGCCACGGCGACCACCGACGGACTCCCGCAGATGGTCAACTCGCGACTGTTCGAATTGGAGTACGACGTGGATTCGGTCGGGCCGTCGGGGATTGGGCGCGTCGTCCTTTGGGGCACCCGGGACGGGGGTCGCGCCTGGACCAGCTTCGGCACCGACCGCGACAACCGGAGCCCCATGCTGGTCACCGTGCCCGACGAGGGAATTTACGGGTTCCGTGTCGGCGTGGAGAACGGCGTTGGCTTGGGCGGCAAGAAGCCGCAGAGCGGCGATCCGCCCCAGGTGCGAATCGGCGTGGATCTCACCAAGCCGGACGTCCGATTCCTCTCCGCCGAACAGGGAACGGGCGAAGCGACCGGTCAGTTGATCATCCGCTGGGAGGCGGGGGACCAGATGCTGGCAGCTCGTCCCGTCTCGCTCTTCTACTGCGACACACGCGGCGGCCCTTGGCTGAGAATCGCCTCCGGGCTGGAGAACACGGGCCGCTACGCCTGGTCGGTCGACCGTCGCCTGGCCGAGCGGATCTACTTCCGCGTGGAAGTCCGCGATCAGGCGGGCAACGTGGGCCTCTCCGAGACCACCGAGGCCGTGGCCCTGGACCCCGTGCGTCCCGCGGGTCGTATCGGCAGTGTGCGTCCCGTGGTCGACGCCGCCCAAGCGTCCTCCGGGCGATACCGCTTTCGGTAGCGGGAGTGGCGAGTAGGGAGTGGCGAGTCGTGACCGGCAAGTTCCGGGTTGTCAGTTGACGGCCGGGGGTCAACGGCCCACGAAGTCGCAAGCCGCTACCGCTTTTCGCCTTGCGTTTCAGCATTCATCATTCCTCATTCAGCATTCATCCTTCAACGCGCCCCCGTCCCTCGTCGCCGTCCTCGCGAACCGCTATACTCAGGTGCGGCCTTTAGTGCGCCGCGAGGCTCGCGCCGCGGAGCCGGGCCATGCCTCTTGTGTTCGGTTCGCCCATGCCCAAAGCCCTCCACGCGATCGACTACCTCGCCGCTGCGGACCGGCACCCTCCGCGTCCGGTCTGCGTCGTCTTTGGCAACGAACCGTTCCTGAAGCGACATGCGCTGGCCCGATTGCGCAGGGAGGTGCTGCCCGGCGACGACGCCGAATTCTCGCTCGCCGCGTTTGACGGCCCCAAAAGCGAGCTTGGCGACGTGCTCGACGAGCTGGCCACCGTGGCGATGTTCGGCGGCGGCCAGCGCCTGGTGGTGGTCGACGAAGCGGACGATTTCGTCAGCCGGTATCGAGCTGAGTTGGAGGACTACGTGGCCCAGCCCAGCTCGACCGGGGTGCTCGTCCTCGACGTCAAATCGTGGGCGTCCAACACCCGGCTGTACAAAGCGGTGGCCAAGAGCGGCCTGCAAATCGACTGCAACGCCCCCGCCCCCCGCAGCCTCACCCGATGGCTCGCCGATTGGGCCAAGCAAGTCCACGGTGTGCGCCTCGCCTCCCCGGCCGCCGAGTTGCTGGTGGAGATGGTCGGCCCCGAGCTGGGGCTGATCGACCAGGAGCTGGCCAAGCTCGCCTTGACGGCCGGACCCGACGGGAGAATCACCGTCGAAACGGTCAGCGGCTCGGTGGGCAGTTGGCGGGCGAAGACGACGTGGGAAATGCTCGATGCGGCCCTGGCCGGCAATGCCCGCGAAGCCCTCGTCGAGCTCGATCGGCTGCTCCTGGCCGGGGAGAGCCCCATCGGGATTCTGGCGCAGATATCGAGCTCCCTGCGACGCTTCGCCGCCGCCACGCGACTCGTCCTTCAGGCCGAAAGAGAGGGCCGGCGTCTCGCACTCAGCGACGCCTTGGAGCAGGCGGGCGTCAAGCGATTCGTGCTCGGCAAGGCCGAGGGACAGCTCCGCCGCCTGGGACGCCACCGCGGGGCCCAGCTCTACCGCTGGCTCGTCGAGGCGGATCTCGATCTGAAAGGGGCCAGCCCCATGCCCCCTCGGCTGATCCTGGAGCGCCTGATCGTCCGACTCGCCGCACGCGACGCCCGAGAGCCCGCGGCCGGCCCACGGCGCTGAGTTCATCGAGAGCCACACGCCTGCCATCCCTTTTGCCCCGCTCTCCATCTTACCCATTTTGGCAACCGAACCCCGTCTCGCAGCGCTCCATTCCGCCTTGCGGCCGCTCCCGCTTTCCGCTAATATCCGCCCCCTCTTCTGCGGTAATTCCCTTGACACGTCTCTAACGTCCCATGGGCGGATCGCGCCGAACGATCGGTCTGTCGATAGCCGTCGCCGTGGCGATGAGCATGGTGGCGCTTTGCGGCTGCGCGTCGGCACCGGCGTCGGCAAGCCGCGCCGCGGCCCAGTCGGCGATCACCCAGTCGGGCGTCGCCCAGACGACCGCGTTGAGCCCGGGCATCGGCCGGCCCGGCACGTCTGCCACTCCGCAAGGGCAGGCGTTGGCGCCCGGCGGCACGGCGGGCTTCCCAGCAGCCTCGACCTCGGATCCGCAGGCGATGCACGACATCATCGCCGAGATCCAGGAGTTGGGAACGCTCGACCCTGCGGCCCGAGACGAGCTTCTGTACAATCTGAAGCAGACCGACCCGAGCCTCTGGCCCCTGGTAGCCCAACAGGTTCAGGCGAGTCTGGCCTGGCGTCGGCAAGCCGCCCAGCGGGAAATCGGCGGGCCTGTGGCGGATGGCTCGCGGGAGGCCCAGCCCCTTGGCCCTACGCCCCCGCCAAGCCAGACGGCCGCCTACGCGCCGAGTCGTCCCACGGTATCGCAAGAGCCATCGCCCGGGTCGCAACCGCCGTCGCCCGGATCGTTCCAGCGTGCCCCGGCCTTCCCGGCGTATGCCGGCCGGTCTCCGCAGACCGGCGACGCCGTGCCGCGGTCCCCGGAAGCGACGCAGCGTAATTCGCAGCCGAGCCAAGATACCCCCCGCCCCTCAGAGAGTCCTGCCCAGCCTTCCCCCGCGGATCACCAGGCGGCCCGGGCGCCCGAGCATCGCGACGCGCCGGCCTCGCAAGAGCCGGAGTCTCCCCGCGACTGCCGGTCGCACTTGCGGGAGGCCATCCAGTCGCTGGAGTCCGACGTGGCCCGCGCGCCCCAGTCGGACCGTGAGCTCGCCGAGCACGCCCGGCTGCGGATGCTGTACCTGCTTGACGGGCAACGGGACGAGGCATTACGTCCGATCCCCTCGATAGCGCCGGCGATGCAGGAGTTCTGGTCCGAGCAGTTCTACGGCCTGGCGACGCTGATGGAGTGCGAGTTGATTTCCGAGTCCAGCCGCCGAAAAGCCGAGGCGAAGCAGCACCTGGATGCGGCCGCCGGCAAACTGGGCGAGTCGTGCCCCCTGGCGGTTCGCAACCTGGCGTTCGTGACGGACATCCAGAGCTACGGGACGTACAAGCCGTTCGACAAGTACGAGTTCGTGCCCGGCCAGACGGTCCTGCTCTACGCCGAGGTAGAGAACTTCAAGAGCGCCGAGACGGCCAAGGGGTTCCACACGGCCACGCGGAGCAGCTACCAGCTCTTCGACTCCAGCGGCAAGCGGGTCGCCGAGCACGAGTTCTCGCCCAGCGAAGAGTACTGCCGCCAGCCGCGACGCGACTTCTTCATCGGCTACGAGTTCTGCCTGCCCCGGCAGATCTATCCCGGCAAGCACGTCCTCCAGCTCACCGTCGCCGACCTGAACAGCCAGAAGATCGGCCAATCGTTGATCGAGTTCACCATCAAGTCGACCGACGATTGAGCGCGCCAGAACGGCTCGGCCGCCGACGTAGCGCGGCATTCGTGTCTAACGCACCAGCCGGGCATCGAGCCAGTCGGCGTGGTCCTGCTCGTCGGCCCGGTCGGCGAAATCGACCACCAGGTCGAGTCGCTTGGCGCCGGAGAGGTCGACGGAAACGGCCACCGGCGGCTCGCCCCCGCGCACGGTCGGGCTGGTGTACTTCGGAATCCCGTCGACGAACACGCGAAACCGCACGCTTCCCCGGCCCGACGTCCCGTCGTCGATCGCCAGCTCCGCCTCGAACCGGCGATACGGCTCGTCGATGAGATACGTCAGCCGGGCGGCACTGTGCACCCCGAGCCCTTTTGAATAGAGTCGTCCGTCCGCCCGGAGCCAGCCGCCCGACACGCTGCGGTCGGTCCGGTAGGGCCAGTGCAAGTCGAGGAACGGCACCTGGCGATCGTCGGCCACCGCGAGGTCGGAAAGGTACGTGACCCCGCCGCCCAGCGGCTGAAGCCCGGCGAGCTCCTCGGCGGCCGTCGTCCATCGAAGTCCACCGGCCACGTCAATCTCCAGCGACTGCCCGCCCACCACCAGCCGGTCGGCCACCAGCCGGCTACCGTTGCGGAAAGCGGCAATTGCGCGCAAGCCCTGCGGCTTCGGTCGTGTGAGCAAGGCCGGATTGAACACCAGCGCCCGGACGCGATGGATCTCCACGTCGACCGACCCGACCACGGCCGCAAGCCGGATCACCTTGTCGTCGATTTGCTCCAGCCGGCCGGCCACCTCGTCCCCGTTATTGAGGATCAACTGATCCGACTCGCCGGTCGCCGAGGCGACCCGGTCGAAGAGCAGATCGCGGGCGTGCCGGTCTGCGGGCAGATCAAACACGACCCCGGCCACCAGCCCCAATGGCAGCTCGACCAGGCCGAACAGGTCGGAGTCCGCGGTGAGCCGCTCCTTGTCGACGCCATGGACCTCGCCCGTCAGCAGGCCCCCGTCGGCCAGCACGAGCACCGGCCCGCGGACGACTTCGGCACACTGCCCCCACCGGACGATCTCGGCCGCCGGCACGACCCGCCGCCCCGGCTCGCCGTCGAAGGTGAGCCGCCACTCTGCGTCGGCCGCCACGAGCCGCGCGACGAACGGCTCGCCGTCCACGGGCACCGCTTCCGGCAACTCCGCGTACGCCGCAAACGCCGTGATCGCCAGCACGACCCCGGCCATCACGCCGCCACAAGCCGCCCGTCGCCAGCCAGCCCTCTCATCCCTCATCTCTTATCCTTCTCTCCCTCACCGCTGAAAGATCGGCAGATAGTTGTTCGGCACCTGAAGCACGATGCAGGCCATGGCCGTCGCGTACTCGGTGGAGATGGGGGACGTCCAGAAGCCGTCTTCCTTTTGTAGGGCGATCAGCTCGTTGCGGACGGCCGGGTACCACCGGTTCCACGCCCCGCCGCCGGCCTGCCACATCGCCTGGACGGCGTAGTAGTGCCCGTAGTAGTAGTAAGGCTCTCGCCGCTCCACGCCTTGCTCGGGCAGGAACTTCATCAGGTAGGCGATCCCCTTGTCGATCTCGGGCCCTTCGTAGACGCCGGCACTGTAGAGCGCCACCACGCCGGCCGCCGATCGGGCGAACGCGCTTTCCCCGCCCTGGAGCTGGTACGAGAAACCGCCGTCGGCGTTCTGGCTTTGCTTCACGTAGTCGATGCAGCGGTCGATCGTCTCCCGGGGTACGCGGATCCCGGCGTTTCGGGCCGCGCGCAGGGCCATCACCTGGCAGATGGTCACGGAGATGTCGGCGTCGTCCCGTTGCGGCTGGTATCGCCATCCGCCCTCCTCGTTTTGCGTGTTGACGATCAACAGCACGGCCTTGCTGAGCTTCTCGCGCAGCTCGGGCCGCCTCGACATCCCGTAACACTCGGCCAAGAACAGCGTGGCGAACCCATGGCCGTACATCGGACCGTGGCTGCCGGAGGCGGGGTGGTTGATGAAGCCGCTCCCCTCGGTGTTGGCCAACAGATAGTCGACGCACCGGCTGACCTGCCCGCCGTAGGGTCCGCGTCCCGGGGTGCTCCCGCCCGACATGAACGCCAGCCCGGACAAAGCGCAGATCGCCACGTTGCCCCGGTAGGTGCCGGAGCCGAAGGAGCCGTCGTCGTGCTGCCGGGAGGCGAGGAACTCCAGCCCCCGCTCGATCGCCCGATCCGCCGCCGGCGTGATCAGCTCGGCGGCCGTCTTCTCCGGATCGGCCTGTTGCCCCGCGGCCCGACCCGGAAGAAACCCGCCGATCCAAGCCGACGCCACCAGCGCGACGATCGCCAGCCGGCAACCAGACCGCCCTCGCTCACCCAATTCATCCCTCATCTCCCACCCCTCAACACTAATCCCTCAACGATAAACCCTCAACCCTCATCCCCCATCACCGTCCATCCGAACGCTTCTGTTCGGCCAGGCGCCGGAAGTAGAGCTCGATGAGCACTTGGTACTTGGGGAGGAACTCGTCGCCGGCCCACTCGAGCATCTGCTCTCGCTCGCTTTCCGGCAGCTCGCCCCAGACGCTCTTGATGAGTTCCTTCATCTCGTCGAGCGTGATCCCTCCCGGGGCCGCCTGCCCCGGCTGCGTGATCGGATCCGTGACCGGCTTCTGGCTCGGCTTTCCGCGGCCCGGCTTCGGCATCGTCTTCGGCTGGCTGACTTGCTGGCGCGAGGCGACCTTGGGGCTGCACTGGGAAGGGCTGCATTTCTTGCAGCAGCTTCGCGCCTGCTCGATCAGCTCGTCCAGGCTGGCGACGATCTGGCGCTGAAGGCCTTGCGTCTGCGGGCCCGACTCGGTCTCGGCGATCAGCCCCTCGGCCTGCCGCATCCGCCGGGCGATGTCCAAGAGCGGATTCGCGTCTTCCGAAGTAGACGCGGCCCCCAGCTCGCGGAGCAACTGGCGCTTCCACTCGTCCTCCTTGCCCGGCGTCTTCTGCTCCGTGCTGGGGAGCCCCGGCCGCTTGACCTTGTCCTCGTCCGGGGCGAACAGCTCGCGATCGAACTCGTCGAGCGGATCGGCGTTGAGGCTCTTGAGCAGATCGGCGTCGACCGACTGGGTCTTCTTCGAGTCGGCTCGGGCCGACACGCCGGGCATGAGAAAACACGCGATGCCCAAGGCTGCCCACAAGAGCACAAGGCGTGTGGTCATGGCTGGGTCTCCTCGTTCGGCGGAAGGGATCGATTCAGCCAAGGAAGCGAATCCATGTGTAATGAGGGAAAAGGGGAAAGGGGGGAAATGGAAATACCAGTTTGATCTGACTGCGGCTTCACCCGACTTTGGCATCTCTCGTCCTCCCTTTCCCCTTTTTCCCTCTTCCCGTCTTCCCTCTTCTTACACCTTCGTCCAAATGCCCATATTCTCACGGGGGAAGCTGTGTCTCGTCCCGGACGCCGTCGCGCGCGTCGTCAGGAATCGCTTCCGGAATGTCTTCGGGGTTCTCCTGCGGCTGGATCAGGTCCAAGAGCAGCTCGGCCAATCGGCCCTGCTCCTCGCTCAGCCCGGCGTACTCGCGGCGTGTCTCGTCGGGCAGAGAGTCGGCCTGGCCGAACGTCTGCTCCAACTCCTGGGTGCGCTGGTTGATCTCTTGCTGCAAGAGCTTGAGGAGCTTCAGCTCGACGAGCGTCTGCACGCCGCTGCCCGGGGGTTGCGAGCCTTGCTGCCCCCCCTGCCCTGCCCCGGCTCCCTCGTCGTCCTCCGGCTCTTCGGGCTCCTCCGGCTTGAGGGCTTCGAGCAGTTGGCCGAGTCGTCGCAGGGCGTTTTGCTCTGCCTGCTGGGTCGGGGGGCCGGTCTCACGCCGGTCGAGCAGTGCGGCCGCTCGGCCCATCTCGCGGGCCGCGCCGGAAAGGGCCAGGTTGAACACGTCGGCCCCGACCAGCTTCTCGGTCAGGGCGACCGTGTCGCTTCGGAGCAGGCCCTGATCGCGAGCGAGCTGGACGAGGCTGGTCGTCTGGGCCCGGGTGAGCCGGCCTTGGTCTTGGGCAAGCTTGTCCAGACGCAGAGTCTCCTCGATCACCGTTTCC
>Ga0307378_10007682_pt1 | contig 14457 bp, 20 predicted proteins | sample UN1MG_FD_202238 | JGI IMG/M metagenome (GOLD analysis project Ga0307378, IMG submission 202238) | Soil microbial communities from Risofladan, Vaasa, Finland - UN-1 | ecosystem: Environmental > Terrestrial > Soil > Coastal area > Acid sulfate soil | place: Finland: Risofladan, Vaasa | collected...
GAGAGCTCGTTGGTGTGATAAACAGGCTGGCAAACATAATTGGGGCATTGGAGACTTCAGCTCACTACCGAGGTTAACTTATGAATTTGTAAATGAGAAAGACGCAGTTCTATTTGCACTGAGGTTTAGTTGACATGAAATGCATTCATTACCTGCGAGATAACCCAGACGCTATTAAGGTAACTGTTGCCCTTTATGATATAGAGGGACAGAATGAGCAAGTTGGATGGTTGCTTAAACATAAGAGTCGCGGCCATTATTGGTATGAACTAAATCATAAGCTAGAATATGATGGACATAATCATTTTACGGTTATTGACTCTGTGAAGTATCTCTTTAGTGTAGAGCGCGACGCAGTTTTGTTCTCATTGAGGTTTAGTTGACATGAAATTATTTAAAAACATAGTGCGACTCAAATACAATACGTCGCCCATTCTAGATAGTCAAATTCGTTGGTGTTATGCGAATATTGGCAGTGCCTGGCATCTCGGAAGCAATAAAGAATTAGATACAAGTATTATTTTTAGATTTAAATATGAAGATGATGCAATTATGTTTACACTGAGGTTTGTATAATGAGTTACCCATACGAAGTTGTTATTCCTCGGCGCGATAGCAAGCACCATGACGTAGAAATTCATTGGTGTTTTAAAAATGTGGGTGAGGATGGATGGGCCGTCGGCGTGCCGCGGCATCGTGATCCGCGGGCGGACGTGCCGCGCATCGCGCAATTCGCCTATGAATTCGCGAATGAACAAGATGCCATCCTATTTTCACTGAAATTTTCATAATGCCAATTAAAAAATCAAAGAAAAAGATTTATAAGGTGCCTGTGGCATTGAATTCACTTCTTGAATTTAACAGGCAAATAACCTGGTGTTATAAGAACGCTGGCAATGACCGACTTGAGACGAATTGGGACGCCAACAATCGTGATTTAAAAGTAATAACTTTTCACTTTAAACGACGTAGTGACGCAATGCTGTTTAGTCTTAAATTCTCATGATCCGCGCTAAATAACTAATATTGGAGTGGAGCATGAAAATTAAAGAGATTATTGGTGAAGATGCAACTGGTGGTGGAACATCAGCTGGTTCAGTTGCCGCAGTTGTAACGCCGTTGGGCGGAAAGAAAAAGAAGATGATTAAACGGGTTGGTGAAGAATCTAAAGGACCGTATAAGAATTCGATGCCTAAAACAAAGGTAAGTGAATCTGCTCCACAACAACTAGAACCAGTTAGGTCTATTATTACAAGAATATTAGGTAATGATTTAACTTGGACGCCTGGACGGAGCAAGCTATACAAAGATACTCGCTACAGTAAAACACAACGGGTTGATGATTATAAAATGAAGGGAGTGAAGATTAAAATAAGTCCTAGCCGACATAAATCTTATATTAGTGCAAAAGAAACTAAAGAACCAATGGCTAGAAAACTTTATTCAGCCCTAGTTAAAGCCGGCTACCCACTTAGTGGAGATTTATTAATATTTGACGATGTGTTAATATTTCAAGTAAGAAGACCGATTAATATTGTGGAAAAATAAATGGCAAGTGTTGAAGAATTAGATAAAACAAAGGATGAACTCCGAACAAAAATTATAAACTATATTAGGTTACGTTTAGGCGACCAAATGGTTGACGTTGAACTCGACGCTGAACATTATGACATGGCTATCGACCAAGCAATCATTAAGTATAGACAGCGTTCACAAAATGCTACAGAAGAAAGTCATGCGTTTTTAGAATTAGTAAAAGAGACGCAAGAATACACCTTACCTCAAGAAATTATTAGTGTCCGCCAAATATTCAGACGCGGTATCGGTAGTGCTACTAGCACAACAGCCAGCCAATTCGAACCATTTGCAGCAGGCTTTTTAAACACCTACATGTTAGTTGCTGGTCGAGTGGGTGGTCTGGTTAACTACGAATTGTTTACTCAATATCAAGAATTAGCAATGCGTATGTTTGGTAGTCATATCAATTTTACGTTTGATGTTGTTACTAAAAAGTTAACTATTGTTCGTAAAATTCCACATGGTGATGCAGGCGATGGTGAAAATGTATTGCTATGGGTTTACAATTATAAACCAGAGATTGTATTACTTCAAAATTATTTAGTTTATCCATGGATACAGGACTATGCTTACGCATTATCAAAATATGCATTAGGTGAAGCCCGAGAAAAGTTTGCTACTATTGCAGGTCCACAGGGCGGAACAACCTTAAATGGTGCAGCATTAAAAACAGAAGCCCAGGCAACAATGGATAAGCTAGAAGAAGATATTCAGAAATATGTTGATGGTGGTGAACCGCTATCCTTCATTATTGGATAATTAGATGAAGATTAAAGATATAATAAAAGAAGATGATAGCGACGTTACATTTAAAACGTTAAAGGGAGAATTACCAGGACCATATAAAATTATTCCTGGACTACCACGTAACTTTAAAGAATCTCCAAACACATACGTCACAGTTAAAACGACCGAACCACGAGGAATACCGGCAGCCGTAATGAAATGGATGGCTATGGCTTTTACTAATTACGATACCTCTGCGGGCCGAGGTGCTGCTAAAACAGCAGGCGTAGAGAAAATGCTTGCGTTGAGCGGATATCCGCTTAACCAGGGGGTTAAGCTGGGTTATGACAGATTTAAACCGTCTGGTATGATATTTAAATTCAAACAAGGCATCTCTCAAGAACAAGCAACAGCAGCAGTTTGGAAAATGTTGACCGCAGTGGTCGATGAACAAGAAAAGGGTGCAGCCAAACGCGCCAAGTATAAAGTTAATGCACCGAAACGTAAGAAAGAAGCATCTAAAGCATATGCAGTAGACTACAAAAAAAGACGTCAAGCATTATATGACAAATATGGTAAGCGCAATGTGATGAGTGTGACGGCTAGACAAATCGGCGGAGACGATGGTTATCAATGGAATGTTTTAATAAATGGACGACCATGGCGCAATGGAATGACACAAACTGAAGCTGAGTATACTAAAATTGATGCATATGAATTATTAGCAAAAAAGTATGGAGTACAGTAATGAAATTAAATGAGATCGATTCTAGTGAAGATGATAAAGAAGTAGTTAGAAAAATATTAACTATCCTGCCAAAAAAATCACAGTATGAAAAATATAGATCAATTGGTAATCAAGAACAGTATTGGTTTGATTTGACAATTCCTTATTCCGATTGGGAATTTAAAAAGAAAATTGACATCACAGATAAGCAAGCTTATAGAAGATATTTTGGAACTTATACTAATAAACTTAATAGAGAATTAGGTCGAGTGGGGTTTGTAGCAGTAGCTAGAGAAATGAATATTGTTGTTGTAAGGTCTTAATTCTAGTTGGTAAAAACAAAAATGAGATTATTTGAATTATTTGAGGCCGATGATGGCGTAATGTATCACGTTACATCTACAGTAAACGCTACAAAGATCCAACAAAAAGGGATTCTGCCATTGCAACCAAGCAATTGGGTTAAAGGTGTAAAAGATGGTGACCGTTACGGTGCTGGGGGTATATACGCATTTGAACATAAAAATGATGCCATTCGCTGGGCCGCTAAGATGGATTGGGATTTTAATAAGGCGTTTGGCTCAGGTAATATTTCAATTATTGAATTTATTGGTGATGAAAATCCATGGAACACAGACGATGCAGATCCACTCGGACAAGCAGGCGCAGCAGGCAAATGGTTAACCCGCCAACGCCATGTACCACCCACTCAAATTAAAACTTCCTATCCAGTTACAGTAGATATGATAAAATCGGCACGCCTATAATTGAATTAGATTTGCATTCAACTTCACATTCTACTATAATTATTAGTAGGAGTATGTTATGCCAAAAAAAATTATAGGATTAATTGGATTTATTGGATCTGGTAAAGACACCGCAGCAGACTACCTAGTAAAAAAATATGACTTCAAACGTTTAAGCTTTGCAGGAACATTAAAAGATGCGGTTGCTGCGGTATTTGGTTGGGATCGAAGTTTACTAGAAGGTAACACCGAAGAAGGTCGAGCATGGCGCGAGTGTGTTGATGAGTGGTGGTCGCAACGTTTAGGTATGTCTAAGCTGTCACCTAGATGGGTATTGCAGCAATGGGGCACAGAAGTTTGTAGACAACATTTCCACGATGATATTTGGATTGCTAGCTTAGAATATAAGCTTATGCATTCAAGTAAAAATACAGTCATTAGTGATGTGCGTTTTCCGAATGAAATAAAAGCAATACGAGATCAAGGTGGAATAGTAGGGCGTGTTATAAGGGGAGATGATCCTCCTTGGTATTCTTTAGCAAAAGATGCTAACAATCCGAAAAGCTCTAAATGGCAGGCTGCACGGGGCAAATTTGAAATGCTTAATATTCATCCTAGCGAATCAGCTTGGATAGGGAGTGATATGGATTTTGTTATCGATAATAATAAAAGCGTAGCAGACTTGTATAAAGAGGTAGATGGAATAGTGTAGTTTAAATAAATATTAGATGCGTTTATTTGAGATTAAAAGAGAAGATTATGCTAGAAAATTGACGGTTGAAGAATTCGTTCAATTAGGACGTACAGCGTATAGCAATTATTTTAAATTATATAAGCAACCAGTTTTTTATAGAGGATTTACCCATGTTCTTCCTATTCTTACAACAGTAGATGCTTCAGGTAAAGAACGCGAATCACAAAATACTACAAATGAATATACTTGGTTATTAAGCACATTAGCAAGCTGGCAGAAATTCCCAAAAAGAAGTAGAAGTTTGGTCGGTTCAACATCTTCTGATTATGCATCACAGCATTCTCGTTCTAATCTTCCTGGTATTTTAATCACACCAAATAATGCAAAAATTGGAGTTTGTCCAATGCACGATATCTGGGAATCATTTAAAAAATATCAGAAAGAATCACTAACAATTCTAAATTATGAATTAAAAGAAATATTTCAAGGATTTAAATTAGTACCGGGAGATGGTGCCGCTAACACATATGATATTTTTATTAAGGCATTACGTCTTGCAAACTCAAAACTTAATGAATTAAAGAAAACTAATCCTAAACTTTTGAATAAACTCTTTGGTAGCCGTAATTTACCATTATTTGATAAATTTATAAAAGATACCACACAAACACCATTTATTATATTAATAGATAAAATATTAACTCCTCGGCACAATGGATTTAAACTTGTAACAACAGAAACATTGGGTTCAGTAACTGGGGTTAAAGAAATGTGGACGTCAGATCGATGTTTAGTTATTTCACCGGAGGATCGAATTGTACAAGAACCATTAGCAACTTACGCAGGAATAAGAAATAAAATATTATCTAGAAAGTAAATATGTTCTTCGATCACCATATCGATAATCTAAACAGCCATCCCAGTTATCTACAAACCACTACAGATTTATTCTGAAACAGATGCCTGTTTTGATTAAAAATTATATCCCAACGATTCTGTAACCGATTCGGATGTGATCCCACGCTACTTGAAGTTAAGAATTCCGGATATTTGTCAAAGAATTTCATAGGTCCGGAATCAAATCGCCTTGTTTCCAATCTGTTCCTCTTATAATCATTTTTATATGACAATTAGAACAAACGGTTTTTAAATTAAATTGCTTTGTATTCTTTTTATTTCCATCAATAAAATAAACATGCAATTGAGCACGCTCCTCAGCCTTAAATCCGCATCGTTCACAAAGTAGTTTTTTAAAATATTTAGGTACTGCTGGTTGACTTAATGGTTTATGGCCAGCAATACATAATTCGCATCTAGATCTATAATGACGAACACTATTTTTAATGTAGTTAACTGCGGCAGGCTTTAATCTACATGCTTTACAAATTGGTCTTGGCTGCATAATACATATTTAGTTCAAAACCCTTTGTCAAAGGGTAGTGTAACAAGCGAATTTTAATATAATCCACTAAATATTACTATGAATTTTATTAAATGAGGAAATAATATGGCCGCACTAGTATCCCCAGGAGTTGATGTACAAGTCATCGACGAGAGTATTTATGCACCAACGGCTGTAGCTACTATCCCGATGGTATTTATTGCCAGCGCACAAGATAAGCTAACAGCAGCTGGTGACGCAACAGCAGCAGGAACGTTAAAAGCTAACGCCAACAAATTATATTTAATGAGCAGCCAACGAGATTTGGTTACTACATTTGGTTCACCATTGTTCTACAAAGATAGCAACAATACTCCATTACATGGTTATGAAATTAACGAGTATGGATTAATGGCCGCTTATAGTGCATTAGGTGTAAGTAACAGATGTTATGTTGTCCGTGCAGACGTTGACATGGCTCAACTAGTTGGTACAGCAGTTCGACCAACCGACGCACCAGCAGACGGAACAGTTTGGTTTGACCTTGAAGAAACAAGTTTTGGTATCTTTGAATGGGATGCCGTAAATAAAATATTCAATGCTAAGACTGATATTTTAGTTATTACTGATCAGTCATTGATGAGTGGTACACTTCCTATTGCAAGCTATGGTACGGTTGGCAGTTATGCAGTTAACGCTGGGTCTATTAACAATCCAGTCTATTATAAAAATTCTATTAACCAATGGACAACTGTTGGAACAACTGGTTGGCAGACCTCACATTATGCAGTTCAATCAACAAATTCAACACCAACATTAACTGTTGGTTGGCAGATTGAGGTTAATAATAATTTAGTTACTTGTACAGGAACTACGTCCTTCCAATTAGCCGCTGATATTACAGCATTAGGTTTAACTGGTTTGACTGTTATTGTAAATCCTACAGGTAGATTAGAATTTTATATTGATGAAACATGCGGAACAGATGGTAGTTCTGCTATTGGAGCAGTAGTTATTGCACCAGGTGCCGTTGGCGGAACATCATTATTTGCCGCACTTGGACTTACTGCTGGAACTTATTATGCTCCTACCGTACAATTTAGCTCACACGTTTCAGTTCCAGCATGGAGAAGTACCGATTCTATTCCGCGACCAACTGGAAGTGTATGGCACAAAACCACATCACCTAACTTTGGTTCAAATTTTGTAGTTAAGGTATACAATGAAATTACACAGACATGGAATACCAGCGCAGCACCTCTATATGCTGATGATCCAGCAGCTATTAACAGCCTAGATCCAGCAGGCGGCGGAAAGAATATTAGTGTTGGTTCATTCTACGGCAAATATAACTTAGTAGAGGATGGAGCGATAAGAACTAAAATTTATAACTGGAATGCTAGTGGAGCATTAGAAGTTGTAGGTTCGGCTACCTCACCAACATTTATTACGAATGATGCATTTACAATTGAAGTTAGTGAAATCGGATCTTCAGTTTGGTCCACACCAGTTACAGTTACATTAAGTAGTACCACAGCATCAATATTTGTACAAGATGTATTAGCAGCAGGAATTCCAGAAATTGATGCTAGCGTTGCAACGTCGGGCGCAGTGAAATTAGTTCACATTAATGGTGGAGCAATCAGATTGATTAATACAGTCGGTACACCAATTACTACAGCAGGATTTGTGAATGGTGTTACAGGTGTTCGAGTACTAACTAATGGTGATATTTGGTTGTCACATTTTGTATCACCTACCTATACTGCTAGTTTGGATACACCAACGGTTGATCCGGCAGACGGAACATATTGGTATAACAGTACAGTTAGTGAAGTTGATATTATGATACACGACGGAACTAATTGGGTTGGATACCAGAATGAAACAAATGATGCACGAGGTTATGATTTAAGCTTGTGTGATCCAGTTGGACCAATTGTTTCAGCAAGCACTCCTACTGAGCAAAGTGATACAACATCGTTAGAATTTGGTGATTTATGGATTGACACTAGCGACTTAGAAAATTATCCAAGACTTTATCGTTGGGATAATGTTTCTGGTACAGGAAAATGGGTATTGATCGATAATGCTGATCAAACTTCAGAAAATGGAATTTTGTTTGCTGATGCACGTTGGGACATTGGCGGCACTTCAGATATTGTTACAGGTGATCTCACCACAATTGTTTCGTTATTGTCTAGCGATTATTTAGATATTGACGCACCAGATCCAGCACTATATCCTAGGGGTTCATTGCTATGGAATACACGTCGTAGCGGATATAATGTAAAGACATTCCAATACGATTATTTCAATGCAACTGATTTTCCCGATGACACTCTACCAACAGTAAAAGATGCTTGGACGAATGCAAGCGGTAATAAGAATGATGGTTCCCCATATATGGGAAGAAAGGCGGTTCGCGCAATTGTAACAGGTGCAATGGCTACGGCAATTGATACTAACAATGCAATTAGAGAAGAACAATATGTGTTTAATTTAATGGTTGCCCCAGGATATCCAGAATTAGTTGCTAATATGACCGCACTTAATAACGACCGTAGAAATACTGCGTTCATCTTAGGAGACACTCCGTTTAGATTAGCAGCAAATGGTACATCATTATTGAGTTGGGCAAATGGCAACGACGAAGATAGTATTACAACAGCAAGTGAATATGTTGGTGTGTTTTACCCAAGCGGTGTAACTAACAACCCATTTACAACTGGTAATTCAGAAATTCTTGTTCCGCCAAGCCACATGTCATTAAGACTTATGATAAGAAATGATGATGTTGCTTTCCCATGGTTCGCAGCAGCAGGAACACGAAGAGGTCTAGTTGACAATTCAGTAAGAGTTGGATATATTGATGTAGCAACAGGTGAATTACAATATGTTGGCTTAACAGAATCATTACGTGATACACTTTATGAAAACAGAATTAATCCAATTACATTGTTCCCAGGCGTTGGACTTGTTAACTTTGGTCAGAAAACACGTTATCCAAATGCTAGCGCATTGGATAGAATTAACGTTGCAAGACTTATTGTTTACATGCGAGAAAGACTACAACAGATTGTTAAGCCGTTCTTATTTGAACCAAATGATAAGATTACGCGAGACGAAGTAAAACAAGTTGTAGAAAGTCTATGTAATGACTTGACAGCAAAGCGCGGTCTTTACGATTACCTAGTTGTGTGTGATGATACAAATAACACACCTGACAGGATCGATCGCAACGAGCTTTATGTAGACATTGCTATTGAACCAGTAAAAGCAATCGAATTTATTTACATTCCATTGCGTATTAAGAATACTGGCGAGATTTCATCGTCTAACTAAGTTGAGTTAAAATAATGGAAATAAAGGGGCGTGGCCCCTTTATTTTTGAATAGGAGAATGCGATGCGTAAATATATTAAGCCAATTATAATTATTGTGGGTGTCGTAGGACTTGCATTTATTGCCTATTACCTATATACTTTGTTTGGTGCAATAACTAAAATGATGTGATGAATAAGACAATTCAAATTATTGCAAAATTCAGAAAAATTAGTTATGGATATCTACCGTTGGATCAGATATTTACTCCGTGGATTCCGGTCCGTGATATATTAGATGATATGTTACAATTTGAACCGGATGATAAATTAACATGCAGGAACAAAGAATATCTATCAAATCAAATATGAACTTAAAAACCATTTTAATCATTGACCGTTTTCGCAACATGCAGGATGAATATTATTCGATTTTTGTGGATAAAGTAACCGTTCTCGATCGGTTTCATGCCACATACTATTATGCCTTATCCCCCGTAGATTTAGCCGAGCAAATTACTAGCGTTCAACCAATGTACGATCCTTATGTCCCAAATCATTCATAATCATAATATGCTATTATAATCTAGACCACTATTTGTCCCAATGTAGATAAATATTACAAACGGGAGACAGATAATGTCAGTAGCTAGCTTAACAAGATTTACGGTACCATTAGCAAACGACCAAAGCGCATCATCGCAAGGTTTGTTAATGCCAAAACTCCAATATAGATTTCGAGTAATGTTCGAAGGATTTGGAGTAAGTACCCCTAAAACAGAACTAACAAAACAGGTTGTAGAGTTTAAGCGTCCGTCAGTAACACATGACGACATTCTTATTGATGCTTATAACAGCAGAGTTAAGCTAATTGGTAAGCCTACCTGGGGCGATTCCACAGTTACTTTCCGTGATGATGCACAGGGCAATGTAACAAGACTAGTTGGTGAACAAATGCAAAAGCAATTTGATTTCATGGAACAGTCTAGTGCATCGTCAGGTATTGATTATAAATTTATTACACGATTAGAAATGCTAGATGGTGGTAATGGAGTCAATACTCCGACAGTTCTCGAAACTTGGGAATTATATGGTTGCTTAGTTTCATCGGCTGATTACCAGTCTGTAGCATATGCAACAAATGATCCTGTTACAATTATCTTAACTATTAAATTTGATAACGCAATTCAAACACCATTAGGTACTGGTATTGGTGCAACAGTAACACGAGCATTAGGAACAGTTGTAACTGGATAATAAAAAAAGCAAGGTTACACTTTTATAGGGATCTTCGGATCCCTATTTTTTTGATTTCAATTTTATTAGCTTAAATAGCTTGATGCTTACAGAAATTCAAAACAATCCAAACGTAGCTAAATTTTGGTGGCACATAACAAACGTCTGTCAATATGCCTGTTCTTATTGTCCCGACATAGCGCACAATGGATCATATAAATGGCCTGAATATGAAAATTCTAAAAGGTTGTTGACTGATGTTTATAATCACTATCTTGCTAGGGACAAACACTTGATTTTAATTTTTAGTGGCGGTGAACCAACAGCCTGCCCGTATCTTAAAGACTTAATTGAACATGGCAAAAATTTAGGTTCAAATTTAACAGTAGGAATAGTATCAAACGGTGTCCGTTCTATTAAGTATTGGGAATCATTAATGCCGTGTGTTGATAACGTAATATTAAGTTGTCATTATGAATATGTGGACCTACAGCATTTTATGGCTGTAGCAAGATTACTAAAAGACAAACTTAAAACAATTAATTGTTGTATTGATCCTAAAGAATATGATAAATGTATGCAGATGTATCGTCAACTTAAAAGCATGGATTTGCCTGTGTTAGCTAAGCCTATCGTATCACCAGATTCATTTACCGAAACAACGAATTTCAACAACGAATATTCTGCACCGCAAAAAGAAATGTTAATGAAAGAAGAAAACAAATCAATCTCGATCAAAGTAATTAGAAATGGTAAAGATCATAAATCTGAACATGTTCATAACCTAATAACAAACAATGAGAATAAGTTTTTTGGTTGGAAATGTAATACTGGATTAGAGAGTGTTTCAGTATTCTTTAATCAAATCTTTAAGAGTGAGTGTCGTCAGGGTGGAATGATAGGTAATTTACAAGTCGGTTATTGGGAATTAGATAGATTAGATACTCCGCAAATTTGTCAAAAAAATACATGTTCTTGTATTTCTGATATAGCAATATCAAAAGTCTCGCAGTAAAAAACCTGGTTTTTAAAGTCATAAATATACAGTGAGGAATAGGTATGGCTAGCAATAATCTTTTAAGAGAAATAGGTATTGGTGAAACTATTCGCGACTTTAGGCACGCGAGTAAAATATATGTTGACAATAACTATGAATTATTGCCAAAACCATCATTTATATTTTATGTATATTTCAATATCAATCCAGCAGCAAATATTATATTTGGGCCAAACGTTTTAAAACAAATTGAAGCCGGAGTATTAGCTAAATCAGCGGATTTACCTAAGTTTAAAATGGATTTTAAAACATATAATGCTTATAATAGAAAAGATAATATTCAAACAAAAATAAATTATGAACCAGTGCAGATAACTTTGCATGATGATTCGGCCAATGTAGTTAGAGATTTGTGGCAGTCATATATGAAGCATTATTATAGAGATACTGACTATGCTTTAAATAGTTCCTACGGCTCCAATAATTATAATCAAAACAAATATTCTACTCGACCAACAGAAGTTTGGGGTTACAGTCCGCTATCTATGAACAGCGAAGATTTCTTTACATCAATTCATATCTATAGTATGAGCAAGAAGCGTTATAGTTTGTATGAATTAGTACATCCTAAAATTGAAAGTTTTGAGCATGGTCGACACGATGCGTCTCAAACAACCAATTTGATGGAACACACCATGAGACTTAACTACGAAACTGTTAATTATTCCGAAGGACCTATTTTTGAAGGATCAATTCCTGGCTTGAATGATAGGTATGACAATCAACCTAGTCCATTATCACCATTAGGTGGTGGAACAGCAAGTATTTCTGGTACTGGCGGAATACTTGATACTGCTTCAGCAATAGGAACTTCATTAAGTCAAGGTAATATTTTAGAAGCAGGCTTCTTAGCGTTAAGAGCATCTAAAAATCTTAAAGGATTTGATATTAAGAAAGCAGCAGAATCTGAAGCAACAGAAGCAATCGGAAGAACAGTTCGTTCTATCGCTAACGGAGGAAATCCATTTGCATTTCCAACCCCACAGGCAGGGTCATTAACTCAACGAATTAGTTCAACAGTATCTGGAATAACATCTGTTGGAACATCGGCGTTGGCTAATAGTAATGGAGAAAATGTAATTTCTGAAGGTGACTTCTAATGCAATATTCAAATTTACCACCAAAGAATCTGTCACAGACTGAAGAATATTTTTCTAACTATTTTACTCAACGTGGTTATATTGATCCTGCCTTCTATGAAGTATTGATTGCTTATTTTGAAAAACAAACTGGCAAGAAAGATGTTGCTAGAATAACTGCCGCAGCATTAATTCAAACTGCTATTGAACGAAATATTAATATAAAAGACATGGTAGAGAAATTTAATAAAATCTCTACAGCAGACGTTAACAAATACATTGTATCATTATTAAATATATCGAGAAAAAATACTAGTTTTTTAGGATTTAAAAATAATATTAAGACCAGTAACTATGTCACAAGAACAATCCTTCCATAATGGCCAAAGTTAAGTTTTCTCAAGGTAGCTTTACGCCACAGAATCCAGAAAAATACATTGGCAAGAAAACTCCTAAATATAGATCAAGTTGGGAATTAGTTTTTATGCAACTATGTGATAACCATCCTGGCATAATTAAATGGGCAAGTGAAGGAATCTATATTCCATACCTTCATCCTCTAACTGGTAAACGAACTACTTATATTCCAGATTTTTTAATAGTCTATGTAGATAAGAATAATAAACACCATGCTGAAGTAATAGAAATTAAGCCACTTAAAGAAACAACATTAGAACGTGCTGGTCGTAGTGCTAGAAGCAGATTAGCTGCGGTAATAAATGAACAAAAATTTAAGGCTGCCACGGCTTGGTGTAGAGCTCAGGGATTAACGTTTAAAGTTGTTACAGAAAATGATATTTTTCATCAGGGTTCGCTCAAAAAACGTAAATAACATACTATGACAAAGAAACTAGAAGACCTATTTAATCTTCCACCAATGGAAGATGTTGTTGATACTCCAGCAACACCACAAACCCCCGATATTTCAAAAGAGAATACTCAAGTTTTATTAGCAGCAAGTGCAGCTCTAGATAAGATTGATGATGCTTTGCCGTTAGTAAGAGATTTAGAAGATGCTGATGCTGAATTAGATGAATTATCAACTTTAGGAAGAGAGAAATTTGAAGAAATTATAGAACTTGCTATGGCAGTTGAGCCTAGGTTTAGTGCAGTTATTCTACAAGCAGCAAGTCAGCTATTAGGACATGCTATTACAGCAAAAAATGCAAAGGTAGAAAACAAATTACGACGCATTGACTTACAAATTAAGAAACGTAGAGTTGATTTAATGAAAAAAACTAGTGGCGCTGATGATAGTGAATCGGATGATGTCAAAATGGTTGATCGAAATACATTGTTAGCAGATGTCCTCAGTGAAATAAAGAAAAATAGCCAAAGTAGCTAAATATTACACAGGACGTTAATTATGAAACCATATAGTGAATATTTTGAGAATAGCAAGAAAACATACAAATTTCGGATAAAAATTGCTGATGACGTATCGAATGAGATGATGGAAGCCATTGAAAAATGTCTTAGTCCGTTTGATCCCGTTAGCGTTGGGAAGCCGAAGAGTTTGCCAATTGAAGAAAATCCAATGAACTTTGAGGGTTTAGGTCCAGTGCCAGTTAATATTGTTGAAATTGAATTAGCTTACCCAACCACAGTAGATCTAATAAGAGAATTGGTTGTGCGTGAAACAAAGCTACCAATGCCAAACGTTTTTGTCCATACTGAAGGACAAGATTCATTACAACTTTCTAGAATTGTACTTGATAAAGATGGCAAGCCTCTATTAACTAGTGAGTATGAAAAGTCTCCTGAGGATGTTAAGGAACTTTACGGTGACGAGAACATTACGATCACTTTAAAGAATTTAAACAAGAGCAAGTTCAAACATCAATTTGAACGACCAAGCAGTGAAGCTGGTAGAACTACCAATGATACACCTGAAGGTGTAAAGAGTCCGGT
>Ga0307378_10007688_pt1 | contig 14445 bp, 12 predicted proteins | sample UN1MG_FD_202238 | JGI IMG/M metagenome (GOLD analysis project Ga0307378, IMG submission 202238) | Soil microbial communities from Risofladan, Vaasa, Finland - UN-1 | ecosystem: Environmental > Terrestrial > Soil > Coastal area > Acid sulfate soil | place: Finland: Risofladan, Vaasa | collected...
TTCGGGTTCGAGCACTCGGGCTGCGCTGACTATCTCAGCTTTGAGGAGTTCGAAAAGAAGGGCTACTTCGTTCTCCCCACCGACCCCGACTGGAAGAAAGACCCGCCGGGCATGGGGGCTTTCTACGCCGACCCGGAAAAGAACCCCCTGAACACGCCTTCCGGAAAGCTGGAGCTGTTTTCCCAGCGGCTGGCGCAGCACTTCCCCGACGACGCGGAGAGGCCGCCTTATCCTAAATGGGTACCCCACGGCATTTCCCACCAGGAAAGCCTGCGGGGAAAGCGGGCCGGGAAGTACCCGATGCTGATGGTCTCCAACCACCCCCGTTGGGGGGTCCACTCCCAGCACCAGGACGTGCCCTGGCTCCGGGAAATCGAGACGTGCAAGGTCAAGGGACCGGACGGGTACCTCTATCACCCCGTCTGGATACACCCGTCCGACGCCGCCCGGAGGGGCATTAAATACGGGGACGTGGTGAAAATCTACAACGAGCGGGGCGCGGTGCTCGGTGGGGCCTACGTTACCGAGCGCATCATGCCGGGGGTGATATCCTGCGACCACGGCGCCGGCTACGACCCGATCGTTCCCGGGGAGCTGGACCGCGGGGGCGCCGTCAACACCATCTCCCCCCGCAAGACCACCTCCCGGAACGCCACCGGCATCGCCACCAGCGGTTACCTTATCGAGGTGGCGCGCGCTGACCTCGATGAACTAATCAAGCAGTACCCGGAAGCCTTCAACCGGCCCTACGACCCGGCCACCGGGCCGCGCCAGGAACGTCTCCTGGAAAAAGGACGCTAGTTTTATCTCCGCCAACTAGTCAATCCCACAAACCGACAGCCAGGAACTATTTGGCTTTGGCGAGCACGATGTCTCCCAGATAACTTGCCGTTTTCAGGTCGACGTCAATGCTTCGGGGGGTGTACCCCTTGCTATCGAGGCTTACCGTGTATTTCCCCGCGTCCAGGCCGTCAACCTCAAAGTTGCCGTAGTTGTTGGTCCTGGTCGCGGCCTTACTCTAGGGTATAAGGTATCTTGGCCGGAATATACATCACTGAGGGGCGGCAAACCACGTTTGGAAGAACACCTCCTATGGTAATAGTCCGGTTGCCCCTTTCTTGTATTATCTTTGACAGCTCTTTTATGGGGCCAAATTTTATGACCTTGTTTATGCAGTGTTTGACGCAGCTAGGTTCTTCGCCTCTGCCGACACGTTGCATGCACATGTTACACATTTGAACTATATCTTTCTCAGGGTTGTACTGCGGTGGAACCGGGTAAGGACACGCGGGGATGCAAGCTTTCTTGCAGAAATCCTTATCGGTGTCGTGACATTTCTTTCCGTTGACCAGTGTTATTCCGTGTTCATCCTTAACGATCGCCCCTACTGGGCATGCGGCCGCACAGGGAGGGTTCTCACAGTGCATACACATAACGGGCAGATACTCCATGATAAGCCTTCGTCCCACTTTCTCCGGTCCAAGAGTCAATACTTGTTTCAGCCGTGGTCCGACAGGGAGTTCATTCTCCTGCTTACACGCAACCTCACAGGCATTGCATCCCTGACACCGGTCAAAGTCTACGAGTAAACCATACTTTACCATTATTTTTCCTCCTCGACTTTGTATATCTTACATAGCAACCCTCTCATCGTAGGAGAGCCCATCGCAGGGTCATAGGGAGAGTCAAGTGTCACAACGTTAATACTCGATTCCCATATTCCATGATCTGGCCCGGGCTTCTCAGGATACCACCAGCGCACGGCGTGAACAACTCTCGCGTCAATGCTTAACGTAATCTTGGCCTTTTGCTTCACTCTTCCGCGCTTGGTTTCGATCCATACCCAGTCGCCTTCCTTTATCCCATATTTTGCAGCTGTATCCGGATGGATTTCTATCAAAGGTTCCGGGTAGACTTCACGCAGCCATGGGATATTTCTCTGATCCGTATGATAAAATACCGGTATTCTTGAGCCGGTGATGAGAACCAGAGGGTATGATCTGGCAATGGTACTTGCGCTTATCGGGCTTTCCGGGCCCTCCACATACTCAGGCATTGGCGGGTAACCAAGTTCTTTAACCCTCTCAGAGTAAAATTCAAATTTACCCGAAGGGGTATGGAAAAGACCATGTTCATACTTTCTCCAAATCATGGGCTTCCTGATTATGCCAACCTTTTTGAATTCTTCCCAGGTTACTCCTACAGGCTTTAATAAGAAGTCGAAAGCCTCTTCCATGGTGTCCCAGAATCCGTCTATCTTCAACCTTTTTGCCAACTCATTGTATATCTCAAGCTCCTGTTTGGCTTCACCAACCTGCACTGCCTTCACCCATGCGAAAACTGGGAATTCATCCTTGTCCCAGAACTGAGGATGTTCCAGGGGTGTAGTAAACCAACCGACTTCGCTTCTTTCAGGCCAGGTAGCATTGGGAAGGACGATGTCAGCCATTTCAGTGGTTGGCGTCATGAAGAAGTCCCCGACGACGAGGAATTCAATCTTCTCTAAAGCTTCTTTCACCGCTTTGGTATTTGGAAGACCGACCATAGGATTGTGAGCCATCCACATAATTGCTTTGACTGGATATGGTTTACCAGTCAGTATAGCATCCCACAGGGGCGGTCCCTCTAGGACGAAGTTAGGAGGACCCCACTCGTGGCCACCATTAAGCTTGCATCCTCCCTCTATAGCTTTAGCGCGCTGTTCGGGCGGCAAGACGTCATTGTCGCAATTGAGGAAGAAACCACCGAGAGGCGGGACCCATAATATGTTTCCACCCGGGACGTCTATGTTACCCGTAAGGGCCGCCATCATATACAGTGCACGCTGAGTTTGCCAGGAATTCATTTGCTGTTCCACGGCCACTCCGGGGGCAATGCATGCTGGCTTAGTTGTGGCGTAGAGTCTGGCAGCCTCCCTAATCTTATCGGCTGGGATCCATGTGATTGGCTCTGCCCATTCTGGCGTATATTTTTTGACGTGTTCTTTAAGCTTGTCGAATCCGTAACACCATTTCGCAACGAACTCTTTATCGTAAAGTTCCTCGCCAATTATTACATTCATCCAGGCCAAGGCCAGGGCAGAATCACCTCCAGGTCTAACCTGAAGCCAGAGGTCTGCTCTTGAAGCCAGCTTGGTAAGTCTTGGGTCAACGACTATGAGCTTAGCGCCTCGTTCAAAGGCGTCGAAGATGTATCGTCCATTGCTGGGGTGTGAATGGATTTCGTTTCTCCCCCATGCTACTAAGCAATTGGTTGCGTTATAGTGAGGGTCGAGAGGTGCAGGAATACCAAAGGTTAAGTACCCAGCGACACATCGAGGACCGATACAAAAATGCATCGGGTCATTGGCATTAGGAGTCCCAAGATGGTTGCAAAATCTTGCGCTCCAGTCGTTATGATTCCGCCCTGTCCCAATGCCTTGAACAATCGCTTCAGCTCCATATTTTTCCTTGATCTCTTGCAGTTTTGTAGCTATCTCGTCATAAGCTTGGTCCCAGGATATTCGCTCCCACTTTCCTTCTCCACGCTTCCCAACCCTCCTTAAAGGATACTTTAGCCGGTCAGGATGATGAGTCAACTGTTTAACCGCCAAGCCCTTTGGACAGAGGGTGCCTTTACTTCCAGGGTGCTCTGGATCGCCTTCGACCCTTATTATCTCATTATTTTTGATATGTAGGAATACGCCGCACCCACCCCGACAAGAAAAACAGATCGTCTTAACTATTTTCTCTTCTGAGTTCTTAGTGGACCCTTTCATATTAGCCTCCTTGTTAATATTAACCTACCGCGTTAGAGCCGTAGATTCTCGACCTTTCTGAAAGCGTATAGGGAGACAGCCTTACCTTCCGGTCCGGAGAGAACGACCTGCCGCGGGCTTCGATGAACCAGTCGCCGCCGTCTTCTGGCGTGAGTCTGAGAGGTTCAATCCGCGTTATTTTCCCTTCCCTAACGTAAGCTAAGACCGGACCTCCTGTCGTGCAATTGGCAAAGACCTGCTCGCTTTTGTTGCTCTTATTCATTGACCACCTCCAGTCTGCCCAATAAGTATACACAATCTAAAAAAAAAAGCAAAACCAAACTGGTAAATACCCTGCCGTCGGTTAACTTGACAAGCGATAATGTCAATGTTATACTACCGGAGGTAAGTCAGATGTTTGTATCTGGGTTCATTCCGAAACATGGAAAGTTATTTTTCCTTCACCCTGATTTTCTGAACGTATAGTATTTCGATATATTATATATGCATGGTCATGCCAGAGATGAAACCGTTACCAATACCAGTTCTGATGCCGTCCGTTACCGGGAAATCATCAAACACATCTGGGATTTGTGCCCCACGAGTAATACCCCTGTTAAAAAGAGCAGCGAACCTTGCGAAAGAGACTTGGACGTGAAATAACAACTCCCGCTCAGGCCAGAGAGATGCTCGATATATCTCAGGACCCCAAGCTATATTAACAATGAAGGCGCCATGACGCCTTAACCACGGCTCTGCTATAGGGTTTACTGAAAGTACTTATGCCGAGCCGTGGAAAAGGGAATCGAGTTGTTTGGAGAATCCATTAGTGAGGGCTGAAGATATCCGCGAAGTAGCGGTAATCGGGGCCGGCCTTATGGGTGAAGGCATCGCCTTGAACTTCGCCGTCGCCGGTTTATCAGTTCGGGTTGTTGACCAGGATTCTGATATATTACACCAATCCCTAAAGCGTATGGACGTCCATCTCCAACTGCTGGCTGAGTTTGGCCTCCTAAAAGATACCCCGGCGGTGGTGCAGTCCCGCATCAAGAGCTTCCTTTCCATCGACATGGATAAAGCTGTCAAGGGCAGCACCTTCATTGTGGAATGTATCCCGGAAATACTGGCGCTTAAAAAAGAGCTGTTTTCCTTGCTGGACGATTGTGAAAGCAGTACCATTATTAGCAGTAACACGAGCAGCTTCACCATCTCCGGCATGGCCAAAGGGATGCGTACTCCAGGGAGGGTCGTCGGAACGCACTATTTCATGCCCGCCCACATCGTTCCCCTAGTTGAGGTCCACCGCGGCAAGGATACCCGAGACGACGTCATCAATATCACCCGGCAACTAATGCTCAGAATCGGCAAGAAGCCGGTTATGGTTGGTAAAGAAGTACCGGGTTTTATCGTAAACCGCATCCAGGCGGCTATAGCCCGGGAAGCCAATTACCTCATCGAACAAGGTGTGGTTACTCCTGAGGACTTTGACATGGCCGCCCGATCCAGCTACGGATTCAGACTGGCTAGTCTTGGCCCGCTGGCCCAAGCGGATATCAACGGACTGGATACCGTTCTGAGGGGCAACACGCATATCTATAAGACTCTCTGTAACGCCACTGAACCGTCTCCGGTTATCGCCGATAAGGTAAAAAAAGGCGAGCTGGGACTGAAATCCGGTAGGGGTTACTACGATTACCGGGGAAAGTCAAAAGAGCAGATTAACGAGGAAATCGAGAGGAACCTGCTAAAACAGCTGATTTTATTCCGGGAAAGGGAGAAATCATAGATGGAGAAGGAAATTATCAAGACCCCCACCCTTGCCAGGGCTTACGCTCCGTACTCTCCCGGCTGCATCGTGAAAAAGTTTGGCAGCCTGATTTTTATCTCCGGTGTCGTCCCCAATGATGTGGATGGTAATATCGTCTGCAAAGGGGATATCGCGGGACAGGTACGCCAAGTCCTGCATAATTTGAGGGTTACGGTTGAGGCCGCCGGAGCGACATTCGATGACGTTATCAAGTTAACCACCTTCGTTACAGCCAACGCCATGAAGGACTACGTCGGTTCGGCCGCCTGTGAGGAATACCTTACGTCGTTCCCCACCCCATGTGAATCCCTCGTTGGGGTGGCCAGCTTGGCCAATGAAGGACAGCTGATTGAGGTTGAGGGTATCTTCGGCATCTGAAAGCAGGAAAGATGGTGACAATAATCGAAGAAAATATTGCTGCCATGCCTGGTTTGCGTGGTGGGGGCAGATAAAATATAATGTGGTAGTTAACCCAGCAGGGAACGCGAACGCCATCCGGTTTTCGTGTCTGAAACTGCGTGAGAAGTCGTTAATGTGCGTGTTGACGGTTGGTCGCATACTTACGGACATTAAGTCAGAAAGGGGCAAATTATATGGCGTTTCGAGTAGGTATTGATGTTGGCGGGACGTTCACCGATGCTATCTCCGTGGATGACAAAGGCTTTACCCAGACGGGTAAAGCTCCCACCACACCGCGTGATTTGACAATTGGTACGATGAACGTAATTGACATTCTAGCGGGTCGGAATAATCTAGACCGCCGTCAATTTTTAAGCCAGGTTTCCACCATCGTGCACGGGACAACTACCGGGACGAATATCATCGCAACCCGGGTGGGTCCCAAGATGGGCCTGCTCTGCACCAAGGGCCACCGTGACGTTATCCAGTTCCGGCGTGTGACCAAGGACAATATGTACGACTGGCGGGTCGACTTTCCCGAGGTCCTGGTGCCGCGCTATCTGCGCGTGGAAATCGAGGAGAGGATAGACGCGCGGGGCAATGTCCGGGTGCCGTTGAACGAAGAAAGCGTCCACAAGGCCGTCGCCTACCTCAAGAAACTTAAGGTGGAAAGTATCATCGTGGCACTGCTCTTTTCCTTCCTGGACCATTCACACGAACGAAGGGTCGCCGAGATAGTCGGGCAGGACTATTCGGAGGCTGATGTCACCATATCGTCTGATATACTGACCGCCGTGGGCGAATACGAAAGGACCAGCACCGCCATCATCAACGCTTTCATCGCCCCGGCCATCCACAAATACACTAAAAAAATAACCCTTCTCTTGGAACGGGAAGGTTTCAAGGGGCAGTTCCTCTATATCCAGAATAACGGCGGTGTGGAAACTGCCGAGATCGCGATGGAGAAACCGGCTACCCTGGCGATGTCCGGGCCGGCCGCTGGGCCTTCCGCGGCAATCACCATCGGGAAGCTGCACGGAGTGGATAACCTATTATCCATCGATATGGGCGGCACTAGCCTTGACCTTGGCATCATCGGTAAAGGCACCTCGCTCATTAAGACTGAGAGCCTGATTGAAGAACACCGGTTCTCTCTACCGGTCATTGACGTCACCAGCATCGGGGCCGGGGGAGGCAGCGTCGCCTGGTTTGATGTTACCAATACCCTTCGAGTGGGGCCCAAGAGCGCGGGCGCTGACCCTGGCCCGGCGTGCTACGGTTCCGGTGGCGAGGAGGCCACCGTAACTGACGCCGATGTCATCCTCGGCTATATATCACCGGAATATTTCCTCGGCGGCGAGATGAAGCTTCACAAGGACCTCGCCGAGAAAGCGCTGAAAGAAAAGATAGCCGACCGGCTGGGGGTAAGCGTTCAAGAGGCGGCGGCCGCTATTTATAAAGTTATCAATTCGGTCATGGCCAATACGGTATCTTATACCATCACCCGCCGGGGTCTCGATCCGCGGGACTTCTACCTGTGCGTCGGCGGGGCTGCCGGAGCGGTACACGCCGTACAGATAGCCAGAGAGCTGTGTGTTGACCGGGTGTTCATACCTAAGTACGCCCCCATTTACTGCGCCTTCGGTATGCTCGGAGTCAATCTCAAACATGATTACTCGCGCTTTTACAGCGTGCCGGTACAGGCCCTGGATCTGGAACGGGTTAAGCAACTTTACCAGGATATGGAGCAAGAGGGCCTCACCGTCCTTGCCAAGGAGGAAATACCCGAAAGCCAGCGCGAACTGGTGGGCATGATGACGGTGAAGTATTATGGTCAGTATCGCGGCATCGACGTGGAGTGGCCCAGCAAAACGATTACCATGGAAGCCATCAACGAGGGGCTGGCGGCATTTCACCGCAAGCACAATGACCTGTATGGCTATGCCGATGAAAATTACCCCCTGGAGATTATGGGCTTCGGCCTGACGGCCATAGGCAAGCTGCCTCCTATCAATTTGAAGAAGATTAAGGCGGGCAGCAAGGATGTGGGGCAGGCGCTCAAGGGTGTTCGGGATGCCTATTTTGAAGAAAGCGGCGGCTACACGGAGACCAGGATTTATGACGGTGACAAGATGCTGGCCGGTAACCTTCTGGAGGGACCCTGCGTGGTTGAAGAGAGGATGACCAACGTAGTCATCCCGCCGGGGTACCGCATGCAGGTTGATGAATATGGCAATTATGTCACGCTGACGTAAACCGCACCAGGATAATAATCAATCATTATCGGAGGTTAAGGCAATGGTTCAACAGAAATGCCAAGTTGATGAAGTTACCGTATCGGTAGTCTGGAATAAATTGATGAATATCACACGTGAGGTGGGGGAACGAGTGGTGCACGGCGCCCAGAGCTATGTTATGGCCAATGCCCGTGACCTGGGGCCGGTGCTGCTCGATAAGCATGGGCACATCGTCTGCCAGGTGGAATACCTGCCCTGTCACTGTCTCGTTGCGGAAATCCCCACCCAGGCGATATTGAAAAAGTTCGGCAAGCTGGACAAGGGTGATATGGTCCTCGGTAACGACGGCCATATCTTGCAGAGCGGCCACCTGCCTGACTGGACGTTCCTGGTACCAGTCTATTATGGGGATGAGCTGGTATTTTACTACCATTTCCGCGGCCACATGGCTGACAGCGGCGGCGCTTATTCCGGTAGCTACTTCCCCCAGGCCTACGACTGCATCGCCGAGGGTATCAACATCCCGCCGATAAAGTTCATTGAAAAAGGAAAAATTGACGAAAAGGCTAAAGAAATCATCTTCGATAACATACGTACCTCGGCCGCCGTATGGAGCGACTGTATGGTTATATACGGCTCCATCCAGCGGGCCCAGGAAGACATCCGCGCCATGATTGACAAGTATGGGCTGGATACGGTCAACGCATGCTGCGATGAGATGATGGTCAGGGGAGAAAAGGCCATGCGGGCGGAAATCAGCCAGATTCCCGACGGCGAGTACACCGGTGAATGCGCCGTGGACTCGGACGGAACGGTGATGGAACGCCCCGCCTGGGTTAGAGTCAAGCTGACGGTTAAGGGTGACGAGATGACCTTTGACTTCTCAGACTCGATGGACCAGGTGGATTTCGTCAACAGCCCGCTGGGCAATACTCACTGCTTTACCTACTTCCCTATCTTCTACGCTACTGACTCCGATTTGCCACATAACCACGGCGCGCTTAAGCCGATTACAATCATCGCGCCCCCGGGCAAGATAGTTAATCCCACCCGCCCTGCCACCTATGGTGCATGCGGGTGCAGCACTGCCACCGAAATAACTGATGCCGTGACCCAGGCGCTCTCCAAGGCTACGGAAAAGGCCCAAGGCGTTTCCTCGCGGCATTACTCCGTTGACGTTACCGGCCGCGTGCCCATCAAAGACCCCCGGACCGGGCAGGACATCGAGTACTTTGCCGCTCCCTTCCTCGAAGAAGGTGGAAGCGGCGCCGTCAAGGGCCACGACGGCTGGGACGGCGTCTGCGGCACCGTGCTGACCGGGGTGGTGCTGCGGGGCTCGGTGGAGGTGTGCGAACTGCTCATGCCCTTCTACTGGGAGTGGCTGAACCTGGCTAAGGATATGGAAGGGTCAGGTGAGTTTATTGGTGCTCGAGGCTGCACCGCTTCCCGGTGGTGCACCGCGATGGAAGGGGCCCGGACCATCCTCATGGCCGGCGATGCCAGCGGCACCTTCTTCCCGCCGGCCGGGGCGGGGGGCGCGCCTTATGCCCCCACCGGTGATTTATACTTGAAGCGGGCGGGCAAGAAGGAGAAGGAGTTCTTCCCGACCATGTCCATGGCCCCCATGTACCCGGGTGATATTCTCTATACGGAGTGCATGGGCGCCGGGGGGTGGGGTAATCCGCTTAACCGCGACCCCGAGAAGATAAGGCTGGACGTCCGTGATGAGCTGATAACCGTCGAAAGGGCGAGGAACGTCTACGGCGTGGTCATCGACCCCAAGTCTCTGACCGACAACCCGGAGGATGTTGCCGTCGATTACAAGGCGACCAAGGAGCTAAGGGAGAAACTGAAGAAAGACCCACGAACCCGGCATCCTGACCTCGTGCGGGACGATGTCCGAGCAGGTAAGATATCGGTACAGGAAGCCCGGGACAAATACGCCGTTGTGATCAAGGAAGACGATGCACGCTGGGTCATAGACTATAAGGCCACTGAGAAATTGCGGCCGCACTAAGCGCCGCGCCTGAGGGTGGTTTGGAGGAATAGGTCAACTTTAAGAAGAGGGATGAATTTGAGAGAAGTATATATCGCTGGTGTAGGCATGACCAAGTTTGGGCGTTTAGAAAGAGGACAGCTGGAGCTGTTCGGCGAGGCGGCCATGGATGCGATAAATGAATCCAATCTAAAACCCAAAGATATACAAGCGCTATTTCTGGGCAACTCTGTTAGCGATTTAGATGAAGGACAAACAGTGTTGGCCTCCCACGCCGCCAGCGAAATTGGATTAGACCATGTCATGGCAACGAGAACTGAGGGCGCATGTGCCTCAAGCTCAATAGCTATTATCATTGCATTTGTCATGGTGGGCTCGGGATTCTTTGACATTGTCCTAGCTGGAGGATGTGAAAGAAATACCGCCAGCCCGACAGCACTGGCGACACGTATTATGAACACGGGTCCCCATCACCGCTACGAGTCTCCTACTGGCATCACCTTCCCCGGCATGTTTGCTATGATGGCGCACATGTACGCCAAGAAATATGGCGTTTCTCTAGAGAGGCTGAAGGAATGGATGGCGATGGTCGCTATTAAAAACCACAAGAACGGAGCTAAAAATCCAAAGGCTCAGTTCCAGAAAGTGATAACGATGGATGATGTGTTTAGCAGCATTATGGTAGCATCGCCTCTGCAACTCTATGACTGCTGCCCTATCTCGGATGGGGCCGCTGCCGTCGTTGTTGCTTCTGGTAATGTTGCCAAGAAGCTCACCAACAAGCCTGTACAGATAATTGGTGTTGGGCAGGCTAGCTCCGGCGGACTGAGCACCCAGCGAGATTACACCCTGCCAGTAGCTAGAGTACACTCATCCCGGCAGGCTTACAAAATGGCAGGTTTAAAGCCAGAGGATATTGACGTTGTTGAACTGCACGATTGCTTCACAATAGCTGAAATAGTAGCCACGGATACCCTAGGGTTTACCGAGCCGGGTAGGGGCGGTATCGCCGTAGAAAAGGGTGAAACTGAGATTGGTGGCAGGATACCCGTCAATCCTTCCGGCGGTCTAAAAGCCAAGGGGCACCCAGTCGGAGCCACCGGTGCCGCCCAGGTATATGAAATAGTTAATCAGCTTCGTGGAAAGTGTGGTGAAAGGCAGGTTGAAGGCGCCAAGGTGGGCATGACAGATACATTGGGAGGCCCCTTTGCCTCAATTGGCAACATAATACTTAAAAGAGGTTGGTAAACTTGGAATATAAACTTAACTTCGATTCATTTCGGGAGGGACTGAAAGAAGGTAGACTTCTTGGTCTTAAATGCAAGAAATGTACCGGTTACAACGCTCCCCCGCGGAAAGTATGCTCTAATTGTGGCAGTGAGGATATGGATGTAGTTACCCTTAGTGGTAAAGGAACAATCCAGACCTTCACCGTAATCTATGTGGCGCCTGAAGGCTTTGAGTCTCCATTTGTCGTAGCAATGGTGGAGCTAGAGGAAGGCCCCTGGCTTATGGGTAACATTGAAGGTATCGACCCCGTTAAAGTTAATATGGATATTATCGGGCGTCAGGTCGCCATCGGCTATAAAGACGTACCCGCTGATATGATATCCGCAGGTGAGAGAATCGCCCTGAACTTCAGATTGATAGACTAGCTTCTGAAGCTATCGTAACGATCTGCTCCCAGACACTAGGAGCTGCCCCCAATTGTTATACCACTTGTTAGCTCGTTGCCACGGTCGAAATAACTTAGGGAGCTGAGGTCAGCCCCCGAACAGAACCCGCGTCGGGCACTGGTGACAATTACGGCTCTAAACGCTTTCACCCTGTCACTTTCGGTCTAGGGCGGTACGGCCAGACAATCCACTGGGCGGAAAACACGGCAATATAACCACCCCCAGAGGATTTTACAATTCAATTTCTTTCAGGTCAGGCGCCATTATCAACAGGGGTTCGGTGAGTTCCTGTACCTCTTCAGGCGTCCAGCCAGGGGCTATTTCTTTCAGGATGAGGCCCTTCTCACTTACTTCAATGACTGCGATATCGGTGACTATCAAGGAAACGCACTGAGGAGCCGTCAGCGGCAGTGAGCATTGCTTCAAAATCTTGGGCCGGCCGTCCCGGGTGGTGTGCGTCATGACCGTTACCACCTTTTTTGCTCCGGCGGCCAGGTCCATAGAACCGCCGATGTTTCCCAGACCTCTGCCCGGCAGGACCCAGTTAGCAAGGTCTCCCTTTTCAGAGACCTCCATGGCTCCCAGAACAACCATGTCCACGTGTTTCCCCCGGATCATCACAAACGATTCATCGTGCGAAAAGAAGGACATTCCCGGTGTGCGGTGAACGGGCTGCCCACCGGCATTGGAGAGGTTGATATCGGCTTCTTCCGGAGAGGAGACAATTGGTCCGAGGCCGAGGGCGCCGTTTTCTGTGTGAAAAAGGACCTCCCTGCCTTCCGGAACGTAGTTCATACACTGGGTACCTATACCGACGCCGAGATTTACCACCATGCCATCCTGAAACTCTTTGGCCACCCGGAAAGCCATGGTCTGCTCGTCTAATCTTGTCTTGTCTACCATTTTTCCACCTCGTCACGTGGCCTGACCACTATCCTATCTACATAAATAGCCGGGGTAACAACTTCTTCCGGGTCAATTTCACCCAGCTCAACAATCTCATCGACCTCGGCAATGGTAACCCTGGCGGCTCCGGCCATGGTGGCGTTAAAAGACCTCGATGTCCCCTGATAGACCAGGTTGCCCCACCTGTCCGCTTTGTGGGCATGAATGAGTGCAAAATCAGCCGTTAGGGCGTATTCCAGGAGATATTTCTTGCCATTGAATACTCGCGTCTCTTTGCCATCCTCGGCTTTGGTCCCCACGCCCGTCGATACATAAAAAGCAGGTATATTAGCTTTACCGGCCCGTATCCGTTCCGCGAGGGTGCCCTGAGGGACCATTTCCAGTTCAACTTCGTTAGCTCTGAACCGCTTCTCGAAATCGTTGACATTTGATGGCGTCATGCCGCTTGCCCAGGAGCAAATTGCCTTTTTTATCTGACCATTCTCAACCAGAAGCCCGGGATCATCCCACCAGGAAGGATATTTAATCAGGTGCTTCATTTTCTCGGCAAAGACCGGAATCAGAGTCCTTCCCCAACCCGTCATATTACTGATGAGAGTAAGGTCTTTGACACCTTTCCTGGCTAGAGCCTTGATGAGCCAACAGGGTGGTTCTCCGGGACCGCCAAAATATCCTATCATGATGGTCGCGCCATCCCGTATGTCAGAAATTGCGCCATCTATACTGGGAATGATTTTGTTTATGGGCATGCCAGCCTCCTCAAGTCGTTGGTGGGTGTCAAATCTTCTCTTACCAATCTGTCTTATCTTATTTTTCAGGACTATAAACCGATCCATTAACTCCGGCAGTAGCTTGGCCGTTTCGGCAACTGGCGGGGGGAGGTGTTGCCCCCGGGGATATAGTCCGGTTCGGTTTTCATATTTAAAATATAGCATAATGCTTACCCGCAGGCAATGGCGGCCTGGCTTGAAACACGTCAGCACTGAATTATAAACTCAAACAATGAAGATTGTCCGTTTTGCCGTAGAAGAGGACGCTCCCGACTACAACCCGGGCTATACCTCCTTCAACGATTTCACCGACCGCGACCTCCAGGCGAAAGACAAGCAGTGGACGCGCTCCAAGGGCTTCGATACCTTCGCGCCCATCGGCCCCTGCATTGATACCGAGCTGGACCCCACCAACCTGACCTTGGAGACTGCCTTAATGAAGAAATCAGGCAGAAGACGAATAATACCAGTGAACTCATCTTCCCTGCGTTCTGAGCTTTATCTCCGGCGTAATGACACTGCTCCCCGGAGATACCGTGGAGGTGATCATCGAGAATATCAGCGCGTTGAGGAACCGCGTGGTCAAACTCTGACCCTTTAATAAATCCATAACGACGAAAAGGAGAGGAATGGAAGGAAAGACGGAGTATTTTGAGAAACCCGGAGTCGAAAATACAGATGCAGCCTTGGCTCTGGCCCGGGATCGCGCCAAGGAGCTGGGAATCAAGACGATTCTCGTGTCATCTACCAGCGGCAAGGCCGCCGTCCGGGCGATGGACGTCTTCAAGGGACTGCGAGTGATCATAGTCACTCAACCGGCTTCCTCGAACCGGATACCCAGGAGTTTACCGCAGAGAACAGGAAAATCGTGGTTGACCAGGCGGAGGCGAAACTCTATTACAGGCTACCGGTTCCCGG
>Ga0307378_10007689_pt1 | contig 14445 bp, 7 predicted proteins | sample UN1MG_FD_202238 | JGI IMG/M metagenome (GOLD analysis project Ga0307378, IMG submission 202238) | Soil microbial communities from Risofladan, Vaasa, Finland - UN-1 | ecosystem: Environmental > Terrestrial > Soil > Coastal area > Acid sulfate soil | place: Finland: Risofladan, Vaasa | collected...
TGGTTGCCAATTAGAGGGCCGGTTGGAAAAGCACACTTGCAGGAAAATCCACCATCCTCCTATTGGAGCAGGGTGAGGTCCGGGCCAAGGGGTGGCCTTTTTTCAAAATGAACAAGGAGAAATCCTATGCGCATCATTCTGTTTTACCATTCCCTGATTTCCGATTGGAATCACGGCAATGCTCACTTTCTGCGCGGTATTGCCACTGAGCTTATCAAGCAGGGGCATGATGTCCATGTGTACGAATCGAAGGACGCCTGGAGTATCCAGAATCTCATAGCCCGCCACAGGTATGAGCCAATCCGAAAGTTTCAGGAAGCTTATCCTCATCTGATCAGCCACCGCTATGCACCTGATGTGCTCGATCTTGACCAGGTCCTTGACAAAGCTGACCTGGTCATTGTCCATGAGTGGAATGAGCCTGAGCTGGTGGATCGCATCGGCCAGTATCGCAGCAGCGCCAGGAATTTTCGCCTCCTTTTCCACGATACTCACCACCACATGGTAACCGATCGAGAAAGGCGGACCAGTTGTAGTCTCAAAAACTATGATGGCGTTCTGGCCTTTGGAAAAGTAATCCGTGATCTGTACCTGTCACAAGGCTGGGCACAGCAGGCATGGACCTGGCACGAGGCTGCGGACACCCGCATCTTTTATCCTCGGAGTAAAGTCAAGGACCAGGAGGATCTGGTCTGGATAGGAAACTGGGGAAATGGAGAGCGTGCCCAGGAGCTCTATGAGTTCCTCTTCGATCCGGTCAGGGAACTTGGGCTGCGGGCCACCGTGTATGGAGTCAGCTACCCGCTCCATGCCAGGATTGCCATCAAAGAGTCTGGCCTGAACTATGCCGGATGGTTGCCAAACTATAAGGTGCCTGAGGTGTTTTCGCAATTCAAAGTTACCATTCATGTGCCACGCCGGCCTTATGTGAACGCATTGCCCGGCATTCCAACCATTCGCCTCTTCGAAGCCATGGCTTGCGGTATTCCCCTTATCTGCTCTCCGTGGGAGGATATCGAGGAGCTGTTTCACCCTGGCAGCGATTTCCTGGTAGCTGCCAATCAGAATGAGATGAAGCATCATCTAAAAAATGTGCTCAACGATCGCGAGATAGCCAGAGAAATAGCCCATCATGCCTATAATACCATCATCTCCCGACATACCTGTGCTCATCGCGTTCAGGAGCTTCTGTATATCTGCCAAACCCTTGGATTGGACACAGGATCTCCTCTGCCTGTTGCCTGTTAGCAAGCACTCCCCTGCTTAGGAGGAAACGTCCTGTGAATAGAGAAAAAACATGGTTTTTTTGGCTTAAGCCTGGTACACCACTGCGTAAATACTGGTACACCACTGAGTAAATAACTATTCAGTTTTTCCCACCTTACCCGGCATTCATTTCTAAGAGGGTGAGGAGAACACCTGGGGGGGTGTAGCAGCTCCGTCGCGTCTTTTCTCTGTCACGTCGCGCCGCCTGTTGGTCCCCCCGGTCACTGATGGACGCGACGGAGCGTATCCCTCCAATGGGTTAGCTATCTCCGGAGAAATCGCTATAGTATATTATACGCGATAGGAAATCAGGGAGAAACAGGAAACCGGGGTTAAACAGCAATAGATTATCGAGGCCGGGAGGGGTTATGACATAGCGAGGTTACACCGTGACACTATCCTTCAAAGATGCAGCATCGCCAAATGGAAGGTTTCTTGAAGGAAATCATGCCGGCCTCGACACGTTACCACTCTTGATCCCTTATCAGATATCAGCCCTAAATCAGCTCTAAATTATAACTCTCGCCAGTGCAGATTTTGAAAAGGTCCCACAAGAGAGGTGTGCGATTTTTTCATTTGGTTTGTCCGTGATCCTCTCTTGATACTCTTCATAAGTTTAGATTCTTTTAGAGGAAGAATGAGACCAGAGGGACAAAGATAGTTCACGAAGGTTATCCACATTTTTTTACTTTTCATAATAGATACTCCTTCCATAGGTTTGTTAAATTTTATGTATTAACCCTACCTTATCAACCTCACCTAATTAACCTTATTATTAACCTTACCTATAATAGATGACGCAATGAAAAAAATAATGATTACGAAATTAAAAAGGAATTCGGTATTTTTACCTCGCGTCATCTACTTCAATATTTCTACCTTATCTCTACCTTCATGATAGGTAACTAATCAGGTTGTTTAGGCTGTAGGCTATTAGCCTGTTAGGCTATAGTCTATCAGCCTGAATTGTCTTTTCCTACAGCCTAAATGCCTACAGCCTATCTACCTGAGTAGTTACCATGATAGTTATTTACGGAAGAGGAATCAGAACAATTTCAAAGAGCTTGGACCAAAGCTTTCCGGTCACGAACAGCCGGTCATTTTTAGCATCATAGGCAATGCCATTGAGCACATCAATCGGAAAGATAATGTCTGCCGGACTTAAGATCCCGCTCAGATCTATCCATCCAACCACCTGGCCTGTTATAGGTGAAATCCTGGCTATGCGTTCAGTAAGCCAGACATTGGCGTAAATTTCCCCTTTGATGTATTCCAACTCATTGATCAGAGTCACCGGGCCATTCTGATCGTAAACGTCAACCGATCTTACTTCCGCAAATGTTACCGGGTCCAGAAAGTGCAATGTTGCCGTGCCGTCACTCATGATCAGATTCTTTCCATCATGGGTGAGGCCCCACCCTTCGGTTGGATAGGAAAAGGTTTGAAGCGGGGCGAAGGTGAATTTATCGTAGACAAAGCCGATATTGTGCTGCCAGGTCAACTCGATAATCGTGTTCCCATAAATAGTTATTCCCTCACCAAAGTACGGCGATGGGAGATCGAAACTTTGCAGGACAGTTCCGGTCAATATATCCACCTTACGCACCTGCGAGCGTCCGGGAATCCCGGTCCCTTCATACAAAAAGCCATTATCATAAACCAATCCTTCGGTGAAAGCGGTTCGGTCATGCGGAAATGTATTGACCACCGTATAGGTGTAATAGACCGGAGCAACAGGGGAAGTCGCCGGAATCAATACTTCAGCCCTGGGCCAGCTTATCAGATTGCCTTGAAGCGCTGCATAAGGGAGAGTCGGATAAGGGAGCGCCGGAAAAGGGAGAGACGGATAAGGCTGAAAAAGTTGAGGCCCGGCAAAAACTTGAGGTGTAGCAAAAGAATCGGCAGCGGCAAATGAAGCTAATGAAGCAAGTGGCCCAAAGCCCAAAAGGGGATTCGCATAATTGCCCCAATTAGCCAAAGAGAAGGGGCTCGTCAGGGTCGTGGTCGGATAGGAGAAATTGGTAAAATTGGAAGAATTGGTAAAATTGGAGGAAGAAAACCTGCTGGCGAGCGAACCAGAGGAAGATGGAAGCCCATTAGCGAGCAAGCTGAAGGGAGAAAAAAGCCCATTGGTGGGCGAATTGAAGGGAGAAAAAGGCCCGTTAGAGAGAGAACTGAAGGGAGAAAAAAGCCCGTTGGCGAGCGAAAGATTCAATGCTCCTTGAGGGTAATAATACAACCCATACATCCCGGAAGCTCCGGCAGCAGTAGGGCTTATCGGCTGGATAGATAAACTCTGCTGGCTGTAGCGTACTCCGGGAGAGGTATTCTGGCCTGTGATCAGAGAGGTGATCAAATTTGCTTCAGCATACTGCCTGTCAGGAGGAATAATCAGCGAATAGATAAAGGGGTTATAGCCGAAAGTGTTGTACTGGGCATTCCCTTTCGGGATATACAGGAGAGATGTGAAAGCTATGGTCAAGGCAGCGATTATCAAAGATAAGCAGATTGCTGAATTTCTGGACATGCAACATTCCTCACACTAAGTACATCGCGCATTAAATACGCAGCCAGTGCCGTAGGGGCAGGCCCCTTGTGCCTGCCCTTGCCCCGTGCAGGCGGCCACAGGGGGCCGCCCCTACAACTGGCTGGGTAATTCCCGCTGCCTGTACTGATTAACACCAGAGTAAAATCTCGCTGATTTGCGTTGCATTTTTAATGCCCTGATGCCTGGAACCCGAAGCCCAATGCAGAAGGAAATCCCCCCTGTTCACCTTTATTAAGGAGGAAATTGAGACACAGGTGTTAGCAAGCAGAGCAAGTACAAAGTGTAGCACATTTATTCGGAAAAACCTACCACTCACACACTTCATACACTGCGGCGTAACTAGCTCTATACGGTTACTATTTTTGAACTTTGCCCGAAGTTGCCTCTGGAAGATCTGTTTTCCATTCATCATGATTTTCAGGTAGCGGCAAAAAAAAGATGACTCCGATCATAGAGATAGGTGATCAGGTTTCAGGAAGTTGAAAAATACATTATTTTTCGGAACTTCCAAGGCATTAAGATCACTGAAAAATCTATTTCATGAGGAAGGATTTTATCATGGCAAGCAGGTCAGATTTTGAACCGAATGAATGGCAATTGCTGATAAATTCGCCTCGCCTGATATACTCTCTGCTCACAAGTGGCGCAGATGAAGTAACAGGGTCAGAGGCCAAGGCAATGCACAAATTCTTAGAGGGTTACCAAACCGGCAACCCGCTTATACAGGATGTGCTGGCAAGTACCGGGAAGGGACACGGAGGCGGCGCTGAGGCTGCACAGCTCGGAGAATTCTCAACTGAGTCAGCACTGCAGAAACTTCAACAGCTAGGGAACACGCTTAGTCAAAAGGTCAACCGGAACGATGCTGATGAGGTTAGAAACTTTCTTTTAACCCTTGGCCATAAGATCGCCGAAGCAGCGGGCGAGGGATTTCTGGGCCTGGGTAAGAAAGTAAGCGATGAGGAAACAAAGACATTGGATTCCATTGCTTCTGCCCTGAAAGCCTCTGCGGAAGAGGTTACACGAGGGCAGGCGGAACGCACCTATGAGGTAACGTCCGGCGACACCTTAAGCAAGATCGCCCTTCACTTTTATGGTAATGCCTCTGACTGGCCAAAGATTTTTGAGGCCAACAGAGATCAGATTGATAACCCGGATTTGATCAAATCTGGTCAAAAATTTCGCATTCCATAGCCTCCTGAAGCAGCAGCAAATGAGCCAGCCCCAAAAGGGGCTGGCTCTTGCTGTTATTGGTGGCGGAGAGGTAATGGCGGAGCCAATTGTGGGGCCAATTTATGAGTTGGCCTTCTTTTGTAGTTTTGCCTTCCCTGTTGGTTCTTTCCCTTTTAGTGCTGCCCCTTTTGATTCTGTCCTTTTTGATTCTTTCTCCGTTGATTCTTCTTTTGCCCTTTCAACCAACTGGCGGAGTTCTATCGGCAAGCTCAACAAAGCCTTACGATCACCCATCGCATCCAGCCGAGCAGCCTGAAATATTTGCAGGGTTGGCTCTGCCTCTGGGATTGAATTAAAAGCTGATGCTAATGTCTGATAGGCAGGCTCAAGCTTTTCCGCATCTGATCGGGATAAGGGAAGTTGGTTCTGTACCCACTTGGTGAGCCCCGCTATAAGTGACTTTTGGTCGGGTTGGTAGATTTCAATGACCTGCTTCAGTCGCTTTTCATCTTGGAGCAGGATGCCAATCAGGCCGAAGGCAACAGCGATGCGTGCATTGTGAGAATTTGGAATTTTCTTGAGCATGGTGGATAGAGTATTTAATGCCTCGTCCTCTTTCTTGAGGAGGATAAGTGCCAAGATGCTTCCGGTTAAAGCGTTTGGATATTCTGGTTGGATCTGTAAGACGCTGTTAAATGCAGACAAGGCTTCGAAATACTTGCATAAATCAACAAGTGCAGCCCCTTTGTTAAAAAGTGCTCTGCCTATCTGTTCTTGTATCTCTGGCCGGACACTTTCACCTAAATGTTCCACCACTTGATGATAAACCCCTATCTCCTCCTCATACCGCATGAGATTTCCAAGTGTGAACCCCTTGTTGACAAGTGCTCTGGCTACTTGCTCCTGCAATTCTGGCCGTACACTTCCTCCGAAGTGCTCAACAACTTGATCATAAATACTCATCTCCTCTTCATACCGCCCAAGCTCTCCAAATGCAATCCCTTTGTTGACAAGTGCGTTGGCTACTTGCTCCTGTAACCCTGGCCGAACACTTCCACTGAATTGCTCCACTACTTGATCACAAATACTCATCTCCTCCTTATACCGCCCAAGCTCTCCAAGTGCAACCCCTTTGTTGACAAGTGCTCTGGCTATCGCCTCCTGCAACTCTGGCCGGTCGCTTCTATCGAAGCGCTCCATCACTTGATCATAAACCTCTATCCCCTTCTCATACCGCATAAGATTTTCAAGTGCGATTCCTTTGTTGACAAGTGCTCTGGCTATCTGTTTTTGTATCTCTGGCTTGTCATTTTCACCGAAACGTTCCAGCACTTGACTATAAATCCCTATCTCCTCCTCATACCGCATAAGCTTCCCAAGTGTAATCCCTTTGTTGACAAATGCTCTGGCTACCGACTCCTGCAACTCTGCCCAATCACTTTCACCGAAGTGCTCCACTACTTGACTATAAACCCTTATCTCCTCTTCATACCGCATAAGCTTTCCAAGTGCAACCCCTTTATTGACAAGTGTTCTGGCTACTTGCTCTCGCAATTCTAACCGTTCATCTTTACCGAAGTGCTCCACTACTTGATCATAAACCCCTATCTCCTCCTCATACCGCATAAGCGTTCCAAGTGAAATACCTCTGTTGACAAATGCTCTGGCTGCCGACTCCCTCAACCATGGTTGTTCACTTCCACAGAAATGTTCTATCAATTGATCGTATGCCTTTAAGCTTTCCTCTTTGTGTCCAGATAGTCTTAGGGAATTAGCACAATAAAACCATGTTGCTCCATTTTGAGGGTCTATCTTGAGCAAATGCTCAAACTTTTCCAAGGCATCGGTATAATTCTCTTCTTGGATAAGCGCCAGGCCCTCTTCAAGCATAACCTCCTTTTGGATAAGCTTCAGACACTCCTCAAGTAGAAGTTTCTCACCCTGGGTTTGCGATCCCTGTATCCTACTTTGGATATCTGACTGTACTTCAGAGGCAGCCTTGTTATCAACCTTAGCATATTGCATATCATCAAGAGTGGCTTGGTAAGCGGCTTGGTAGTAGCAGCGTGCATGCTCAGGAGCGATCTTTTCCAATTGCTGAAGTTCCTGTGCATCATACCAGTTTTTCAGAAGGCTAACGATTATCGATAGAGGCCAGTCGCGGCACTCCTTCAGGTCGAGCACCAGCCGAAGGAGCGGTTCCTTGAGCTCATAGAATGATTCACGGCCCTCCTGTGTTCTGTGCACATACCCTCCAGCTAAAAGATCATACAACTGCCGCGACACGGTTGATGGAGAGAGAAAGGTAAGGTTGGCAATTTCGTTTACGCTCAGAAAACTTCCCTTCAGAGATCTTCTATTCAGATCTTTTCCATGATGGTCGGCTATGGCCTGAAGCAATTTATTCTGCTGCGGGGAAAGCCGATCAAGGCGCTGCTGATAGTATGGAGTCAATTCCCGATCAGCCATTTGAATAAAAGGGTCAACCAGCTCTTCCAGGCCATCTGCGGAAAGAAAAATGCTGAGCATAGCCAGCAATCGATGATTGCCGCCTGTAAGATCATAGATAGCATTTACCCGTGCTTGGGCATGCCTTTTCCGTAAGGTAGCAACAAGCTTCCAGTCATCCTTGTCCTTGGCCTGGGCCTGGGCCAAGGACAGCAGGTATTCTCTGGCATCATTTCGGCTGAGCTGCTTCAACGGATGAATGTTGAAAAAGCCATAGAAGGGGTGATCCGCCTGACTGCTGTTCGAGAAAAGAGCTATGGATGAGGCAATTACAGATATAAATGGGTGGTCCTGGAAAAACCCACGGAGGTCAGAAATAGCCGATTCCTCAAGGCCATCGAAAAGGTTAGCCAGGTTTTCGATCATGATCAGGGCACTCCTGCCGTCTGTGACCTCGCAGAAATAGTCAATGGCTGCATCTTGAGGTGTAGTCCGATTTTCACCCCTGATACGGGAAACCACTGTTTCAATTGGAATTCCCGCAGCCCGCAAACAGGCTAGGAGAAAGTCCAATAGGTTAGTAATACCGCGCTCTTCTTCTGATAGGCGGATAACCTGCAGTGAGGTATTTGCTTCGAGCATCTTGCGAATAAAAGCAAGAACATGGGTTTTTCCTGTACCGCGCGGCCCAATAATCAGATTATAGTGCGAAGCCTTTGTTCTGAGACTATCTTCGACCTGTGCCAGGATTTTATTTGCCAGGCTGCGGCGATCGGGGGTCAGGGTTTTATCGAGAAGTTCCAAAGTACAATTTTGCGGACTGAAGATCATCTGAACTGATATGCCATTATTCATAGGGCCAACATCTTTAAGGGACGTGACAGAGCGCGTCCCTCCGGATTCAATAGAGCCAGTCTTCTCCATACCAACTTTATTCATAGGACCACTCTTATTCATAGTGCCAATCTTATTCATAGTCCCAGCCTCCCTCTTGTTCCAAACCACCATTGCCGAACGATTTCCAGTTTGAACCGCCATTGATCGTCCTGCTGAATAACATAATGATCATCACTTAGAATGTACATGCCCTCTAAAAATGTCTCAGTATCGATCGTTAAGGTTTTGGGACGGTGGCGCACCAGGTTAAGCAGTTTATTAAAAGACAAACCTTCCCTGTATCGTGACAAAACATCAAGAGCGGCCCGCGCCCTCTCTACGATATCTGATGGATAGTGGTCACCAAGATGTTCATCATAATAGCCAAAAACATCGCGCCCATCAGGATCATTGAAAAATTGTTCTGGCACGGAGGCAACCTCCTGTGGAGTCCAGGTTTGTGACCCCTGGCGTCTCATCCAGCTAACAAGATGTTGAATATAAAAAGCAACACCGGAACTCGCCTCGGCTATAGTACCTGCCACAGCCTCAAGATCGGAGCACTTGATACCCTCTCCCAGCAGCAGACAGCCAGCCAGATAATAGGCATCCTCCGGGGCCAAAGGAGGCAATTCAAGTACATGCGTATCATTGGCCGGGCTTCCCGTGTAGCCCCACTCTCTTAGTTTTTGTAAGACAGTATGAAGCCCAAGGGAGCCACAAAATACCATGCGAAGTGAAGGGAGAGATTGCCTGAGAGCACGCAGTTGATTGAGAATATCTATGGCTTCCTCTGATCTTCCTGCTCTGATCATCTTATCCAGGAGAATCGGCAACTCATCAATCATCAGGACTACCTTTTTACCCCCGCTCTTATGTACAAGTTTACGGCAGGTATCCTCTAGGAAGGAACTCCAGGGATCAATTTCAGGGATCTCCATTAAGCCAATTTTCTTTCCTTGCAGCCGTTGACCGCATCGTCGAAACCAATCATACATTCCATCCCAACAGTTAGGCGGGACGAGGCCGGTTCGGTGTAACTCTTTATTGATCCGCATTACAAATCCGGGTGCGTTCTTGATATCTTCAGCATCAATAAAAAGTGGAATTGCCCATTCTGGAGTCTTGGCGCGTGCCAGAGTAAGAGCCCATGTTTTCCCCATCCTGCGCTCAGACAAAAGGCGCAGGCTCCCTGATTCTAACTGCCTCCAAAGAGACTCCACAAGCTGTAATCTTCCAATGACTACCTCCGATGCTTTAGAAACATCAAGCATCCCAATAAGAACCCGCATCTCCTTAAAGTTACCGGAACATTGATCCATGATTCCCTGACTCATGATTCCTTTTCTCCTTGTTTTAAAATTGTGAGCTTAATTTTATGATTAAGGGCTTACCCTTAGTTACGATGTTTATATCGTACGATATATTTATCGTGCGATGATTTTATCGTACTATTTGGAGTATCTCTTTGTCAAGGGGAAAATAATCATTCATAGGATTGGGGATGGTTATGGGGATTAAAGTTGTGGGGATTAACTGGGGGGAGCGGATTGAATTGAACTGAATTGAATTAGCTACTTATTGTGACGTGATCATTAAATTTTTGGTGGGGCATGCCGCACCCTACATTTAACTCTATATGAGGGTTCCAGTTCCATGTTCTCCATGTACAGCTCGTTGCCAGAATATCAATGCAGTACAGTAGTCCATTCAAGCGAAAAACACGATAAGGGGGACAGATTTTAAATCTGTCCCCCTTATCGAAATCAATGCACTTGGATACTCACTTATTCATTCACTCATTCATTCACTTAATCACTTACTCATTCATTTACTCACCCACCTACTTACTCACTCATTCACTCAATGCAATTGGACACCCCTAAATATTTTCGAAAAATGCAGAATGCATCGCTTGGGGTAATACTGCCGTCATGATTTACATCAGCATACGTGCAGGCATCTCCTATTCCAAGATAACACCGGAATGCGGCGAATGCATCAGATGGAGAGATAGTTCCATCTCCGTTAATATCTCCAGTCAAAGCGGAGGAGTATGTGACAAACCAGGTGCTGATATGTCCAACCCTTATCCTGGCCAACAAGACTCCCTCACCGGAGGCCGTGATATCGATTCCCTCTCCTGCGTCAGAATTGGGCCGGAATACTTCAACCTTACCATTTGCCCCCGCAAAATAAATGCCATACTTGCCGGGTTTTGGCTGCCACTTTCCATTGCTCAATTCAAAATCATCCGCAGCTTTGGCTATCAGGGCTTCAATATCACTCAAACTCACCTCTGGATCGCAAATTTTATCCTGAAGTGCCTGATGGAGTGGGATAAAGAGGATGAGTGGCTCGGCATCAGGGTTTCGCAGGCCTGTATAAGGATCGGGGGGATTGTATTCCACTTTCTTTCCATCCGGGCCGGTAAATTGTATATCAACCACGATAATTTTAGGATTATCCGGGCTTTCCTTGCACTCGATTTTCAGATTAAGCGTCTGATTCAGGTCAACCTGCTGCTCCCAGTTGCCCTCACTATCGACACTGGCCAGAAACGCTGGATCAATATTGGCAGCATTGAAAGATGTTCTCACCTGCACCTCTCCGGCTTCTCCCCCCTGATCACCAATATTCATAGTAATCACCACGGGGATATCGGCTTTGCTGCTCAGATTGGCAAGATCAAGATCCTCCACGGTCTGTGCCATTAATTTTTCCTGTAGAACGGATGGCCGGTTTACCGTAAACACTTGGACAAAGGTGGCTAATACCTCTGAATCGGCAGTGCTCTCTGAATCGGCAGTGCCTGATAAACCGTCAGTGCCCTCTGGACCAGCGCCCACTGAGCCGTCAGCGCCCACTGAGCCGTCAGTGCCCTCTGAGCCGTCAGTGCCCTGAGTTGGCAATATCCTGATAATCTCTCCCCTGACAGCAACCTTGTAGGCGATCACCTGTTGTGTCACGGGGTCCACAACCTCAGTCATAATGTTATGAATCTGAGCTGGATCATCCAATTTACCAAGAGGAATCAGGGTCTTCATGTACTGAATGGGGAATACCGCGTTTTCAGGCAGTGCAAAGACAGCCAGCGCTGGGTCAGCCAGTGCGGTGTCAACCAGGGTGGGCTGGATGCTTGCCCCGCTTGGTGATTCAGGGTTATCAGGACGACCATCATGGTCAAGATCGTCTCCCTCACTAAACAGGGTCAGCGCAAGGTAGCGGTCGGACCAGTTCCTACTGCTCCCATCCGGCTCATTGTATCGGAAGTTTAAAATCAACTCATTATCCCCATTCTGTCCATCCTGCCCGCCCTGCCCATCCTGGCGGACGATGGATACCGATGGTTTAGTCTGCTCAACCAGGGTGATTCGGCCAAGTTCCAGAGGACAGGCTATGCTCTCATCAATGCGGGGTATTTTCATGAGAGAGCCTTGATATCCGGCAGACTGGGCCAAAAGGGTATAATCTCCCGGAACAACGGAGAAGGTTAAGGTGCTGCTTCCCTGCAAGGTCATTCTCTTATTGACCTGGTGGTTGTTAATATCCATGCCGGAAAGGGACAGATCAATCTGGCCCGACTGGCCAGCCTGGCCCGCTCCTGCCTCGACTACTCCTTTTATCTGGCAATAATCCACAGTTGGCCTGGTAATAAGAATATTATGGGTATGCATGCCCTCGGCAATATGCACATTTTCCCGGTAAGTATCGAAGTTTCCAAAGTGATCCGCATCCGCATAAAGGATGTCATCATCAGGGTTATTGTCTTTAACCATGATCGTATAAACACCTTCATCCAGACCCTGAACAGTGAAGTGTCCGCTGACACAGTCAACATCAATATGAATGACCCCAATACCAGCAACAGTACAGGCTAAATCACCAGCAGTACTAGCTAAGCCAGGCTCAGTGCTGGCTAAACCAGGTTCACTACTGGCTGCAAGGAGATTATTGACTTTATTGATCAGGTCGATCCTGACCGGCAAAATACCACCATTTTGCTGGCAGGGCAACCCAATAAGGCTGGCTGAATCATACCGCAGATCTCCCGCAAGTGATGAGCACTCCCTGACATGAATCTTCCTCTGCTGGGTATTCTCCGCATACCCGTTATTGGCTCTGGCTTTCAGGTTGAGAGTAAAATCACCGGGTTTGAGGAGGGCGGCACTTATGCAAAGATCAAATGAGATCCCATGACCTGAACCGGAAGCCAGCTCATTTCCTGCAAGATCCTTAAGACTCCACTGCCAGTCGGCATTGACAGAGTTTTTCACGTGGCCGTGATAGAGATAATCTGACCCTGCCTTGACAAGCAGGGGGGGAATGGTGTCAATACGAAACGCAGTGGATTCTTTATCTATGGCCTGGTCGCAGTCGTTGTCCAGTCCATCATCGTACAGCTCAACAGCTCCAGGATGAATCTTCGGATCTTGCGGGTTGCAGTCGCAGACATCTCCATAACCATCATGGTCAGTGTCTTCCTGCCCTTTATTCACGATTGAGGGGCAGTTATCGCAGGCATCTCCCAGGCCGTCGCCATCAGTATCGGTCTGAGCAGGATTTGCCAGGCCGAGGCAGTTGTCCGTCATATCCGGTACTTCATCCCCATCCTGATCCAGGAAGTAAAGTTTCTGGGTAATATCGCTGTTCAACAAGTTCGCTTTATGTCCTATGGCCTTGACAGTAGCATTACTGCTCAGAGTCAGAGGGACGGTATACTGAGGTGAATCAGGGGTCGGCTCGCTCCCGTCCAGGGTATAATAGATTGTGGCTCCATCCGTGGGACAACTCAAGGATATTGTAACAGAATCTGCGAAAGCCATAACTGGCGGAGATACGATGGGCTTGACTACCTGCGAGGGAGCCATAAGGATATAATTTTTGCCCTGGACCAGTTCAGAGACGAGTTTTGAATCTTGAAATAAGCATCCATCCTCGCTCAGCACTTCGATAATAACCTGATCAGTGGAGGAGATACAAAGAGGATCACCATTTGTCGATTTTTTGAGATCAGCAAGGTTAAAGACCCAGACTCCACTATTAGTAGAAAGAATAGAAAGAGGATAGGAATCGATTTCATTGTGGCTAATGGTCACAAACACGTAACCCCCGGCTAATGAACTCCGGTCTTCCTTTTGGATGCTGCCGCCGATAAAATGGTTCGGGCACGGCTCATTGATCAATGGAAGAGTGAATTGATAATACTGCCCATTTTGGTTATCGACAGACGCGCCGGATTGGATCTCGTAGTAATAGGTCTGTCCCGATTTTAAACTGCGAAGATCTACCCAATGGATTTTCCCTGAATGGCTGTCTGTCACGGTCAAATAATTCGCTAAATGGCTATCCGTACTGTAGTGCACCTCTCCTATGCTGTTTCCGTTTGTCCGCCAGGACAAAGTGACTGATCTGGCCGCCAGGTTTGATCTCTTAATATCAAAGATAGTGACCTTTGCCGGTGTCTGCTGTGTGGATGTCACCACTGTTTCCTCTGCTCTGGCCTGATGAATAGAAGCTATCGATCCTCCCAAAATCATGATGACTCCGAAAACGAAACCCGCCAAAATTGAATATTTTTTCATGGATAAAGCCCTCTCTCTGTTGTTATAATTAACCTATTACAAAACACGGAAAGCTGACGATTTCATTTCCCTAAGTACACGTCGCGCTCAATACACGGCCAGATAACCTGGCAATGGTGCCAGCGGATAAGTCTACAGGTATTCAGCCAAAAAGGCCTCAATCCCGTCATTCCCGCGAAGGCGGGAATCCAGAAGTAGTTGTTATCACAAAGACTGGATTCCCGCCTTCGCGGGAATGACGGCAAATACTTACACTTGTAGACGTATGCGGGTGCCAGTAGACGTCATTTCTAGCGAAGCAAAAAATATTGTTTTCAAGAGATATTGTAACAACTACTCAGCCACTGGATATTGATTTTCAAAGCTTACAAAGAACAATATAGGTTTTTTTCGGGACAGACAAAATTAGCACCTATGATCAACAACGTAGGGGCGGCCCCCTGTGGCCCATAGGTGTTAAGCTAATCACCTACTTCTATCAAATATAAATTTTGTATAGTTAACTTTATTGGTAGTGGGTCCCCCAACATTTCATCAATTCTTTGGAGC
>Ga0307378_10007690_pt1 | contig 14445 bp, 18 predicted proteins | sample UN1MG_FD_202238 | JGI IMG/M metagenome (GOLD analysis project Ga0307378, IMG submission 202238) | Soil microbial communities from Risofladan, Vaasa, Finland - UN-1 | ecosystem: Environmental > Terrestrial > Soil > Coastal area > Acid sulfate soil | place: Finland: Risofladan, Vaasa | collected...
TATGGGCGAGGCCATCCAGGAAGCTTCGATCTATCCTCCTCTTTTATTTCATGCCAGAAATTTAGCAGCACAAGCAGGGCCCCATGACTATATGGGTCAGGCACAATCAATATATACCGATGTAGTGAATAGCTGGCGATACGTGCGCGATCCTGCACATATCGAAGTTGTAACGATCAGTCCGCCAGAAATTATGTCCCTGACACTTGGCATCCAGGAAGATGGCACAAGAGTTATGGGCGCAGGTGACTGCGATGATATATCAGTTGCTATAGGTGCCTTGATGGCTGCTACAGGGGCGAATGTCAGATTAGTTACGAGTGCAGAGCCTGGCCATCCTGATAACTGGTCACATGTATTTGTGCAGGCTGAAATTCCTGGCTATGGCTGGCTAACCTTAGATCCTGTTTTGTATCCCGATCAACAATTCGGAGATATCGTTCAAAATTCCAGGCTAGGATATTGGGATTTAAACGGAAATCAGCAAGGCCTGAATGGCCGTTATTCCATTGGCCGTCCAGGAATGTTATCAGGGCCATTCCAAGGGCCTGTATATCCTGGCGAAAAAATCACTCCCTTTGAATCCATCCATGACAATGGGCCTGGGTGGGGCGATTACATCGACACAATGGGATACATAGGAAATGCCAATAATTTGGCCATTGAAATTATGCCAGAGGACTATATCGACAATCAGCATGCGATATCGCCAATACTGGCCCTTTCACCTTCCGACTTTGAATATATTTCTACAGTAGGATTTCCATATCCTGGAATGATAGCGCAGGGCAATACTGGATACATATACGAGTGGACGCCAGCTGATCGGGCTGTACAACTCGGATATAAGCCAGGTGATTTTTTTCGCGCAATAGGGCGAGGATTAAAACGAGTAGGGAACGCTATTGTTTCTGTCGTCCAATGGGCCTGGGATAAAGTTGAAACTGTATTCCAAGCAACAAAATTCGGTAGATGGGTTCTAAGAGTTAAAGATAAAGTTTTAGAATTTGTTACCAATATTGTTACGCCATTTGCAAAAGTAGTTGGAAAATGGGCCCCTGCACTAGCACCGTTGACAGCTTTAATCCCAGGCATAGGGCCAATTATAGCAGCCTATGTAATGTCAGTTGGCGCAGCTGCAAAGGCATATCTAAAATTTGGAGTGCCTGTAGTCAATACAATTATGGTTATTGATGGCGAAGACGTTTCCGTGCCAGTGCCAGCCTTTGTGGACGAAATACAGGAAGCAGAATTTATAAATGAAATAATGAAAGATGTAGAATTTGCAGAAAATTTAAGTGATGCAGAGCTACAGATTTATGTAGACCGATTAAGTGAGTTGCCAGTACCAGATATGGCCGAAGGCGATTTGATGGATATGGAAGTCATGCTGGATTTAATCGATCAGCAAAGCGCAGTTACAGAATCGGAATTACTGGCCCTGGAAAATCAAAGGCTAATGAATGCAGCGCAAAATGCTGCAGCTGCGCAGGATGCTTTCTATTCGGCAAAGGCTCATAATGCACAGCAATCTGCAGATACTATCTTTTGGTGGCAAACACAAAGACCAGAAATAAGAGCGATGGCAGAGAACGCACAAGCAGCTGCAGCTGCTAACCAGCAAAGGGTAATAGCGGCAGGACAAGCAGCTGCACTAGCAGCGCAAGCAGCCAGGGACAGTGCAGCCAGGGCCATTGATGCAGAGTTCGCAGCTATAGCGCAGAGTGATCCTTCATATCGATCTGACAAATTAATTGAAACAGCCCTCGAGCTCGAATCCATAGGATATGGGCTCAGGATTGGAAGGGATTAGAAATGGTAGATTTAAATTTTGACTCAGAAGTATCCGCCAATATTGCAGATGGCATCGACAATGGCGACCAAAATACCATGCAGCTAATTCAGGAACTTATGGGCGATCTGGAATTAGAAGATGTGGGCCAGGCTGTTCAAGTCGTTGCAAATACAATGTCGCCAGAGGCCATTGCAGCTATGAATCGCGCAGCTGCTACAGCTGCTTACTACGATCAGCAGGCAAGTATCGCAGCGCAAAAACCTTCCTTTTCAGAGTTCGAAATTCAACAGGCTGCAGCCAGGGCACAAGCAGCTGCAGAAACCCAGGCTGCTATAGTCGCAGCTGCTTCGCAAGCAGCTGCAGCCAGGGCTGCAGCAGAGAGATCAGCCAGAGAACAGTGGATTGCAGATCAGCAGTCCAGCGCACAAGCAGCTGCACAGGCACAGGCACAGGCCAGGGAGCAGTTTATTGCAGAGCAGCAGTCCAGTGCACAAGCAGCTGCACAGGCACAGGCACAGGCCAGGGAGCAGTTTATTGCAGAGCAGCAGTCCAGTGCACAAGCAGCTGCACAGGCACAAGCACAGGCACAGAGGCCAGCCCAGATCGCAAGCGCACTGGATGCACATGTAAAGCAATTGAGGGCCCTGGGATATAACGTAATAATAAAGGTGTCATAATGTATATTCCAACTCCTGAAATGATATTAACTCGAGGCCCTGGCTTTAATTCATTTTTTAGAGCTCCCAGAGATGTTTCAAAACTAGTTTCACAAATTGCGAATGTAGCTAGGCAAAATGAAGGCCTGGACACTTCATATATTTTTAAAACAGTGCAGGCCATTGCGTTCAGTCCCTGGAATCAACATATTCTTTACGATATTAAAGGATATGAAAATTATGGCTTCGAAGGCCCTCAATACACAAAAATCTATTCACTCGAGCCATTGGCTGCGCCAGGCACTGGAAACAATTATCCAGTAATTTGGATTCCAGATCCCGATCAGCCACTTGAGCCAGAGCAAATTTTCGAGCCACAGAGCATAGAAGAACAGTTTCCAGAATATGAAATCGAACCCATAGCATATGAGCAAGAGCCTATTCCTGCAGAAGTAGTCGCAGAGATGTTGGACACTTCCAGGGAAACTCTAATTCTCGAGCCATTGACACAGGAAGCACTGGATATCGCCCTGGCTAATCCGGCATTGCCTACGGAAATTGATGCAGAGCTAATTGAAATTGCTTACGCACTATCGGAGAATGCTGCAGCCATTCTAGAGAGCCCCTATTCAACGCCAGAACAAAAAGCTGCAGCTGTCATGGAAATATCAGATCTGGCCCTGGCTGCTAACCTGGCAGATCCTGAAACTATTGAACAGGCCAGAAATGAAGCTTTGACGGCAATCGGAGAACAGGCCCTGCAGGCTGAAATCGAATACTCGCAAGTTATTGATGCACCTATTGATGCTGGCCCATATCAGACAATGGCCAGCCAGGACCCCGATGAGGGAATAGGTTTAGTGCAATTTGCCATCGGAGCCTTTGCAGCCATAAAGGCACTTACATAATGACTGAAACATTAGACCAAACACAATGGGATGATTATTTGGCCAGGTTAGAATATTTAAACAAGGGCCTTATTCGAACTAAAATCAAATGGCAGATTTTAGAGGATAGCGATCTTTGGTATTCGAATACTACAGGACAACTAGGCCCTATTCCGACAACTTTTATTTCAAATGTCTTTTATCAAATTGAAACTTTAAACACTGAAATTGCAAAGCTGAACATTATTTATGAACTTGTAAATAGTGGAAAAATCGGAGTGCTTAATTCCTATGAAGCCCCTGGCGATTTTGATTTTGTGGCCGCACAAGGGGCCCTAACTGATCAGGAAATAATCGATCTTAAAGTGAACCTCGAGGCCTTATATTCCCAGAAACCCCTGGGAGTAGCGCCAATACTAATCGCAGCTGGCGTAATAATCACAGCCCTTGTAGTAGGGGCTGTAATTTCTGTGACTGCTATGATTACTAAGCAGGAAGAAATTGAAGCAGAAATTGAAGCCAAGCAAATTGACCTCGAACATAAAATTTTGGCTAATCCTGACATAATTGACGATTGGACGGATTACAAGCAGGCCAGCCAGGGCGAAGCCAGGGGCGTTATTGATGAATTTTTAGGCACTGGCGCAACTAAAAAATTATTTGCTGGCGCAGCTGGCGTAGTGTTTATGGTAGTCGCAGGCTATTTTGTGTTGAAATATATGGAGAAAAAAAGAACATGAATTTCCCCAAAGCATTCGCAGTATTGGGCAATGCCATTGCAATGGTAATCGAATACGATGGCTTTTTATACGAGCATACCTGGCCAGTAAAGGGCCCTGGCAGAATGGTACTATTGGCAGGCACAAGCAAGAGTGCAGCGCCAGAACAGGGCAATGTGTTGCTACTGACAAAGCCCAGGCCTAAGAAAAAAGTAACCTCTGCAGACTATGGAGGTAGTAATGCAGGCACTGTAGCTGGCGCAATCAATACATTCGAAAAGTTCGCAGATCGGCATGCCTCCGATTGGAGTAAAATTTCACTGCCAAATTTCAAGTTGAAAAAATTCGGCAAAGTAATCTCAATTAGCTATTACTCGAATAAATGGGGCCGTAAAGACAGATATATTCACAAGTTTAAAAATCAGCCCCTGGCTCGAATCAACTACACAAGCAATGGTTATAATCCACCGATCATAATGGTCAGTGGTTCAAAGGTTAAGATAACTAAAAGGGGAATTGAAGGATGACTGATATTCTATTAATCAATCCTGGCGACAAGCTTCGCCCAGGCAAGTCAAAAGGAGCAAACATGAAAAGACGTAAAATTAGTTTGAGAAAAAATCCCTCTGCAAAAAGCATTGCCAAAAGAGGCGGACGAAGATTATTTGGAGGTATCAATCCAAAGATGGCCGTTTCAAACGCACTAGTGGGCCAGGGTGGTATGCTGATGGCTCAGTTTTTTGCAAAGCGATTCGGAGGCGGAGGGAAGAGTTTCTTTGATGTGGGTTGGACATGGGAAAACTACGCATGGGCCACTGCAGGATCATTTGTAGCAGGCCTGGCTGGCAACATGCTCATGCCTGGCAAGGGAAACAAAATGGTAGAGCATGGCCTTGGCCTGACTCTGAACAAATTCCTGCAGGATGCAGTAATCCAAAAAAATCCTTCCCTGAAATCAGCCCTGGGTGGCTATGACAGGCTTTCAGCCAGGTATGCTAACCCACAGAGTATCAGGGCCAGGCTGAATCCCACTTCCTCGCTTCGAGGTAACTACCAGCGCCAGGCCTTCCCTACTCCATTGCGCGGAAGAATCGAACAGGAAGGGCCCCTGGGTGGGTCGATGATGGAAGCGAACTATCTGGGAAGCAAGCCATTCGAACACGCCTTCATTAGATAAAAAGGGAGCCTGGGAGCCGTATATCAGTCGATATACATAGTTAAATAATTACCCGCTAGACGGAGAAAGAAATTTGTTATGAACCAAAGTTTAATTCAAAAAGCTCGAGATATGAGAGCAAGAGAACATTACCCGTACATTGATACCGTACTGATAGGCCCGAATGCCAGCAATGTAGATGGATGGTTTGAAACTTTTGCCGATCTTGGGAAACAGGCAGAAATCAATTTTTTCAATATGCGCAATGAGGCTACAGCTGGCGCAATGTATTGCAACCAGGACAACGAAGGCGATCTGGACGTAGGATATCTAATCGAATCCATCGGAATCGAAGTACTCATGCCTCCAATTTCTGGAAAGTATTTTCCAGTGCCTCAATCGGTGATTTCACCTTTGCCCTTTGCATATGGGCGATTTGTAGAGATGATCAACATGCTCAGTTTTGCCTTTCACATTGGCCAGGATGAAGTTGTAAACGGCCCTGTAAGCATATTTCCACAGGGATATGGATCGTTCGGACAAATGGGCTCCCTGCACAATTCAGATGAAAGTGACGCTAATCAGGAAACTGCAGAGTTGTTTTCGAACGGATGGCCAGATTTTCAGAACAGATGGCAGTTTGCAAAGCCAAAAGAAATTCCCAGGAATCGAAACATCAAAGGAATTATCACAATTCCCGAAATCGTGCGAAAAACATTGTCGGATATGCAGGGCCCTGGACACGTTCAGGTTAGCACTGGAGGCGGTATTTCAGGGCCAGGCTGGCTACCTGCCAGGCTCGGTTTCCGTGTCACTCTGAATGGCACTCGTCTCGTCCAGCTCAGGAATGCAAGCAGCTACTACTAGCAGCTGATCGTTCGAGTGAAACATAAACAATTAATTCCCTTATGGGAGTAAGGATTTAAAATGAACGAAGCAATAGACTATAACCCTGACAAAATGTTTCATCCAGAGGCATTGACAGGTGAAATGTTACAGCAACTCATGTACTCGAATGCCCTCGAGGAGTGGACATATTTCGACACCGTATTGATTTCAGGTCTAATCAATAATCCTGATTTCAATGCCCTGGACGGAGTAGGATACTTTTCTACCTATGCTGCAGCTGGCGCAGCCAAAGTGATTCCATTTTTCAAGACACGCAATAACGGTATTGTCAGCCAGGCACTGTGCAATATGGATCAAAAAGATCGAATGGCAGTGCCCTTTCATCTTTTCGGAGTGGCAGTTCAATTTTTCGCTCCCATGTATGGCGATGCGAATGTAAACAGCCCTGATCAGGTTGCGAATGCTTTTTTCACCTCGGTAGTACCACAGCATACTCGCTTTGCCTTCAAAGTGGGCCAGGTACAAAAAATCAACACCAATGTCGGAATCCTGCCCGCTGCGAGTGGCCTGGTAGGTAGCACTGCAACGATTGGAACAGCCTTTGGCCAGCCACAGTATAAGGCACAAAACTATTCCAGTGGGAAACCTTCCAAGTGGAATATTTATCCGTTCAGGACTCCAATCGGAATCGCTAGAAATGAAAGTATCGAAGGGAAGCTTGAATTTTCCGATTATGCAGTGGATACCCTGGCTGGCATGGTAGGGCCTGGCGCGTCCACAGGCAATATCACTGATCAAACGTCGATCTACTCTGTTGCTGGCATCCAGGTAAAATTGCTAGGTGTCCGTGAAACTCAGTTCAGAAATCTGCAGCATAACTAGAAAGGGGCGTAACATGGAAAATTCAATTCCTAAGCCAGATATGGCTAATCCTACGCCTTTGATTTTCGGAGTGCCAATGATAGATCCGATGTCCTATAGGCCTAAAGCATACATTCTCACAGTAGAATGTGATCAGGCCCTCGAGGGCACTGGAAGGGGCTCTGTAGCACTGGACAAGTATCCATTTATTTGGACACATACCACATGGGCCCTGAAATCAGAGGACAATATCGATCAGGATGGCAATTTTCTTTGCCAGCCAAAAACAATCGAGCGATTCTATACCAGTGATTTTGCTAGGCCAGATACACTTTTCGGAAACCCCTTCCAGGGGCCTTTGATTCCCTGGCCAGTTCCTGTATTTGTCGAGGAGGCTACCACTATTTTTATGGAGGTAATCAACGGGAAAGTCAGGGGCCAGGGCGAAGAGACTTTCTTAATTGAATTTGTATTTTGGGGAATCGAAAAGTGGCGGACTGATGAATAGTTCACTTGCCTGCGCCTATAGAGATGGCATTTTAGGATCGCCAGGCTACTTGCATAATTCAAACGTGATTAATAGTTTGAATAAGCGAGTGCCTGGCGAGCTACCTGGAAGGCTAGAATTGCAGAGAATCGCGTTAAATACGAAAACAACAAACACGATTAAGCATTCTTTTGGCCCTCAAATTTCAACTACTTTCGGACTGGATGACTGGATTGAATTAGCTAGAATTCCCTGCCAATTTGGCGCAGTGACTACGTTACGAGTCATTAATACTTTTTTTGGCGATATATCAGGAAGGGTAATTGGACGTCCACTGGCATCCTTCCTGGAATATGCCTGGATTGAATATCATTTGTGCTATACGTCTATTGAACCTGCGCCACAAAGGATATTTGCTAGTGCTTATATAGCTGGCGTTAATCCAGGGGTTCCCTGTTTTGAACTTCCTTTATGGAAAGATAACAGATTCGATACCAATCAAGCTATTGATAATAGGGTCACAATTCCATGTACGCCAGGCAGAAGTTTATCTCTATTCGCCAGGTTCTTAGGGGCTGAAGCTCCTGATATAGTTCTTTGGGAAACTGGATTAAATTTCAAAAAAGGCGATACCACTTTTGCGGGAAACTTCTCTCTGTATATTTGTACTGTTGATCATTTATCGTCTGTTCTTAATGGCCCCACCACATCTACTCCTCCTTGGGTATTAGTGTCAGCCCCTGGCCCTGGCTACTCCCTGCAGCTATGGGGCGAGCTTGAGGTATCTTGGCAATCTGAACGCAATTTATCTGCACTTTGGCAGGCTCAGCGCACCTATGACACCTAATGATTTACAAGGTTAAAGAAATTCCTACTCCATGGGCACGGGCTCAAAATCACGATCAGATTATTGTCGAAGGGCGCAAGCTAGTTATTGCAGCTGGCATAACAGAGCCCATGCAGATCCTTAAAGCCCTCGCACATATGATATGGGCGTCAGGATGGCGCCAGGATACAGCCAACTATAATACGCATAAAATCAAAGTTGGTAGCTGGTGGGATGGCCCTGTATATACCGATGCAACTTGGGAAGAACATAACGGAGTGCCATATTATGATCCGAAGGCTACCTGGCGAAGCTACTCGAGTTTTACAGAGGGAATCCAAGGCTACCTGGCGCTATTAGACAGGCCACATATGAAAGGCGCTAAAGAGGCCTTTTATAATCCAGCTATATCAATTGATACATTCGCAGATGAGCTCGAGGCTGCACACTATTGGAGTGCCGGTAAAGCAGATGAAGGCGCAATATTCGCCAGTATGGCACAAAGGATAATAAACACACTAGAGAGATATGGTGTCCCTTTAGGTATTCAAAACAATAGTAGTCAGCCACAAAGGCTTACAATGGCCAGGGCGATACAGAATCCGCGAACTATTGCGCCAGCAATGGGAGTCGGAATCGGTGGAGGCCTGGCCATTGGAGGTCTATTGTGGTGGGTACTAAAGAAAAAAAAGAGGTAGGTCATGGCAAAGGCAAAATTACCAGTAAAGAAAAAAAAAGCAGAAACTAAAACAAAGTCGTCCAGGTTAAATGAAAAGTTAGAAAAAAGCAGAGAGAGTGGCGAACAAGTGGAAACAGATCGGAAAAATGCGAAAATCGGCCTGCTACAGAGCCAGGTAGAAAGTCTAGAACTATCTGAAAAACAGCTGAAACTGACTATCAACGAACAAGCGAAAACAATAAAGGGCCTTCGAAACCTGATCGATGATCAAAGAGAAACAGTCCAGAAATTGAGTTCGCAGATTACCAAAAAGCCACAAAGGGCCTGGATGGTACAACAGAGTAGCCTAGAAATTCCTGGAAACATGTTCCAAATTTGCAAGCAAGGATCACAAGAGAGATTTCCAGAATCATACTTTCCAGTGGGCGAAATTCTCAAAGGAGAAATTGATGAGGAAGCCACCCTGGACGACATCAAGGAATATGTTGGCAGTGAATATGGCAAGGGAAGCTACAAAGTAAAGGCCTTTAACGAAGACTATGGCCACAAGATTTTAAGGGGCTCTGCCAGGTTCAAGATTTAATTCTCTCTACATATATTTCCAGAACATAATTTCCGTCACTATAGATATCTCTAATTCTATAATATTCGTGTTTTTTACATTCGCAGTCCTGGCTGCAGAGCTCTGTTTTAATCGAACTTATAACGTCCAGACCTGGATAGCTCGAAAGTGTAAACATGCCCTCCCTGCAGGAAAAGTCTTTTATGTCTAATTCCATATCTAAAAACTTTCCATTGTCTCCGATTATGCGAACGTCCATTTTTTGAGTATCAGTCATATCATGCAATCCTTTATCATGGGCACTCCAATATTCAATCAAACCATAGATCGCAATCCATAATTTGTTTATCATGGGCACTCCAATATGCAATCAAACCATAGATCACAATCCATAATTTGATCGCAAGATTGGAAGCATTTATTTTCAGTAGCAGTAGACTGTTCGCAGGTATCCAGGCATGCTTCGAAAGTTAGCTCTGTGCCCTCGAATCCAAAGCAGGCATCAATGCTATAGCAGACTAATTCGCAAGGCTCAGTGTCTACCTGGCCCCTTTCAGTAGCCTCTGAACAGCCAGCCTGTAGTATAGCCCATACTGTCGCGATCAGGATGGCCAGGCTTAATACGGCCAGGGCGAAAAAATGATTTTTCTCTGTTGTATTTCCAGGCATTTTATTCAACCACTTGATCATCTAAATAATCGTAATATCCTGACTGTTCCCTCAATTTTTCCTTTTCGTGCCAAATACGATCTTTCTCTCTCTGTTCTCCATAAATAAGATCAGCTTGATAAAATCTGCCATTCACAGAATTAATAACTTTAGTAGCTCTTAATCGCCCTAATCCTTGTATTTTTGCGATTTTTTTCATGCCAGCTATTTTGACATCTTCTGCATTCCTGTAGCCATTTTCTAAAAGTATCCTAAGCACGCGATTTTCAGGAATATACAAATATAAATCTCCATATACAGCCAGAAATTTTCTGTGATCTTCTAATTCCTTTTCTGGCAAATATTGATGCAGTGCTCGAGATAAACTTATAGCATCCAGAAAATTAAATTCTGCCAGCTGCACAATTCGGTACATAATTAGTGTAAAAAAATCTGACATTATTTTCTCCTTTTTCGAATCCGATTAACTTCCACTTTGATACAGTGAACAACAAATTCATTTCTGGAAGTAAACCCATTGAATTTAAAAAGTTCGTCACATATTTCGATTAATTCCCTGGGAGCTCTAACCAGAAATTGTTTTTCAGTGCCAGGGCCTGTAATTTTCATTGCGTCCACATTGTCAGGTAGAATTTTCATTTGTTTACTTTTGGACATTGGTTCCCTTTGTGGCCTCGAATATGGCTACTTCCTTTGTTGTAACGTCTGTTATCCCTGGATAATATCTGTTCAGCCAGTGGTTAGTAGAATGGCCCTCTATTCCGTCCAGGGCCCTATGATCAGATTTTGCATACTGTTGTTCTTTGACAGTTTCGAAGCCCCTGGCCCACAAAATTATTTTCAATAACTCAGTTGTCCACCACGTTTTATGTTCCCACATTGTAAGAACCATATTAACGGAATCTTTTCTGTTTTTAGTGGTATGGCCTTCCTGGCTTAAAAGAACATTTAAATAGTTTTCGTAACTGCCATCTAGTACGAGAATTTTATCAAGCGCAGGCACTGAAATTCGAAGCACTCCGCCAGGGGCCAGGATACGATGACAGGAATCCAGCATTGCAAGGGCCCCTGCACTATCAAGGTGCTCTATTATATGTTCCGCCAGGATGTATTGAACTGAATTGTCAGCATAAGGAAGGGGCTCTGTTACGTCAGTGCCATCGACTAATAGATCGTGGTTGTTCCATCCGTCCAGGATATGATCGCCGCATCCTAAATTAATTTTAATCGTCGTCGTCGTCGTCGTCGTCAGCTTCATAGTCTTCTATCCAATGCTCTGCAATTTCGCGCCAGTCAATTTCGCGCAAGCCTGCATTCAAAATATCTGAAATAGGGCCACTTGGAATATCGATCTGATCTTCGAAAGTTTGTTCAAACAAATCTTTTAAAGACACTCTCAAGTCATGCAGATCGCCTCCACTATCTTGCACAAGCTCGAGGGCCATCTGATACAGCCCTTGATCGTTCGCAAGCCATAAATTAACATTCCAAGTTTCAAAATTTTTCCAACCTTCATATGACATATTGCCCTCCCAGGTATTGAGTATATCAATATATATCATATGATATACTAAAAAATTACAGATTTTTTTTAACTTGCTCCGATTATATCAGCCAGGGCCTGAAAAATCTGCAGCGTTTTATCGTCCAGATCGCCAGGGGCCATTCTACCGGAATTGATATGGCTCGAGTAGGTATCCAAAATAAAGGCATGTTCTTGCGTCCACTCTTTAGCAGCCTGGGGATATTGACCTTGTAAAATTGTTTTCGAGATTGTTTTTTGCCAGCCAGCTGCATTTTTGTAGGCCTGCAGAGCCAGGGCTGCTTTCTCTCTCTCTTTTTTTGGCAGAGCCATATCATATGCCCTGGAATTATCAGGAGGCACAAGTGCCACTGCAGCTGCAGCCAGGGCAGGAATAATATTTTTGCGCAGAGATTTTCTGCGAACATGCCAGCTGCGATCAGTCCACGTCCAAATTATTCGATTCCAGTCTAGCACCGTAGGAATTATGGCAGGGAATTTGCGATCAGTTTGTACCCTGGCGATTCTCAAAACTTCCAGGGCCTCGGCTGATTTGTCCAAATTTCGCTCGAGCTCGGTTAAAAACTGAAATCTCAAAGCTTGCCAAGTATTGGCATGCCTATTGCGAATTCTCTTTTTTTCAGCTGCTTTGCCAGGCTTTGCCTGGCCAGTGGTTGTTTCATGTTCGCAGTCCGCCTCGAGAATGGCCTGGCTTCCAGGGCCCTGGCTTTCAGGTTTACTCATATCCTGGCTTTGCTGGCCAGGCACTGGCGGACAAGTTGACCCTTCCTTATGACCCTTATTATAAGTCGTACACACTGCGATAGTCTCAGAATTTGAATTGATGTTCGAAGCGCCTTCGAGAGAGAGTAAAGGCCCTAAAGGGGCCTTTCTCTCTCGAGGCTTAGGTACAGTTACAGGCCTTTTTGGCATGGGTAGGGCAATGTAATCAGCTGTAAACGAAATTAGCAGCCTGGCGAAGCTGGTTACCCATATCTGTCGTATTCTTTTGGCTACCCATTGGCCCTTTGAATTAAGGAATTTACCGCCAGTAGGCATCCACTTCATTTTGATCAGCCCTCTAAGCTCGAAATTCGCCAGGTAGCGACTTACAGAGCGAACTGAACACTTCCTGCCAGTGCAGATTTCAATGCACTCTGCCACTTGCTCTAAGGCCATACCAGTGCCATTATGGCCCCTTTTGGCTCCCTCGAGTAGCCAGGACAAAATAGCACCGTCCAGGTTTCTAAAATCGGCAACTTGAACGAACATTGAGGCCCTGGCTGCACTCTTTTCTGCAGCTGGCCCATTGATATATTTTTCCCTTAGTACGGAAATCGGAGCAGGATTAAGCCAGTTTTTAGCTTGATACACTGTCGCAAGTTTTGACGCATGGCAGGCCTGCAGGAAGTCTTGATGTTGTTTATGGGTGGCTGATATACCTGATCGATCAGCTTTGCATGTATTGTTGAAATCCTGCGCAGTAATTGACATTAGTGGCTCCCAGTAATATATTTGACCTGAACGCACAGTTATTGTGCTCCCAGGTTCCCAGGTTGATGGCTTCAGCCTGGGAATTTTTTTTGTCTAAACATCGTGTTGACATGTGATCAGATTAGGTGATTTTCGGATCTAGATCAACTTTACTCTGCAATTTCGTGCCAAAAATGCTAACCTCGAGCTATATCAATGGGTTAATAGTGGGTTAATAACGGTTTCACAACGGTTTCATAACGGTTTTTCAACGGTTCAATTCGCAAATTTGCGGGTTATTTTGCAAAGGATGGCTTTAAAATGGATGAAATAATCGAACAAACTGACCTCGAGGGCGATCTGCAAGATCTCGATCTGCAGGATGAGAAAGATCGCAGATTAGAAAAGAAACATTTAAAGGCCACTCTCTCAAAAAGATGGGCAGGACTAAGCGAACATGCTGCGAATGTCGCAATTACCAGAAAATTTCCTGCATGGTGCGAAGGCTATCAGGGCAGTTTGCCAATTGAACTTTGTGAAAATCTAGATGACGTACAAAAAAGATGTGGCGGAGGTACTTACATTCTCAGATTTACCGATGGCCAGGGCGAATATGTCATGCAGCAAACTGTAATTATAGATGGCGATTCAATGCGCAATGGAGTGCGATTAGAAACGCCAGAGGAACAAAAAAAGCGAGTGCGCAGAGAGGAAGAACTTGATCGCATGCGCGAAATTCAAGCTCTGCAGGTACAGCAACAAGCGAATACAGGAAGTGAATTTGTCAAGGCAATGGAAGTAATGAAGCAGGGCCAGGATGAAACTTTAAAATTAATTATTGCCCTGGCTACGCAACAACCAGTTTCACAAGTGCAGGGAGGGAGCATAAAAGATAATTTCGAATTGTTTAAGGAATTACACGAAAATTTTCAGCCAAACACTGAAAATAATGAGGGAATGTGGAATGTAATAGAAAAATTTGTAGATAAAATGGGCGATGAGCAAAAGGCGCAGAAAAATGCACCACCACTATTGGGCGCAGCATACCAGGCCATAAACCCTGGCTCGGCTCCCAGGGCACAAGCAGGGCCAGTGGAATTGAAGCCAGTGCCCAATCCAGGCCCTGCAGCCCCTGGCGCAGTTGATCCTGTTTTCGAGGCCTTTAACGAGTTGTCAGGGCTGGAAGGCGCAAAGGCATGGGAAAGGATGAATACAGTATTTGAAAATCTATCCGAAGAAAAACAAAAAAAATTGAGGCATATTTTCGGGCCAGGGGATACTATAGACGATACAGACACCGATAT
>Ga0307378_10007693_pt1 | contig 14444 bp, 27 predicted proteins | sample UN1MG_FD_202238 | JGI IMG/M metagenome (GOLD analysis project Ga0307378, IMG submission 202238) | Soil microbial communities from Risofladan, Vaasa, Finland - UN-1 | ecosystem: Environmental > Terrestrial > Soil > Coastal area > Acid sulfate soil | place: Finland: Risofladan, Vaasa | collected...
TCTATTGATTGCGAATAATACATTTATGAATAGCACTTTATATGCAAGTGTCTATTGGACAACAGGGATTGATAATGTTAATGTTCAGTTTAGAAATAATATAGTCATAGACGAAACTGGTCGGGAATGTATTTGGCTTGTTAATGATGATCCAGATATTATATTTTCAAATAATCTGTATAATAAATACTATGAACCAAATGCCGTTGGTACTGGTGATATCATCAGCACTGTAAGTATATCTAAGATTGGTACATTTTCGGACACCACTTATTATGAATTGCTCTCTGCATCTCCTGCGAGAGATGGCGGAACAACCATCGCTGAAGTCACAACTGATTACCTGGGTGTTTCGAGAGATGCTTTAACAGATATAGGCGCATTGGAATATACACTTGCCCCGCTTATTGAGCCTTTAATAGTAATAACGACACTTATTTATGCCGGTTCTGTTAATGCTATCTGCGGAGGCAATGTAATTGATGATGGTGGTGGTACAGTAAGCAGACGAGGGGTATGCTGGTCAACCTCCGTCAATCCTACAATTGCTGATTTATATACATCACAAGGAAGTGGCCTTGGGGAGTTTACTTCAATAATAACAGGTCTCTCCCCATTAACTACTTACCATGTCCGTGCTTATGCAACCAATGAGGCAGAAACCGGTTATGGTGAAGATATAGAATTTATAACCCTAAGCAGTTCTGGATTGAAAGGTAATTATATGTTCCATGAAGGCAAAATTCTTTTTGCAGGGGATAAAGTGCTCATTTATTAAGATATATACAATGAAAAAAATGAAACTCTCTTTGATTCTTTTGATAGCAACCTTTGCCGTTGCCTGCGGGCAGAAGGCTGATGATACCTTTCTAAAGCCTATATATTTCCCTTATGGAATTTACATAGGTACTGACACTAACTTGCACTTAACATGGCCTACAGGAAGTGAAAGTGTTATATGGGATAACGTGTTATTTAAACCCTTGCTCTTCCCGCCTATTGCACACACGCACGACTACGCAATTGACTTGACGAATAAGCCGGGTACGATCGAATTAGCAGAGGCTCTCGCACAGTTGGAATATTTACCTATCCCGGGCAAAACAACGGCAGAGATCAACGCCATTGTGGTTCCTGTGGGTAAAAGTGGAATAGTAAAAGATGCAACACTTGATTGTTATAAAGTTTGGTCAAATGGAGTATGGAAAGTTTTAATAACTAATAATTAAGTTATGCCAGGGATAAGTATATCAATGGGGATACCATTCAGGAAGGGAGGAGGGAGTTGGGCAAGTTACTGGGCTTCATTATTTGACTTTTTGTGGTTTGAAAGAAGTGACAATATTACGACAACCGAATTAGTTGACAGGTCGGGTAATGGCAATAATGTAACAATAACCGGGAAGGACTTTGCCACATCATATATTCCCGCAACGTCGGCAGCGATATTTGATTGTCCCAACAATGCTACTTTCATAGCAGATGATACTGACTTTCTTTGGATTAATCGCAATGAAGAAAGCAGGGGCGTTGAGGTTAGTGAACTGATAGGATATGACTTCGCCAGAACAATCGTTTGGTATGATGATGACGCACCACATCATATCAGGGCAATCGGAATATTAAAGTCAACAGTTAGTTTAACGGAGGCTCAAATCAATAAGTTACATACTGACTTCCGACTTCCTTTATTCTGGTCAGGTGTTGAAAATGTCAATGGTTTCATAAAAGCTAATCGTGGACTTGCACAAAATGTATGGACGGCTGTTTCTGTTGCTGCACTTGATTATTCAGACATTTATGTTACTGCCGTTGTCGCTGATGGAGGAACTATCATAAAACGCAAAGTTGTAGAATCGGAATATCAGAGATTAATTAATACAGGTGATATTACAAAATGCTGGTTCTCTTATCATTTTGAGGCAGGAGTAAAAAGATCAAATGTTGATTATAGTGCCTATGGGCAAGGTGTTAGAAATGTGGTTAACAAACTCTATAATTTATCTCCTGTTGCCGGAAGATTCGCTGAAAGTGTTGCTCCTTATTGGATTGTTCCTGTAGGTGATGCAAGACCGGAATATACAAGTGCAGGAATAGTTTTCAGGAATCCTAATCTTGATGGAGGTGACAGATGTGGTCTGGAATATGGAACTACCATACTACCGAACAATAACAATAGAGTTAGAATGAGGGGAATAGTTATTTCCAATGGATTCTCATCGTGGCCATGTGGTGGAAAAGGATATTCAAATGCATTAGGTTTTCTTGCAATATTACCTCATGCTGATGGCAAACTATATATAAACTTTTATGCTGATGCAGGAAACAAGTCATTAAGTTCTAATGTGTTTTTTACCGCAGGAGTTGAAACAGAATTTTCAGTGACATTTGATGTAACAGCAGAATTAATAACAATTTTAAAAAATGGTGTGGCATTTCAGGTTATTGATTTAAGTACCTATGTCACTATTGTATATCCGGCATCAGCGCAACCTGATACTGTTGGACACGGCAGAAACTTAGGGAGAAATACATTTATAGGTATTGTGAAACAAATGGAATTATTCAATTTGTAATGGGTACCCAGAAACATATTTTAGTTGAATCAAATTTTGGTTTGCATTGTTTAAATCTCGAGAATGGAGAGAAGTTATGGGCGTTTATTAATGATGGTTTAGATACGGTTATTCACGGTCTTACGTCAGCAGTTGATCAAACAAATAACTTAATTTATTACCAAGCCAATAACAAACTATATAAGATAAATGCCCTCAATGGTTCAATGATAGCAAAACGTGGTGTTGCCGTTCCAAATAAGTGTGCATCAGGAAATACAATTTTAGTTGATGATGGTCATGGTTATCATATATTAACGTACTGGTACGATAATTTTGCATACTCAGGTACTATAAGGTGTTACGATATTGATTTAATTTTAGAATGGGAAGTAACTGGATTAAATACGACATATAAAAATGTACTTTGCTATCATGATGGATTTGTTTATACAGGAACAGGCGACAATTTTGGAGGTGTCGTTCACGAATACTATGCAGGATTACAAGAAGATTGCAGGGTAATTGCGTATGATATTACAGATGGTCATGTTGAATGGACGGCTGTTTTAAGTAGCCCTGCTAATAAAATTTATCAGGAAGAGGGTTACGGGATACTGCAATGCATCTATTGTAATGGTTATTTGATAGTTGCACAAGAATCTGCAAGAGCAGATTGCCCGACAAAAATATTATTAATAGATATTTCCGATGGTTCAGTAGTTAGATCTTATGAAGCGGAAGACTGGTCTGGTGCTTGTGGTCATCCTGCGTTTTCTTATGGCAGATTATATAAGGGTGATTTAAACACTAATTCAGTCCTTGTATGGCAAATAGGAACAGGAGCGAAAGATGATTTTGCTCCATTTGGAACACATAAAACAAATGATGATAATGCCCCTGATACTGCTTTGGCAACAATAGATGCAAATATTACAGCGATAGGTTCGGTTGCTAATGGTAATCAGGGTATAGTGATAAAAGATGGTATTGTATATGCGAATAAGGGATCAGGAGTTGTTGCTTTTGATGTAGATACACTCGCCGTCATTAAAACGTATGTGTCCGGCACTTCATGGGATTCTTCGCCTATGGTAATTGAGAATATTGCGGAAGAGGATATATTATTAATTAAAGAAAATGCCAATAAGCGGGTAATCGCTCTTGATGTAGTTACAGGAGATCAGTTATGGGTAAGTGATGCGGACATGGAAGGAAACCTGTTTTTTGGATTCAATTATTTTGTTTCTTCGTTTATTGTATTAATAGGAGGCATGGCGAGTGCTGAAATTTTAACCGCCATAAATGATAATTTCACAATACTTAATGCTTTAATTGCTAATGCCGCTACAATCATAACAATAACATCAGCAGTTCAATGGGACGATATTAATGCGAATATAGCAAGTCTTAATACCTTCGGGGTTGCCGTTGATGTAGAAACAATTACAATAGGTATGACAGGACAACAGTTTAATGATATAATAAATAATTTTGTGATCGCTTTTAATTCAGCGAATAGTTAATTATGAACTTACTACTTGTAATACTTTTTATTTCTTTTGAAGCCATCTGCGAGGCTTTAATAAGAAAACATTGTTCTAAGTTATCAGAGATAATCTTCAAATGGTGGTTACAATGGATTATCGCAATAGTTTTATTTGCTGTCTGGTTTGTCTTGGCATTGAATTTTGATAGGTATTATATCCCTGTTTGGAAGTTAATTGCTGGATTTGTCTTTGTGAGGTTTATGTTATTCGATGTAATATGGAATTTGGCAAGAGGGGCGAAGTGGAACTATTACGGCATTACAAAACTATATGACAGGATAATGACTTCACTTGGCGGATTCGGTTGGTGGATTAAAATATGTTGCGGGGTAGTTGGAATTTGCTTTTTAATGGGATGGCAGTAAGCATTATCATTTCCTACCACCAAGAAGGGCAATTGTTCCCCGAAGAATGTATCAAACAAATACGTGATACCATACGTGTATTTCCTTATGAAATCATTATTGTAGATGATCACTCAACCGTGCCACTCGATATAGTAACGGACATTACCGTAATAAGGCACGACAAAAATTATGGCATAGGTCGTGTTTTTGACACCGGCGTGAGTCATGCTAAGTACAATAATATCTTCCTTATCGCTTGCGACATGAGATTCATAGATAATGGATGGTCAGAGAAACTATTCAATGAGATACAACTCTATCCTAAGTCTTTGATATGTACTGCTTGTGTAGCACTGAATAAGGATAATATGGATATTAACTTACGCAGGAACGTGTCCCGTGTCGCTGGCGCCACGATTCTCATCTTCCACGACCATAAATCCAACCCAAAGAAGAAACATAACTTCAGGGGGCTCACAGAGGCGAAATGGCTTCCGTACAAGGCAGGTGAGTCCTATGAGGTGCCGTGTATCCTCGGCGCTTGTTACGGTACTACGAAGACCTGGTATGAGCATATTGACGGCTTTTGGGGGCATAAGCATTGGGGATCACTCGAAACCTATATATCCATTAAGAGTTACTTATTTGGCGGCTCTTGTAGAGTAGTTCCCTCTTCCGAAACAGGGCATATATTTAAACGAGAGGGCACACATGGGACAAGTCAGATATCCGTACTTTATAACAAACTACTTGTCAGCACACTCTTATTTGACGATTCAGAAAGACTAATTAGATTTTTAGGTAACAACCCCACGGTACAGATGGCAAAGCGACAATTCCAGTCAAACCTCGTTGAGATATTAAATAAAAAAGAAGAGTATAAAGAGAAGACTGTTTTTCCTATGGTGGAATATATTCGCAAATTCGGGCTTGATTATAGAAAATAATTGTTAATTTATTTGTTTTTCTCGTTTCTTTGGAATATATTTGTAGAAAATATAGACTATGAAAACATTCAAAAAGAGAATTACAATAAGTGCAAAAGGTGAAGTGTTGACCAACCTTGAATACTCAAAGATCAAGCGAGTGGTTGAGATGCTCAATTTTAATGACATGGACGTTATCCTTAAAGACGTTGTTTCGGAAAGTATGTTATTACGTAAAACCGCATGAGACTATGAAAACATCAACGTTATTGTTTTGTTTATTTGTGATGGCATTATTGTTTGTTGCTGGACTAAATTGGAAAAAATACGAAGTAGAACCCACCGTGGCACCCACCGTAAAGAACATTACGGAAGTAGAGGTTAATTATAATGTCAAAACAGATGAGTTTGTAAACAAATTAATTACAACCAAACCTATTTCAAAAGTAATAGACACCATTAATTTCGCTCATTATATTGCTTATACTTTTAAATGGGAAGAATGTAAAATTAAAGTTATTCATTACCTACAAACACCTTATCTCCAAAAAGAAAGTTGGGATTATTTTGCACACCATGAAGATGGACGTATGTTAATGATTAGTAGTTCTTTGGGTATAAATAAACACATGCTTGATTCAGATACTTATATTAAATTACAAAATTTGTGCAAATAAAAACATGAGACTATGACAATTATTAAGGAGACCAAATATTTGGTTTTTCAGGAACAACCGACTCGAAGAAAAACGAAAGTGATATCTGTTATTAATAAATCGTCGGAAGAAGAGATTGCAACAATAGAGTGGTATTCCGCATGGAGGCAATATTGTTTTATGCCGGGTGGTGATCGAATGGATTACAGTACGGTTTGGAATAACACCAGACTACGGAAGAATTGATTTTACTTATTCAAGATATATTTATCGACCAACCCAAGGGTTATGATGTAAGGTTATCTTTATGGATTGAGGCATGGTTAGTTGGTAAAGGATATAAAACAACATAAGATATGAAAGACTTCAGTAAATACAAACTCAACGTACAAAGAAGTCCTTACGACCCAAGGATATATAAGGCAAGACAATATCTTCGGGCTATAGTCCTGCCTGAGATATTGGACTACCGTGATGTCTTTGATAGGTATTTCCCCGTCATAGATCAGGGCAGCCAAGGATCATGCGCCGCCTGTTCAGGAACCGCCATGAGGCAACATCAGGAATACTCAGATACAGGACTACTTAAGAAACTATCAGAACAATTCGTTTATAATAACAGAGAAGATACGTCCGAGGATGGTATGTACATGCAAGACCTCATGCGTATCTTATACAAGGTAGGTATCTGTCTTAATGACTTATGTCATTACAGCGACACACACAAGCCTACCGAGGCAGCCTATAAGGATGCCCTGAAGCGTCTGACACAAGGTTATGCCTCAGTGAACACCATAGAGGAATTCAAGACAGCACTGTACACACAAGGCCCCTGTGTCATAGCTGTGCCAGTATATAACTACACTGAACGTATGTGGTATCAAAGACTAGGTGATAAGTTCCTCGGTGGACACGCCATATGTGGCTGCGGCTACAACAAAGAAGGTTTTATCATCCGCAACTCATGGGGCACAAATTGGGCGCAGGCGGGATACTGCATACTACCTTACAGCGACTTCGACCTTATATGGGAGACGTGGACAACCATTGACGCACCTACCGTCACCGAAGCACCCGAGACCACCCAAGTGCCGGATGAGTCCTGGTGGTATAAAAACAAATGGTGGATCATAACTCTGTCTATCCTTACCGCAAGTACTATACTATGGCTGATATTCCGATCATGAAAGCAACAGAATTGAGAATAGGGAATTATATTAATGGGATGACAGGGAAAATGTATGAGACAATTACATCTATTGATCAAGGGCGTGTATCGACGGATAATGAAAATTCATATAATATCAACCATGTTGAGCCTATTCCTTTAACCGAAGAATGGCTCTTGAGGTTAGGGTTTAAATTATGTGATATATGTAAAGATTTTGGAGGATTGGAAATGCCCTATTATGCTAATAATGCAGTCTTATTATTTTTCAATTCTAATAGAACAAAATATGAATTATCTGATTATTATATCGGATATGGAAGTATGAGAAGTGGTAAATATCATGTAGTCGCTTTTAAATGGATTAAATACGTTCACCAGCTTCAGAATCTTTACTTTGCACTAACAGGAGAAGAACTCGAAATGACGGAACAATAAAAGTCGCACCTGAATTACAAAGTCGCAATTAAATATATGATTTCCTTTAAAATATTAAGCAAAATAACTGTTTTGCTTTCAGAAATGCGAAACCTCTCGGGGGATAACTTACAAATCGAAACATAAATAGACGATAGATATGAAAGTATTCATGGCATTACACAACCCAATGGCCGAAGAAAGCTCAGCCTATACTATTTCATTACACAAAACAAGAAAGGGTGCCGAAATGGCAATCGAATTAAGTAAGAATGAGGTGCAGAAAGAGTTTAAGGACTTATATGAAACAGATGAATTAGAGCATAGTGGCGGTGGTATGCTCTTTAAGTGGGATGACTGGCAGTGGTGGGGCATCGAAGAAATAGAATTATTAGAATAAAATATATATACAGACAATTAACGCAAACATACAATAATGGCTGATTTAACCAAACTCGTAGAAGAACTTTTGAGATTAACCCATGATCCCGAATTAATAAAGTTACTTGAAGAATATTTAAACGGACGGTAAGTAAACGTAAACGCATGGTAGGGGTGACTATATATAATCAAGGGGTCATTGTTTCGTTGCGAAAACGATTTGTCGAGCCCCGGCACCTCGTAAAAGAATTCTTTTTTATGCGCAAAAGAGAAAAAGCATGTGATATCTGCCTGATCATGGATAATAAGCGAATATATAACTCATTGATACATAGGGTTAAAGATATATGAACCATATTCTATTTGACATAATAACTATTATAGGCAAAGCTGATCAGGGCTGATAAGGATCTGAATACATGATATGTAATTAATCACTATCTCTGTGGATGATAGCACGATAATAGAATAAACAGAGACAAAAGAACAAAATGACTACACCCCATTTCATCAACAAGGAAACTATAATAAGTTTCTTCCTTCGCTCTCGCTGCTTCAGGTCCATACGTGCGAAGTACAAGCTCAACTACAACTGTATTGTCGTTCTGATGGGTTGTTATATATATACCATAACAATAGATCAATACTTTCTCAAGACGCCTCTTTGCAGGTTTGTGGGTTATTACTCACTTCATTTGTTTAGTAAGTATATAGTTATATTAGTTGAATGTAATCTTCTGACCTCAACCGGGCGCAAGTATTCATTGACTGAAGATGGATATTCTGCTATTGCAGAGATCAGTGATAACAATGACAATATACTTTATTCATTCTGTAGTAAGTATGGAATTGAACTATAACTCAACCAGGCGTTAATTAGCCTGATTTACCCTCTCATTTATTGCAAGTTTGCGACGTTGACGCATTTTAAGGCGTTTTAAGCAGGGCATAATATCGGTAATAGTACAGCCTTACTCTACCTGTGATCGTTCAACCTGGATGATTTAAACGATATGTTTTTTTCCGATTTAAGCCATTTAACCTCAAAGTGGCAGTTTTGGCCATTATTTTAAGATAATAGCTTATATGGCTTTATTTGACTTTGGCCTCATGCAGATTTATGTTAAAATATTTGGATGCTATTGTTCTAGGGTTTATCTTTGTTCTATCAATTTATATTATTAACAAATACCGCAAAGAAATGAAAACAGAATTTTTTAAACCAAACTGGAAAGCAATCAATCAGGCAATCAATAATGAAAGTCTTAAAGAATTACGTCAAGTTCAACGAGAACTTGAAAAGAAAATCCAGAACAAAGTAGACGCTTATTACAAAGCTAAAAGAGAAACTGAACAAATTCAAAAAATTGCTGAATTAAAAGCATTACCAAAAGATGCAACGATTTATTTCATCGGGAGATTTGATAAAATTAAATATGGTTCTGAATGTATTAAGATCGCAGATGGTAGAACTCGAATCCATTATGAAATAAATGGCAAAAGATGGAATAGTCCTTATCAGAATTTATCAATCAAAGCACCGACAGAACAGGAATATAAGGATCGTGGCCTTTCGATTGAATTGAGCAGGATATTTAATAAAGCAATTAATCAATAACACTTTGCGGTCGGGGTGGAGATAACATCAAAGCCTCGTTACCGCTAAAACCAGCATGAGTTATCATTAACCAATTACAAACCAATTAAATTAAATGTTATGGAAGCAAAAGTATTTTCCTTGTTTGGGGCAACTGGTATAATGGAAGAAATAAAGCTAGTTAAAAACCTGCCAATGTTCTGTAAAGTCTTTATTTATGGCTTTGGTATGAGTGAAGCTCAAGGGGCCATAATTTCGGGCCCTGATCAATACGGCTCTTATAAAGTCGTTAAAATTAGTGACTACGAGCCGGGATTCAGTAGTTTAGACAAATATAGTCGGCCCCACAGTAAGAAATTTGGTATTGGTATTTATTATGATGACAACCTAAACACGTGGCCTGAATCAGAAGTAAATAAATATATTAAATTAGCTGAAATTGCAACAAAAAAAGCAAAAGACGAAGCAGAAGCAAAAAGTAAAGCAGATGAAGCAGAAAAAAAATCTTTGCCATCTTTATTTCCGCACCTTGTTGTTAATTTCAATAATGATCATAAAACAACCAAAGTTAATATGGTTACAGAACTGAGAAAAAATTTCCCTGGCGTTAAGTTTTCGGTTGTTAAAGAACATTATGACACTTATGGCGTCACATGGACAAACGGACCTACAACCTCGGAAGTAACCAAGATAACGGGCAAATTTGAAGACTCAGAGAATGACTGGAGCGGAGATTACAGAGATTACGCCCCCTCTAATTTTAATCGTGTTTTCGGTGGCTTTAAATACGTTTTTGAAAACCGTCATATATCTGAAGAAATCAATAATTTATTACCTGAGTTAAAAATCCTCTTAGGTAATTATGAGGAAAGGCATCCCGAGCAGATTTTATACCGGATTGTCAGTAAAACCTCGATCTCTGCAAGTGCTTACAATTTCAGATTAACAAGGAATGAAATCACTTGTGGACAAATTGAAGATTTCTATAACTTAACGTTTGATGTTAAATAGCGGTTTGTTTTGGTTAATAGGTTCGCACCCTGGTATTATCTTTATAACTCAACCGGGGTGCTTACCAACCAAAAACCAGATGAGTAAAAAAAGAAGAATGAAACTATTAAATAAGATATTAAAAAACCAGTTTGCGCCCTTTCTGTTAATCCCGATAAGTGCATTTTACTGGTTTGTTTTGTTTCTTATTATTAACTTACTTAAATAAAAAGCGTTATGAAAACAGCAGAAGAATTAATTAAACAAACTTGCATTGAGCTTTATAATAAAAAAGGTTCAAGTGCGGTTTATAATTATTGTAATCTATTAATGGACAATAATAGACTTAATAGAGTGCAAGTAAATTATGCATTTTGTGAACAATGTTATGCAGACACACCTCATTTAAAATTTGAATGTTTAATTTGCGGACAGTAAACTCTGCATAAGTTATAATTATTAACCATTAATAAACTATATTATGAAAACACAAACAGACTTTGAAGTAAGGAATTGTTTTTCTTTGCTTCTATTGTACCCTATAACTCAACGAGCTTTAGCCTGGGTCGATACAAATGTATGGCTTGAGAATTGGCAAAGTCAAGGAAGGATTGCCATTGAGCCGAGATACTTTGATGATATTTATGAAGCAATTTTAAACGAAGGCATGACACTTAAAACAAATTAATCATGAAAACAATTAAAAAATTAGAGTTCAGCATGAACAGCTTAAAAGATCAGGAAACATCTGCAATTATAAACAACCTGATTGATAAGATTAATGAACTCACAGAAACCGTGAATGGTCTTGATTATGAAGTTGGGGTATTACATGATTGGAAATTACAAAAGGAAGGCATTTAACAACAAATGAGATGGAAACCTACAATGAAGCAATAAAACGGCCAAAGGAAGGATATAAATATTCAAATGATATCCAGCAAACAGCTCAATTATCGGAGATGATAGCAAACAAGCATTGTTTAAGACCTTATGCCGTTTTTGAATGGGCAAAGAGGCATAATGTACCCTTATTGAAATATATGCCTTTTTTAATGGGGCGGGATACTCTTTTAAAAGCCAATTCACTTTTATTGGAAGATATTTTAAATGATAGATTTGATGCAATTAAACAAGAATAAACAAACCGAAATCATGAAGAAATACACAAATCAGGAAATAGATTCTAAGTCAATTCAGGAATTGACCAAGAACATAAATAAAATAATGCCAATAGATGCAATAGCGCAAAGATTCATGATTGATGCAGTATTGGAACAGGACTACTTTAACCGGATATTAGCTAAACAATTATTAGCTCATGTGGCGTATCTGAAAAGCGTTTGCGGGATCTTGCCTGCGAAAGATCAAAAGATTATCAACGAAATAGAATAGAGGTAAACCAATTAAAATACAAAGCAATGAAAACAGAAATTAAACCATTTGACAATTATTCTTTTAATGAGAAAATTGACTACCTTTTCAACCAACTATTAACATGGTTGAGCCCAGAAATGAAAGAAGAAAAGAAAGAATCCTGCTGGGATTATCGTACTTATAAGAAGAAATATTGGACTATTTCTTTCGCTGAATGCCATTTTGAGAACAAAGGGAATATCATAAATCCTTTTGCTGATATTGGCATGGATGTTTCTGAGGAAATGATAACAATAAAAAACCATGTTTTTTGTTATCAGTTCCCGCCGGATCAGATATTGACAATATGGAAAAGGATTAAAAAAGCATTAAAAAATTAGCAATGGACAGCTTAAAGCTACTTATTAGCTATATGACACTAAAGGAACTCAAGCGGGTTGAGGCTATCATCAAAAGAATGATAAAAGCAAAGGAAACCCAGCGTGTGTTAATCAAAAATATATTAAAATAAATTAGGAAATATCAAAACTAAACTATAAATTTGAGCTATGAAAAACATTGAGAAAGCAAAACAGATGAACAAAGATCAGTTCATGAGATTGGCGGCTTACTATGCGAGTAAAAAGCATAATCACTATTGCAGAGGCGGCCATCTGCCCGTTTGTGATGTTAAGCGCATCCAGGCTATGCAGGACTTAATAAAAGAGCGTTTTCCTGAACTTAATCACTTATTTAAAAAATAAAGATATGATTAAAAGATGTAAGGTTGTTATGCTTCCAACTAATACTAAAAGCAAAATATGGTTAAATGACAATAATACACTTGATGTTTATAACCATAAACAAAGACTTGGCAGTCCAGGTATTCCTCAACATCTCTACATCCTATCTTATGAAGAGATTAAAGAAGGTAATTGCTGGGCTATAAATAAAAACAATGATACTTTATATTTTCTTGATTCAATGGGAGTGTATGATAGTTGGTTAAAAGTCATTGCTTCAACTGATTCTTCTCTAATTCTTCCATTAACTAAAGATAATCATATATCAATAACAAGTAGATTAATGCCTTTGCCTTCTCAGTCGTTCATTGAAGAATATGCTTCTGAATATAACAAAGAGAATAAGATTAAAAAAGTATTGGTTGAATATGAGGAATATACTGGTTATCCACCAGTATCATTTATGCCAGATACACTTAAAGTTAATCACAAAGACAATACTATAACTGTCAAGAAGATTGAAGGTTGTTATAAATCAGGTGCAGTTAAAAGACTTTTACAAGAATTAGCTGCTCAATGTTTACTTCCTAATGGAACTATTCATGATTTATCTTCTGCTAATAAATGGATTGAAACCAATTTATAAATTATGAAAACAAAAAGAAGTTTATCGGGTATTTACTTTCGTCACAAAAACGAAGATGACAAATGGGATAATGTTTGTTTTGAGGACTTGCCAGAATGGCGGCAAGATGAGTATTTGAATGACCGTTCGTTAGAATGGTTAAAATCTCTTGCAAAACAATTAGCAGTTACCCTGAGTGAAATAGGGGAGGAATTTGATATTATAAAACAATAATCAAAATGACTATGAAAACAATTAAAGAACTTGAAGCACTTGATCGTAAGATAATGGAACAGGATTATTGTGATTCTTACAGAAAGCCCTCGTTCCTGGGTAAGTTAATATGGGTAGGACTATTTTTACTTATCGGGGGTTGCTCTATGTTATTTGCGTATGGTTTTGTTTATACAATTTATAATTTGATAAAATCTTTTTAATATCATGGAAACAAAAGACAAGTTGATTGAAAAGCTGAAAGAGATATTTAAGTATCTTAATGATAGAGCAAATACAGTAACTCTAAACTGGAGTTATTATATTGATTTACGAAAAGAGATTGCTGAACTCGAAAAGCAAGTTGAGGAGGAGGAGAATAAAGAAAATGACATACCACCAATAAGTTTTGGTGATACTGATATTTCAGTACTATAAAAAACGGAATAGATGAAACATAAATGGGATAGAGAATTAAGTAAGATACAAAAATGGTGTCAATGTGTTCGGTGTGGAATAATTAAAGAAACTGATTATGCGTTTGGGCAGATTTATTTTAAAGATGGCAATGATGGAGGGCAATCAGATAAAATATGGTTCGGGAAGGCCCCATTATGTAAACTTATTAAAGAGATTAACAACTAAAAACCAAATAACCAATGGACACAAAAGACGAATTATTAAGAGTAAATATTAGAAGGATTTTAGTAGATTATCATAGAAGGAATGATTATCCATTGAATAAAGCCGAAGATGACATGATTGCTCTTATTGAGGAGCAGGAATCAAGACCTGTTTATGATAAAGATTATCTAAATGAATGTATAGAGAAAGCAACAATTAATCTATCAAAGATAAAAAATGTTGATAAATATTTGGCTGAAATTAGGGGAGAATTTGAATCTATTTCAAGAATTGAT
>Ga0307378_10007694_pt1 | contig 14443 bp, 9 predicted proteins | sample UN1MG_FD_202238 | JGI IMG/M metagenome (GOLD analysis project Ga0307378, IMG submission 202238) | Soil microbial communities from Risofladan, Vaasa, Finland - UN-1 | ecosystem: Environmental > Terrestrial > Soil > Coastal area > Acid sulfate soil | place: Finland: Risofladan, Vaasa | collected...
AGTGACAAGCTGAGAGTTGACGGCGCTTGTCACCCCGTCACCTTGTCACCCCGTCACCCCCTCACTACTCGGACTTCAGGAGGCGACCCTATGTACGGCGCGGCGTTCTGCTTGGTGACGGCGGCGTTGGGGGTCGACGTGGGTTGGCAGCCGTTGCCGGACGGCGGCATGGAGTACATCATCCAGATCGAGCCCCAGATGCTCGAGATGCTCAAGAACGGGGAGCAGTTCGAGAGCGACATTCCGCCCAACTTGCGGGGCGTGCGAAGCTACCGGATCACCGTGGGCACGGAGAAGCTGCCGCGGGTGGGGGAGCTGCCCGAGCCGGAGGCGCCCCCGTCGCACGAAGTCCGGCTGCCCTCTCCCACGGAATTCGTGCCGCCGCTTCCCTCGCCGGTCATGAGTGCCCAGCCGGCGATGTCCGGCGGGAGTCCGTCCTACGTCGGGGCCTCCGAGATCCCGGCAACCCTGATGCCTGCCGTGGACACGAAACCGCTGCCGGACCTCGGCGAGAGAGCGGCCGCGTTCGTCAATCAGCCAACGACGGGACCCGATCCCTTGGATAAGCAAGAGAAGCAAAAGGAGGAGGGCACGGCGCAGAAGGAAGGTGGGTCGGAGGAGGCGGAGCCCCGCAAACCGTGGCTGCCTTTGAGCATGGCGCTGGCAGGCATGTTCGGCTCGCTGGGCGGGATGTTCTACGTCGGCTGGGTCGCGTGGGATTATCGGCGGCAGTATCAGGCGCTGCTCGCCCGGGTGATCGAGGCGGGCGGACTACCGGTGGACTCGGACGAGACAATGGTCGAGGGCAACTCCGTGGATGATGCCGGCTAGGCGGCTTCCGCTTCGCCGCGATCGTCGTAATCGTCCTCGTACTCGTCTTCCTCTTCGTCGTCTTCCAGTTCGTCCTCGTCGTCGTCCTCGTCGTCGTCCTCGTCGTCGTCCTCGTCGTCGTACGGCCCGTCGTCTTCTCCTTCCTCGTGGTCGTCGTCCTCCTCCTCGTCGTACACCTCTTCGTCCTCGTAGTCGTCCTCCTCCGCTTCTTCTTGGTCGTCTTCTTCGTCCTCGTCGCCGGCGGCGAAGTGGTTGACGATCTCCACCCCGTGATCGTCGTAGCTGCCTTGGTCGTCGTAGTAGCCCCGGGAGGGGGCATATTCTTCGCGTTCGGCCTCTTCGCCTGGTTCGACTTCTTCGGCGGCCGGCTTTTCAGGCCCCTCGATCTCTTCCGCTTCCCATGCAGCGAGGTTGTACTGCACCGGGTCGGGCCGGGCGGCCGGCTTGAGCTCTTCCACCGTGCTCCGGTCGGCGGAAATCACCACGGGGCGATCTCCCGCCGGCTCCTGAGCCGACTCGTCGCTCCGGTCCCGGCCGTTCGACTGGGCAACCAATTTGTGCGGCAGCTCCGGCGGTTCCGGCGCCGGCGCCGGCTTCGGCTTGCGGCGTTTTCTGGTGGGCTTCCGAGAACCGGCGACGGAGACGCCTAGTCCGCTGCTGTCGGGAAGCTCGTTGACCTGCACCCGAGCGGACCGGAACAGCTTCAGGATGTGCTCGTGACAGGTGAAGACGAGGACCTGGTGCCCCGCCTCGGCGAAATCACGCAATACGGTCACGGCGGCCTTCGCCCGAGGGCCGTCGAAGTTCACCAGCACGTCGTCCAACACCAGGGGCAAGCGGGCGCCGCGGCGTGCAAAGGAGCTTGCCAACGCCAGGCGGAGGGCGAGGAACAGTTGCTCCCGGACCCCTCGGGAGAGCACCTCGATGGGAAGCGGCTTGCCCTGAGCGTCGTCGACGAGCAGGACGTCCTGATCCAAGGGGGTCCAGACGCGAACGTAGCGACCCTCCGTAAGGCGCTCGAGGTACCCTGATGCCTCCTGAAGCGTCTCCGGCTGACGCTCTTGCTCGTAGCTGGTGCGGATGGATCTGAGGATTCGGCTCGTGACGGCCAGCACCCGCCAACGATGGATTGCCTCGGCCAGGCGTTGTTCCACCAGGGACAGCTCGAACTGCTTGGCGGCCGGCCGATGGTCCTCGGCCAAAGCCCTCAACTGCTCGTTGAGCGTCCCGCGGCGTTCGAAGCGTTCCTGGAGCTTCGCTTCGGCGGCCCGGAGCCGCTTCTCCAACTGCTCGTAACGCCCATCGAGATGCTGGGCGCGATCGCCTTCGAGCTGTTCGGCGATGGCTTCTTCCGGGCAGTGCCCGGCGATGGCGGCGTCGATTTCTCGCTTCAGCGAGTCCCGCTGGCGACGAAGCGCTTCGGCCCGGGCGACCTCCGCGGCACGCTCACGAAACGCGTGCTCGTCGTGGGTGCCGGCTTGGCGGAAGATCTCCCCTCGGCGGTACTTGAGGCGGCGGATGGCCCGCTCGTACTTGGCCTTCTTGTGGCGGAGCTGCCGGGCGCGAGCCCGCAGTGCCTCGCGACGCTTGAGCCGGCCCTCCTCTTCGCTCAACCGTTGGGCCAGCGTTTGGACCTGTTCAACCGGGTTGTTGCTCTGGACGGGCAGATTCGCCTCAGACGCCAGTTGGGCGATTCGATCCGCGAGCGCTTCCAGCTCGCGGCGACGCGCCTCGTATTCCTCGTAGCGACCCTCCAGCCGTCGCTGGAGCTCGCCAATCTGACTGGCGCCGATCGCCAGGTCGCGGACCTGCTTGGGGGAGAGTCGCGTGGGGAGGCCGAGCGTGTGGAGCGCCTGTTGCCAGCGACGCCGGGCCGCGTCCAACTCGCCCTGGACTTGCCGGGCGCGACCTTCCGCCGCCTCGGCCTCCTGCTCGGCCGCTTTGCGGCGGGCGTCGAGCGGCACGAGATCCTCGAGCTGGGCCAGATCCTCTTCCGCCGACCCAAGCCGGCCCGCCACCGAGGCATCGCTGATCGAAAGCTGCGCGTCCAGCGTCCGGCGCTCTTGCCTGGCCTCTTTGGTCTGAAGCTGGAGCATCCTGATCTGCTTATGACAACCTTCGAGCCGCCGGGCGTTGGACCGCTCCAGGATGAACTTCGTGGCCACCGCGGCCCCGAGCCCGGCGAGTCCCAACAGGGCAAGCGGCCAGGCGAACGAGCCGACGATCGACTGCGAGACGACGGCCCCCGCCAGTCCGGCCAGGATCATCATCACGCTGACGACGAACACGCCCCCCAACGCCATCAGCAGCCCGGCCGGCAGCACCTGACGTTGGAGCAGGTCGCGGCTTTCCTCCTCCAATTCGACCTGGTGGCGGTCCATCTGGTCGAGTCGCTGGTCGAGCTGAACGCGGCGGCGAAGTTGCGCGACCAGGCCTCCGACACGGTCCATCGCCTCGGCCAAGTCGGTTTCGTCCCGTGCCGACAAGGCGGCGTCGATCTGATCGACCAGCGACCGGGCGGTCTGGCTCGCGGTGGCGACCTGCGCTTCTGCTTCCTGGAGTTGCCGGCGGCACTGGCGGAGCTCGCGAGCCGGCCCGCGCAGCACGCGCAGCGAATGCGACGGGAGGGATGGGATCTCGTGGCTGCCCGAAATCTTGCCGAGTCCGAGCCGCCCGTGTTCGGCCGACAACTGGGCCTCCAGGTCGGTGATCTCGGTTTCCAGCTCCGAGGTCCGACTCTGAAGGGTGCTGATCCAGGACGCCTGCTCGGCGAGGGCTTCGATCCGTGGTGCGAGTCGCCAGAGGGCCTTGTTGGTCTCGAGCTCGGCCGCCTCGGCGCGGAGTCGGCCCCACGCCTCCCGGAGCTGGCTCATCCGGGCCGCGCCCTTGGCGAGCGCGGCATTGAGGGCATCGAGCTGCTCGACGGCCCCCTCCGGCAACGTCTCGACGGGCCCCAAGGCACGTAGCTGGTCGTCCAACTTTTTCCGACGCTCCCAGCGATCCCCGATGACCGCCGCGATTTCGATGACGCGGGCATCATACCGGAGCTGGTTGGCCTCTTCCTCCAGGCGCGTTGTCTGCTGTTCGAGCTGCTCGCGCTCGGCGGCCAGGCGCAAGTAGCGGTGCGTGAGCTCGTCCAGTTGGCCGATCTCGGCACGGAGTTTCTCTCGCTCGGCCAGAAGCTGCGTGACCTGACACGGCTGGCCGTCGGCGCCGAGAAGACGGTTCCGCGACCTCTCCAGTTCCCGGAGCACGTCGACCAGCGCGACCCGGTCGAGCCCGGCGCTGAGGCTGTAGAGCAACGAGGCGGCTTCGGTATCGTCGAGGGTGCCGAGCTCCTGCAACTCGTCGAGTCCCACGGCGAACACGTTGTTGAAGATCGCTTCGTCGATGTTTGCAAGCAGGACTTTGAGGAGGTGACCGCCCTGCCGGGTCCCGTCGGGGGCTGAGAGCGAGACCTCGTCGGCCGCGTCGGGGTCTTCTTCGCTCGGGTATCGGCTGACCAGGAAGCGGCCATTCGGTCCGACCACGCGCACCGCCCCACCGGGCCGTCCTCCGTGGAGCGGAGGCAGATAGCGGCGGCGCTCCGGCGTAAAACCGTAGAGCACCGACCGGACAAACTGCATCAGCGTGGTCTTGCCGGCCTCGTTCGGCCCGAAGAAGACGTTCAGCCCCTCGGAGAGAGGATCCAGCTTCAGTCCGCTCCAGACGCCAAAGCCGTCGACTTCCAGTCCTGTGATTTTCACGGCTCGGGTTCCTCCCCGCTTAACAGGTCGACGCCCAACACGGCCGCCTCGCGCAACACGCGTTCCCGGGTGACGTGGTCCGAAAGATCGGCGGCCGCGCCCAACGTGCCGGCCACTTGCTCCTCGGCCAGGTACGACGGCAACTCGAGTGATTCGGTCGGGTCCATCTGGTAGTGACGGAGGTCGCGGAGGAAGTCCCCCCGGATCGTCTGCTGCTCGTACCACTCCGGCGGCAGCATCGCCGTCGGCTCCGCCGTAAGCGAGAGACTCCACGCCGCCGGCGGCCCGAAGCCGTACTCGCTGCGGAGCATCTGGAGCACCTGGCCGGCAAGCGGGCCCTCCCGCAGCTCGGCCACGAGCGGTCCGTCGCCCACAATCGTCCAAGAGACCAGCAGGTCCATCCCGGGCGCGGTCTCCACCAGTCTCTGCATCCGCTCGTGCAAGAGCCTTTCCAGATGGTCGCGGGTGGTGGCCTCTTCGACGGCGATCCGCTCGCTTTGCCACCGCATCACGTCGGTCGGCGCCAGCGTGGTCCGCGCCGTTCGCTCAGCGTCGACCTGGACCAGCGTGCAACCGTGCGGACCGCACTCTTCGGGATGGCGGCCTTGCGGGCTGCCGGGATAGTGGCCCACGTGAGGCGAGCTGAATAGGGTGTGTCGTCCGTGCCTACCTCCCAATGCCCAGTAGTCGATTCCCCGGGCGCTGAGCGACTCGGCGTCAAGGGAGCCGTGCACGACGGCAATGGAGAACAGGCCGCCGGGGTCGGGATCGAACTCAGACACGCGGATCCCGCGGTTCGGCGCGCGACTGACCCCCATTACCCGTGCCAGCGGCGTCCCGTCGCGGTGGTGAACGTGCTCCTGCGGCCGGTCCCGGGGGAAGACGTGGACACAGTCGGGCAAACGGACGGCCGAGGGCCAGGCGTCGGGGGGGTCGACGCGTCCGCCAGCCCAATAGACCGCGATTTCCCGCTCAGCAAGCCGGCGAAACTGCTCAGCCAGAAAGAGCAGCCCTCGGGGGCCGGTCCACCTCGGGTCCAGAAGGTCGCCCGCGAGGACGAGAAAATCCGCCTCCTGCGACACCGCGGTTTCAAAGACCCGTTCGGCCGCCAGGTAGACGGCCTCGATGAACAGGTCCCGGAGGTGATCGGGAACCTCCGTCACCCCAAATGGCGGCCGCTCAAGATGGAAATCCGCGGCGTGAACGAACCGAAAGGGCCAGTTCGACATGAGACCCCTCCCTGCTGCTAAGGGTCCAACTTGGCGATCTGCCCCGTGCCAGAAGTTGGGTAGTAGACATAGGGCCGCGTAGTTTAGCCCCGATTGATGAATCGTTCTACGGCGGTTCTTCGGTTGGGCGGTACAATATGAGGGCCGTGAGGTAAAGATAGGCGAAACAGAGGGACTGGGGGGCTAGTGGAGCGGGGAGCGTCACGCACCCCTGAGTGCGACCACCGCGTCGCGACAGATATTGCGATCGGGGGCCCTCGGGTCTATTCTGTAAGTCCGCGCACCACGGACTTGCGGGAACGTCGTTGGCCCATTCAGATGCCCGTTGATTGCACAAAAGGAGCGTTTGACCATGCTGAAGCACCCCCCGCAACGTGCCAAGTTCGTGGCCGCCTTCATGCTGGCCTGCGCGTCTCTGGCGGCGACGTGTTGGGCCGGGGAGCGCGAAAAGGCTACTTTGATCGGCAAGGATCTGTCAGCCTTTTCGGGAGAGACGGGCGAGTGGAAGATCGTCGGCGAAGTGAAGCTGGACCCGGCCGATGATCGCCGGTTCGTCACCCCTCCGGGGGCAAACGTGGCCGTCAACGGCCCCGCCGGCCGCACGTGCAACCTGCTGAGCAAGCACCAGCACGGCGACGTGGAGGCCCACATCGAGTTTATGGTTCCCAAGGGCTCCAACTCGGGGGTCTACTTCCAGGGCCGATACGAGGTGCAGATCCTCGACAGTTGGGGCGTGGAGCACCCCAAGTATGGGGATTGCGGCGGGATCTATCAGCGATGGGAGGACGGGCGTGGGTTCGAGGGCCATCCGCCCCGCGTCAACGCGAGCCGCCCGCCGGGCCAGTGGCAGAGCTTCGACTGCATCTTTCGGGCCCCCCGTTTCGACGCCAAGGGGAAGAAGATCGCCAACGCGAAATTCGTCAAGGTCGTGCACAATGGGACGTTGGTCCACGAAAACGTCGAAGTGACCGGCCCAACCCGGGCCGCCGCGTTCCAGGACGAGAAGCCCACGGGCCCGTTGATGTTGCAGGGCGACCACGGTCCGGTGGCGTACCGGAACGTGTGGCTGCGGCCGCTCAAGTCGCAACCGAAGTGAGCCGCGCGACGATGCCGAAGCGGATGGAGCCTGGACCAATCGTGGCGCCCTGCTGGATCGCTATCCGGGCCAGACTCGGCTGGTTGCCGCGAACGATGGGGCAGGATGACGGAGGGATGCCATGAACGACCCCGATCGCAACCGGCAGCGAGAGGATCGCGAGATCCTCGGGGCGCTGGAAAGGCGGATCCGACGATTGACCGTGGCCGTGGTCCTGATGGCCTTGGGGCTGTTCTTGCTCACGGCCGCCGTGCTCGGCGAGCTGGTGAACTACGGGTTCAGCGACATGCCGTTCTTCGCCGCGGTGGGCGTGGGTGCGGCCTTGGTGGGATTCGCATTCGGCTGGTTCGCCGGACGAAGGGCGTGAGACGGTCCCAAAGAACGTCGCGTGCGGCGCAGGAAGGTTGGGGCGTCTTCGCCGCCGTGGTCGCTTCGGCTACTGGTTCTTCGGCGACGCAGGAGCAGGTCGCTGTTCGGCGGTCCGGATCGCTTCCTCCGTGCCGGCGGAGTCGTCCTGAGCGGCTCGCGGGCTCGGCCCGTCGTGCGCCGTGCCGGCGTTGCCGTAAAAGTAGGTCGTCTCCTCGCTGACCAGCCGGGTCCCTAGCGGCTTGCAGTAGACTTCGACCCGGCAGACGTGGTTTCCGGGCGTCCCGGCCTTGGCCTTGATCTGGAACGTGACGTCCTGGCCGGCGGCAAGCGAGGGGATCTTGTCGAACAGCACTTGGCCCGGAGCGGTCTGATGTCGGCCGCCTTTCACTGCCGTCGGCTCGACGCCGTCGGAGAAGTAGGCCACCACCTCCACTTCCGGAGCGCCCTTGGTGCCGCGGTTCTGGACCCGCACCTGGTACGTGGCCTCCGTGCCAATCGGGACCGGTCCGGACGGATCGGTGACGTCCAGCGCCAGATCGGCGATGGCTTCCACCTTGACGGCGACGTCGCCGGAAGCCGTCAGGTCGCCGGCCGCGGAGGCGGCGGCCTCGAATCGGCTCGAGCCCGCCTGGGCCAGGTTGCACGTCACCGCAAACGTCTTGTCCGCCCCGACGTCGAGACGCTCGAGGGTCCAGGTCACGCCTTTCTGGTCCGGCGAGACCTTGCCACCGCCGGTCGAGGAGACGTACTTCACTCCCGGTGGAATCGTCGCCGTTACGGCCACGTTCTTGGCCGGGGCCGTGCCCGGGTTGCTCACGCGAATCTGGTAGGCGACGTCGGTCCCCACGTATTGGAGCTCCGGCGCCTGGAGATCGATTTGGAGGGCGGGCCGATAGACGGCGACCTTCTCGGTCAGATTGGCCTCCACACCCGCGTCGGCGCGGGCGTCGACCTGGATGGTCAGGGTCCCGGACTGTCGGGCAGTCAACTCCACCTCGATGGTTTTCTCCTCGCCGGCCTTCACCGTGCCGAGCTTGTGTGTCGCGGGAACGTTCTCACCCGTGCCGATCGGCACCAGGGAGATCTCTACGTTTTCCGCGTCGCCGGTCCCGGAGTTGGCGATCTGGAGTCGGTAGACCTCGCTCTGACCGCAAAGCACTTCGCGCGGCCCGTCCAACCGCATCTCCAGTTTCGGCTCCTGGACCTCGATCATCGCCTGGGAGCCAATCGGCGTGTAGTCCCATTGGACAGCCAGGTTAAAGGGCTGGCTCTGGCGGGGCAGGATGCGAAGGGTCAGCTTCTCCTCTGCCGCCCCGTCCAGCCGGCCGAGTGCCCACCGGAATCCGGCGTCCCCTGCGCCGGGTGGCGGCGAAGTGACCTCGCCCTTGCTGACCTCGGTCTCCAACACCTCGGTCCACTGGGGAAGGTCGATCATCACGACCAGTTGGTCGGCCGCGACTTGACTGGAATTGCCAATGGTCACCTCGTAGGTCGACGGCTTCCCCACCGTGATCCGTCGCGGCCCGATCGTCTTGACGTCCAGGATCGGGCTCTGACGACTGAAAAGGAGGGTGTCCGTCTCTCGCGGCTCGACGGATCGACTTGGGGTCTTCGCCTGGGGCGACGCCGAGACCACGGGACTCTCACGGCCGGCGTCGGGCTCGTCGACCGGCGAATCGTCGGCATCGGGGCCGCTCAACACGGACTGGCCCTGAGCCGCAAGCTCGGCATCCGGCTGGCTTGCCTCGGCCTCTTCGTCGGGAAGCGTGCCGGCGAGGGTCGGCGTGAGATCCGACGGCTCGTCGGCAGTCGGGGCCGAGATTGGATGGCTGACCGTCGGCCGACTGTCGAGGCGGCGCCCCGGCAGAATCCGCCGAGCGATCGCCGGGGGCTCGGTATCGAACGAGGGCGTTGGGCTCACGGGAGCGTGCGTTGCCGCGGGCGAAGCCGGTTTCGCCTGCGGCGGCGTCACGGTCGATACGGCCTTCCCGCCAGAGGCGGGCGGCGTGATTTCGGGGAAGGCCGACTCGCCGAAGTGCTTCAGCCGCTGGTGCAACCGAGCCGCGCTCGACTCCGCCGAAGCTGCCGAGCTGACCGGGCTCGCAGGCTCCGCCGCGCCGCGGGAACCGGCGGACGTCGCCACTTGCCGCGCTGACTCGGCCGTCGGCCTGGTCTCAGAACGCGAAACAGGGGAGCTGGCCGATGGTTTTGCCGTGTCATCCGCCGGGGTTGCCTTCCCCGCCTCCGTAGGATTCGAGCCGGCGTGCTGTGTGGGGGGGCCGACCGCACTTCCCGCGCGTAGGTCACTGGACGGGCTCGCCACGCGACCCGTGCTGAACTGCCGAGGCACTACGCGGGGATTCGACGTTTGCGGCTGCGGCCTCCGCTCGATCGGAAGCACGCCTTCGAACAGCTTGCGCCCGAACTCATCCAGGCGGTCCACGAGCGTTGTGCCGCTGGGATGCGTCGCCCCGCCGTCCGCCACCACGGTAGCGGAAAACCAAGTCCCGGCCAGGGCCAAACCAGCAAAGACGATGAGTGTCCGACGCATGACAGATTCCCTGCGCGTACCTTCTGAGCAGTTAGGAGATTCCGTCGTCTGGTATCGGTCAGAACGGTTTTGCGGGTTTAGTCGACCTCTCAAGATCTCCGGGTGATTCCGGTCGATGGTGCCTGGGAATGCAGGGAATACTGGAGAAGATGCACAAAAGAAGGGTTCTGCGGCGAGATTGAGCGGCGACAGTCGGCCGGGTGGGGCCCGCCTACGGCTTCTGGCCGTAGTAGCTGCTGAGCACTCGGACGCGATGCACCAGGTAGGCCACGCCCCCGGAAATGCCCAACAGTGCCACGGCGAAGATGACGTGCCGGTCCCAGCGGAGGTCGAGCACGCCCCCCAGGTCGTTCGGGTCCTGAACCCGGCGGAGATAGAAATCGAGCACGTGGGCGCCGTACGAGGCCAGTGACAGCCCGCCCATGAACCAGACGAATCGAACCCGGAACCACAGCCCTGAAGCCACGATTAGAAGCGGATATCCCACGATCAGCGAACTGGCCACCCCGTTGGCCAGGAACAAGACGGTGAACAATAGCGCCGAGTCGAGCGCTCCCCAAATGAAACAGGCCGGCAGTGACCAACGGGGGACCTTAAGGAGTTGCTGGAAGCCCACCGCGGTCGCCGCCCAAACGCCCAAGATGATCAGCATCTTCTCATAGAACCCGGGGGGCAGCGGAGGGCCAAGGGCGTGGTTGGCCACGTGCACGACGAAGAAGAGTCCGAGCACGGCGAGTCGAGCCGCCAGCGCGGGCTCCCGTCGGCTCCACATGAGGATCCGCTGTAACAGGTTGGGCAGCCGGGCGGTCAGGGTCTCGCCTTTGAGAAAGTGCTCCAGATCGTCGGCCAAGGCGGCGGCGGATGCGTAGCGGTCGTCCGGCGATTTCGACAGGCACTTCAGGCAAATCATCTCCAGGGGCCGCGGGACGTTCCGGTTCAGTTGGCGGGGCAAGACCGGTTCACGGGTGAGAACCTGGATCAGAGTCTCCATGGGATTCTCATCGCGAAACGGCGGCCGGCCGGTCAACAGCTCGTACAAGATGGCCCCGAGGCTGTAGACGTCGCTCGCGTGCGTCGCGTCGCCACTGTGCCCGGACGCTTGCTCCGGGGCCATGTAGCTGGCCGTGCCGAGGATCGCCCCGGTCGTCGTCGCCTCCGCCCCCGCGGCAAACACCTTGGCCAGGCCAAAATCGGTCACGTAAGGCTTGTCTTGGGCATCGAGCAGGATGTTCGATGGCTTCAGGTCGCGGTGCACGATCCCTTGGCGGTGCAGATGGTCAACGGCTCGGGCGACCTCGGCGACGAGGCGGACGGCCGTCTCCAGGTCGACCGGTCCTCGAGCGATCCGCTGGGCCAGACTGATGCCATCGACGTACTCCATGGCGAAAAAGTGCCGGCCCTGGAGATGTCCCACCTCGTAAATCTCGACGATGTTCGCATGGCGAAGCCCGGCAGCCGCTTTGGCCTCGGCCCGGAAGCGGCGGACGTGCTCGGGCGATGCCAAGTGGCCGGCAAGGATCATCTTGACGGCCACCGTCCGGTCGAGGCCCTTCTGGCGAGCCCGGTAGACGACGCCCATCCCCCCCCGGCCAATCTCCTCCAACAGCTCGTACGAGCCGAAATCACTGGGCATCTGGATAACCGACGAAGATAACGTGACCGTTGCGTCGAGCTTGGGAGTCTCTTCATGGGCAGGCCGCGTGACGCCGTCCAGCAAGTCCGAGGCAATGCCGTCCAACCCGTCCAGGCAATCCAGCACTCGGGCGAGTTTGGGGTGCTCTCGCAGCAGCTCGTCGCGATTCGGGCGTTCGCCGGCCTGGAGTTGCCGAAGGTACTCGTCCAGCCGCTCAAGCTCCCGTTCGCTCTCCGGCAGGGCGTCGCTCACAGCTCGTCCTCCATGATGTCCCGGAGCTTATCGATCGCCCGCTTCCACAACATCTGGACTGCGGGCCGAGAGCGACCCATCTGTTCCGCCACTTCGCTGAACGGAAGCCGTTGGAGGTTCCGCAGGAGGATGACTTCCTGGTAGTCGGGCGACAGCTTCTCCAGGGCATCCACCAAGCGGAGCTCGTTGTCCCGGCGGAGGAACTCCTGGCTCGGAGTGGCCCCCGGTGCGGCCGGCTCGGGGGCCCCGATCAGCGGACCGCTCGCGGCCGGGTTTCCAAACCGGACCTCTCGGCGGACCTGCCGCTTGGCCGTGCCACGGTAGTGTCGCACGAAGTCGGCTGTGTTGTGCAGGAGGATCTTCCGCAGCCAAGCCAGTAGCTGGCCTTCCGACCCGCCCTGGAAACGGTCGAAGTCGCGATGGGCCTCGAGCAACGTCTGCTGCACGAGATCCGAGGCGTCGACCTTCACTTTCAGCCAGCTCTCCAACTGCGCCCGTGCGGCGAACCCGAGGTAACTGCGCAACATCGCGAACAGCCGTTCGCGGCTCTCCGCGTCCCCCTGCTGGGCACGCCGAATCAAATCGGCGATCTCCGATCGTTCCGCTTCAGCCATCGATGGAACGTACGACGTGTTCTTAGGGTGTCTGTGGGCCGCACCGGTGCACCGACTTCTACCCGAAGCCCCCGGGCACGGCCTCAAAGCCCAGGGCTTCGATCATACGGTAGTCCTCTTCCGGCGGCTGCCCCTTGGTGGTTAGATAGTCGCCGACGAAGATCGAATTGGCCGGATAGAGCCCCAGCGGCTGCAAGCTGCCCAGGTGAATCTCGCGCCCCGCCGCGATGCGGAGCTCGCATTTCGGGTTCGCCAGGCGAAACAGGGCGAGCACCTTAAGACAGTAGCGAGGATTCAGGTTGGGCGCGTGCTCGAGTGCCGTGCCAACGATCGGTATCAGGAAGTTGACGGGAACCGCCTCGACGCCCAACTTGCCCAGCCGCAGGGCCAATTCGGCCACGTCCACGTCCGCTTCGCCCATGCCGACGATCCCGCCGGAGCAGATCTCCAGGCCGGCCTCCCGCACGACGCGAAGCGTGGCCAAACGCTCCTGATACGTGTGGGTCGTGCAGATTCTCGGGTAGAAGCGTTCGCTGGTGTTCAGGTTATGATTGATCCGATCGACGCCACACGCCTTCAGCCGCTGAGCCTGGTTGAGCGTCAACAGGCCCGCCGAGACGCAGATCTTCAGGTGGTGCTCATCGCGCATTCGCGGCACGACCGCGACGATCGTGTCGATCTCCCGATCCGAAGGCCCTCGCCCGGAGACGACGATGCAGTAGGTCCGGGCCCTGCGTTGGGCAGCGACCCGGGCGCCATCGAGGATCCGTTCCGCGTCGACGAGGTCGTATTCCGGGACGTCGGCCCGTGAGACCCGCGACTGGGAGCAGTAGCCGCAGTCTTCGCCGCACCGGCCGCTCTTGGCGTTGATCAGGAAGTTCAGGTGGACCCGATTGCCGAACCAGCGATGGCGCACGCGATAGGCGGCAGCCAACAGTTCGAGCAGTTCGTTGTCGGGCGACCGCAGGATCGCCACGCCCTCCTCGCTCGTCAAACGCTGCCCTTCCAGCACCCGGTCGGCCACGTCATGCCAACGGCTGGTGGTATCCACCGCGCAAACCGGTTGATCAAGATCTGAGCGGTTCATAGGCCGCTGCCTGCATCCTCTCAGGAGTGCCCCGGACCCGACGACGTCGAAGGGCTCGGACCGTTTCACTTCATCCTACCGTAACGGGCACCGCTTTGGAACGTCTGGTCAGTTGCGGGTGGGCCGCTGCCGGCGAACGTGCAAGCACGTGCCGGCTCGCGGGGACTGCGTTGATGCGATCATGCCGCGCGAGGTCCATCCCGTCGATGTCCCGGCAGGGCCCGGTTCAACCGGGCCACGACGGACGAAACCTGTCACACGCGGGAGAGGCACGCGCCTGAAGCGAAATCGCCTTCCGGCTCGTCCTCGGGATTCGCTCCTGCGACGCGTCGCTGTAAACTGTTGCGGCATTTGACGTTGCGTCGCCGCGCTTGATTCGGGCGGCGGTCGGGCTGCCCGTCAGAGCGACACGGCTTGGGACACCTTTCGGAAGCTGGGAATGAGCCGACGGCGCGTGCCTGGTGCGACGCATATCGAGTGCCGCGGGCTCGTCCGCATTGGCCCGCAACCGCACGCGGCTCAAACGTCGGTCCAGAGGCCTTCGGTCTCCAGCACGAAGTCGATCGATTCGACGTGCTTGGTGTCGGCCCCGCCTTGCGATGAGGTCGCCGAGACCCGAGCGAAGTCATTCGCCCAGACGCTCAGGTGGGCGGTGAACAGAGCGGCCGTATGGCCGGATGCTTCCAGGTGGTCGTCGCCCGCCGAGTCGCATAGGTAGGCTCGGTCATATCCGCCCGCACTGGCGTAGGCTTCGACACGCTCGAACGAGACGGCGCGGTGATAGAATCCGTTGCCCCAGGTTTTGGCGTAGTCGGGCGTGGCCACAAACCGGTCGTCTCCGGCCGAGTCGTACAGCTTGGCCAGATCGCTGCCGCCGGCCGTCGCGTAGGCCTCGACGTAGCGGAACGCCACGGCCCGATTGTAGAACCCGGTGCCATACAGCTTGCCCTCGTCGGGCGTGCCCACGAACACGTCGTCGCCGGCCGAGTCGTACAGCCTGGCCAGGTCGTTGCCGCCGGCCGTCGCGTAGGCACA
>Ga0307378_10007696_pt1 | contig 14441 bp, 7 predicted proteins | sample UN1MG_FD_202238 | JGI IMG/M metagenome (GOLD analysis project Ga0307378, IMG submission 202238) | Soil microbial communities from Risofladan, Vaasa, Finland - UN-1 | ecosystem: Environmental > Terrestrial > Soil > Coastal area > Acid sulfate soil | place: Finland: Risofladan, Vaasa | collected...
TGCCCAGCCGGCCAACGATCTGCGGCTCGAAACCCGCCTCGCCGGCGTGAAACTGCGCAACCCCGTGCTGACCGCCTCGGGGACCTGCGGCTACGGGCCCGAATACGCCCACGTGCTGGATTACCGGTGCCTGGGCGGCTTTGTCGGCAAAAGCGTGACACTGAACGAGCGGCCGGGGAACGAGCCGGAGAGGATCGTCGAGGTTCGCGCGGGGCTCTTGAATGCGATCGGCCTGGCCAATGTCGGTCTGCGCCGCTTCATCGACGAGAAGATCCCCTTCATCAGCACCATGCCGACGGTGGTGTTTGCCAACGTCGCCGGCGGCAGCGTGGAGGAGTACGTCGAGGTGGCCGGCACACTCGATGGCTATGACTGCATCACCGGCATCGAGCTCAATGTCTCCTGCCCGAACGTCTCCGACGGGCTGATGTTCGGGACCGACGCGGGACTGCTGCGGCGGCTGGTCGAGGCGGTCCGGCCGGCGGTCAAACGCGGTTGTTTGATCGTCAAGCTCACGCCGAACGTGACGGACATCTCGATGTTGGCCCGGGCGGCGATCGACGGGGGCGCTGACGCGCTCAGCCTGATCAATACCTACTGCGGTCTGGCGATCGACACGAAGACCTGGAAGCCGATGCTGGCGAACGTGACCGGCGGGCTGAGCGGTCCGGCGATCAAGCCGCTGGCGCTGTACAACGTCCACCGCGTTTACCGCGACGTCGCCCGCGCGGCAAACATCCCGATCATCGGCATGGGCGGCATCGAGTGCACGCGTGACGCGATCGAGTTCTTCCTGGCCGGCGCCAGTGCGATTGCCGTCGGCACCGCCCTGTTCATCGACCCGACGATTTCCGTCAAGATCGCCGACGGGCTGTCCGCTTACCTCGCCGAACGCGGGCTGTCGCACGTCTCCGAACTGACTGGCAAGCTGGACCTGCCGGGGTCCTAGAAGCAACCGTCCGCGGATAGGCGTCCGCGCCGGCCCCGTCGATTTGTTCGCCAGCTTCGAGTAAATTACTGAGTTCGAGCGACAACCCTGCGGATGTTCACACGGCCGCCACGCGCGGCGCGGCTGGAGGGAGAACGGTGACGATGACGGCAAGCAAAGACAGCTTCGGAACACGGGTAACGCTGAAAACCAAAGGCGGCGACGTTGACATCTACCACCTCGACGCGTTGGAGAAGGCCGGCGTGGGGGACATCGGCAAGCTGCCCTATTCGATCAAGGTCCTGCTCGAAGCCGTGCTGCGTAACGTGGACGGCTTCAGCGTGCTCGAAGACCACGTGCGCACGCTGGCCGGCTGGAGCGGCGGCGCCGCCGGCGCCGGCGAGATCCCCTACAAACCGGCGCGCGTCATCCTGCAAGACTTCACCGGCGTGCCGGCCCTGGTGGACTTCGCCGCGCTGCGCTCAGCCATGCAGCGACTGGGCGGTGACCCGCAACGGATCAACCCGCAGATCCCGGCGGATCTGATTATCGACCACTCGGTCCAGGTCGATCACTTCGCCCGGCCCGACGCGCTCGACCTCAACGCGAAGCTCGAGTTCCACCGGAACCGCGAGCGCTACGAATTCCTCCGCTGGGGGCAAAACGCGCTCGACGACCTCCGCGTCGTGCCGCCGGCCACCGGCATCATCCATCAGGTCAACCTCGAGTACCTGGCGAAAGTCGTCGTACGCCGCCGATTGAACGGACGCCCCATCGCGTTGCCCGACACGCTGGTCGGCACCGACAGCCATACCACCATGATCAACGGCCTAGGCGTGCTGGGCTGGGGCGTGGGCGGAATCGAGGCCGAGGCCGCCATGCTCGGGCAGCCGATCTACATGCTGATTCCGCAGGTGGTCGGCTTCCGGCTGACCGGCAAGCTGCCCGAAGGGGCGACCGCCACCGACCTCGTGCTCCGCGTTACCGAGATGCTGCGGGCGCACGGGGTGGTCGGGAAGTTCGTCGAGTACTTCGGCGAAGGGTTAGCCGCCATGAGCCTGGCCGACCGCGCCCTCGTCGCCAACATGGCCCCGGAGTACGGCGCCACGATGGGCTTCTTCCCGGTAGACGACCAGACGTTGGCATACCTGCGGCTGACCGGTCGGACCGACCACGAGATCGACCTGGTCGAGCGGTACTGCAAGGAGCAGGGGCTCTTCCGCGCCGTGGACAGCCCCGATCCGCGGTACACCGAAACGCTCGAACTGGACATGAGCACCATCGAGCCGGCTCTGGCCGGTCCCAAGCGGCCGCAGGACCGCATCGCGCTGTCGGCGATGAAGAGCCAGTGGCGCCAGGACCTGAGCACCGTCTTCGGCAAGACCACGTCCGATTCGACTTCAAATGTCGAAAGCTGGGCGAGCGAAGGCGGCCAGATGGCGACTGAAAGGGCTGTGGCCGTCGCCGGCGACTCTGGCCCGGACGGCGTGCCGGTCGAGTACAACGGGGCGAAGTTCAAGCTCCGCCACGGTCACGTGGTCATCGCCGCAATCACAAGCTGCACGAATACCAGCAACCCGTCGGTGATGCTCGCGGCCGGGTTGCTGGCCAAGAAGGCGGCCAAGAAGGGCCTGAAGGTCAAGCCCTGGGTCAAGACCAGCTTGGCGCCCGGGTCACGCGTCGTCACGGATTACCTCGACAAGGCCGGGCTGACGCCGTATCTCGAGAAGCTCGGCTTCCACACGGTCGGCTACGGCTGCACGACCTGCATCGGCAACAGCGGCCCGTTGCCGGATCCCATCCGCCAGGCCGTTCAGGCCGGCGATCTGGTGGCCTGCTCGGTGCTTAGCGGGAATCGCAACTTCGAGGGGCGGGTGAACCCGCACGTTAAGGCGAACTACCTCGCCTCGCCGCCGTTGGTGGTTGCGTATGCCTTGGCCGGCACGACAAACATCGACCTGACCGCCGAGCCGCTGGGCCAAGACACCAACCGTAAAGATGTCTATCTGCGCGACATCTGGCCGACGCAGAAGGAGATCGATGACGCCGCGGCCGAGTTTGTCACGCCGGAAATGTTCACGCAGCGCTACGCGGACGTGTTCGCGGGCAGCGAGGAATGGCGGCAGCTCGGGGCGGGCGGTGGCGAGGTGTACGAATGGCGTAAGGACAGCACCTACATCCAGGAGCCCCCGTTCTTCGTCGATCTTTCGCCCAACGCTCCGCCCATCCAGCCGATCGAAAACGCGCGCTGCTTGGTCATGGTGGGCGACAGCGTTACGACCGACCACATCAGCCCCGCCGGCGCGATCGCGCCGGAATCACCCGCCGGGCGCTACCTGATCGAGCACGGCGTGGAGGTGGCGGAGTTCAACAGCTACGGCTCACGCCGCGGCAACGACCGCGTCATGACGCGCGGGTCGTTCGCCAACGTGCGGCTGCGCAACCTGCTCGCGCCCGGCACCGAGGGCGGAGTAACGATCCACCTGCCGTCCGGTGAGCAGATGAGCATCTACGACGCGGCTATGAAGTACAAAAAGGAAGGCACGCCGCTGGTGGTGCTGGGCGGCAAGGACTACGGCATGGGCAGCTCGCGCGACTGGGCCGCCAAGGGCACACTGTTGCTGGGGATCAAGGCGGTCATCACGGCTAGCTATGAGCGCATCCACCGCACGAACCTGGTTTGCATGGGCGTGCTGCCGCTACAGTTCCAGGACGGGCAAACACGAGAGTCGCTGAGTCTGACCGGGCACGAGGTCTTCGATCTGCCGGACCTGAACGACGACCTCAAGCCGCTTCAGGATTTGCAGGTCGTCGCCACGCATCCGGAGACGAGCAAGAAGACCCAATTCACCGTTCGTTGCCGGGTGGACACGGCGGTCGAGGTGGACTACTACCGCAACGGCGGCGTGCTGCAAACCGTGCTGCGCCGGATGCTCAAGAGCAAGACGTAGCGGCCGGGCTCTGTCCCGGCCGTCTGCCGTATGATGGCGAGTTGAACTCCCACGCCTGGCTAGGGCGTCGGCCGCTACATCGCTCGCGCGGACAACCACAGCGAGGTGTTGCCGATGACGAACGACCCGAAGAAAGCGCTCGCACGTAGCGAAAAGGAGCACGGCGACGGGTGGTGCCACGACCTCAAGCCGCTGGAGCCGCTGGACGTGCTCAAGGCCGGCAGCTTCTCGGAGATGCTGGAGCAGATGTCGCGGACGTCGTTCAGCGGACGGGCGCTCGGCGAAGCCGCCGACGTGCTGCACGAGATGGTGACCGATCCCAAGTGCTTCGTCGTGGGGACGTTCGCCGGGGCGATGACGATCGCCAAGATGGGCCTGCTGCTGACCGAGATGATCGATCAGGGCATGCTCAACGCCGTCATCAGCACCGGGGCCCTGTTGTGCCACGGCGTGATCGAGCAGACCGGCCATACACACTTTCGCCACGACCCGAGTTGGAATGACAAAAAGCTCTATGAGGCCGGCTATGCCCGCGTCTACGACACGCTCGAGCTCGAGAAGAACCTCGACGTGGCCGAGGCTTCCAGCTACGCGGCGCTCCACAGCCTGGCGACCGATACGCCGTTCGGCAGCTTCGAGTTCACTCGTCGGCTAGGTGAGCACCTGCGCAGCAAGCACGAAGGCCGCGGGATTCTCCAATCCGCTGCCGCGAAGGACGTGCCGGTCTACGTGCCCGCGTTCACCGACAGCGAGCTGGGCATCGACATCTACACATACAACCAGCTCGCCCCGCAACGTGGCTGGAAGCCGGTCCGCTTTGATCCGCTGCGCGACATGGAAGACTACTTCCGGCGGGCCAGTGCTGCCGAACGGCTGGGGATCTTCACGATCGGCGGCGGCGTGCCGCGGAACTGGGGGCAGCAGATCGGGCCGCTGGCCGAGATCCTTCATCGCCGGACGGACGGGAGGGTCGGCGGGATGTGTCGTTTTCGCTACGCGGTACGCATCTGTCCCGAGCCGGCACACTGGGGCGGGCTTTCGGGGGCGACATACTCCGAGGGGGTGTCGTGGGGCAAGTTCGTTCCGCCGAGTGAGGGCGGGCGCTTCGCCGAGGTCTACGCCGACGCGACCATCGCCTGGCCGATCCTGATCCGCGGCGTGCTGGAGCGGCTGGGGCGTGTGTAGGCCCGCGCACGGGCGGTCACCTCGGATAATGGTTGCGGGAATAGGCACCCGCCGCTAGCTTCAAACTTGCCATGCAACACCGCAGCCTAATCAACATTCTGAGGAGCCGCTTCGTTAGCGCGGTCGCGAAAGCTGCTGGCGTTGAGGCTGGGGAAATCGACCCGCAGGTGCGGCCGGCGCAGGAGGCGCGGTTTGGGGACTATCAGTGCAACGTCGCCATGTCGTTGGCCAAAACGCTCAAGGCCAAGCCGCGGGAAATCGCTGAGCGGATCGTCGCCGAGCTCGACGTGGCGGATTTGTGTGAGCCGCCGGAGATCGCCGGACCGGGGTTCATAAACGTTCGGCTGACCGACGACGCGCTGTCGCGCCACCTGGGGGAAATTCCGGCGCCGCCGCCGGAATCCGAACCCGGAGCGCGAGCGACGGGGCAAGGGCAGGCGAAGCCGCCCGAGAGCACAGACGCCGCGCGGGCTGAAGCCCGCGGCTCTTCAGCACCAGCCCCGGATCGTCTCGGCATGCCGCCGGTCGAACAGCCGCGGAAGGTCGTCATTGACTACTCCTCGCCCAACATCGCCAAGCAGATGCACGTCGGGCACCTGCGGAGCACCATCATCGGCGACGTGTTCGCGCGCGTGCTCGGCTTCGAGGGGCACGAGATCGTCCGGCAAAACCACGTCGGCGACTGGGGGACACAGTTTGGTCGCGTAATCCTGGGACTCTGGCACATTTGCATGGCACACAAACGCGGTAGACCCGCGTACATCAAGGAAGCGGCAGCCGCTCTCCCCAAAGACCCGAAGGATGAAAGCTCAATTGCGGCGTTCCAGCGATTCAAGAAAGATCATGACGAGGATTACTGGGAGGACGATCTCGGCACACGAGATGACGGCAAACCGGACGGGAAAAAGTACTTCCTTCCTTTTCTCAAGCGCATTCACGGGAGCAGCGGAGTTTCGCTTGAAGAGCTGGAAGAAGCGTACATCCTGGTGGACAAGCTGGCCAGCATCGCCAAGGCGCACGGCGATGATCCGTACGCGGGCATCGCGCAAGATATAACCCGAATGCTCCAGCATATGGAAGAGCAAGAGCATCTTGCTTGGCAGTATTCGAAGAACATCACGCTCGAGCATTGTGACGAGATCTATGGTCGCCTGAATGTGCTGCTGGAAAAGGATGATGTGTGCGGCGAGAGCTTCTACAACGATCGGCTGGCGCCGGCGGTTGTGGAACTGTCGGAGAAGCTGAAGCCAGGATCGGAAGCGACGTCGGGCGACGGCAGCCGGGTCGAACTGCGTGAGGATGACGGCGCCCAGTGCGTGTTTTTCTACGACACGAAGGGCGAGCCGCGCTTCAAGACTCGCGACGGCGATGAGCTGCCGATGATCATCCAGAAGTCCGACGGGGCATACCTGTACGCGACGACGGACCTGGCGGCGATCAAGTATCGCACTCACGATATCGCGTTCCCCAGCGGCGACTGCGGCGCCACGCGGATCATTTATGTCACCGATGCCCGACAGAAGCTGCATTTCGAGATGCTGTTCGCCGTCGCCCGCGCCGCCGGCTGGATCGGCGAGGACGTCGATCTCGAGCACGCCTCGTTCGGAAGCATCCTGGGCGACAACAAGAAGCCGCTGAAGACGCGCGAGGGTGAGAACGTCAAGCTGAGCGAGCTGCTCGACGAGGCGGAGAAGCGGGCGTATGAACTGCTTAAGGAAAGGGATCGAGGGATCAAGGGATCGAGGGATCAAGGGGAAGAAACCGGCACCATCTTGTTCACCGAGGACGAGAAGCGCGAGATTGCCCGGCGGGTGGGGATCGGAGCGGTCAAGTACGCCGATCTGGCGCGCGATCGCAACAGCGACTACGTCTTCAACTGGGACCAGATGCTGGCGCTGCAGGGCAATACGGCGCCGTACATGATGTACGCGTATGCCCGTATCCGTTCGATCTACGGCAAGGCGGCCGAGCGCTTCGGCTCGCCGAGTGTGTACGGCGCGGGCGTGACGCTCGCGCTCGGCGAGCCGGCCGAGCGGGCGTTGGCCCTGCGGCTGGCGCGGTTGCGGGAGACGATCGACGCGGTGGCGGCCGAACTGGCCCCGCACATCCTGTGCAGCTACCTCTACGAGTTGGCGGCGGAGTTCATGCGCTTCTACGAGGCCTGCCCGGTGATCCAGGCGCCGGACGAAGCCACCCGTTTGAGCCGCATGCGCCTGTGCGACCTGACCGCCCGGGCGTTAAGGCTCGGCCTGGGCCTGCTCGGCATCGAAGCCGTGGAGCGTATGTAGAGAGTAGCGTGCCTCCTCGACGCGCCGATTCTGTCATCCTGAGCGCAGCGAAGGATCCGCCCCCAATCCCACGGGAGATTCTGTCATCCTGAGCGCAGCGAAGGATCTGGCCCCAATCCCGCGAGAGTGACGAGATTCTTCGCTTCGCTCAGAATGACCGGCGGCGCATCCGTTCGGCTATCAGAATGACCGGCGGGATGTCCGTCTGGCTACGGCCGCCGGAACTCGCCCCTGGTTTCGCCGGCCTGGATGGTGTTGTTCTCGAGGTCGATGATGAACTCCGGGCCGATGGCCGGGATGTCAAACTGGCCCGTTTCGGGGTTCTCGCTGTAGATGCGGGCGTCCACGCCGTCCCAGCCCAGCACGCGCACGATACACCGCAGCCGATCGAACTCCGCCTGGCGTGCGTGAACCGTGCGGATCACGGACTCCTGCTGATCGCGCAGATACACGTTGCCGGAGGCGATCAGCCACGACAGGCCTAGCCGCGCTCCCACGGCGGAGCCGGTTGCCCGGTCGCCCTCTGCCGGGCTGCTTGCGGCAAGGCCGCATTCGAGCCGGTCGCACTCCATATACGTGTTACGGCTCTTGAGCTGGGCGAGCAGTTCCGGATTGGCGATCACGTCGGGCAGCATCTGCTCGAGGTTGACCATCTCGCGACCGGCGACGTGTCGGAAGACGACCCCGCCCTCGAAAAGCACTTGGTCCTGCGCGTCGGGCCCTTCGTCGCCTACCACGTAGGTCATGCCCTTGTCGCACTTCATGGCGGTCTGGCTCGGGCCGCGCGTCATCAGCGCCGAGGGCAGCCCCAGCGTTTCGCGTGTGTCGTCCTGGTCGCGGGGCAGGCGGCGATCGGTCATCAACAGCGTCGTTTCGCCGACGGTGTGGACGATACGCTGCTTGATCTCGATATCGAGCTCCGGGGCGGCGATGCTGGAATGGACGATCGGCTGCGGGTCGCCCTCTTTGTACGTCTCGCTTTCGACCATGGCGTTGCGGGCCAGCAGGCGGAGCGGCTCCTTGCGCACGCGCTCCTCCTCGTCGCGCTCGCCCGACCCCAGGAAACCCCAGCCTGATTCAGCCTGCGGCTCGCGCCGGCCCAGGAGCACTTGCTGAGCCTGACGTAGGAGCGTTTCCAGCGAAGCCACCGCGGCCGGCCGGCTCGTCGGCGACACTTCCACGTCTTCCAGCAGCAGCGTCAGCGTCTCGGCCCGTAGCCGCTCGTTGCCGCTGGCGGCGGCCACGTTGCCGACGAAGTGCACCGTGTTACGCTGCCCGTCGATGTGAAGAGAATCGTGGCTGGTGACCTCGATTGGCGTGGGCCGCTCGCGGCGCTGCCCGCGCAAGCTGCGCTTGGTGCGGAAAGTCAGTTGCGAGCGGCCGTCCACGTGCACGGTCTGATGCGTACGGTCCAGCTCGACGCGCTCACCCTGGACGGCGTACGGCTCGTAGTACACCAGGGCGTGCTCGGCCGCCGTACCGGTCACGCGCGCCCGGTCCAGCTCGTTGGCGGCGTGGAAGGTCGCGGTGATGTGCCGGCCCCGGGCGGCGACCTTGTTGTCCGCGTCGTCCACGGAAGCCTTGCCCCACACGTCCAGTGTGCGCAGGGCCAGGCGAGCCCTACTTTGTGCCGCTGGACGAGAAGATGGGCTCAGGTCCATCCCACCCTGCGGAGCGTCCAGCCACGGCTCCAGCGTCACCCGCACTTTTTCGCCGGACAAACGCGCGCGCTCGCGTGTGATGACCACGGCCCCGACGGCCTCGAGCTCGCGTGGGTATCGTTCGCCTTCCTCCGTCGTCCCGAACGCGAGCTGCACCTGACCGCACGCCAGTTCCAGATCGCTTCCGGCCAGCCGGACGTCGCCGATCGCCAGGGCGGACGTCAGCAGGGCCTCGAGCGATTCGTCGCCTTCGGCCGGCCGGAAGTACATCTCCAGACGGTGGGCGTCCAACGCTTCGTCGGAAAGCTGCGTGCGCACGTCGCCGACGAATACCGCGGACTTCAGCCGGGCGTAATTGAGCACCTCGTCCGCCGCCGCGGCCTCGCCGCCGGGGTCCAGGTGGAGCTCGCCCCAGTGCGTGCAGCGGATGCCCACCGGACGGCGGTTGGCCTGCTCGTCCGGCCGCGATTCGAGCGACACGTCTCCGATGAGCTTGATCACGTGGTTGGGCCGGTCGATGTAGACGCTGGCCGCCGTCGCCGAGAGATCGTCGCGCATGGCGAAGTCCACCCAGCCGGTTTCAGCGGCGTAGAGCCAGATCTGGCCGGTCTCGTCGTAGTATTCGAGCCGGCCGCAAGTCAGCGAGCCTTCGCCGCGGGTGAGCGTGACGGGTCGGCCAACGGCCTCGAAGCGTCGGCGGGGCTGCTCCGTGTTGGGTGACGTCGAATCCGGCTCCAGTGACAGGCTGCCACTCCAGCGAACGACGAGTCGCTCGCGCTCTTCATCCGCCGGCTGGCTGGCTGGCGCCGTGCTCGTTGAGCGCGAGCGCTCCAACAGGCGTCCGGCCTCGCCGCCCACGTCGAATAGCAGGTGTAGCTCGTCCGCCTCCAACCCGCCGAGGAGCTGATCGCCCCGGAAGTGTTCGGCGACGACGTCCCCGGCCAGGGTGCAGGCATAGGCGGTTCGCTTGCGGGGCTTGCGGCCGGCGCGGTGTTCGGCAACGGGCGGGCGGACGGGCTGGGTTGCGGCATCTGCCGTGCCGGTTGTTGCGTCCTGCGGAGCGCCGCCCAGGCCGCCGAACAGCCCGCCTTCCACATAGAGCGTCAGCTCGCGGCCCTGCCGGACCACCAGCGTTTCGACGCGGTTCTCGGCCTGGTTCCAGACGAGTTTGATTCCCGCACCGGCGATGTCGAACTCGGTGCTGCGGGCGGTGAACGGACCGGCGGTCTTCAATTCGCCGAGCTCCAGGTCGAATTCGAGCTCGTCCATGGCGATAGTGATCAGATCTTCGGGGCGCTCGGTCATCGGCGGGCGTTGGTGGGCGGTTTCGGTGTCGATGACGATGCGGGCGTTGCCGCGCAGCCAGCCCGTCTTCAACCACATTCGCGTCTTCTGCACGCGGTCGACGCTGATCTGGCCCTCGTCGGCGGAAACCAGGGCGACCATGCCGCTGGGCAGCAGCATGGTCAGCTCGGGCTGCTCGACGAAGACTTCGTTCTTCGAGTCGGGGACGGGCTTCCAGTTCTCACAGCGGAAGCGGCCCGTGGGACGGCCGGTCCGCTCGTCGTAGACGGTGTACTCGATCCCTTGCCCGCCGGGGATCTCTGCTTGCCCGACCTGGATGGTTTCGTCGCTTGCCAATCCGGTCTCGTCGGGGAGCTCATCGACGACCGACTGCGAGCGGGCCTCGCTCGCGGCCGGAGCGCGTACGAGCTGCCGGTAGCCGACGAACAGGATCACGAGCACAGCCGTGGTGGAGACGAGCAAGACGATATTGCGGGTCATCGCGATTATTCCTGTGTGCTCAAGTTCGGGACGATGACGAGCCGGCGTAGTTGTCGGTCACATCCTGCCAGCGGCCGGCTTCGCGCAGGAGATACTCGACGGCTTCACGGACGGCGCCGTGGCCGCCGGGCCGCTGCGTCACCAGCCGCGCCGCCGCTTTGACCTCATCCACCGCGTTCGCCACCGCGATCGGGAAGCCGCAGCGTTTCAAGACCGGCAGGTCGAGCAGGTCGTCGCCGATGGCCGCGACGTGCTCCAGCCGCAGGTCCAGCCGCGACAGCAACTGTTGCAGGTCCGCGAGCTTGTCCGTGCTGCCCTGGATCAGGTGGTGGACGTCGAGTTCGCGGGCACGGGCGGCGACCCCTTGCGACGCTTTACCTGTGACAATCACGACCGGACCAACGAGGCGTTGGAACCAGTGCATGGCCAGCCCGTCGTGGATGTGGAAGGCCCGCAGCGGCCGGCCGTCTTCGTCCACAAAGACACGACCGTCCGTGAGCACGCCGTCCACGTCCAGACAGAGGCAGCGGATATCGGCCATCAGCTACACCCTCGCCCATGATCGCGCGCAGCTCGCCTGGCTACGCGTCGCCGGCCGCGTATCATACCCGAAACGAGCCGTGGGACTGAAAATGGAAAAGACACACGAGACGCCGACGCGCTATGACCTCGGCGGATGCACCATCACGCTGGTCAGCGGTGGGAGCCTGAAACTCGACGGCGGGGCCATGTTCGGGATCATCCCCAAGTCGCTCTGGAATCGGCAGACGCCCACCGACGAGCGCAACCGCATCCAGCTCGCCTGCAATTGCCTGCTGGTCGAGTGGGCGCACGAGACCGACCGGCGGGTCATCGTCGAAACCGGCCACGGCCCCAAGTATGGTCGGAAGGAACAAGAGATCTTCGCCATCGATCCGTCCGTGTGGCTGCTGCCGCAGCTCGAGGCGCTCGGTGTGGACCCGGCCACGATCACCGACGTGGTGGTTTCGCACCTGCACTTCGATCACTGCGGCGGGCTGACGTGGGAGCGTGACGGTCGGCCGGTGCCGACTTTTGCGAACGCCACAGTCCACGTACAGCGTCGCGAGTTCGAGGACGCCCGGGCCAACTTCGGCATGATGACACAGACCTATCGCGAGGAGAGCTACGGGCCGATCGACGCGAGCAACGCGTGGAACCTGCTGGACGGCGAAGACACGATTGTCGAGGGCATCCGCCCGCTGCTCACCCCAGGGCACACCGGCGGGCACCACTCGATCATCATCGCGGGGCGCGACCGCTGTGCCGTTTACGGCGGCGACGTAATGCCCACGCGCAATCACCTGGGCCCGCCGTACGGCATGGCCTACGACCTGTTCCCGCTCGAGAACCGCGCGTCAAAAGAGAAGCTGCTGAAGACGGTGGCTGACCGCGACGGGCTACTGGTGATCGACCACGAACCCGACACGCCGATCGTGCGGGTGACGCCGGAAGGGGACTACTACACCCTCACCGACGCAACCTGACCCGAACCGCGACCGCGTAGCGTGGGTCTGGACCCACCTTCGAGCTTGCCGGACATGGCGGCTGCGGGCATTTGGCTTGCCAGGCCTCCAGTCGTTTACCTGGAGGGATACAAGGTGCTGCCGCCCTCAGCGTGCCCACGGAGCGCTGCGCGCACGCCGTCACCGCTCCCGGAAAAATTCGCCTTGCATCTGGCATAGTTCTGTGGTAGATTACAGTTCGGCGATGAGGCAGCAGCCCCGTCGCTGGGGCAATTCTTGGCGTTTTGGGTAGGTAGAGGTTCGGAACAGGCACTGGCACTCATCTCTAACTCAAGGAGGAAGGCGATGGCAACTCGACTAGTCAGCAGCAGGTGTTTTTTGGGGGGGGGTGAGGCCCCGTAGCCTCAGGCTCTGCGTGGCAGCGGTAGCGCTCCCACTGGCCGGAGCCGGTTCGGCCTGGGCGCAGGAGGTTGAGGCACGCAAGGTGCCGGCCTACGGACCGACCCAGGACGACGACAAGCCGGTCTGGGAGACGCATATCGCCGCCGGCCTAAACAGGGTCATGGCCGTGTACCAAGTGGGATACCGGGGCGATCGTGACCACGAGATCGGCTACGCGATCGCGATCGCCGTCGAGCAGGCTCCGCCAGGGGACAACGCGCCGAGCGGCAAGCCGTGGAGGTGGATCGAGGAAGGCTTCGTCGGCGATCCGAACGACCCCAACGGGATCGACAAGCCCTATGACCCAACCGTCGCGTACGACGCGGCAACCGGCAACTTTGTCGTCGCAGGGCAGGGCAGTGGCTCGGAGCACTGCCCGGCGCATCCAGCGCCGATTCTGGCGCGCTACGATCCCGAGCTCGGATGGCTGGACGGGGGCTGGAACTGGATCGTCCTGAACGGTGACCCCAACGATCCCGCCCCGTGCTGCGACAAGCCGTGGCTGGTCGCCGGAGAAATAACGGGTGACCCGCCGGAGCAGGAGTTCTACATCTGTTACACGGGACTGGGCGGCGGAGTCGTGTGTCTACGCTCGACCGACGGGGCGGCCACATGGCGCGGCGACTACGTGACGGTCGGTGGCCACTGGGTGTACGGGGGATTCCCGTGCCCGGCCGTGCATGGCGACGGTTCCGTATATCTGGCCTTCATAGCGAACGCGGGATATCAGTTTGTCCGCGGCCAGGACCCGGACCCCAACACGCCGGAGGATCCCATGACGTGGGACTACCTATACGACTCCAACGACCCCAATGACCATTTGGAGGTTGAGCTGATTGCCAACGATGTCAACGGTTTTCTGCCGCACGTGACCAACCATGGTGCAGTGGAGATGTTCCCCCAGTTTGCGGCGGCCCCCAAGACGGATCCCAATGATCCGGACGTGCTCTACGTGGTGTACCACGACCTGGTCAGCCCGCCCGGCGAGGGGCCTGACCAGGACGTGGACGTGTTCCTGGTCAAGTTGACGCGCGAGCCCTTTTACGGAACCTGGACGGCCGACCCCCGCGTCCGGGTGAACGACGACGAGGTCGAGTGGGTGGCCGACCAATTCCTCCCGGCGCTGACGGTGGATCCACTCGGGCGCATCCACGTCATCTTTTACGATGACCGGTACCACGAGTTCCAGGACGACTCGACCGACCGCCCCAAGTTCGACGTCTATTACGCTTACAGCGACACCGGCGGCGAGGACTTCATCAATTTGAGGCTCTTCCTCGAGCCAGAGCTCCCGCCGGAGGAGGACCCCGCCGTCGATTTCTGGCACGATGTTCACGAGGACTTCGAACTCACGGACTACATCGGCATCACGTACCGCCAAAGCGGGGTGCACACAGACATCTTCACCAGCTACACCGGGACGTACCATACGAACGACCCCGACGAATCGCTGATCTGGTCCAGCCGAATCTTGTGGAGCGCATCACCGTAGCGCGCTCGGCCCCGTGGCAGGGAGACCATTGTGAAGGCATGGGATCGCATATGTGGGCACTCAATCGTGGGCACGGTGTTTCTGCTCGCGATCCTCCCCCGCGCCCCGGCGCAGTGCGAGCTGGGCAAGCTGGTCGCGGACGACGCCGGACCAAGGCGCGCGTTCGGTAAGTCGCCGGCAATCAGCGGCGACGTGGCGATCATCGGCTGGCCCTGGGTCAGTTCAC
>Ga0307378_10007698_pt1 | contig 14441 bp, 18 predicted proteins | sample UN1MG_FD_202238 | JGI IMG/M metagenome (GOLD analysis project Ga0307378, IMG submission 202238) | Soil microbial communities from Risofladan, Vaasa, Finland - UN-1 | ecosystem: Environmental > Terrestrial > Soil > Coastal area > Acid sulfate soil | place: Finland: Risofladan, Vaasa | collected...
AGCGGGCAAGAACAAACTTCATCGCCTCGTCCAGCCGCCGCAGACCGGCGTCTGGCGTGTCGTCGGCCACGGCCTTTTCGGCGAGTTTGATGCCGGTGATGATCGTGCCTTCGTACTTCTTCCACGCATCGTGGAAGGGGCTGAGCTTGTTGATGAACAGGTAGACGAGCGCGCACGCGAGCAGCCAGATCACCGCGAAGCCCGCGCCCGAATTCAGGAAGCCAGAGATGCCCTTGACGATGGAGTCGAACATAGATGCGTCCTTTCTTCATTGGCCTCGGCCGAAGCGGCTGAAGGCCTGCCTGAGGATACCGACGTTCTCACGAGTCACTTCGATGACGTTGCCGAGCCTCTCGCGCCCGTAGGGATTGAAGTCGTCGACCCGGAAGGGACGGCCCTTCTTGGGGTCGCGATGGGCGTTGGCCAGCAGCGCGGCGATCAGGGAGGTATGTGCCCACGACTCGCGACCGTGGCCCTCGGCCATCCACAGAAGCTGCCTCAGGGTGAGCGGCCGGGGGTCGACGCCGACGGCGCCGGCGATGGTCCAGACATCGCGCCAGCAATCGCTTCGTCGATGTCCAAGGCGTCGATCCTGGCTTCCACCGCCTTGACCGCCGCCTCGATCACCCTGGCCTGGGCCGCGACCGCCTTTGCCCGGTCGGTCCGACCCCGCCCGCGGAAAAAATCGATCAGCTCCTCGTAGAACGCCTGCTGCGCGGCCAGCAGCGTGTTGCCGTCGAAGGCGTCGCGGACTTCCTGCTCGGTGACCTTGTTCGCCTCGAACTGTCCGGCCAGCAGGCAGCAGATCACCCCGCCCAGGAGTAGCTCGTCGGTGCCCAGGCGCGTCAGGAGCGGCGGATCGCCAACTTCTGGCTGCAGCAGATCGATGCCCAACACATCACGCACGCGGGCCGCAGTGCCGAGTGTGAGGGAGATGGTCCAGGTGCGGCCGGCTGCATCGTTGAATGTTTTCATTGAACCTCCTTTCCGCCTTCGCTGAAGCTACGGCGGACAAGCTTACGCGGCCTCGAGGCCGTCGGTGATCCACTCGTCGAAGACGGCCAGCTTGGCCGTCACACTCACGGTCACGCCCTCTTCCAGCGGCTCATTGCGGCTGAAGTTGGTAATGGAAAAATCGCCCAGCGGGCCTTCGCTGCCGGTGACAGGTTCGATACCGTCGGCGCTCTTCGCTCCCGTGAGCACCGCCAGGCGAAGCGTGCCGGCGGTGAGAAAGGCGGTCTTGATGGCTTCGAACGCGGTGTCGCCGGGCTTCCACAGCATCTCGAATTCGGCGGTGCATTCCCGCAGCGTTGGGGCCGTCGCCCGCCAGCCCGAGTTGCCCCGCGTTGTAACGTCTGCCTCGCCGGCCTCGAGGTTCAGCGACACATCCCTGACATTATCGACCTCGGTAAGGTCGGCCAGCGCGTCGTCCGCGTCGCCCTGGTAAATCTTGGCGTTCATACCCAGGAGGAACTCGGCGCTGCCATAGCAGCACTCCTGTAGATAAGCCGAAATGCCTTGTAATGCAGCTCATCGACTGATAGAATAGCAACTGCTGCGTCGGCTCAGGTCGTCTTGGATACACAGTAACATACAGGAGGTCCGCATGGCGAATCTTGTTGATCTTGAGGCCCATCTTCGAGCAGCTCTCTCTTCTTTGCGCGGAGAGTGGGTGGGCGGTCGAAGCAAATACGAACCATCTTTTGCTCAAGTGATCGGGGCTAAGCTTGAACAAAAACGATTCTGGGATTGCGTTTGGAACGGGATACGACTTGAACTCAAGATGGGGAACATATGGCTTGATTTGGTTCGATACAGTGAGTACTTTCTCAAGATGGTACCCGAGGCACATATAGAGATAGTCACCTTGTTCATGAAGTATAGCGACAAGCGCATCACAGACATCTATGCTGTCACAACTGATAGACTTCTCGGTGTCTTGAGACTTGATGTAGCTGCTGCTGAGTCGATCCTGCGTCTTAGAGATCAAGTTCCTCGAAGCCTGAACGCTCAGGCCGCTTTGGCCGAAAGCGACGTGCGGAGGATTGCCTCCTTCCACATCAGCAGAGGCATGAGCCTGTGATAATGTGCATATCGCTGCTTTGGAGAGCAGATTGGCAGGTTTAGTTTCAAGTTGCCATAGCACATCTGTCGCAGCTGCCGCAGTTCTTTCTCATGCTAAGAGGCCGGGCATCGATACTTGAGCTTTGCGATCCCGCTGGCTTCCAGCACCGCTAGCGCCGCGCCCCTTCTTCGTCAGTCGTTCAGCGCCGATCACCACCGACCGCTGACGGTGACCATAGGCGAAGAAGATGAACCGCTTGAGCAGCCCGATATGACTGCTCGGCGTTTCGCCGGAGGAACTGAAGACAATGCCTTACTATGTGGTATGACCGCCGTGACGACTGCTTCGTCGGAACCACGTGCCGCTCCGAAGCGCCGGACGTTGAAAAACATTGGACAGGGCATTGACTATTCAGAAGAGAAGCAGGGGATGGCTATGATGGCGCAGCGATGAACTGAAATTGTGGTATACAGTCAGCGGCTTGGGAAATTGACGACGGGAGCGAGGACCTCTGGCAGAAGGCAAGTCAGGTGAAACTATGTAGAACAAGAGTCAAACGTAACGAGCCAACACTTCTTCTGCTCGTTTCGCCCCAGGGGGAAGGATCATCACTTTGTCTGTCTGTTCGTTGAATTCGACCTCGCGTTCCTTGTGAAGCCGGCGCAATAGTTTGTTGAGGTAGCTCCTGCCACTGCATTCGGTCCAAATCAGTAGATCGCTTGCAAGCGTTGGAGCGGTTGCCGATGCAACTAAGACAAGCACTTGCTCACAGAATGACATACGAGGATCCAGCACACGCTTGGTATCTCCCTCTCCCCAAACCAATGGCGTCCGCCGTTCGACGAGCGCATTGACGACTGCTTGAGCTTCTTCTGTTGATGACAGCTGGTGCAGCACGCGGACAAGCTCCCCCATAATCCAGCTAGCAGTGTTCAGAACAGCCACAGAGTCCATGTGGTTTGAGTCCACATCGCCACCGACATGCCCGACGTTCCGATTGTTGCGAAACTCGTAAAGGGCTGGAAGCAGCCGGGGAATCAGTATCTGGAAGCTGCGCGGGACATGCGAACTATTCTCAAGAATCCGGCAAGCACTCACGAAGTCTCTCGGCTTGCTTGGGGATGCGGCATACGAGCCCGAGGCGTATCCAGCAAGAATCGTATAAACAATCTCGCAGAACCTGCCGCCACTCAGCTCTGAAGGCCGCCAACGCCTGTCCATGTAGTTACGTACGATATCCTGGTACTCGGAAACCAGAGGATCACGCAGACAACTTGGGATCTGAGACAACGTCTGCGGAGATACCACGTTGCTCATTCAACACCCAGATGCTCTCGCCCGGAATCAGTCACATAGAATGTCTTGCCGTGTTTCTCTGCCTTGCCCGCAGACACGTTATTCGCAAGGCACTGAGATGGATTACTCAGTTTACTCTGGTGGGCTTTGCGGAGCGCCTCTGTAACGCCCTTTGTTGATAGCTCAGTGTTGCCTTTCCGGTGAAGCCACTCTGCCGTCGCCAAGAAGATGTCAGTCTTATTGCTTGGCTTGACCTTCTTCAGGAATTCCGGCAGCGTCTCCGTGCAGGACAAACCACCATCGCCGCTGTTGTCGTTGCTGTTGTCGTTGCTGTTTTCGTTGCTGTTTTCGTTGCCATTTTCGCTGTTGTCTGTAGTCGTTTCTTCGGCGGCAAACTCCATCAACGATTCGGCGCTCTTAAGGACTTTGTCCATTTGCTGTGCAAGCCATTGCTGTTCGCCTTCACCAGAAAAGCGTACCTGGCCAACCTCAATTTCGATCTTTGCGTCTGCCATGGGTGCCTCCGAGTGTGCTAACCTAACCTGGCTGGAGCCGTGAAAGTCCGAGAGTTTGGATGACGTATGCTCGCGGCGCATAAGTGGCGTGCCCGGCGAGCCGGCAGAAATGGATAGCACCCCTGGATACCCGAACGTAGCTTGAATCCCCTGGCGTGGATACTGACTGCGCGTTTCGGAGTTGGGGTGTCAACCGCTCTGCCTTTCACGAGTCAACTAAAGCTATATTGTAGTCAAAACATCGAATAAAATCAATAGGAATTTCGCCAACAGAGCATCATCGACGATAGCCCCATATGCTTTGCATTCTTTCGGAGTAACGACTTGCCTCAACTGAGAATGCTCGAGCGCCGAGTACTTCAACAGGTCAGCCTTGCTGCACGGCTCCTTCACGCGCGAATACAGTTCTGCGTACTCGGACAGGAAAACTTCCTCGCTGTTCAGCCGCACTTCCGAGCCCGGGTCGGGGCAGCGGAACTCGTTTATGTTTCGCGGCTTGGAATCGCGCATATCGGCCGACATACACGAAATGGATGATCTTCGGAAGCACTAGCAACTCCTTCACTGAGTCAGCCGAACACGCACGGTGCTATGTGTCGCGGCAGCGGCCGCCAACGCCGCCCCCATCAGGATGCCCTTGTCGGGCGACGCACGCTGCGCATCGGCGTCCCAGTAGACCGGCTGATCGGCGAGGAAGACGTCGGTCGTTGATTCCTTGACCACATCGAAGACGCCCGCCGTGTGCAGCGCGCCCAGCTCGTTCGCGGCGATGTCGAGTTTGGCGATCGCCACAGCGTCGCCGCGCACGATCACGTCACCTGCGGTAACCGCCGCTGCGGGCGTGTAGTCGATTGCGCCGCCGTCGTGAACAAACGTTGCAGTTGCCATATGAAACTCCTGTCCAATCGAAAAGAAGAATGTCAGGACGATGAGTGCGCGGCCGCCGAACCCGGCGTTCAGCGGACACGCGTCACTGTGATCAGGCCTCGCCTTTGTTCTTGAGGGCCGCCCGCCAGTCCTGCTCGCGCACACCGAAGTCGATGTAGCCCCTGAATTGGATGCCCAGCGTGTTGAAGTCCGCGTCGGTCTTCTCCACAGTAGGGCGATCCACGCCGTTGAGGAACGCGACCTCGATGGCCGGCAGGCGGTTGGGATCGGCCAGCAGGTACCAGGCCTTGGAAGAATAGCCGGTGAAGCTGGCGTTGGCCAGGTAGGTGGAGCTGACAACATCGAACTTGCCCACGTGGGGGTTGGCCGCAGGCTTGGGCTTGTTGGCGGTGGTCGTCTCGTTGACCTGCATCGCCGTCATCAGCAACTGGGCCGCGACCTTCAGTGCGGTGGGCACGAGCAGGATGCTGGCCGGGATGCCCAGCGGCCGGCCGTTGGGCTTGGTCTGCTCGCCGAACTTCACCTCAGCAGCGGTCAGCCCGTCGATGGACAGTGCGCTGTCGGCGCCGTCGATGTAGTTCTTATGGGCAGCCGAGAAGAAGTTCTCGCCGTCGGACTGCTGAGGATTGCTCAGCAGCAGGCTCCACACCGCATCGGCGATCGCCTCTGCGGCGCCCATCCCGATCTGGCGGGGGATGTCGGTGAAGGCGCCCATATCGTCGTTGATGATCATCTGCCGCGTGAGCGCAAACATGATCCCGTGCGTGGCCGCCTTCTGGCCGTACTTCTGCTCGTCGAGCTTGCCGTGCTTCAGCTCGCCGTCGGGGCCGACCTGCTCGAACTTGAATGATCCGGTCATCCGATAGCGGCTGTGCTCCTTGAAGTCGTTGACGCTGGCGATGCGGCAGACGCGCCGCCAGGCGTCCTCGATGTAGTTGTAGCCCTCGAGGAGCATCTTGTTGGCGATGTTGCTCAGGATGCCCGGCAGGCTGGTCGTGGAGAACGCGGCCTGCAGCCAGCCGGTGGCATCGCGGCGGAATCGGGGGAGCTGTCGGCCGCAGGCCAGCTCGCAGAACTCCTGGATGCCGACGCCGCGCAGCTTGTCGGCGGCTTCGAGCACCGGCTCCTGGTAGGCCGCCTCGATCTTGGGCATCGGCATCCCCGACGCCATCAGCGGCACGGCCATCGTACTCCCCGCCACGTGCGACTGGCTTGCGAGGCCGCGCAAGCCTGTGCGGAAGTTGCTTGACATTGTGAACCGGTGTGTCGTATAATCAGGGGCGTCCGGCGAAGCGGAAGCGGGCTCTGCTGGAGAGCAACCCGCCGAGGAATAGCCGGGCCGGGAAGACGGATTGCCGTCCGGGGGGTCTTTGGGCTCCCCCACCCGCTTAAGTTCTGGTGATGGCAACCGGATTCCCGACATGCCTTCTAAACTCCGGGGTCTGGGGCAGAGCCCCAGTCGGGCCGAAGGCCCGAGAGAAAAAGGCCCCAAACTGACGTGACCTTTTAATGTGCACTGTAGGCATCGTGGCTTACGGTGTGTCCAAGAGATTCCGGCCTATACAGTCATCGTATTCATGATGATTGTCCAGACAAAGAGGGCTGGAGAGATATTCACAGATGGATAGTATATGATGACAACTGACCTACAGAATGAGGAGTGGTCTGCACAATTAGCAGACTTTGGCCGATATCTTGCCGATATCGGCTATAGGGACATCTTCTACAGTTTTCCCCAAATGCCATATCGTTATCAGGAGATAGATACCTTTTTGGCAAGAGCTAGAAGCTTGCTTCCGAGAGACCTGCGAATCGCCGTACGACTCTTGGCGCTCGGTGAAGCCGTCGGTATTTCAGAAGTGGACCAGAGCGGCCTTGGTCGACTCGTGCCCGCCTTGCTTGGAACTGACATCATAGAGCGGAATTCGTCTGCCCGAACGTATCGCGTGAAGGGAGTAAAGCTGGTTGCTTTGGATGGATTGTTGCTATTGATTTCCGCTCCAACGCATGGCAAGCCGTTAGGTGCCTACTTCGGAGATGATTCGATCAAGTTAACCCGACATCTTATTGGCGAATCAAATCAGCAGGCATTGGACTGTTGCTGTGGGAGCGGGATTCAGTCGCTGTATTTGGCTAGCCGCGGGCTTTATGTTACCGGTGTGGATATTCAGGAGCTGCCTGTCAGACTGGCAAGGCTTAACAGTGTTATTAACCGCTTACAGGATCGACTGCAATTCATCTGTGGAGATATACACCAGTTAGACATTTATGAGCCTTACGATGTCGTAGTCTCGAATCCTCCGCTGCCTCCAATTCCGCAAGAGATACCGTATGACACTGTTGGCGATGGTGGCGAATACGGGTGGAACGTTACAGAGTCCGTTCTCCGAAGAATTGCGTTGACACCGAATCCGACCACAAGGGGAGTTATTATTGGTTTATGTTTGGGTACAGCGGAGACTCCAGAGGTCGTGCCTTGGTTGGACCGAACAGCAAAGAACATGGGGCTTTCGGCGGCGGTGTTCCTTGGGGGCAGATACCCAATTTCAGCGCTCACTGAAGCCACGGCTCTCAGTTCGTGGTTCACCTCTGGAGGTTACCTTGGCAACAGTATGGATGATATGATGGAGATGATATGGAAACGTGGTGCAGAATATGCCTACCCGTTTGTGCTAAAGGTGGCTAAGGGTAGCGCGGCCAAGGGTCTGACGGCTGTGGTTCCCTTGTATCGACAGTTTAAGATCACGGGAATGTGGTATGTGAGTTGATGGCGCATTTTGGAACGTGCGGTTTAGTGAAGGTCTCCCTTCTCGAACGATGGCGAATAAAGACGGATGACGGAGTGAACCGATGAGAAGCGCATGGTTTTCTGTGGGCTTAGTTCTGGCGGCCATTACGGCCTCCGCTGGGACACAAGAATTGCCCGCCGAACTGATGGAGACAATACATTGCCGGGATCGGCTTCTCAGGTCATCGATCACTGTAGAACTTAAATTACGGCGATCATTAGTTCGAGAGACGATTGGTGAGGGAAGGGCGATGACGTCGGAGGAACTCGAGGCTCCTCATTCGGTAATCGACTTTGCTGCTGATGCGTCTATGGAGCGAATCTTCCATGGCGAAATGGAAGTTTCCGATGGGGAGCCTGCGCAAGTATTTCTGCGTTCCGGCAAACGCTCTGTCTTCTACCGGGCAGATCGAAACGTCGCCACCATCTATGGCAGCCGAGCAGACGGAGGCCCGCTACTGATCTTAATCGGAGGAACACTCTCGGGTACGCCAGGCAAGGTGTTGTCAAGAGAGCGTCCGGCGCTGGAGAAGATACTGCCGATCGACTCGAATGTTCCTATTCGACGAAGGGAAAAGACGTTGGACGGGAAACCATCTGTGTGCTTTTCTTATCCCTTGACCGGTGATTCAGCGCATACGGTGGAACTGACCGTGCTTCTGGATAAAAACTGCTGCGCCTTGGGCGAATGGACAATCTACGATCGGCAGGCCCGCCCCCTCCAGCGACTCAAAGCGACGGACCACCTCTTGCAGCAAACGGCGATAGGCGATCCGATATGGCTACCGCGCATGACACAGCAGGAGCATCATCGCTACGAAGGGGCTCTCACACATATTGTCCGAACGGAGATGATATTGGAATCGGTAACGCCAGCTTTACATGACGTCCAGGAGACACTTGATTTTGCTTCTCCATCTGATGCAATTGTGGTGGATACAGCACTTAAGATGCGTCTACCGAGTGTAGTCGACTTGGATTTCGATCTGGATGAGATACTAGTGAAGGAGATTCAATGGTTCTCGCAGCCTTGGCAGGAACCGATTCAGCCAGTTGAGATAAAGGAGTTACCCAAGAAGCCTGCAGAGAATTCAGGATATTGTCATACCGGTGCCCGACAGGAAAAGCCATTGGTCCCGAGGAAACGTTCTATCCGCCGCCTTGGGTGTGTTGTTGATAACGATTGTCGTGCTGGCTCTAGCGTGTCGGCACTGCTCAAGAATCAGCATAGGTAGCTGTAACAAGGATAGGCCAAAACAATGAGAAGAGTATTTATTGCCTGTGAAATGATATTATTGCTGGTCGGTTGCAATGATCGCGAGAAAGCCAAGATGCCAGACCTAACATCGCAAGCCGGACAGTTGGTGCATGAACTGGCCACCGACAACACCGCCTCTGTACGACGGCGATTCTCCCCTGTGATGAGCCAGAGCCTCTCGGATGAGCAACTTCGTCAGGCATGGTTAGACTTGGTAGGCCAGATCGGTACACTAGAAGAGATAGCGACTGTCCGTGAGACAATGGAGGGTGGTTGCCAGGTTGTGTATGTTACTGGCCGCTTCACTAAAGGCGACATGGACATAAAGGTAGCCTTCGACCAGAACGGGCAAGTGGCTGGCCTGTTCTTCGTGCCCGTTGCGCCATGGAAACCACCTGACTATGCAAATCGACAACAATTCGATGAACGGTTGGTATCGGTGACGACCGGCAAGTTCAGTCTCCCCGGCACGCTCACGGTGCCAAAGGTGGGGGGGAACTGGCCAGCGGTAGTCCTTGTGCATGGGACAGGTCCTCATGACCAGGACGTGACAATTGGTCCAAACAAACCTTTTAAGGACATCGCTTGGGGTTTGGCTACACGAGGGATAGTAGTCTTGCGGTATGATAAGCGTACGTTCAGATACGGTTCTAAACCTGCCACAGACCCCTTAGAATTGACTGTAAAGCAGGAGACCATTGAAGATGCCATCTCTGCACTTCGCCTCCTAGTGCGAACCGATGGAGTGGACCCGACTCGTGTGTATATCCTGGGACACAGTCTCGGCGGAATGTTGGCCCCACGTATTGCAGCAGCGGCTAACCCAAAGCCATCAGGGCTTATCATTCTCGCGGGAAACGCTCGGCCGCTGGAAACTTCATTGCTGGAGCAGTTAATCTATCTGGCAGAACGGGATGGACACGTAGACGACAACGAGCAGCGCCTCATCGACTCAGCCCGTCGCATTCGAGAACGCCTCAGCAGTCCAGACTTCCAACCCACAGAAACCGTAGACATCTTAGGCTGCAAGTTACCTGGTGGGTATCTTCTGGATCTTCACCGATATGATCCAATAGCCGCCGCGAAAAAGCTCAGGATGCCAATGTTGATTCTACGAGGTAAACGTGATTACCAAGTTTCAAGTAGAGATGAGCAAATGTGGCGTGAAGGGCTCCGAAACGTTCCAGAGGTTGAGTTCCGAACCTACGAGCATCTGAACCACTTTTTCATGAAAGGAGAGGGTATGCCCGGCCCGGAAGAGTATTTTCAGGAAGGCCATGTGTCTGCGAAAGTGATTGATGATCTGGACGAATGGATGCTAAAACGCTCCGCAAGGGAATTGCGACTCGACAAATAACGTATACGTTTGTTGGAAACAGTTCTGTAAAGAATGTTTAGGTGGCACTCATGAACCATGTACTAAAGATAATGTTCGGAATATCAAATCTGAGCTTTGCGGTCTTGATGATCCTCTTGAGCATCCCGCTCTATCGAGGCGATGTCAAGATGAATCGGCTTTACGGGGCCAGATTCAAGAAGTCATTCGATTCAGAAGAAAACTGGTACAAGATCAACCGGTATGCTGCAAAGCAGGTAATCGTATGGTCAATCCCCTTATTCTTGGCAGGGATTGCGGCCTGTTTTGTGGATTTCGTTACTAATGGCAATGTCAAAACAGGCTTGGTTATAGCTTTCGCTTCTGCTCCACTAATCGTCGTAATCCCCGCGGTGATAACTTATTTGTATGCGCAGCGATTATGAAGACATGCCTGAGGCACGGTACCAGTGGTGTCGATTCCTGGCTTGGCCTGGCTGTCCTGAAGGCAAAGCAACATCTTTTCTGTAAATTGCCGGCCGCTTGAGGGCGGGTCAGTCGTCCTCCTGGGCCTTGGGATCGATCGACAGATACACCTTGCCGGTCTCCCAGTCTTGGCTGATTTCCATCAGCACGGCGCTGACCAGTCTGCATGTCTATCTCTTTGCCTCGTCGACCTGCAACGACTGCATGGCGATCAAACAGAAACTTCTGCCGCAGATCAGAAAACGATACGGCGATTCGATCCGCGTGGAACTGTATAGGCCCGGATCTCTTGGACACACCGTAAGCCACAGTGACCACGGTGCTCATCAAAAACTTCGGTCACATCGGGGGCCTCTTGTTTCGGGCCTTCGGCCCGCTGGGGCTCTGCCCCAGCCGCCGACGCGCCAAAGCCGCTACCCGCCTGCAGAAGCCTTGCGGCGGCCAGGTGGTGGCGACGGCACGACTCCGGAGTTTGCAAGGCATGTCCGGAATCCGCTTGCCATCACCAGAGGTTAAGAGGGTGGGGGAGACCGAAGACCCCCCCGGACGGCAATCCGTCTGCCCCAGTGCGGCTATCCCCGGACGGATTGCTCTCCAGCAGAGCCCGCTTCCGCTTCACCGGACGCCATACAATCTATCGCTTTCCAGTTGTCGTGTCAAGCAACTTCCATGGCGGCCAACTTGGCCTGGCAGGCCAAGCATACTTGGTGCAGTGTCTAGCCCGCATTTTTCACGCGTCGCCAGCGGCCACCCAAAACGCCTTCTGCGGTCCGTCTTACCACAAGGATGATGGTTTTGTGACAGGCATTTTTCGATAGTTCAGAACATCAAGGAATGCCCCCAATTGCCAGTTGCGAGCAAATGAGCTCAGCGACCGTGAAAAATGCGGGCTAGTGGCCGTGGCGTTGGATGAGCCACTGCGTGTTATACGTCTGGATCCACGCGCCGATTTTTTCGCGAGCGTCCTGAAGACTGTAGAAATGCTCAATCCACAGGCACTCCCATTTCAGCGTCCGAAAGAAGCGCTCGATGACGCCGTTGGTCTCGGGCTCGTGCGCAAAGGCCGGGCTGTTGGCCAGGCCCAGATACTTCAGTTCCTTCTTGAAGTCGTTGGCTGCATACTGTGGGCCCCGGTCGTGCCGGATGGCCACGCCGCCGCCCACGCCCTTGCCCACTGCTCCACGGACCTTCCGCACGGCCGCTTGAGCCGCTTCGCTACCAAGTTGGCTCCAACGCCGCCCGGCGGTCGCCATCGCCTACGTCAACCACGTGAAAGCCGAGCACCTCGTCGGAGTAATGGTCGATCACCGCAAACAGCCAATACAGGCTGCCGTCGGCCGTGCCGAACATCGTCGCATCCGTGCTCTGCCCCCAGTTGGCGTCGATGAGGCAGCGGTCGATGTGCAGTTCGGCTCCATCCTCGCGGCGGTAAGCCCGCCCCAACCGCTCGGCGACGAGCTGCTCCAGGCCGTGGTAGATCTGCCCCTCGAGCCCGGCTCCAGGCTTGGCCCGGGCCAGGTGCCGTAGTCGACCACGTAGCCGGTGAAGTTGTCCTCCCACGCACAGAGCATCCAGAAGAGAACCTTCTGCTGGATATCGATGAACATCGTGAGATAGCTGCAGTTGATCGGCACGCCCCCGCGCCGGTAGCTGTTAAGCTTGGCGGCGATCTGGTCGGCGGTGAGCATCTCGTCGCCTTCCTCCTCGAGGATTGGCTCGTTCTGATATTCGGCGAAGAAGGCCGCCTCGTCGCGGAAGCGGAGGTTCATCGCGTGCTGGATAGCCGACAGCTCGTCGTCATTGAACCGCTCCCCCCACGCGACGCGGGCGCCCCTGTCCATCGCCTTCTGGTGTTTGCGGTAGAACTTAGTGGCCTCCGAACCGTCACCGTCGTTGCGAAGCGAGTCGGCCCGCAACTCGGCATACTCCGCCCACCGCTTCTTGTTCTTGGGGAAGGCATAAACCATCTTGGTGCGCTCGCCCTGCCATTCAGGGTGCTTCTTGCGGTCGAGGATGCTGTCGGCCATGTCGCCCGGGCGGATCACCGTGCAGGCCATCAGTCCGGCGATCTTCTTGCCCGGCCCGGCCATCCCCAGCACATCACCGGCGAGGATCGCCTCGCGGCGCTGACTCTGCGATGGTGACCATGCTGATTCGGTCGTCTGCGGGTCCTCGACCATCACCAGTTGCGGCCGCACGACCTGCCCATCCGGGCGAGCGTGGTTCTGGCCGCGGATATCCGATCCTTTCATACCACTCGATGAGATCACCGCACCACTGATCTTGCTGCCCTCGATGGTCGGCAGCACGATCTTGTCCGCCGCCCACTCGATGTAGGTCGGCTGGCCATCGTACTTCTGGCCCTTCTGCCGGTTGCTGATGCGCCCCAGGCATTTGATGGGGTAGCAGACTTCCGGAAAATCGTCATGCAGCAGTTGGTTCGTCTCCAGCCAGACCTTGATGTTTTCCAGCAGGTCGCGTGCACGCTCGGCACTCGCCGCGATGAGGCACACGAAGGGCGCGGAACCGATCAGTGCCGACCAGATCACGGCCGCCTGGCACATTACCGTCTTCCCCGAGCCGCGCGGCATCGCCATCGCAAACAGCCCGCCGCTTCGCACGGCACGCTCGATCTTGTCGATGACGCGCAGGTGATCCGGCGACCACGCGAAGTAGAATACCTCCGAAAAGTACGTCTCGCAGAAGAAGCGGAACGAATCCTCAGCCGCGGCCCGCCGTTTCGGGTCGACGACCTCCGGTATCTCACCGATGTCCTGCGCGCTGCGAACCATCTCGGCGTTGCGTTCAGCCTGCCGCTGCTTGATCTCATCGTAGCTGAGCGGATCGTCCTTGGGCTTGAGGTATTCCTGCGTGAGCCACGCGGCATACCGGAACAAGTCGACAGTCTTGGCGTCGCCGATGGTGTAGCCGGCGCGGTTGCGATGACGGCGTAGTTGCCGCTCGCTGATGACCTCGCCGAACTTCGTGGAATTCAGCAACCGAGCCAGCACTGCCGGCCGCAGCTTGCGCGGATTAATCGGTTCCATGAGCCAACTCCCGGACAAGAAACGCGGTGTATTCCAGCAGGTTGATGGTGCCGTCGGCGGCGATAAGGTCGCCACGTTCGGCAATCTCGCGAACCTGCTCCTCGGTTATCCGCCGGCCGTAGGCGGATGCCAGCACGCGGGCGGTTTCGGCGACCGTCAGGGCGGTGATCTTCAGGGTTTTCTGCGGCGTTTCCATGGGTCTCCCGGCAGGGCGAAAAAAAGTCGTAAGTTCTTGGAATTAAAGCAGTTATTCGCTTGACTTCTGCTCGTTTTCATGGCGTAATGTCAGTGTAAGTTGTTGGTAGGCAACAACTTAGAACACACAGAAAGGAGACGGACATGAAGGTAACAAAGATCGAGATCGCAGGCGCCGTGATGAACAGCACAGGACTGCCCAGGGCGATGGCGGAATTGACCCGCCAAAGCGAAGCCACCATCCTCGCGGCCATCCACCTGCCGACGGACAAGACGGAAAACCTGGCAATCAGCACCAACGACTGGCCGACGCGGCTCGACCACACGCGAAAGCTCGCGAGGATGCTGGACGGCAACCTTGACAACGTAGACCTCCTTGCGGATGTCATCCAGGGGATGATCGAAACCAGCGAGGCGTAACAAACCACGGCACGGGGCCGGCAACCGCGCCGGCCCCATAGAAAGGAGCACACGATGAAGGCAGTAGAACAGGAACTCAGGAACATCGAGAAGGCGGTCGCGAAGGCACGCGAGGCGATGGAAGCCGAAGCGTACAACTCCAGGGACGTATTCACCGAGGCCGATCTC
>Ga0307378_10007699_pt1 | contig 14439 bp, 11 predicted proteins | sample UN1MG_FD_202238 | JGI IMG/M metagenome (GOLD analysis project Ga0307378, IMG submission 202238) | Soil microbial communities from Risofladan, Vaasa, Finland - UN-1 | ecosystem: Environmental > Terrestrial > Soil > Coastal area > Acid sulfate soil | place: Finland: Risofladan, Vaasa | collected...
CGACGCAATATTGATAAAGATTTCATCCTTTTTGCCGTCAATGAGATAGGATATTCATCACCCTGTGGATATCCCTCCTGCCTAATTCCATTTCATCTTTGGAAATCTGAGCGGCCCGACCCAGCTCGTTTGAGTTTCTTTCCCAATATTTTCGAAAATCTTCGGATAAGAAGACTATTCCACTGCCGATATAGCTAACCTGTTTCTTTCATTAAAAGGGAAAACGTCTTGAAGGGGAATTAGATTGCCCGAGCGTTGGGCAGCTTCCTGGGCAAATCTGATCTAGAGGGCAAGAAATCCTGTTCTCTGGGAATTTTAACGCGTGCGGCGGCGCGCCGGCGGGCTTTGCCGGGGCCTTTACAGCCCTTTACTCATGGCGTTGAGGAAATCAGAGTTGGTCTTGACCTTGCCGAGCTTCTCGACCAGGAGCTCCATGGCCTCGACCTCGCTGAGCTGGCTGAGGACCTTCCGCAGGATCCAGATACGGTTGAGGTCGTTCTCCTCAATCAGGAGCTCTTCTTTCCGTGTCCCCGAACGGTTTATGTCGATGGCCGGGAACAGCCGCTTGTCGACCAGCCGTCTGTCCAGGTTGATCTCCATGTTCCCGGTGCCCTTGAACTCCTCGAAAATGACATCGTCCATGCGGCTTCCGGTGTCGACCAGGGCCGTCGCCATGATGGTCAGGCTGCCGCCCTCCTCGATCTTCCGGGCAGAGCCGAAGAACTTCTTGGGCTTGTTCAGGGCGTTGGCATCGATGCCTCCGCTCAGAACTTTCCCCGAGGGTGGGATGATGGCGTTGTGGGCCCTAGCCAGCCGGGTCACGCTGTCGAGCAGGATGGCCACATCGCGCTTGATCTCGACCAGCCGCTTGGCTTTTTCAAGGACGATGTTGGCCACCTGGGCGTTCCGGGCGGGCGGCTCGTCAAAGGTGGAGGCGACCACCTCCCCGTTAACGGTCCTCTGGAAATCCGTGACCTCCTCCGGCCGCTCGGCGACCAGGAGGACGATCACGAAGACCTCGGGATGGTTCTTTTCGATGGACTTGGCGATGGTCTTGAGGAGGGTCGTTTTTCCCGCCCGCGGCGGGGAGACGATCAGACCTCGCTGTCCCTTGCCGATGGGCGTCAGGAGGTCCATGATCCGGGCGTTCATATTCTTCTGATTTCCATCCTCGAGGTTGAACTTCTCGAAAGGATAAAGCGGAGTCAGGCGCTCGAAGTGGACATTCCGCCGCATCTCCTGGATGATGTCGGGTTGGGTGAAATTGATGGCCTCTATCTTGATCAGGGCAAAGTATTTCTCGCCGTTCTTGGGGGGGCGGACGATCCCGCTGACCGTGTCCCCGGTCCGGAGCTGGAATTTCCGGATCTGGGAAGGGGATACGTAGATATCGTCCTGGCTGGGAAGATAGCTGAAATCCGGGGCCCTCAGGAAGCCGAAACCGTCCTCCAGCGTCTCGAGGACGCCTTCCGAGAACAGCAGGCCGCTCTTCTTGGCCTGGGCTTCGAGGACCTTGAAGATCAGGTTGTGCTTGCGGGCGTCCTCGATCTCCTCCTCTTCGACGCCGGCCAGGCCGGCGATCTTGACGATCTCCTTCATCTCTTTTTCTTCAAGTTCGACGAGGCTGTACTCTTTCATCGTTGACATCTCCTCAAGAATTGAATTCAGACCCTCAGGTAAATTATCGTTCTGCGACCTCAGTGGGTGAGTGGAGGCTCGGTCGGGCCTTCCCCCTCCCCTCCCCCCGGGGAAAGCTCCGCGGCGGCGGCCGCCTTCTCCTGGGGTGGTTTTTCGGGGAGATCCTTGGTCAGGGCTATTTTCAGGACTTCATCCATGTGCTCAACCAGATGGATTTTTATCTCCTGCTTGATGACCTTGGGCAGATCTTTGAGCTCCGCTTTGTTGTCGAGCGGTAGGATGGCTTCCCGGATTCCCTCGCGATGGGCCGCCAGGAGCTTCTCCTTGATCCCGCCTACGGGAAGGACCTTCCCCTTGAGCGTGATCTCTCCGGTCATGGCCACCTTCCGGTTGACCGGAATGTCGGTCAGGAGCGAAATGATCGATGTGGCGATTGTGATCCCCGCCGAGGGACCTTCCTTCGGGGTGGCCCCCTCCGGGACATGGATGTGGATGTCGAAGTTCTTGTGCAGGTCCTTGGCGATGTTCATCTCGAAGATCTTCCCCCGGACATAGCTGAAAGCGGCCTGAGCGGACTCCTGCATGATCTCGCCGAGTTGGCCCGTCAGGGTGAAACTGCCCTTGCCGTGGACCTTGGTTGCCTCGAAAGTCAACAGCTCACCCCCGAACTCGGTCCAGGCCATGCCGATGGCCCCCCCGATTTCGGGCTTCTTATCGATCCCGGAGCGTCTGAACTTGGCGATGCCCAGGTAGGACTCGAGGTTCTTGGGCGTCACCCGCTCGCCATGGGTCTTGCCTTTCTGGACGACCCGCTTGACCAGTTTCCGGCAGATCGAGGTGATCTCCCGCTCCAGGTTCCTGACACCGGCCTCCCGCGTATACTCGCGGATGATCTTCTGCATGGCCGGGTCAGTGATCTTGAGGTTCCCGGATTTGAGGCCGTGGGCTTTTATCTGCTTCGGCAGCAAGAATCTCTTGGCGATCTGGAGCTTCTCGTCCTCGGTGTAGCCGGGAAGGCGGATGACCTCCATCCGGTCGATGAGCGGCCGCGGGATGGGGTCGAGCATGTTGGCCGTAACGATGAAAATCACCTGGGATAGGTCGAAATCGGTATCGATATAGTGGTCCAGAAATGTGCCATTTTGTTCAGGATCAAGAACTTCCATCAGAGCCGAGGCGGGATCGCCACGAAAATCCATGCTCATCTTGTCGACCTCATCGAGCAGGAATACGGGGTTCTTGGTGCCCGCCCGCTTGATCATCTGGATGATCCGTCCGGGGTAGGCGCCGATATAGGTCCGGCGATGGCCGCGGATCTCCGCTTCATCCCGGATTCCCCCCAGGGAAAGGCGCACGAATTTCCTTCCTGTTGCCCGGGCCACCGATTTCCCGAGGGAGCTTTTCCCGACGCCCGGCGGGCCGATCAGGCCCAGGATGACCCCTTTTGGGTTCTTGACGAGCTGGCGGATAGAGAGAAACTCGAGGATCCTCTCCTTGACTTTCTCGAGCCCGTAATGATCCTCGTCCAGAACCCGCTGGGCCTCTTTGAGACTCCGCTTTTCGCGAGATTTCTTGTTCCAGGGTATGGATATCAGCCAGTCGAGGTAGTTCCGGCAGACGGTCGCTTCGGCGGACATCGGAGGCATGGTTTCGAGCCGCTCGATCTCTTTGAGGGCTTTCTCTTGAGCGTCCGGAGGCATACCGGCCTTTTTGACCTTCTGCTTGAGCTCCTCGATCTCGTTCGGCTGGTCCTCTTTGCGGGGACCGTAGCCCGCCCCGGGGGGGAAGACATTCGGTTTGGCGTCCCTGCCCACCGTTTTCTGACGTTCGGACCTCGGCCCTTCCCGGCGGAGTTTGGAATGGATCTTGAGGATCTCGTTCTCAAGCAGATAGTTCAGCCGGCGCGTCCTCTCCAGCGTGTTGATCGTCTCCAGGAGGTTCTGTTTCTCTTCCAAAGGAAGATAGAGATGGGAGGCAATGATATCGGTGATCCTCTCGGGTGTCGTGTCCCGCAGAGCCGGGATGATGGATTCGATGTTGGCGTTCTGGTTGAGCTTGAGGTAGTCCTCGAAAAGTGCCAGAACCCTCTTCAAAAGCTCTTTGATCTCAGGACTGTGCTCCTCGATCTCCCTGATGACCTTGGCCAGGACCTGATAGTAGGGGTAAGTGCTCAGGTACTCAATGACCCGGGCCCTTTTCTTGGCCTCGACGATGACCTTGACGTTTTTCTCGTCCGATTTGACGATTCGGATGATCTTGGCCGTCACTCCCAGGGAATAGATATCCTTGGGTTGCGGATTGTCGAGGGAAGCGTCCATCTGGGCCGCCAAGAAGATGAGTTTATCTCTCTCCAGGGCTTTGTCCAGGGCCTGAACGGACGAGGTCCGTCCGATGATGAACGGGACCAGGGTCGAAGGAAAAATGACCAGGTCCCTCAAGGGAATAAGCGGGATATTGCGGATCATCTCGGCGTTGCTGTTCGTGTCTTCGGTCATTTCATTCTCCCACTGCTTTCTTTAGTCGGGCGAAGGCCGGTCCGCTGGCCTCGACCATTTTCCGGGTGATCACGATCTTCGTGTCCTGGCGTGAGGAGGGCAGTTCATACATGAGATCGAGCATCAGGTCTTCGATGATCGTCCGCAGCCCCCTGGCCCCCAGCTTCTTCTGGACCGACTCCTGGGCGATGCCCAGCAGGGCATCCTCCTCGAATTCCAGCTCGACGCCCTCCATCTCGAAAAGCTTCTGGAACTGCTTGACGATGGCGTTCTTAGGTATGCTCAACACCGCTACCAGGTCGCTGACGCTCAATTCGTTGAACACGGCCACCACCGGAATCCGGCCGACAAGCTCGGGGATCATGCCATACTTAATCAGGTCCTGGGGCACGAGCTCGGCAAAAATATCGGCTGCCCCCTCCCCTTTCCTGGCTTTCAGCTCGGACTTGAAACCGACAGCGGTCTTGCCGATTCTCTGGCCGATGATCTTTTCCAGTCCGATGAAGGCGCCCCCGCAGATGAAGAGGATGTCGGTCGTATCGACCGGGATGAATTCCTGGTAGGGATGTTTGCGGCCGCCCTGGGGGGGAATATTGGATACCGTCCCCTCGATGATCTTGAGCAGGGCTTGCTGGACTCCTTCTCCCGAGACGTCGCGAGTGATCGAAGGGCTGTCGCTCTTGCGGCCGATCTTGTCGATCTCATCGATATAAATGATCCCCCGCTGGGCCTTATCGATATTTCCGCCGGCTGCCTGGAAAAGCTTGAGGACGATGTTCTCAACATCCTCCCCCACATAGCCGGCTTCCGTCAAAGTGGTGGCGTCGGCGATGGCAAAAGGAACCGACAGGATCCTGGCCAGGGTCTGGGCCAACAGCGTCTTACCCGTACCCGTCGGCCCGATCAGGAGGATATTGCTTTTGCCGATTTCGACATCGGACTGAGCCTTCCTCAGCTTGATCCTCTTGTAATGGTTGTAAACGGCCACCGAGATTTTTTTCTTGGCCTTCTCCTGGCCGACGATGTACTGGTCCAGAGCATTCTTGATCTGTTGGGGAGTGAGAGATTCGGTCTTCTGGCGGCGCCCGTCTTCCTCCCGCAATTTTTCCGTATTTATAATGGAATGTGCAAGTTCTACGCAATTATCGCAAATGTAAACGCCTTTCGGTCCGGCGATGAGCTTCTTCACCTGGGTCTGGGTCCGGCTGCAGAAATTGCACTTGTAGACCGGGCTCATGTTCTGTCGGGCGCTGTTGTCGTCCATTGTCTTCCGCTGAAATCCTTGATCGAGATCGCCGGCGAATGTCGCCTACTTCTTGGCTTCGCCCCGGGAGGCGATGATCTGGTCGATCAGGCCGTACTCCTTCGCCTCGGCCGCGGTCATGATGAAGTCTCTCTCGAGGTCCGCCTGGATCTTCTCCTTCGCCTGGTGCGTATGCTTGGCCAGGATCTCGTTGAGGTTCTCCCGCACCCGAAGCACCTCTTTGGCCTGGATGGCGATGTCCGAGGCCTGACCCTGGTATCCTCCGGAGGGCTGATGGAGGATGATCCGGGAATTGGGCAGGGAGTAGCGTTTTCCCAGCCGTCCCGCGGCCAGGAGCACGGCCGCCATGCTGGCTGCCTGCCCGACGCAGATGGTGACCACATCCGCCTTGACGAACTGCATCGTGTCATAGATGGCGACCCCCGCCGAGATGCTTCCGCCCGGAGAATTGATATACAGGGAGATTTCCTTCTCCGAATCCTCGGCCTCCAGGTAGAGGAGCTGGGCGATCACGGCGTTGGCCACGTCATCATTTATCTCTGAACCGATGAAAATGATATTGTCCTTGAGCAGACGGGAGTAGATATCATAGGCGCGCTCACTGCGCCCGTCCTGCTCAACGACAAAGGGGATCAAAGCCATAGGGAGTACTAATATATTACCGCGTTCTCAAGCAAAAAGTCAATGGCCTTGCGCAGCCGGAGGTTGTTCCGGATATCCTCCCTTCTTCCCTCCTGGCTGATCCTTTCGATGAGCTGCGCCAGGGGAACGTTGTTCCTCCTGGCCATCGACTTGACCTCTTCCTCGATTTCCTCATCGCTCACGGCCAGCTTCTCCTGGCCGGCGATCCTCTGGAGCAGAAGACCGCTCTTGAGGTTCCGTTCCGCTTGGCCTCGCGCCTTCCGTCTCAGGTCTTCCATCTGGTCCGGCAGGAGGCTGGCCGGTAACTGGGCGGCCCAGCCCTTCAAGACGGAGACGGCCTCATCCTCGACCAGGCCCTGAGGAAGCTCCAACTGGAGCTGATCGACGAGGGTCTTGACGATCTCATCGCCCATCTCTCTTCGGGCCGCTTCCTCCCTGGACTTTTCGAGCTCCTGGCGCATCCTCGCCTTCAGGGCGGCCAGGTTATCGTATTCTCCCAGGTCTTTGGCCCATTCATCATTCATTTCGGGGACCTTCTTCTCCTTGATGGAGACGACCTTGAGGTCGTATTCGATCGACCGCCCGGCCATTTTTTTCTGGGCATGCTCCGGGGGATAGGAGATGACGAATTTCCGCGCCTCGCCGTTTTTGAGCCCGGCCAGGTTCTCGTTCAGGGCCTTCTCATTGTCGGGATGCCCGGCCAGGACCAGGACTTTCTCTGTCGGCAGCCACCTCTTGGTCTGGAGGTCGCGGCCCTTCCACTCGACGACGACATAGTCCCCGTCCGCCACTTCCCTCCCCTCGACGGGAACGTACTCCGCCGATCTCTGGCGAAGCTCTTCGAGGGAGCGGTCGATATCCTCTTCCTCGACCTTGACCTCTTTCTTCTGCATCCTGATCTTTTTATACGAAGGGAGCTCGAAATCAGGCAGAACCTCGACCGCCGCCTTGAAGCGGAAGGGCTCGCCCTCCTTGAAGACGACCTCTTTGATCACAGGAGTCCCCACCGGAGTGATCTTCTCCGCCCTGAGGCTCTCCCTCAGGGCCCGGGGCGCCAGGCTCTCGATGACGGCGTCCTTGATATCCTGGTAAAAGAGACGTTTGACTATATCCCGGGGGGCCTTGCCGCGCCGGAAACCGTCCAGCCGGGCCCGCGATGTATATTCCAGGAAGGCCTTTTCCCATTCCTTGGCGACCTCCTCCGCAGCAACTTCGACCTCCAATTCCCGCCGGCTCGGGCTCGGAGAAGTGACCCGAGAATGGAAGGGTTCTGATTTTTCGTTCATCGCAATCCACCTCGATCTATCGATGAATACCTCTTATGGCTTGAGTCTCTTATTAAGACAAGCGTTCAGGAAAAGACCGGAAGATCGTATCCAGATGGGCAGAGCGGGAGTCGAACCCGCACTCCTTCATCAGGAACTAGGTCCTAAGCCTAGCGCGTCTGCCTATTCCGCCACCTGCCCTCGGATCCAATCGCTCCAGAAGTGACTCTCCCTTGAGGGGACAGCCCCTCTTCCTTCGGGAATCAAGCGGATGACCATTCATGCGCCGGTTGCGATCGCGGTGAGACAGCGTCCGTCGGCCGCAGCTTGGGATCACGGCCCGGATCGGGCGTAACTTCAAGGCTGCGTCCGATCAAGAAGGAATGGTGACCTTCAGGTGCTGGCAGAGACCCTTTTTTTACCATATTCACGGGTTCAAGTCAACAGAAACGCCCTTCCTGAGGAGGATTTCACCGCGCTCCAGCGCAGCGCTTTCCCGGCCCGCATACCCCATTGAGGGGAGGCTTACCGAAGGTACTTTTTGAGCTTTTCTGCCAGGTCGGGATCGACCGTGACCAAGGTCCTGTAAACGTCCCGGGCGCTGTAGTTGTCCTTCAGATTCAAGTAGACGACGGCCAGGTTGAAAAGGGCGACTCCGTAGTCGGGCCTCAGTTCAACACACTTCTTCAGTGGATCGAGGGCTGAATCGAAGTTCTTGAGCTGCATGTAGCAGACACCGATCTGCAGCCAGGCGTCCGCGCTGTCGGGGACGAGAGCGACGTAGTTCTTGAAGGCCTCGATGGATTCTTTGAACATCTTCAGGTTCAGGTAGCAGGAGCCGATGTTGTAATAGGCGACATCATAGTCGGACTTGATGGCCAGGGCCTGCTGGAACGTGGCGATCGCCTCCTTATATCTTTGCAGCTTCTGGAACATGATGGCCAAATTATAGACGGCCATCTCACTCTCCGGGTTGAGCTCGATGACCTTCCTGGCCGCCCCGATAGCCTTCTCGTTCTGGCCGGCCTCGTCGTACATCTTGACGATGTCACTGTAGTATGTGCTGGCATCGACGGGATTCAGCTCGGCCAGGTTCTGGAGAGCGGCTTCGGCCTTGTCGAATTGCTGCGCCATCCTGTAAGCCTGGGCCAGGCTGTAGTTGACCTTGATGTCGCTGGGCTGGGCTTTATGGGCTTCTTCGAGAGCGACCACGGCCAGCTCGTACTGTTGTAGTTCCATCCGGCAAGAGCCCAAGCGAAGATAGCCCACCCAGGCGTTTTCCGGCTTCAGCTTCAAGAATCGATCATAGGCGTCGGCCGCCTTGGCAAATTCCCTCAGTTCCTCGTAGGCATTGCCGAGCTGGAAGATGGCTTCCTTCTGACTGCCGTCGAGCGCGATGGCCTTTTCCAGGGCGCCGGCGGCGTCGTTCCAGCGCTGCATGCGGATATAGATCTCGCCCAGCCCCAGGTAGGCCGAAGGCCTGTTCGGGTCGAGCCCGATGACCTTCTGGTAGGCGCCGACGGCCGCGTCAAAGTTCCTCTGTTTGGCGTAGACGGCTGCGAGAAGCGCCTGGGCTTCGACCGTATCGGGCTTCAATTGGATGACCTTATCCAGGTACTTCTGAGCGTTTGCGGTCTCATCCGTCAGGCTGAATATTCGGCCGGCCAGATAAGCGCCTTCAAACCCGGCGAAATAATCCTCCTTGTTCCAGTTCTTGAAATCCGTGATCCTCCCCGCGCTAGAAAGGCTTTTCCAGGCGTCGACCGGGATTCCCACCCGGCTTCTCTCCAGGACGACGATCAGCCCGACGACCTGCCCGTTCAAATCAAGGAGGGGGCCGCCGCTGAAGCCCTCGGGCGTGGAAATTGTCGAGACGATGACAGGCTGATTTCCCGCCAGCTGCTGGACGGCCATGACCGTTCCCTCGGCGATGGTGATTTCTCCTGATTCATTGGCACCCAGAGCAAACAGCCTGGCCCCTGACTCCAGTCCTTCCGAGCTGCCCAGGGGGATAGCGTCGACCTTGCCCTTCAGCTTAAGCAGGGCGATGTCGAGTTCGCGGTTGACGGCGATGATGCCGTCAAGCTTCATCTTCTTTCCCTTGACGTTGATGCCCTGGACCTCAGCGGCCTGGCTCACCAGGTGATAGCACGTAGCGACGACGTCCTGGGTCAGCCCGAACCCGACCCCTTTGGCAATGAGCTCCTTGCTGTCTCCGTAAGCATACAGCGAGATGATCCCTTCTTTGTGCTTGTCGAAGAGGTCAGCGGATTCTTGAGTTTGAGAAAAAAGCGAAATCCCTGCAGCCAGGGATATGGCTAAGAAAACCAGACCGCGCGCCTTTGCAGTCATCCTCTTTCCTCCTTTTTCGGACATACTGAAACAAATTTACACAGAGCGGTCTGTTCTGTCAATGAATAAAATGCCGTGAGATTGACAAACGGAAGATGGTCGGCTAGCCTTGGGGCGGCATGGCCGTCAGCAGGTCGACCTTATTCTTTGCCCTGATCGCGCTCATTTTATGCACTCTTGTCTTCACACTCAGGGTCAAAAAAGAGATGGCCGATTTTGAGGTCAACTATCAAGCCGGACAACGGCTCTATGAAGGCGAAACGCTCTACCGGACATCCGACGGACACTGGCAGTTCAAATACCTCCCCTTTTCCGCCTTGCTCTATCTGCCGTTGTCCTTTCTGCCCCTTGGCCTGGCCAAGGCCTGCTGGTTCGGGCTGATCGTCGCGGCGTCTGTTTCTATCATCGTGATATCATCGAAACTTATTGATTATAAATATGATACGTTCTTCTCCCCGGTCTTTGTCACGGTCCTGGTCATGGGCCGATATCTCTTCCGTGAGGTCCAACTCGGGCAGATCAATGCGCTGATCACCTTTCTCCTGCTTGTTATGATCTGGTTCCTGGTCCGATCGGAGAGCCGGTCCGCCGTTGCCGCCGGCGGCGCCATCGGAGGATTGGCCACGGCCCTCAAGCCCTACGCAGTCATCGTCTTCCCGTACTTCGCCATCCGCAAGAGGTGGCCCGCTCTCGTGACTGGATCGGCCGTCTTGAGCCTGGCCGTTCTTTCGCCGGCGCTGTTTTACGGCTGGAAAGGGAATCTCATCGTGCTCGGCGAATGGCGGTCCTCTCTAGCCGCCTCGACGCCCTTTCTTTTTTCCTCTCAGGACAATATCTCTCTGGTCGGCTTTCTGATGAAGCGGACGCATAATCAGAACCTTTCTCTTATCGTTTACGCGATCATCGTCGTCCTCCTCGGCGGCCTCGTCCTCTTCCTCCTCCTCAGGGGAAGGCGCGTTTCCCGGGCTTCCGCGCTGGATGGTTTTCTGATCCTGGCCCTGATCCCGCTCGTCTCTCCCCTGGGTTGGGATTATACCTTCCTCTCCTTCGCCCCGGCCGTCATGCTCATCTGCCGGCATTACGGGGAGTATCGTCCTTTTTGGAAGGGATTCCTCGTTATGAACCTCCTGGTCATCTCCTTATCCCTGCATGACCTCATGGGACATCGCCTCTATGCGACCTTCATGTCCTGGTCAATCCTCACGCTCAATTTCTCGAGCCTCGTCGGATATCTGGCCTATCTGCGCATCAAGGGCCATGCTTAGCCAAGACCAGGAGGATATCTCCTCGACAATGAAGCCGGGAACCCGCAAAGCGGAAAGAACGATCTTGTTTACCTTTGTCTTGACCTTCATCGTCTTTTCATTCTGGCTCGGCGGTATTTTTCTCGCTCCCTACCTCCGGAGCCTCTCTTCACCCTGGGCAAGCCTTGTCTACGCCGTCTATTCCCCTTTTTGTCATCAGTTCTCGGACCGCTCGATGAGCTGCTTCGGCCATCCGCTCTCCATCTGCGCCCGTTGCCTGGGAATTAACTTGGGCTTCCTTCTCGGACTCGTCCTCTACCCTTTCATCAGGGGATGGCGGCAGGTTCGAGTGCCCGAGAAAAAGGTTTTTTTTCTCCTTTCGGCGCCCATCGTCTTGGACGCAGCTGCGAATTTCATCAAGCTCTGGCAGTCTCCCAACGCCGTTCGCCTGGCCACGGGACTGCTCTGGGGCGTCCTCCTCCCCTTCTACTTCATCACCGGAATCGTCGATTTCATGATGCAGCGCCAAAAAAGAAAGCAGGAGAGCGCCTCTCTAATCCGGTGACGACCAAGGGGGAAACCGGGAGGTGTCTTTCCAGGCAAAATTATCGCTTGAAATCCGGACCTCGTTCCCCCTAGAATAGGTGGAAGCCGAAAAGTGAGGAGGAGGAATGAACCAACAGCGTCCGGGCATGTTCAGACCGGCCCTGGTCGGAGGGGTCGTCGCCGGCGTCTTGACCGCCGTTCCCCTGGTAAATTGCTTTTGCTGTCTCTGGATTATCGGCGGAGCGATGCTGGCGGCTTACCTTTTCGCCAAGGACTCCCCCGCGACTTTGACCTCCGGCGACGGTGCCGTCGTCGGCATCCTGGCCGGGATCATCGCCGCAGTCACGGACGCCGTCGTCAGCCTCCCCTTCCAGACCATGAACCGGGCGTACGTCCAGAAATTCATGGACCAGTTCTCGCAGTTCGTCGACGAGATGCCGTCGGGCTGGGAGAGCTGGCTGGAAAAACGCGCCGGGGACTTATCTCCGGCCTGGTTCCTGCTCGGACTCCTCGCCTCGGCCGTGATCTACGCCGCCCTCGGCGCCCTGGCGGGGACGATCGGCGCCTCGATATTCGGCAAGAAGAAAGTCCCGCCGTTACCGCCGCAAGGAGCTCCCGATGAAAAGACGCCTCAGAACCCAAGTGATCGTTAACCCTGAGTCCAACCGGGGCCGGACGCGCCAACGCTGGAAAGATATCAAGGAAGCCATTCGCAGCTTCATCCAGGAATTCCGCTACGAATTCACCGAAAAACCTCTCCAGGCGATCGAAATCACCCGGGAGGCCATCAAGTCGGGCCACGAGCTGATCATCGGCGTCGGCGGCGATGGTACGATGAACGAGATTGCCAACGGTTTCTTCGACCGCCGGCTGATCATCAACCCCGAGACCACGCTGGGGATCTTGCCCTCGGGGACAGGATCCGACCTGATCAAAAGCCTGAAGATCCCCGCCAGGATCAAGGACGCCCTCAAGGTCATCACCCAAGCTCCCTCCGTGCCGATCGATGTCGGCCGGGTGATCTTCCGGAGCAGCGCCGGGCTGGAAATGGAGAGGTTCTTCCTCAACGTGGCTGATTTCGGGGTCGGAGCAGAGGTCGTTAAACAGGTCAACCAACGGCGTCTGGAAAGGAAGGCCTCCTCGTATGTCCGCTGCCTGGTCAAGACGATGATCCACTACAAGAGCAAGAAGCTCCGTATCCGGGTCGACGGTCAGGAGCTGCCCGAGGGAGAATACCTGATCGGCGCCGTGGCCAACGGCCGGATCTTCGGCAAAGGGATGAAGTTCGCTCCCCAGGCCAAGCTGGACGACGGCCAGTTCGATGTCATCCTGGTCAAAAGCATGTCATTCGGAGAGTTCTGCCGGCACGGCTGGAAGATATTCTTCGGGAAGCACCTGTCCCACCGCAAAATCCAGTTCATCCGCGGACGGAGCGTGGAAGCTCTCTCTCCCGGCAAGCAAGAGGTTCTCCTGGAGTTGGACGGAGAGCAGCTGGGCTCGCTTCCGGCGCAGTTCGACATCCTGCCCCGCCACCTGCTCGTCAAAGGGTATGTTTGAGGAGAGGGCGCTAGTCGGGGTTCTTCCGGCTGTTGAGGTGGTAGTAGGGGTCGTTGGTGAAGACATGCTGGCCCGATGCGTCGACGAATTTCCGGATGGGCGTCCCTCCCGTAATGAACGGCTTTGAATAAGATGCCATGACCCGGCGGATGTATTCTACGGTCTCGGCATAGGGCGGGATGCCGTTGAACTTTTTGAGGGCCTCCTGGCCAGCGTTGTAAGCCGCCAGGACCTTGGCCGTGTTACCGCTGAACAGTTTGCTGAGGTCTTTGAGGTATTTGACCCCTCCCCTGATGTTATCATCGGGATTGAACCTGTCCTCGACACCGTACTGGGCGGCCGTCTCCGGCATGAGCTGCATCAGGCCGGCCGCTCCCTTGGGAGAAACGGCCCGGCTTTCGTAATTCGACTCGGCCCGGATGATGGAATGGATGAGGTCGGCGGGGACGTTGTACCGCCGGGCATAGGTTTGGATGATCGGGTCGTACTGTTTCTTCAGATCCGGGCGGGCGCCGGGGGCGGCCGGCAGGAGGCTGGGGGAAATCGCGCAGACGACCGCCGCCATCCGGAACGCGCCGAAGACGTGCCTCCTGAAGCCCTTCAATCTCATCTGACTGTCCAATTTTATCCCATCATGCCAAAAACTTGAAATTTTGGCAATCCCCTTTAAGGGTGATTTTTCAGGCCAGTTTCTCGACCACGAAAAAGCTCTGCTCCAGGGCCTGGTTCAGATATTCCGTCCTTTTTCCGCCTGCCTGAGCAAAATCAGGCCGTCCCCCCCCACCCCCACCGATGAGTGGGGCGATCTCCCTGATGAGCTGGTCGGCCCGGATGCGACCCACGAGGTCCTTGCTCACCACCGCCACCAGGAGCGCCTTATCGTCCGCGACCGCACCCAGGACGACCACCCCGGAACCAAGGCGCGTCTTGAGCGAGTCCGCCGTACTCCTGAGCTCCTCGATGGTCAGACCCTCCAATCGTTGGGCCAGGACGGATATCCCCTTGATTTTCCGGACCCTCTCTTCTCCTCCCTGGGTCTTGGCCTGGGCCAGTTTCTGTCGCAAGATCTTGATCTCTTTCTCGTTCTCTTCGATCCCGCTTTTCCACTTTTCCAGGTGGTGGAGGATATCCTTGCGCGGACTGCTCAAGACGGCCTGGATCTCCGCCAGGAGCTCATCGCTATCCTGGATGTAGCTCAGGGCCTCCTCTCCCGTCAGCGCTTCGACCCGGCGCATACCGGCGGCGATGGATGACTCGGAAACGATCTTGAAAAATCCGATCTCGCCGGTGGCCCGGACATGGACGCCGCCGCAGAGCTCCTTGCTGAAGTCGCCGACACTGATCAGGCGCACGTTCTCTCCGTACTTTTCTTCGAAGATGGCGATGGCCCCTTCCCTGACCCCCTCTTCGAACGTCGTTATCCTTGTCTGCACCGG
>Ga0307378_10007700_pt1 | contig 14437 bp, 12 predicted proteins | sample UN1MG_FD_202238 | JGI IMG/M metagenome (GOLD analysis project Ga0307378, IMG submission 202238) | Soil microbial communities from Risofladan, Vaasa, Finland - UN-1 | ecosystem: Environmental > Terrestrial > Soil > Coastal area > Acid sulfate soil | place: Finland: Risofladan, Vaasa | collected...
GAGATGTTTTATAACAGTAACCGTCTGCATTCTTATCTGGGATACAAGAATCCTAATGATTTTGAAAAGAATTTTACATTGGCAAAAGCAGCTTAACTGGGTGTCCATTTTTACTTGACCAGATCAGACCTTGGCAAAGCCTATGAGAAACTTGAGTCAAAAAAGGAAGAATATTTCATTGAAATGATTGAGGACGGCTTTGAAGAATATATCAGAAAACCTGAAAAGACAATAATTAACAAACAATTTCGCGATAAATTCGGGCATAACCTGGCTCTTTTCGGAATAAAGTTCCTTCTTGTTCTTATCATTTGTTTTATTGGTGTCGGCATTGTTGGAAACAGAATCAATAATTTTGAAAACAAAGTGGCCGACAGGTTTCTGACACTGACAAACAAAATTATTGAAAAAGCTCCTCGCGAGATAGCATTGAAGAGTTTAGCCATTGGCGACAGATTAAAAAACATGTCGGAAGAAAGAAGGGCTGAGCTAAGATTGAAGCTTAGGGATACGATAAGGGAGTTAAAGCCTTTTGCCTATGAAATAAGTCTGTTATTTGAGAGTGCCGAAGGGAAAAAGAGTTTAAAGGAGCTTGGCCTTGGCACGTCTGCTCAAGGAAAGAAAAAATGATTAATAAAAGAAATAGTGCAACTTTGGAGAAACCGGATCAGAATTTTAATTGTTTAAGGGTTGAGAAATAGGTTATCAGTTTCAGGAATGGAGGCTGATCGGATCTGGAGGATTTTAGGGGGGTTGTGCAAAGGTCTCATACAATGAAAACGTGCCTGGATTTCGGATTATTTTTATGGTGGAGAAATAAATAATGATGGTCGTGTTGCTTATGATTATATTGGCATATATTCTACTGCTAGACGTATATCCAATATTAGTTGCTTCCTCAATAATTTGTTTCATGTTTTTGTTTTCCATTTTAGGACAGTTACAATTGGGAGCATATATAGTAGCCATAGGTCCTATATTATTGTTGCTGATAAAATACAAAACACTGAAAGATAAAAAGTATTGGATTTCGAAACTATCAAGACCGGATCTGATTCTATTTTTAATTCTATTTTTTGTTCTATATGTGATTACACGCTACTATACATATAGCAGTTGGGATGAGTTCTCTCATTGGGGTCTAATAGTTAAAAATCTCTATCTACACAATAAACTTCCCGGCACTAGTTCTACGGTAGGATTTCTATCTTATCCGCCAGGTACCGCCGTTTTCCAATATTGGGTAATAAAGATTATTGGATATACTGAAAGTAATGTAATATTTGCTCAATCGTTATTAATGCTTTTAGCATTAACAACACTGTTTTGGAATGAGAAATGGTCGAATTTTAATAAAATGATTGTTCAATTTGTTGTTGCCGTTTGTGTTATCTATGCACTGAACGGTAGTTTCACGTTGCTATTTGTAGACGCCATGTTGAGTGTATATTTTGGTATGGGTATAGTTTTTCTTTTTAAAATAAAAAAAGATAATTTCTTTTGTGTTGCTTTAAATCTTTTACCAGTAATAAGCGTGCTGTATCTTATTAAGAACCCTGGGGCGCTATTGGCGACTGTAATCGCTCTAATGGTTGGTTTACTATATGTAATAACAAAGAACCCGGCGATAAGCTTGAAGAGAAAATATGTTCTATTTGCACCATTGATCATTATATTGCTTGCAGGTCTTTATTTGCCAAAGCAACTATGGTTCTGGCATCTTGAAGACTATAATATTGGGTATAAGGGTCCACAAATATCAATGTCTGCGGTTGCTAAAAGCCTTAGCTCTACTCAAGCTACTAAGCGAGATAAAGTTACCCTAACAAATTTTAAGAATGCAATATTTACTGAAAATATTTTAAGAGGTAAAATTTTGGGTGGGCGGGTTACGATTTTTGTAGCCTTATGTCTTATATTACTAACCGTTGTTGGTTCCATTGTATTTACGAAAGATAAGAACGAAAGGAAACAATTAATTGTAGTCAACAGTATACTATTTCTGGGCTTGACCTTATACCTGCTGGGATTACTTGGCTTGTATGTTTATGTGTTTGGGGAAAGAGATGGGGTCACTTTGGCTGGGTTTATGAGATATTCTAACATCTATACAATGGGTTGGTTATTAAGCGTAGCATTTTCGCTGATATCACTTGTGAAAATCTCTAATAGCGTCAACTGGAAATATATAGTTTTGCTGATAGTAGCACTTTCTACGTTGTCATATTTGCACATAGCAAGAAAACAATTTTTGCGTGAAATACGAAAACCTCTGCTAACATATGCTGAATACTTCAAAAATATGGATCCTTTAACAAAGGTTTATTTTATTCATAATGATTCAGATGGGTTTGAAAAATGGATATTCCTCTACGAGGTGACACCAATTCATATTCAACGGAGTGGTTGGTCATTAGGACTTAGCAAGTATGGTCCAGGTGACTTATGGACGAATATTAAGTCAGCTAAAGCTTGGGGGACTGAGCTTAAAGAATATGATTTCCTCGTGGTATCAAAATCGGATAAGAAGTTTTGGAATACTTATGGTAGTCTGTTTGGTAGCTCTCGTTCCAATGGAATATATAAAGTAATGCAAGATAAGGCAGGCATGCGCCTTTTGCTTGTGAAAAACGGTATATAAAATATGGTGTCAAACCAGCTAAAGAAAAAAAGATATGTTAAGTAAGAATAAGATTTTTGTTACAATGAACCCTGTGATAGTTATACCTGCATATCAGCCTAACGAAAGTCTTATAAAACTTGTCTCTGAGCTTATAAAAAATTCAGATCAAAGAGTTATTGTTGTTGATGATGGCTCAGAATCTTCATTAAAATATATTTTTGAGAAATTAAGTAGTTTCGAAAATGTACAAGTTTTAATACATGCAACAAATCTGGGTAAAGGGCGTGCTCTTAAAACAGCCTTTAATGAATTTCTTGTGAATTATTCGCAGAAACATAGCGGCGTTGTGACTGTAGATGCTGATGGACAACATGATTTTGATGATATTTTAAAAGTTATCAAAGCCTCAAACTCGAAACAAAATGCAGTGGTCTTGGGCGCAAGAGATTTTACAGGCACTAACATTCCGTTCAGAAGTAGGTTCGGTAATTTAATTACTCGTTACTTTGTTCATTTTATAATCGGCCTCAAATTGAAAGATACCCAAACAGGGCTCCGGGTTATACCGACTCAATATATTGAAAAATTTCTTCGATTGAAGGGTGAACGGTATGAATACGAAATGAACATGTTAATAGCTTTGCGCCAAAACAATATCAAAGCAGAAGAAGTGCCTATAAAAACAATTTACATTGAATCTAATAGGTCGTCACACTTTAATCCCTTGTTGGACTCAATGAATATATATTTTTTATTAGCTCGTTTTACATCATCATCTGTGATTGCGGCTGTAATGGATATTGCTATGTTTATGATTTCTTATGAAATAACAGCGAGTATAGCTTTCAGTGTTTTCTTGCCCAGGTATTCTATTGGTCCCGTAGTTAATTTTACCATGAATAAGGCTCTTGTATTCAAATCCAGAGAAGGGTGGATAAAAGTTGCAGCAAAATACGCTCTTCTGGCAACTTTTTTGGGAGTTTTCGCGTCGTTAGGTATTAGCTGGTTAGTAAAAGACCTTAATGTGTCAATATTCTTTTCAAAAATAATGGTTGAAAGTCTCTTGTTCCCAGTAAGCTTTACGATACAGCGAGATTATATTTTTAGGCGTGGTGAGGAATAAAAGATATGGCGACACATTTTGATAAAATCGCTACGGGGTATCATGAGATTCAAAGTAGTTTTAATAATGAGGTGTATTTACGTATTGGTGAATTACTAAATCCTAGGATCGCTAACCAAATTGTTTTGGATATTGGAAATGGTGGATATTTCCCGTATGATACGAATTTGCCATCCTCAATAATAGCAGTGGACGCATCGAGCGAAATGCTAAAAAAAATAACGGATCAAAAGGTAAAGAAAATTGTGGGGGATGCCAGAACGTTAACTGCAATAGAAAATGATAGTGTAGACGTTGTTTTGCTACTATTTTGTATACATCATGTTACCGGGAAAAACAAAAAAGAAGCTATAGGGTCCATGAACGAAATCGTGAATGCTGCTCGTTTAAAACTAAAAAAAGGAGGGCGATTAATTATAGCCGAAGCAACATTGAATCCAGTGTTCTATTTTATTGAAAAATTATTATACAAGGTCTTTTACTTTTTTATGAAAATATTTGGTAGGGATATGGTGTTCTTTCACAGCGATGCTAATATCATCTCTTCTTTAACCGGGACCTTTCAAAACAAAGTCTCAGATATTTTTGTAAAAAGAATAAAGCTTAAAGAACCTATAGATCCAATTGCTGGAGCGTTTCCAGGATTAATAAAAATACCGCCATGGTTGATTTACTCAAGGCATGTTTTTTACGAAGTAACCAAATAAAGAGGCGTTTGCCATAATGAATGTTAAGACAAATAACAAAACGGTTTATCTATTATATCCTCCAATATCAAAGTTAGAAAGATATTCTTCGGATGTTGGTAGTGTCGGTGGTGAGCAAATTCCCTTGGGGATCTTCTATTTAGCGGCTTATCTCCGCGAGAATAATTATGTCGTTCATGTTACGGATGCGGAAGCGCTCAAAATGACAACTGAAGAAGTTGTGCGGGAAATTAGGGAGTTAAATCCAGATTTTGTTGGAATAAGCTCAACAACAGTCGCATTCCATAGAGCGTTAGAAGTAGCCACACAAATTAAAAAAGAGTTGGCGAGTGTCGTAACAATAATCGGTGGGCCACATGTTACTTCAAATGTTAATCATGCAATGTCATTTGGGGTTTTCGACTTTGGCGTATTACGCGAGGGAGAAATTACAGCGCTTGAACTGCTAAATGTAATGTCTAATAAAAAACCTATAGATAATATAAAAGGAATTGCATACTTGAGTCATGAAGGGAAGGTGGTTGTAAATCCGTTTCGAGATTACATAGAGGACTTAGATGAATTGCCAATTCCTGCATATGATTTAATTAAAGATATTAGTTTGTATTCACCCCCGCCTTCAAATTATCGTACCTTGCCTGTTGTTAACATGGTAACAAGTCGCGGGTGTCCCAATCAATGTACTTTTTGCGACAGGAACGTTTTTGGGAGAAAATACAGAGAAAGATCAGCTAAGAATGTCTTTAAAGAAATAAAATATCTACATGCCAAGTTTGGGATTAAAGAGATAGCGTTTGTAGACGATACCTTTCTTATAAATAAAAAACGCATACAAGAATTGTTTGATCTTGTACGGGAGAATGGACTGAAATTTCATTGGACTTGTATGGCAAGGATTAACAATGTAGATTACGATTTTTTAAAATATTTGAAAGATAACGGCTGCTGGAATATTGCCTTTGGAATTGAATCAGGCGATGAAAGTATACTAAAAATAATAAGAAAAAATATTTCTCTTAGTAAGGTTACTGAGGTTATAGGTTGGTGTTATAAACTAAAAATCAAAACAAAAGGTTTTTTTATTGTTGGCCATCCATTAGAAACCGTAGCCACCATAGATAAAACTATAAAGTTTGCATGTAAATTAAAACTAGATGCGGTTGTCGTTACAATAAATACCCCAATACCCGGCTCGCCACAATATGAGGAGGCCAGTCAGTATGGATCTATTGACACTACAGATTGGTCAAAGTTTAACTACTGGATGCCGGTTTTTGTACCCCATGGTCTATCCCAAGAGTTACTATTAAAAAAACAAAAGGAATTTTATTTAAAGTTTTATCTTAGACCAAGGCTTATTTTTAGATACATGCTTAGTTTCATTGGGCCTGGTGGGTATAAAAGGTTTAAGTCGATATTAAACTTAAAGGGATATTTGAGGGAGGGACGAAAAACATAAAGACGTTGTCCATCCTCAAAGGAGTCAGTCTGTTAGATTCAAAAAACATTGTGCCATATACGGCAAATAATAATTATCAAAGTACATCAGATAAGATTTTGACACTCCTGGCGTGTTTATGGATTGCTGCGGCCAGTCTTGGGCCTGATTCTACATTTCTTGGTATTATCAGAATTCGTCCGGAAGATATTATAACCATTATCATGTGTATTATCGTAATATTTAAGATGCTCGGACATAAGGTCTATTTTTATTCATTACAATTAACATTTAAGATTATATTATTTTCTGTTTCTTTATGTATTATTAGCATTCTATCAACATATATTCATTCTTTATCTCCAGAAACTATAACGTATGTGGGCGAGGCAGGTACTTTTGGTCATCCGAAAAACTTAGAGATAATGAAAGAGATAATAAGATTTATTAAGTATATATTAGTTGCCTTTGCTTTTAGCCAGGTATCAGAAGGATCATGGAAATATGCTTTGAATATTCTTATAATATCTTGTTTCATCATGATCGGGATTCAACTGTTTCAATTTATAATGCCTGACGTAATAAATCCCACTATAAAAGAAATATTTGTAGAGGGTAATATAGAGAATACTAAAAATATATTAATTTATGCTGGGAAAGCCGCCGTAGAAACGGGACAGTTTCGCACTGGTTCTATAATGATAAACCCAAATGTGTTCGGAGCCTATTTAATAGCCCCTCTGTTTATTGTTACAATGAAATATTTTGAATATTTAAATTCGCCTTTATTAAAAGATAGAAAACCCCGTTTGGTGTGGTTATCTATTAGCTGTATCACTACATTGGGCCTATTTTTAACTCAATCACGTACAATGTTGATTTCAATGGTCCTGGCAATGATAACCACATTAATGTTTGTTCCGCGCACTTTTAGGCGGAAAATAAGCCGCTTTATCATTGGTGTAATTATAATTTCAACAATATTTATGGTAATATTTTCCAATTTTACAAATCGTTATAACTTAGAAGGTCTTGCAAGGGGACTAACGCAAGAGTCATTTAATAAGAAAGTGGTTTGGACTTTGGATGCCATAAATTCGTTAGATCATTTAATTGTCATAGGGACGGGGCCAGCAGGATCAGCATTTGTCGATAATGAATTCGGCCTTGTTCTAATATGGTATGGTTTAATTGGCTATTTAATGTACATTGTATTTTATCGTTCTCTATATGCTCATGCTTCACGAAGGATTAATAATATATATCAGCGAGCAGCTTTTCGGGGTATTCTAATCGCTTATTTAATAGGTTCGGTTGGTGCATCATTTTTTTTATGTAATAGAGTCTTCCCTGTTTTTATAGCGCTATTAAGCCTTGCATGTGCCAAATCAGTTCAAAAGCCGGGTAGAACTGATAGAAAAAATAATAAGATGACATGCCATGATTTCTCCATTTCAAATAATCAGATCTTTGTCTGAATAGAATTAGTTTAATGAGAATTCTTTATATAGCGAGCTACCAGGGGCCGGATATAGTTGTTCGCAGACGTATGATTCGTAATCGCTCTTTGGGTGGCAGTCGTAAGATTGAATTGATAAGCAACATGTTGCATAGGCAAGGGCATGATGTGACGATTTTATCGTCAGGTATTCCTGCTGAACGTTCTGGTCGTTTTTACCGCGCATTTGAGTCCACTACGACAGGTATACCCGGAAAAGGGGTGCGTGTATTGTATGCAGGCGGTTTGGATGTCAGATTTTTAAATTATGCTTTTGCAATTTTATCTTCGATAAAATGGATTAAACACGAGTATTCCAAAAAACCCTTCGACATGCTGCTTGCTTACAATATTGATGAATTTACTTGGCCTGTAACTTGGTTTTATTTGCGTTGTATCGATATGATCCCTATCATGCTGGAATATGAAGATTCGGTTGATGTAACAGGCCGTGGTCATAATGTTTTACGCAGCATGATTTGGCATAGTATGGAAAAGTGGCTAAGTACGCGATTGAGGGGAGTCATAAGTGTTAATTCTGTTATTGCAGCCCGTTTAAAAAATCCCAATACTTATATAATGCGCGGTGTCGTAAGTGAGAAGTTTTGCCAAACTGTTTCCTTCCGAAAACCTCCTCTGTCTGGTTCACCTCCCTATATAGCTACGTTCTGTGGTAGCCTTATGCCCGATAAAGGCGTCAATTTAATTCCAGAAATTGCGGAAAAATTCAAAGGACGGATCACTTTTGTGATTGCAGGTACTGGACCTCTACAGAATGCATTGAAGATGGCGGCGCAAAATTCTAGAGGAGACGTTGAATTTGTTGGTCAATTAACAAATCAGGATTTAAATAAACTACTTGGATCGTCAGATATATTAATTAATCCACATGAAGATGAGCCAAGTGGTGGTATACTTCCTTTTAAGCTCGTTGAGTATTTAACGGCCGGGGGTATTGTGGTTACCACTACAACGGGTAATCAAAGGGATGATCTTTTTAATTACTGCGAAATAACTCGGCCCAACGCTTATGATTTAACAGAAACCTTAGAGTATATTTTAGCTCATCCTGATGATATGGCTGAACGTGCAAGGCAAGGGCAATTATGGGCAATCTCAAATTACTCAGAAAACATAATATCACAGGAACTTGAAAGACTAATTTTTTTCGCCAAAAGTCCTTTAAGTGGTAGTTAGTCATAAAGGGCTTTATGCTTACTTTGTTCTAAATCGATAAATTATCTCTTTGACATTGTATAGAAAGACCTTATCGTTCATCACATGAGAGTCGCTGTTATTAATCTGACAGGCGGAGGTATCAGCGGTGGTTACAGTAGGTATCTTGCTGCCATCCTGCCACGGCTGTCCTTGAGCCACGATATAGCCGAAATCCTGTGTGCATCACCTTCTTCCCTGAAAACAGAGACATGGCTTCCGTTTTCACCTAAAACTAAGTTTACGATTTGTAACCCGTTCAGGTTCATGAAGCACCGCCCAGAGCCGCGGTTAACATTGGAACTGGACGATTTCAGCCCGGATGTAATATTTGTCCCCTTGGAAAGGTGCATGAGATATCGGGATGTGCCGGTTGTGACCATGCTCCAGAATATGGCCCCGCTGAGCGGAATCAGTGCGGCGAGCGGCGCTCTTGATAAAGTGAAACACTTCGTCCAAGCCTTTGAGGCGAGGCTGGCAGTAAAAAGTGCGGCGGCTGTCATCGCACCCACAGAGTATGTGAGGAACTTCCTTACAAAAATCTGGGGCCTCAAGGAAGATAAAGTCATCACAGTCAATTACGGCTCCGATCCTTTGCCAGAATCCGTGCGCCCTACTGGTGGGCTAAACGACGAGCCCTTTCCGGGTCAGTTTGTTTTGACTGCAGGGTCTATAGAAGTCTACAGGGGGATCGAGGATCTGATACAGGTTATGGTCCCGCTTAAAAAGATTTTCCCGGGTCTGAAACTGCTGGTGGCTGGGGGCGCGCGCTCCGGGACCCAAAGCTATTTTCAAAAGCTTAAAAAATTTGCTGGGCAGCTGGAGTTGGCGAATAATATTATCTGGCTTGGCAATTTGCCTGCGGAAGAACTTTCCTGGTGCTACCTTAATTGTGCGGCTTTCACCATGACAAGCAGAGTAGAATCCTTCGGATTGGTGGCACTGGAAGCTATGGCGCACGGTTGTAATTGCATTTCTGCTACAAGTGCCTGCCTGCCTGAGATCTTCAAAGACTCTGCTCTTTACTACGCACCGGGGAATGTCGCCGCTCTTGAAAAAGCACTTTTGGAAGTGCTGAAGAGAGATCCTACAGAGCAGGCCCGCTTCAAGGCCATGGCCGTAAAAAGGGCGTCTTTGTTTTCCTGGGATATCTGCGCTGAAAAGACGGTGGCGGCGCTGGTTAAGGCCGCTAAGAAATAAGAGAGTGAAAATTTTAATCATAACACAGTATTTCTGGCCCGAGGATTTCAGGATAAATGATCTTGCGACAGGGTTGGTGGAGATAGAGCATGAAATTGAAGTCCTTACCGGTATGCCAAACTATCCCAATGGTAAGCTGTTCCCGGGATACCGGGCGGTTAAACCTTTAAGGGAAAAGCATGAAGGTATACCAATTGTGAGAGTGCCACTTATACCCAGAGGGAAAGGACGAGGATGGCAACTGGCACTGAATTATCTTTCTTTTGCTTTTTTTGGATCATTAATCGGACCCTTCCGATGCCGGGGAAAATATGATCTTATTTTGGTATATGAACCTTCACCTGTAACGGTAGGACTGCCTGCCATTGTTATGAAGGCGGTAAGGCGAGCACCAGTTTTATTCTGGGTACAGGATCTATGGCCGGAGAGTCTATCTGCAACCGGTGCTGTAAAATCACAATGGATATTAGATAGAGTGAAAACGCTTGTCCGTTTTATTTACAGCAGATGCGATTGTATCCTGTTGCAATCTGAAGCGTTTAAGAAACCAGTTATGTCCCTTGGAATTGAAAAGGAAAGGTTGATCTACTTTCCCAATAGCGCTGAATCACTTTATAAACCTGTTAGCCTTGAGGCAGATGCTATCGAGCGCGAAAAAATGCCTGAAGGTTTCAAGGTTATGTTTGCCGGCAACATCGGTGCAGCACAGGATTTTTCCACCATCCTGAAAGCTGCAGAATTTCTCAAAGAATATCCTGATATCCATTTCATAATTTTGGGGGATGGCCGTATGTATTCATGGGTAGCGTCTCAGATTCTAAAACGGGGTTTAACTGACAGCTTTCACCTGCTGGGAAGGTATCCTGTCGAAACTATGCCACGCTATTTTTCCCTTGCAGACGTCATGCTTGTTACCCTTAGGAAGGAACCTATTTTTGAACTTACGATTCCGGCAAAAATGCAGTCCTATATGGCCTGCGCACGCCCGATAATAGCGGCACTTGATGGAGAAGGGGCAAGGGTTGTTAATGAGGCTGACGCAGGAATTTCCTGTCCGGCTGAAAACCCTGAAGCATTGGCACAGGCTATTATCACAATGTGCAAGACTCCTGAAAATAGAAAAAGAGAGATGGGAGCTAATAGCCGGAAATATTTTGAGGCGAATTTTGAACGTAATTTCCTTTTAAATCGGCTTGACGGATTGATGAAGGAAATGAAGGTGGGGGCATAGTGTTGCGTATTCTAATACTGGGCGGCAGCGGAATGCTTGGGCATCAGCTGTGGCGGCATTTTTCATCCAGATTCCCGGAGACCTATACTACAATAAGAAGAACATCTTCCGACTATAAAAACCACGGGCTCTTGAGTAGCAATAATGTGATTGAATCGGTTGATGCCAGATGTTTTGAATTTCTCAAAGGAGTTATTACGGGGGTCCACCCGGATATAATTCTTAATTGTATAGGAATAACAAAAAGACGAGAAGAGAAAGACAACACAATTGACAGTATAATGTTGAATTCGCTGCTTCCACATAAAGTGGCTGAGTGGGGTGAATCCCTGGGCGCAAAGATCGTAAATTTCAGTACAGACTGTGTATTTGACGGTCAACTTGGCAATTATACAGAAGGCAGTCAAACATCGGCTGAAGATCTATATGGAAGAACCAAGGCGCTTGGAGAGATATCCGGCAAGGGTTCACTTACCATACGCTCTTCCTTTATTGGTCAGGAACTACACAATGGCACTGAACTTTTTGAGTGGTTTTTGGCTCAAACCGGAACTGTTAAAGGTTTCAGAAATGCTATCTATACAGGATTGACTACAATTGAACTTGGCCGCGTTGTGGAACGGCTGATTGTTGAATATCCTGAATGTTCCGGACTCTACCATGTGTCAAGTGAACCAATCAGTAAATATGAGCTATTGGGTCTTATCCGGGAAAAATTTCAACTGAATATAGATATATTTCCAGATAATACATTTAAATGCAACAGGAGTCTGAACTCTAAAAAATTCCGAAGAGAATTCAATTATTCTCCGCCATCATGGGAAGATATGATTGATGAACTGGCCGATGATTTTAAAAGGAGAAAAGATGATTTTTAATGGGAAAACAATCCTGGTGACCGGTGGTACAGGATCGATGGGAAAAACGCTGGTGCGCCGTGCACTTACCGGAGAACTCGGTACTCCTAAAAAAGTAATCGTTTTTTCCAGAGACGAGGCAAAACAGCATGAAATGCGAATGTCCTATCTGCATAAACTTGTGGCGACCGATGAGGTTATTTATCGGAACTTTATGAATGTCCTGGAATTCAGGATAGGAGATGTTCGAAATTATGCTGATGTATGCTCTGTTGTAAGACATGCCGACATTGTTATTAATGCCGCGGCACTGAAGCAAGTTCCGGCTTGCGAGTATTTTCCAACCCAGGCTGTACTTACAAACTGTATGGGCGCATCCAACATAGTGCGCGCTATCGGAGAAAACGACTATCCTGTTGATACAGTTGTCGCTATAAGTACCGATAAGGCATGCAAACCGATAAATGTTATGGGGATGACTAAGGCAATTCAGGAAAGGATATTCATTACTGCAAATATCCTTAATTCACGGACACGGTTTATAGGTGTGCGTTACGGGAATGTGCTTTCCTCCAGGGGTTCGGTTATTCCTTTGTTCCATGATCAAATAAGAAACGGAGGGCCGGTCACTGTAACAGTGCCGGAAATGACCCGCTTCCTTCTCAGTCTGGAACAGGCTGTTGACACGGTCTTTGCAGCCCTTAAGGGAGCAAAAGCTGGCGAACTCTACGTGCCTGACGCTCCTTCTGCAACCGTTATTAATGTGGCAAAAGCCCTGATAGGTGACCTGGATATTAATATAGAAGTAACGGGCATACGTCCAGGTGAAAAGATGCATGAGATTATGGTCTCAGAGGAAGAAGCCAATAGATGTGTGAGACGGGGAAAATATTTTGCTATAAAATCAATGCTTCCCGAATTAAATCATTCAGAGGATAAGGAGCTGTCGGCCATTACAAGTGAGTTCAGCTCTGCAAATCATCCGCTTGATCTTGAAGGAACCAAGCATCTGCTGAAGATAAACCGATTAATGGTCGAGGATATTGACCCATTGGTAAATGGCGAATTACTGAGATAGTTTTGTGTTGGGTGTATAATTTTCGGATGCGATAAGGAGAGGATAGTGACAATAAAAGTAATGACTATTGTTGGTACTCGCCCAGAAATAATTAAACTCTGCCGTGTTATACATGAACTTGATACACATACAGAGCATATTCTGGTACACACAGGGCAGAATTATGACTATGAACTAAACGAAATCTTCTTCCAGCAACTGGGGATAAGAAAACCCGACTATTTTCTGGATTCTGTAGGCGAAACTGTTGCAAAAACTATAGGCAATGTGATTGCTAAGTCAGATGAGGTGATGGACAGGGAACAGCCCGATGCAGTGTTGCTCTATGGTGATACAAACAGTTGTCTTTCCGTTATCTCTGCAAAAAGGAGAAAGATACCTATATTTCATATGGAGGCCGGGAATCGCTGCTTTGACCAAAGGGTCCCTGAGGAAATAAATCGGAAGATCGTGGACCATTTGAGTGACATCAATATGCCGTTAACCGAACATGCACGGCGCTATCTGCTGGCAGAAGGCATAAAGCCTGAGACGGTTATCAAAACGGGTTCTCCCATGAAAGAGGTGCTGGCTTACTATATGCCCCAAGTAAATGAGTCCAATATTCTGGAAAGGCTGCAGGTAGAACCGGAGAGGTATTTTGTCGTCAGTGCCCACAGAGAAGAGAATGTTGACAGCGAGACCAATTTTGAACATTTCTTAGGATCGTTAAAGGCAATATCCGAAAAATACAAAAAACCGATTATTGTTTCGACGCACCCTCGTACCAGAAAAAAAATAGAAGGCCTTGGTGTCGAAAACCTGGACAAGCGAATCCGATTCTTAAAACCTTTAGGATTTTTTGACTATATAAAGCTACAGATGAATGCTTTTTGTGTAATTTCAGACAGCGGTACTATTACAGAAGAATCCTCCATTTTGAACTTTCCGGCAGTAACAATCAGACAGGCTCATGAACGTCCTGAGGGCATGGATGAAGGGGTACTGATTATGTGCGGACTGGAGGCGGAAGGTGTTTTAAGGGCCGTTGAAATTGTTACTTCCCAATATTCCAAGAGCGAACGACAATTCAAGCTGGTCAAGGATTACGACACTGAAAATGTTTCAAAAAAGGTCCTTCGCATCATAATGAGCTATACTGATTACGTTAATCGCACCGTCTGGTATAAATTTTAGTTTTTAATCCACAGATTACGCAGACCCGCCTGCCATTACAAGGCACGAGCGGGCAGGTCTCACACAGACACACACGGACTCAAACAGATTAAAGGATAAAGGAGGCGGGAGGACGGAGACAGAAAAGGGGGAATAATGGGGGGCGGTGATTATCGATAGAGACACTGGGTCCATTTTCCATCCCAGAGCAATTTGGTGAATTCTTGATAAGGCACGATATGAATACCTTCGTCGGTCTTCCTCATCCTTTTTTCAAGACAAACGATGATCTGCCACTTTACCTCAGGGAAA
>Ga0307378_10007701_pt1 | contig 14437 bp, 9 predicted proteins | sample UN1MG_FD_202238 | JGI IMG/M metagenome (GOLD analysis project Ga0307378, IMG submission 202238) | Soil microbial communities from Risofladan, Vaasa, Finland - UN-1 | ecosystem: Environmental > Terrestrial > Soil > Coastal area > Acid sulfate soil | place: Finland: Risofladan, Vaasa | collected...
CCTGGGAGAAAACCGACTGGGAGCCGCTGAACCTGCGTACTACCAACGGTCATAAGTATAAGACCCGGGTAAAGATGCTCTACTCCGAGACCGGACTGTACGTATTAATGGAGGCCGAGGACCGTACGATTACCGCCACTATGAAGGCGGACTTTCTCGATTTGTGGAATGAAGATGTGTTTGAATTCTTCTTGTGGCCGGACGAGCGGTACCCGGTTTACTTCGAATACGAAATTTCACCGCTTGGTTTTGAGCTGCCGATTCTTATACCAAACTTCGGCGGCGAGTTCCTCGGCTGGCGACCCTGGCATTACGATGGTAAACGAAAAACGCAAACGGCCACGACGACTGTCGGCGGCCCGAAGCAATCAGGTGCCAGCGTAGCGGGCTGGAAGGCCGAGGTGTTTGTTCCGTACGATTTACTCAAACCTTTGCAAAACGTTCCCCCACAGCCCGGAACGCAGTGGCGAGCCAATTTCTATCGCGTTGATTACGATGAAGGCAAGAGCACAAGCTGGGACTGGGCCCGGGTAGGAGGTAGTTTTCACGAGTTCGAAAAGTTCGGTACGCTCATTTTCGAATAGAGCCATAATCACAATGCCCTCCGCCATCCCCAAAGTATAGAATGACCCCTGGTAAGTCAGGGGCGGATATTTTAATTTTTTCCATAAAAAGCTGGCATGAACTTCTCCGCAGACAATGTCGTATAGGTCTTTGAATTAAAATTTATTAGTAAGGAGACATTCATCATGCTTCAGGAAACTTTAAAAAGAAATTCGATATGTGACTCGGAACTGCATAATCAGCACCTTTGCTACATTAGGTCTCAAGGTTTTCATCTGACTGATGAGCAGGAATACAAGGCTTTGGTCGAAGATGCGAAGTATATGTGCACTCACTGCCACCGTAGAGCCAGAAGTGCTGATAATCTCTGTGTTCCGGTTCTTCTGTGAAAAACGGGGTGTTTGTTATCCCAGCCTGCCTAAAACCAAGGTATGGAACGACCGGCCTGCTCATGCGAAGCTTCGAGGAGTTGAGTTGGCGAAGTGCCGTATCCGAGTTTTTTAGTTTATGAAGACTTCCTGTACGACCGGCTCGGGCGTTTGATGTTTTCTGGGCAAGCTTTACAGAGAGGATGCCCGGCCCGGTGTAAGTCCGCCATTATAAAGAGACCTAAAAGAGTTAGCACTCATCCCCTGTTGTTATCCCGCTAAAAGCAAGTGGAGAGGAAGCTATTAGTGACCAATCTTTCCTTACCCACTAACCATTAGGAAACGGAACAATGCTATGACCGCACGGTAAAATATATGAGTTCAAATGGCATACAAAGGCCCAATCACAAACCAACCCACTGGATTTGCGGGATATTTGTGGCGGATAAAAAAGTTATGGCCTGATACTGACAGTTGGTAGTGTTTTGGTTTGACAGGCCTATGGCCATTCGTTAATTTCTATCTGGAGAATGTTTAAATGAAACTGAAATTATTGAAAATCATAGCTGAACTTTCCCTGTTATCAGTTAAGCAACTTTCTCTATTATTGAAAATTATGGTCGTATTTTCAGTAGGTTTCGCTCTTACCATCGTTCTTATGGGTATCAGGGTTGATCCAAGTTTTTATTGGGGACTTTTGATTTTGCTCCCATTGATAACCTTCAGTATCTTAATCTATCAGAAAAACACTCTTCAAAAGCTGCTCTGCCAGATAAGAGAAGAATGGGGAAAGGATAAGGATAAGAATCGTAACTTTTCAGAAATAGAAAGCTTCTATAGATATTCCACCTCGCAGCGTGATAATAACGATATTTTCATTGACGACCAAACCTGGTCGGATCTGAACATGAATGACCTTTATTCCAAGATTGAAAGAACTATGACCAACCCGGGAGAATGCATACTTTATAACATTCTCAGAACACCATTGTTATCTGACAAAATACTAAAGAAAAGAAATGAAACCATTCGACTTTTTCAAACTAATAAAGAATTTAGAGAAAAGATCCAGATAAGGCTTCACCGTATGGGCAAGCAAAAAGGAAATGGAATCACTGCACTCATTTGTGAAGATTTACCTCCATCAACTCCTTTTAAGTATCTATTTTCGTTCCTGGCCTTACTGGCGCTTATCTCGATTATTGCTGTACCATTTTTATGGGGTTCAGCCGGCATTATTGTACTTATCCTGCCTCTTTACATTGTCAACCTTTTGGTAACAAACAAAGTAAGGGGGCGGTTGCTTTTTCAATTAGCTTCTATTCGCTATCTGGGTGCAATGATTCGTTTAGGGGAAAGAATCGCAGCCTTCGAATGCCCTGAGTTGGCAGACTACCGAGCAGAATTGAAAAAAGCAACATCAGCAACAAAGAAAATTGTGAGAAAAACTCTCTTACTGTTTCCTGAAGGTTCTGTTAGTTCTGACATCGGAACTTTGTTATATGCTCATATAGACATTTATTTTCTACGAGAGGTCCGAATTTTTTATGCTGTTCTGGATGAGATTAATGCACATAAGGAAGAGCTTAGGTCAATCTATCGTTTGATTGGAGAATTAGATGCTTTGCAATCAGCAGCTTCTTACCGCGAAGGATTATCTGGATATGTTGAGCCTGACTTTTCAGGTAAGGAGTTGTTGCTTGAGATTAAAGATGCAAGACACCCACTATTAACAGATCCGGTACCTAATTCAATTACTATAAGGGGAAAAGGGATAACCATAACGGGTTCAAATATGGCCGGCAAAACGACATTTTTGAGGACTTTGGGGGTAAACGCTATTTTAGCCCAGACTGTCTATACGTGTTTTGCCACCTCTTATACTGGAAATTACTTCAGAATAATTTCGTTAATCAACGAGGCAGACAACTTGATAGAAGGAAAGAGTTATTATCTTATGCAAGCGGAGCACTTGTTGAGAATGATAAGATCTTCTGAAAAAGAAACTCTAACGTTATGTTTTATCGATGAGCCGCTGGCCGGAACCAACTCATCAGAGCGTGTCGTTGCATCATTTGAAATTCTGCGTTATCTGATTGACCACAATGCATTGGTTGTTGTTGCAACGCATGATTTGGACCTCGCTGGAAAGCTTGAATTTGGTTTCAAAAGCTATCACTTTACGGATGATGTTGATGAACAAGGCTTGAAATTTGATTTTAAACTCAGAGAGGGCATTACTTCTACGAGTAACGCGATTAAATTATTGGAATATCTTGACTATCCTGAAGACATAGTTAACAGATCCATAAACAAGCTGTCATCTGAAAAAGATAACTGTGATTGAAACAAGTGTCTTGCTAATTGTGGTAAGAGTACTTGTTTAACGATACCAGTAGTATTTGTTGCGAATTCTTTTTTCACCTTTGCTTTTATCCACCTTTAGAATTGTTGAAGGAACAACCATTGGCAAGTTATTGTAACCTGTTGTTTTTTCGTTTATGAAGATTTCCCACGCCAAGTGCTCAGGCTTTCTATATTTTCTGGGTATATCCCGCGCTTGCTTGTTGACAAATTATGATCTATAGTGCCTATATGACAAACTCAGAGATAATTTTTATACTAATCGGAACTTGATGGAATGCCCAAAACGCAAATAATCGCCACATTAGGCCCTGCCAGCGGCAACTATACTGTCCTGCGCAAAATGTTCACGGCCGGTCTGGATGTAGTCAGGCTGAATTTTTCCCACGGCAGTTATGACAAACATCTCGATGCGATACAGCTTGTTAGGAAGCTCAACAGTAAATACAGACGGCACATTCGAATAATGCAGGACCTGGAGGGTTTCCGAATCAGAATCGGACGACTCAAAGGTAGTAAAACCAGATTATTAAAGAACCGCACAGTAGTCTGGCTGACCAACGACGCCCAGGCATGCGGGCCGAGAACGATACCATTTGACTACAAAGGTGATTTGAACAGGATACGACCGGGTACACTTATATATATTGACGATGGAAATCTGGTCCTCCGCGTAAAGAGTAACTCGGCAAACAGCATAAAAACGGTGGTTGTCGAAGGTGGTATCCTTAAAGAAAGAAAAGGCATAAATATTCCCGAAGTGGACCTTGAATTCGAAGGAATAACCACAAAGGACAAAAAGGACATTGAGTTCGGTATAAAACACGGGGTTGACTATATCGCTTTGTCTTTTGTGCGGGATGAAAATGATGTTCGTCAGGCCGCTTCGTTGATAAAGCCGGGATTGCCCGAATGCCAGATAGTCGCAAAAATAGAAAGCAGGCAGGCGATAGATAATATTGACGGGATAATTGAAGCCGCGGACGGAATAATGATAGCTCGCGGCGATATGGGCGTTGCTGTCCCGATTCAGGAAGTCCCCATCATCCAAAAGCACATAATAAAAAAATCCAATGCGGCGGGAAAGTTCGTAATTACAGCCACACAGATGCTGGAACACATGACCGAACACATCAAGCCGACGCGAGCCGAGGTTACTGACGTTGCAAATGCAATTATCGATGGTACCGACTTCGTTATGCTTTCGGCGGAAACCGCCGTTGGCCGATTTCCATACGAGTCGGTCTTGATGATGAATGAAATCATCAAGTTCACCGAAAAATCCATACCGGGATTATGAAATTTATTGTATCGGCTCCAGATAGATATTGCGAAACTCGATAGGGCTGCCTTCGCTTTGCAGGCAAATCGGGCCGTGCGAAGGATTGCTGTCGGTGCCTTCGTTCTGAAGCAGGCCATTTACATAGACTGAAACCATTTTTCCGTCACAGACAATATCATAAGAGTTCCACTGGCCGGGCGGTTTCTCATTCGGCGGATGCTTCTTTTTGGCGTTGGCGAAGTCTTTTGGTCCGATTTGCTTGCCATCGACTTTAATCGTTGAGTGATTAAGCAGCCAGAAATCCCCGGCGTTTTCATGCTGCAGTTGTGCCTCTACGCACCTTGGCCAAACACGGTCGATATCTGCGCGGTGCAGCAGCACGCCGCTGTTTGTCGGCTCTCCCGGCCAGCGCCATTCGAGGTGCAGCTTGTAGTCGGAGTAGCTTTCAACCGTGCGGATATAGCCACTGGGTATTCCCTCGCATCGAATAACACCGTTACGAACCGACCAGACCTTATCGACGGCCCACTTTTTATCTGTATCGGCTTTGTCGTCGGGAATGAAGCGAACCCAGCCGTCGAGGTCTTTACCATTGAACAGGACGGTTTTTTCGGCAGGCTTAACCGGCCAGGGCATATCTTTCGCAGGCTCGATGTAGATATTTCTAAATTCGATTGAGGTCCCTTCGCTCTGGAGGCATATCTTTCCACTTGTTACAGAACAATCCGTGGCCTCGTTCATTAGCTTGCCATTGACGTACGGCCGGACTGTTCCGCCGACACACCATATCTCGTAAACGTTCCACTGACCCGGTTCTTTTTCGTTGTGCTCGCCGTACTTGAGAACCCGTCTGCCCCGGACACGATGGCCGCCGATTTTATGCTCGTTGAACTCCAGACCGCCAATCTCCCAGAAATCACCCTGGTTGCGATAGCCGCCCTGGCACTCAAGGCTTTTTGGCCACACGCGTTCTTCGCCGACCATATGGACAAGGGCCCCGTTGTTACCGGGCCGGGCGGGCCAGCGATACTCGAAATGAAGCTTGTAGTTCTTATATGCTTTGACTGTTCGGATATAACCGGCCGGCTTACCCACACAGGCAAGAATGCCATCCGGTTTTATTGTCCAGGTCTGGTCCACGTTGCCCTGATTATTTCTCAAATATCGAAACAAGCCGTCAAAGCTCCTGCCGTCGAAAAGCATAACCTTTTGCTTCGGCTCAATAACCTCCTCGGCGTTACATATTGAGAAAGATGACGATACAACAGCAAACGTTACAACGAGCAGTAATAAAATGCGGTTCATTTTTTCCTCCCTTCGGAATAGTTTTTTGTTAATCTCGACAGGGATTTGCCATTAACTAATAGTCCTGTCAGAATTCAGATTTTTCTTGAATTTTTATCATACTTCATTTGTGTCAGTACAACAACTTTCTTAAGTAGGTCGAATAAATTCTCTTACCAGGTGTTTAACCAACCTGATGCGGAACAATCATTTATCCGCTTGATGTTACCAAATTCGATGTGAGCTGCGTACTCAGCGCCTTTCGATAGCCGGTGATAGTAATGCTGCCGTTAGGATGTACTTCGACGATTGCATAGGAACTGTTTTGAAGGCCCTGGCCTTCAACGACCGCTTTCAAGGTATAGTAGTGGATTCCAGCAATGTTGCTATAGCTGCCGGGGTGATGATGTCCCTGGAAGACTGCGAGCACTTTTCCGGAAGCTTCCAGAATTTGGCGGACATGGATCGCATTTTTCACATAGACCGAGCCGGTCCCATCGAGCAGTTGATGAATGAAAACTATAACCGCCCCGGGCGCCGCGGCGAGGTCTCGTTTGAGCCAGTTCAGCTCTTTAGAAGGAATATTCGCATCGGTCCAATCGAAATTGCCGTGATCATAGTCCGCACCATCCGTTCTGTAATTTGCGTCGAGTACAACATAGTGCAGACCATTGGAGCCGAATGAGTAATAACTGCGATTGGAATCTATATTCGTATTGCCCAGGCGTTTTAGAAACTGTATTTTCGAGATACTGTCCATATCATGATTGCCGAGGACATGATAAGTGGGGCCGTTAAATCTTTTGAGCACTTTCTCGGCGGCCTGAAGATATGAAAGAGTGTTTTGCTCGGCCGGAGGTTTGTCCTGGTCTTTGAAATCACCGAGTTCGATAATAAAATCAACTCTTTCGGCGTTCATTAGAGTCACGCACTCGGAGAGTTTATCGAGGGATTCGCGATAAAAACGCGTGCCCTGTGCATCGGCATCGGCATAATGGCAGTCGGTAACGATACCGAAACGAGCCGTGCGTTGCCTGGCTATCGAGCTACTATTGAGAGCGCATGAAAGGGGCAGGATGGTAAGGCCGGCCAATGAGGCTACGGACGATTTCAAAAATGTCCGGCGGGTAATTATCCAATTAGTGCTTTTGTCCATTTTGAAACCGCTTCTATTCATTTCTTCACATCATAACACCACAGCGTATCGTGATATCTAAGGTAAAGCCGACCATCGAGCAGAACAGGATGCGCCCAGGCATCGTTTGTACGTTTAGAAAACAGGCGAAAACATCCGGCTGTTTCCAGAGAGTTGTTTCCCCATTTTAAGAGGGCTACTGTGCCGCTTTCATCCAGGCAATAAAGTCGTTCGTCGGCGTATATTGCCGCTCCCGTAGTAAGACCTTTTAGCTCATATTTCGTTTTGCCTGTCTGCCAATCAACTCCGAACCACCATTTGGAATTTTTGTATCCGGCGGCGAACAGGGTATCATCTACGAGTACCGCCCCGCCCGTTACGGTATCCAGTTGTGAAGTCCAGATATGCTCAGCGGTCATGCCTTGTCCATCGGTGCCGAGTCTGTATAGTCTGCCGTTCTCGGCATATGGAGTGACATAGTACACCTTGCCGGAACCGTACACTGGGGTAGATGCGTTGACGCCATGCGGATTTTGCAGAGGAACGGTCCATGACAGCTTACCGGTATCGGCATCAACGCCGAAGCCATGCGCCGCCGAGCAGTTAGCAATCAGCCTGCGTCCTGCGTATCTGAATAGAATCGGCGAACTATGAGAGGCACGGTCATCGCCGAGCGGTTCGGTGGTCCAAACCGTCCGGCCGTTGTGTTTGTCAAGTGCGGCCATGAGGGCCTTTTTCCCCCCGGGCGTTACTATCACCCGCGGACCATCAATTAATAAACATTCGCTCAAAGCCCAGGTGATATTTCCGGCACCGAACCTATCGAGGATATGAACCGTCCAAATCTCATCGCCCGAGGCGGCATCCAGACAGGCCAGACGACCGTGCGCATTCAAGTGATACAGCCTGCCTTCGGAGAGGGCGCATGATGCGCGGGCCCCGGGGTATGGATTCTTCCAGTATTTTCCGTTTTTTGTTTGCCATACCGGCTTGCCGTTTCTATCGAATGCAAACACCACCAAATCTTCGCCCACATCCCCGGTAATGTACAGTCGATTACCAACAATAATCGGCGAGGACCATCCTTTACCAAGGCCGTTAATCTTCCAAAGCAGTTTTGGCCCGTCCTGAGGCCAGCCCGGCAGCAGCCCTTTCTCGTTTGAGATACCATCACGTCGGGGGCCCCGCCACTGCGGCCAATCCGGCTCGGGTGAGGCAATAAGCCCGTCGGCAGCGGACAGAGAGGTAGGAATAAAAGCAATAATATGAAATGCCAAGAGGCATATAATAACGAAAAACCCTGTATTCAACGTTGTTTGGCTTGTACGACAGTTCGGTATAGCGCCGAGATCAGTTTTCATAAGTGGTTTTGTCCTTGATTCAATTTGCTTCTGACAATGGCTTTAGTACACGTTCACTATAGTACCAATGTTGCTTTGGCACCCGCCATCCAGATGTTTTTACAAGCAATACTTTGCAATCCATTATAACTTGAGAGCAGAAAACAGCAATAGCCCGACCCATAAATTCACACCAGTCCGGCAAAATCTGCTGGCATCTGATGCCCGGGTCGGGTATTATACAACTCCATACTTCGTTAGGAGAAAATGCAAAAATGGCCAAAGCAAGAATGTGTCTGATACTTACACTGTTTCTTATGTTTCCGGTTTCACTATGCCGGGGCAAAGATTATCCGTATCGCTGGGTATATGTCTCAAGGTCTCTGCGCAGAGACAGCGATGTAGCAGATATAAAGGGCATAGTCAAAACCGCCTCTGAACACGGTCTCAATGGTATGGTCCTTTCCGCAGGCCTTGACAGACTCGACAGACAGCCCCGGGATTATTTCGAAAAGCTCGAACAGATAAAGCAAACCTGCAACCAGTACAATATAGAGATAATCCCAATAATATTTTCTGTCGGATACGGAGGTTCAATCCTGGCTTGTGACAGGAATTTAGCGGCCGGCATCCCTGTCAAAGATGCTCTGTTCGTTGTAAAGGACGAACGGGCAAGTCATGTTGCCGAGCCGGATGTAAAGATTGTAAACGCCGGCTTCGAGGAATATGACGGCGACCGCCTTACAGGGTACGGATTTCACGACAAGCCCGGCGAGGTTTCGTTTGTGGACAAAAGTATTTTTAAGAGCGGAAAGGCATCTTTAAGATTCGAGAACTTCGGTAAGTACGAGCACGGACACGCAAGAGTTATGCAGGAGCTTAAAGTCCGGCCGCACCGCTGTTATAAATTAAGCTGCTGGGTCAAAACAGAGCAGCTTGAGCCCAAAGGCTCCTTCCGTATAACCATTCTAAGCCCCGATGGGCGAAACCTTGCGCCCATGGACCCGGCAGTTCCCTCAACCACAAACTGGAAACAGGTTGTTATGGGCTTCAACAGTCTCGGCTGTGATACAGCCAGAGTGTACATAGGCGTATGGGGAGGTAAATCAGGCCGGTTCTGGATTGATGATATCCAAATCGAGGAAGTTGGCCTTCTTAATATACTTAGACGACCCGGGACACCTGTAACAGTCAGAAGCGAAAAGACAGGAACGATTTACGCCGAAGGTAAGGATTTCGCTGAGATAACAGACCCGAGGTTGAACTTTAGATTTGACCATGACCCTCCGGTGATAAAGATACTTCCTGCAGGAAGAATTAAAAAGGGTGAGCGTCTCAGAGTCAGCTACTATCACGGGATAGCTATAAACAGAGGGCAGGTTAGTGCATGTATGTCGGAACCAAAGGTCTATGAAATCTGGAAAAAACAGGCCGGTCTTATTCACGAGCACCTTGCGCCGGAGAAATATCTTCTGAGCATGGACGAGATAAGGGCCGGAGGGGCATGCATGGCGTGCAAAGAACGTAATATTACAATGGCACAGATACTTGGCGACTGCATAACAAAGCAGGTCAAGATAATACGCGAGGTGAATCAGGATTCGGAAGTTCTCACATGGTCCGACATGCTCGACCCGAACCATAACGCGCATGACAATTACTATCTCGTTGAAGGTGATTTCACCAACTCGTGGAAGTATGTTCCGAAAGACCTGATTATACTCTGCTGGTATTATAATAAGCGCAATGAGAGTCTGAAATTCTTCTCGTCGTTAGGATTCAGGACTCTTGCGGGGGCTTATTATGACGGCGATACTCTTGAGAATCCAACAGGATGGCTTCGGGTCATAGAGCGAACCCCGAGGGCGTGCGGAATTATGTACACGACCTGGCAGAATAAATATGAGCTGCTTGCATCGTTCGGAGACATTGTAATGGGCCGGTAAAGCTAAAAGTGAGGTGGTTTTGAAGATCCAATTTGGAAGAAAACCTAAACAATCATACGGAGGTTTAACAATGAAACGTTCACATATTTTTTTATCGATTGTCGTCGCAGGATATTTCCTGCTCACAGGGGCAGCGGCAGTTTTACAGGCAGCCAACGACGGATTCTCACCTTTATTTCCGGGCGACAGTCTGGCCGGCTGGAAGATAAGCGACTGGTCCGACCTTCGCACGCCGCAGAAGGTCCCGGGGACGCCGTGGAAGATGGAGAACGGCGTTCTCTACGGTCTGAATAAACGCACATGGATATACTCTGCGAAGGAATATAGTGACTTCATTCTGAAGTTTGACACCAAAATAAGCAGGGGAAGCAATGGGGGCATCGGGCTGCGATTTCCACCCGAAGGCGACCCTGCTTATAAAGGAATGGAGATTCAGGTCGTTGACCACGAAGTTTACTATCGCGGCAGTTCCCTGCCTCAGCAGCGAACCGGCTCGATTTACGACGAGATAGCTGCTAAAGATGCTGTCAGGCCCGTCGGCCAGTGGAACTCATGGGAAATCACAGCCCGCGGCAGCCGGGTAACTATTGTGCTGAACAAACAAAGGGTAATCAACGCGGACTTATCACGCGAAACCAAAGCACGCCAGCAGAAAGGACCGCCTCTGGCGAATCGGCCGCTCAGAGGACACATCGGGTTTCAAAATCTCAACGGCACAATCACACTGCGAAATATTATGATTAAGGAGCTTGACGGAGATGATGAAAAATTTGTGTCTTTATTTAACGGCAGGAATCTTGACGGCTGGGTGAATGTCAACTGCGCACCGGAAACCTGGAAGGTGAAGGACGGGATGATTATCTGCAGCGGAATCCCGACCGGCGTGATGCGGACGGAAAAACAATATGAAAATTATATTTTGGAATTGGAGTGGCGCCACATGATAAAAGGCGGCAACGCCGGCTTATTCATCCACTCCGAGGATTTACCTGTAACGGGAAAACCCTTCACGCGTGCCATTGAGGTGCAGATACTCGATGGCCACAACAGTGAAAATGCCACCAGTCACGGCGATGTATTCGGTATTCAGGGCGCAACGATGACGCCCGACAAACTCCATCCGGGCGGCTGGATGCGCTCCCTGCCTGCTGAACGGCGATGCAACCCGGCCGGCCAGTGGAACCATTATCGCGTCGAGAGCCGCCGCGGTACGGTCAGTCTGGCAGTTAACGGCAAGGTAGTAACTCGCGCTTTTCACACAAATCCGCGAAAAGGATATATCTGCCTTGAATCCGAAGGTGGTGTTGTTAATTTCCGCAATATTCGTATTTGTGAGCTGCCCGGCTCCAATCCCCCGGATGAAGTGGTTGCACAGAAGGACAGGGGCTTCCGCTGCCTCTACAATGGCCTGGACCTTCGCGGCTGGAGGCAGGTACTCGGCAATGAGGGACACTGGAATGCGAAGGACTGGATTCTGGATTACGACGGCAAGGCAACCGGAGAAGATAAGAACCTGTGGACGCAGGAGGAATTCGGAAATTTCGTTCTTATCGTTGACTGGCGTCTGCCGGACAAGCCTGAAGTTGAGAATGTTCCCGTGATTTTGCCGAACGGCTCAGAGGCCACTGATTCGGACGGCAAGCAGGTGACAGTCCCGGTGATGGACGCCGGTGACAGCGGTATCTACCTGCGTGGTTCCTCGAAGAGCCAGATAAACATATGGAACTGGCCTGTCGGCTCGGGTGAAATCTGGGGATACCGCCTGGACGGGAATATGCCGGAGCAGGTGCGAAGGGGCGCTACACCTATCCTCAATGCGGACAACCCGGTCGGCCAGTGGAACCGCTTCGAGATTACAGCCATCGATGATAAGGTTACGGTTGTATTAAACGGCAAGACGGTAATCCGCCAGGCCCGCCTGCCGGGATTACCAAAACGCGGCCCAATTGCTTTGCAGCATCACGGCGACCATATCCAGTTTGCTAATATTTACATAAAGGAACTTAAATAACGTACCCAGGTCAAATTCTTCTGCTGTTGCAGTCTGACTGGAAGGAGAAAGCATATATGTCTGAAAAAAGGGATTCATCTGACAGGAACCGTTCAAAATTACAGGGTGATTTTTCCCGGCGTGATTTTATCAAGCGCAGCGGATGTGCCCTGGCCGGGACAATGCTGGCCTCGCAGGGGGCGCTGGCTGTCAACACCGCTGGTAAAAAAGTTCGCATAGGTGTTGTGGGAGGTGGTTTTGGGACATCCTTTCAGTGGCATGAGCATCCGGACTGTGTCGTTCAGGCGGTAAGTGACCTGCGTGAAGACAGGCGGAAACGACTGATGGAGGTATATAATTGCCGGAAGGCCTACAACTCGCTTGAGGAATTAGTACTCGCTAAAGATATCGATGCGGTGGCGATATTTACCGACGGCCCGCTTCACGTTCAGCACACTGTTGAGGCGATGAAAAACGGCAAGCACGTTATATCGGCGGTGCCCGCCGCCTGGGCAACTATTGAGCAGGCCGAGCTGCTTTTGGATACTGTTAAAAAATACGGCCAGACCTATATGATGGCCGAGACGGGCTACTATCAGCAGTCCACGATTTCGGCGCGTAAGTTTTATCAGCAGGGCAAGTTCGGCTCTCTTTATTATTGCGAGGCTGAGTACCAGCATCCAGGCCTCGAATCGCTCTATTTTTCGAACGGCAGGCGAACATGGCGGTACGGCCTGGCGCCGATGCATTATCCGACGCACTGCACCTCACAACTAATCGGCGTTAGCGGCGAGAGGCTGACGGAAGCTGTGTGTCACGGCTGGGGTGACGATGACCCTATCCTCAAAGATAACGTGTATGGCAATCCGTTCTGGAATGGTTCGGCAATGTTCAGGACAAATCGCGGCAACGCCTTTCGAGTAAATGTATGGTGGAAAGGCGCCCACCGGGGTTGTGAGCGGGCGCAGTGGATAGGCGACAAAATGAGTTTCTATACGGCGCATCCCAACGGCACGGGAGCGGTTATCATTCGTTCCGGCAGGCAGATGGAAAAAGACGATGCCGGTTTTGTCCGGGAGGCGCCGAACTTCGAACACTACAAACAGCCTCAGTGGTGGAAAACGGACATGCTGCCAGAACCGTTACGCCATAACAGCGGGCACGAAGGTTCGCATACTTTCCTGACACACGAATTTGTTGATGCCCTGGTACACAGCCGCCGACCTGCGGTTGATGTTTATGAATCCTTAGCTTATACCGTGCCGGGTATTATTGCGCACCAGTCGGCGCTGCGAAAAGGCGAACTGATTAAGATTCCTCAGTACGACCAACCGGTATGAACCCTTAATGAACAATAATTGAACCGTTACATTAATTTAAGATGGAGAGCTGATTATGAAAAAGATTATTTTGATGACAGTTTTATTAATTGTACTTCTATCATTGTCTTTTGATGTCGAAGCCCGGGAAAAGGTCTTTCGCATTGGTATGATAGGTCTTGACACATCGCATGTTACCGCCTTTACAAAGGTCATCAACGACCCGGCCAAAAACTACGGCTGCAAGGTTGTGGCCGGTTATTCCGGCGGCTCGCCGGACATTCCTTCTTCTGCCAATCGAGTTGAGAACTACACGAACCAGCTCCGTGACAAGTACGGCGTGGAAATTGTTGATACCATCGAGGAGCTTTGCGAGAAGGTTGACGGAGTTCTGCTGGAAAGTGTTGACGGCCGGCCCCATCTGGAACAGGTACGCCCTGTTCTCGTGGCAAAGAAACCCGTCTTTATAGACAAGCCTATGGCCGGCAATCTGGCGGACGTGCTCGAGATATTCAGACTTGCCAAAGAAAATAATGTACCGTGCTGGTCGAGCTCTTCTTTGCGGTACGGTCCCGGCGTTATCGGTATGAGAAATAATGACAAGGTCGGCGAGGTGCTTGGCTGCGATGCCTTTAGTCCGTGCAGTCTTGAAGAGCATCACCCGGACCTGTACTGGTATGGCGTCCATGGTGTCGAGATTCTTTTTACCATTATGGGCACCGGTTGTGAGAGTGTCAGGCGTGTACAAACCGGAAACAGCGAATTTGTTGTCGGTCTCTGGAAAGATGGACGAGTCGGCACTTACAGAGGTGTAAAAAAAGGTAAGAGCGATTACGGCTCGATGG